>Ga0105054_10009353_pt1 | contig 12732 bp, 3 predicted proteins | sample BON02_FD_78091 | JGI IMG/M metagenome (GOLD analysis project Ga0105054, IMG submission 78091) | Freshwater microbial communities from Lake Bonney liftoff mats and glacier meltwater in Antarctica - BON-02 (megahit assembly) | ecosystem: Environmental > Aquatic > Freshwater > Ice > Glacier... | reverse complement strand
TGCCGTTTTTGCCGTGTGTCAGTGAATGCTGCTGTAAATGTCGACGCCGTAGGCAAAGAAGGAGTACTTGAGGATGAGGACGCCGATGAAGGTGAGGAGCGAGAAGACCAGGTTGAAGCAAAAGGGAATGAAGATGGTGACCACGATGAAAAACGCGATGAGCTTATAGAAATTGAAGAAAATGCACACCACGAAGCCCAGCACGTAGCCGTCTGTGTCCTGGCGCATGTCGGCGGCGTATTTGTCGACAATCGCCGCGTAGTCGTCGTTCATGTGGCGCGGCAGCAAAAAGCCCAGGCGCTCCAGGAGGTGCTCTGCCAGGAGAGCACGATCGTATCGGATCCACGTTTCGATGGCAATGAGGACGGTGACAATGTCGTTCATCTTGTAGGGGGCGTCGAGGCACGTCTTGCCGCAGACAAAGTTTGGGATGATACTGGCAAACTCGGGCCGCAAGGTCAGGTCGTGGTTGCACTTGTCGGCGTGGTAGAGGGTGGCAGGGATCTGGATTTTGAGCGGCAGCAGCTGCTCCGAGAGCTCGTACAGTCCACCGCCCAGACACGTCGGGATGCGTGGCGAGCACAATGGTGAGAAGTCGTACGACATGTACACAACACCCCACGTCAAGCCAATTGTCCAGAGGAAAAAGGAAATCACAGAAGGCACGGGCAGCACCATGTGCACCACGCTAATGACAATAAACAGCGCCCCAAAGACCGGGAGCAGCGACGAATTCTTGTTTTCGCACGAAATTGTCTGCTGCAGGCCGCAGTTGAAGTAGTCATGCAGGAGGCGCCCGATGGAGTACTCATTGTTGCGCACCATGGTGGCCAGCACCGTCGTGTCGTAGAGGGCGTCGGTGGACACAAACGCCATGACGGCAGACATCATCGCGGTGCGGTCAAACGTGATGAAATCGGTCGTAAAGTAGAAGAACCGGAGGATATACAGCGAGAGGATGTCCTTCTCCTGCGAAATGTTCTGCAGCGTCTGGTTTGTGAATTTGGCGTCCTGTGATAGGCGTGGTAGCGCATTCAAGATGCCCGTCTTGGTAAAGACGGCCCGTGGCAGGCACGAAACCGACATGTTGGTCAGACACCCGCTCTGCGTCAGATACGCGTAGTATTTCGCCAGAATCATCGTGTTGTCGTAGATGCGCATGAACGGGGCGGTCAGGATTGGGCAAGAGGGAACGGTGCGCGCAAACCGCAGCATCTGCTGGCGCGTGCACACGGGCTTTACAGTCCAGCCGTCCTTTGCCAGCACCCGCGCGAAATTCATAATGATGTCGTTCTGTACCGTGCCGAAGCTGAGCATGCAGCCAGTGTCGTCCGACGAGTCAAACGCGTCGCTAAAGGTCTTGAGACGAACATTCGTGAGCTGGGCTTCGAGGTCCTGGTTCCTCTCTGTGGCCTCGTCCAAAATGGCCCCAAACGACGAGACGTCGAAAAAATACCGTGTGTTGCGAAGCTGTGCCACCGCAGAGTCACGGCTGCTCCCAAGACTGTTTTTGAGGGAGGGGCCCGCCGGCGGCTCGGCACTACCCCCTTCATTGTTCGAGAGCAACAGCCGCCGTTGAGGGGTGTTTGCCCGTGATGGCGCGTGCGCGCGTGCCGTGTGCTGCATGTTACCCCGCATCAAGGCATGTACAATGTCGTCCAACACCCGCACGGGCGCGCGTACACTCTGCAGAATGAGCTGGTACGCCCAGTCATCTTGCAGCCAGTCGCGCAGCAGCACGGTGACGCCGTGCGGTGCGTGTTTCAGCATGTGAGGGATCAGCACGGTTGCATGAGACAGCTTGAGCAGCACGCTGCGGGCGTCAACAAGGTCTGTGTCGCAGACGTCAAACTGCTGCTGCACAATTTCGTGGTCGCGATGCGACATGCTGAGCGTGAAGTTGGCGAACCACCACACACGCGCGCAATACGTGCAATGTTCGTGCTGTGGGGGGGCTGCGACGCACCGCTGCAGGATTTCGCGGCACGGCCCCACTATTCGTGCGATTCTCCCCGCCGACTCCCTGACAAAGGCTCCCAGCATGCTATCCGGGTGTCCGAAAACACCGTCGGCGTCGCTGTCCAGCAATCGGCGTTGCCCGAAGCTTTTGATGTTGCGAATGTTGAACGTGAGATACGACAACACCGAGTTTTGCACGGTGCCATCGAGGAGCACGCGCACGCACGCGAGCTTGTAGTTTTGCATGAAGCTAGTGATTTCGGAGCATGAAAACATAAAGGTGTCCGACATCAGCACGCCGCCCTGCACGCTGCCAAGATCAGGGCCGTAGCCCAAACAGAGCTGCTCGTCGTACTGCCACTTTGAAACCTGCAAACCCTCTCGGAGGCATGTGGGAACCAGGTTGGCGGCATCATTCACATACGCAGTGCAAGTCCCAGTGCCATCGTGCATCGAGGTCTTGAGACAGTAGGACCGACCAGTGCTGTCGGCACACAGCTGAGTAGAATATGAGCTTGAATAAAACGACGCCTGCACATTGCACATCGAGTCGGCAAGGCCGCAATCCTCCGAGGTGGCGCATTGTGTAGCAGGCATGTTGCGCTGACCACACACACACTGTTTGGTGGCAAGCTCGCAGGCAAACCCGCGCAGTAGAGTGACGCCGTTTTTCTCTTGCTTGCAGTTCATGCACAGGATTGCCGGCTCGGTGCTGAGCAGCTCCTGCATGCAGTACGACGTGAGGCCGCAGGAAAACTCCCCCACACGCCCTCCCAGAGCGTCGGCCGGCATCGAAAACCCAGCCTGCTCCACAAAACACGTGCTGGCGTGCAGGCGTTGGCTGGGGGTGGCAGGTCCGTTGATTTTATCGCCCATGAAACTGCAGTTCCACGCCCGAACGCTGGCCTCGGCCTGCTCGAGCTTGGTAACCGCTCCTGTGTAGCACGTGTGGCGACAACACCGTAAGAGCACTGCCACCGTCTATCTAACATCGGGCCCTCTTAGCACGCATGCCTTTTGAAACATACCCTGGCGAACAATGAATTTAATCCCGTCCTGCAACACATACACATGCCAAGACACAGATGTTCCCCTCTCCACAACGGATACGGGCAAGATGCATCCTGAATTTCTACGTCTCTTGTGGGTGTTGGCAGAGACGTGTGAAAAGCGAAGCCAGACCTGCACAGCCTGCACGCGAAAAAAAAAAGCAGAAACACACACCTTTGGCCGAGCCCGAGACGAACTGAAACGCATTGACGATTTCGCGTATGACTCGCAGCACTGTGACACATAAATTCTTGGCGAAATTGCACAGCTTTTTCACGAGGTCCTCCAGGCTTTTGAAGATGCCGTCGTCCATTGTCATGACGTTCCACATGATGCCGAGCATCTCGCGGTAATAGTCGAGCATTTTCTGGAGGAGCTGCTTCAGCCCGGTCAGGATGCTCTGGATTTTTTCGCCCTGCATGCCGGTGTCGCTTGCCAGAGCAGAAAGCAGGAAAACGCCGACGTCCATAGTAATTTGCTGTGCAAGCACAATGATGTTTACCACCTCGTTGATGATATTGCGGATGCCCTCGAGAAAATTCGACATCTGGAATATCCAGATGGCAGGACACTCTTCGCCATAGCTCTCGGCGGCGTTGGACAAGAGCACGGCAATGCCGGGACACACACTTGTATCCTGCAACAGCCGTGGGTCGATGGTGTTGTAGGTTTCCACAATTGCCGACCACCCAAACATGCCGTCTTGTTTCATGTACCGCGAAGGCATGTACAGATTCTTGTGTTTGTTAGTGTACTGGTTGGCCACGGCGTTGATCTGGCGCAGCTGCGTGCGAATGCTCTGGACGGCGTAGCAAAAGTCCTTTAACTCGTCGATTTGACAAATGTCAAACGTGTTGGCAAGCTGCTGCATGCAGGTGCCTTGTGAGATTTGGAACTCGCGCGAAATACGCAGGCAGCTATCGGCCTTGTTGGGATTGTTGTACCAATTCTCCTGCGAGATGCTGCCAAAGCTCGTGTTGCTGCACTGCGCATCGGTGTTGGTGTACACCCAGTTGCTCTGCCACGCCGCGTCCACAGAGTCGGAGGCCTTTGTGTTGCTGGCCCACCGGGGATTGTCGTGGCGGCGTTTGTCGGTCTGTCCCCACGCATACTGGGGATCAAACGTCTTGTGCACCACGGTGCCCCTCAGGCGGCCCAGCATGTTCCACAGTGGCGAGATACGCACGCGCCGAGACAGGCTAGTTTCGTCGCGCACGGCGCGCGGCTCGAAGCTGCGGCTTGCAGCACTCCATGCAAAGATTTTGGTGTTGTTGTGGCGTCCTTTCCTCGTGTGGCCTGGGTCGCACGCCCTAAAGAGCTTTTTGGCCTCGAGAAACGCAGCTCGGTCCACTATGCCGCGTTGTGACGTCGTTGGCAGTCGCAGCACCGTCTCATTCACCATGCCCTTTGACGTGCAACGTACAAGTCGGTGGGTGTCGTTTCCGCTGGCGACAAAACACACATCCGAAGCCAGCATCGTGGCAAGCTGTGCTCTTGTAATTTTCACTAGGGGCTCTCTGTGGCAGTCTCCGCCCTTGTCGAGTGTGGTGGCGTGCCCTCCAGAATAAACTAGTGGATTCGGGGCGTGCGGCATCGCGTTGGCATTCGCTGTGCTTGTGTTGCTGCTGCTGTGCATATTACTGGCACTCTTTTTGGAGGTTGCCAACATTTCCGCCATGACGAGCTCCTTCATTGTGATCCAGAAGGTGGGGATTTTCACCCGAAAATCCTGCGCGCCCTGCAAACTGGGCACCTGTTCCTGCGATCGCAGCCCTGCCCTCAGATGCGGCCAGTCCATAAGCGACGCCACGTTCTGATCCCGGAACACGGCAGTGCGAGCTGCGATCCGGCGCACGAAAACGTCCAGCAGCGCCCGCACAGTGTGTTTCAGGTCCATGCGCGTGTGTGCGTCCTTGTCCACATTCACAAAGAGTCCAACCCCGAATTGCTGGAACCGCTGCATGTCGTCGGCATCGATTCGTCGACTGCGCACCAGCGGATTCGCACCGCCGAGATCTGGATACAGCTTGCGCATGCGCACGGGGTCTGTGGCACACGCAACGTCAGCAGTGGCAGCAGTGTTTTGGTTTGCGAATAAATACCATCTTTGGGGGGAAAAAAACTCGCAAAAACACCCCAAAACGCGACCGCATCAGACACACAAAATACCAGGGGTGATGAGGAAAACATTCCGATTTGTGCGCCGGGCCACGTGAGAACCTCCAAACAGCGAAGAAAGTATGTACGGACACGACCAGTGTCGATCGGGGCACGCGCCTTCGCCGGCACACGAGTTGTTGTACAGGGGATTTGCATGCACAAACGCAATGTCGTCGGCGACCGTGTTGTGCATTTCCGAGACCCAGTCTGCAGCCGGGTCCACGGCATGATCGACGCGAAGATGCACCTTGGCAACCGAAAACATGCCCGCTTCGTCCACTTGCAGAACTATGCGCGACGGGGAGAGCTGTTCCTTGTGCACGGACAGGAGACCATAGACCTGCACACCCAACAATCGAGCAAAGTCATCTAGAAAACATCATGCAATCTCATCCACCACAAAGCGATGGGATGTGGGTTCTGTTGCGATACAAGCATCCCCTGGTGCCTTGAGGGGCGACATTCGAAAAGAAAGAATGGGTTGAAAGTGTGTGTATGTGCACACATATCAGGTGTTTCTGGCAAAAGAGCCTGATTACAATAGGGCTGTTTTTGAAAGGAAGCCCCAACTTTACACGGTAGAGTGAGCCACATGATTGAAGGGTGTTTCATGGTGGGTTTGAATGATGTGATCAAACGATATAGCGATGAGCCACACATTGCAAGCCGACCAAAGAGATAAAACGCGCTGCTAGAACCGAAAATCGCGATGATAGCGCAGGAAGATAGCACAAGACACATACCGCGCCCTCGGCCTGCGTGGCCGACATGTGCTCGCCGGCCCACAACGACGAATACCGAGGCGGCAACGGCGAGGCCCTGAACTCGTGCCTCTGCACGCGGTCCGGCGCGATGTGCACCTTGCTGCGGTTCAGAGAGGCTACCCCCTTCAGAAACGGCCGGATGATCGATGGGCTATACCCCATCGGGGCCTGCATGTGCCTGCACTGCCTGCCGTTTGCAAGCTCGGCGTCGTGCGGCGTATATTTCAGGTAGCACTGTGAATGCTTGGCGTTTGGATTGAACAAATTGTTCTCCAGGTGCATGCGCTTGAGGTACAGGCGGTCGAGTTTCTTGGCGATTTCGTCCTCGTAGTAGCGGTCGGCTTTCTTGCTGCTCTCGCAAAACACAGTCTTGTTTTCATATGTCTTGTACTCGTCGTCAAGGCACGCGGTGGCTGTGCAGGGCAGGCGCGTGGTGCCATCGGGAGCAAAACACATGTCGGTTCCCATGTGCACCCGGAAAAGCTCCTGCAGCGGCGCCTCCGTGCCCTGCACGAGAGGGTCTTCGTGGATTTTCAGGCGGTATTCCTTCTTGAGAAAGGCGTAGTTTTTGCCCAGCCACGGCACCACCAACTGCACTTGGTTCGCGGCATCCATGTAGCACGCGTACTCGCTGAGCGACTTGTTGCGGTACGAGTCGCGGCACCGGGCTTGCGAGTCCAAAACGTATGCGAGGTAGTCCCCTGTGTCCTTGGAGTGCGTATTGGTGCGCGTCGACGCGGCGTAAAATGGCAGCACACCGTCAATCCACGACACGAAGCTGTGTTTTGCAATCCGCATGCGCGCCGTCTGTCTCGGTTCGACCATGGGAAGCTCGAGGCCAAACTTCTTCACGTGGACCTCGTCGGTGAAAGTCTTGATGCGATCGACGGTGGGCCGGGTGATATTCACATCGCATTGGTCGGGCTTGAGGTGGTCCTGCTTGTTGTCCTCTGCCATGCACCCGTTGTCCAAATCCTTGCGGAACAGGATGGAGTTGCTGTATGCAACACCGGCGTCATAGGTCAGAAAATTGCAATCGTCAGAGTTTGTCCTGAGGTTACCCACCGCACAGCCCTCGTTGGCATGGCCGATGGACTCGCCCGAGCCAAACTCGCGGAAGGGTTCTGTCACTGCAGTGTCGATTTGTGTGGTGTTTTGCGCGGCCACGTCCCACCACACGGCATTGTCACGGATAAAGAGCTTGTCGCCAAAAACGAGGTGCAGCTGCGCATTGAGGGTGTTTTCGATCTCAGATGCGTTGCGGAAGGCGGTCTGCAGCGCGACACGGATGTCGCGCATCGTCGTGGCGTAGTCTTTATGGCGCTCTGTGAACGGGCCGCTGTATTCGTTGGAGACACTGCCCAGAGTCCGCTTGTAGATCCCGCATCCCACCCGATGCTGGCGCACAGGCGATTGCGCACCGCGCACATTCATGGGATTCCGCAAGATCGGGCGTGAGCTGGAGTACTTGTTGCAGGTGGCGCAATTCCACATCAGGTTGTTGTCGATTTCGGTTCCGCGCACCGGGACTGGATGCAGCTGTGGAGCAGCGCCGGCCCCGCAATCCTGCGACTTTTTGTCAGTAAACGCCAGCGGCCCACAGAAGAAAGAGCCATCCATCTCGACGGAATACGAACAGGCCCCAGACTGCCCCGCTTTTTTCGTCCACGTGTTGTCGTGTGTTGTTGTGCGGGGGGCGGTGTTGCCTCCTGGCACCAGAATCGGATGGCACAACTCGGTGTTGTCTTTGGCGTGCAGCCGGCACGGCAGCAGGTACTGGCCAGGCGACCCGTCGATCTCCGACCAAAGCGAGGGCTTTGTGATGCGCCGGTGCGTCGACGCGTGCATGGTGTCGCAGTAGCCAGACGCGAGCTCGTGCAGTCCTGTGCGTTTCGACCCATACTGGCAGGAGGCAAACGACAGCGCGGTGGGCCCGGACGACCCGATGCCGCGCGACTGCTCTGGGACTATCATGTTCAGATTCAACATCTGCGTAAAGGGATCCGTGTTGGCCAAGGAGTGGTCGTCGGCAAACTGTTGGTAGTACTCGTTCTTTTCAAACAGTGACTTCAACACCGATTTTGGGTCCGACAGGAAGCGGTTGCGTTTGCGCCAGGTGTCAGAGTTGTACTGTCTGTCCTTGATCGCCCTGCACTTTGAGCAGTCATTGCCGTCGACCAGATCAATAAACATGCCAACGGGGAAATACTTGGCATATATGCTGCCAAATGAGTCGCATTTCGGGTTTTTGCACACATTGTGGATGTCGCCGGTGTCGTCATACTGGCCCATCATCTGGTACATGAAGCGTGGCATTTTCTCAAACAAAAGCTCCAGGAAAAAGTAGTTTGTGCTGCGGTCGGCAAAGTTCGACACCATGTCGCACACGGTGGACGACCACCACGGACGCCCCGTGCTAGCCGCATATGCGTCCTGCTCGTAAAACGCAGCCAGCGTGTACGGGTCCCACCCTTCGCTGCCTTTCGGCAGTTTGGCGTGCGGAAACAGCGCTGGCATCGGATTCTGCATGGTAGGCCTGTTCTGATAGCCGGCACTGCTGACTGGAGACGTGCACTGTGGCAGCAGAGTGGGGTACACGCCGAATTTGGTGCCCTCGAGCCAAATGCATGTTTCCGCCGACCTCGGGGGCGGTGATGGTATGGATGTGGCCATGTTGCTTCGTCGCGACGGAGCAGTGCTGGGTGGTGTGTCGTGTTTCGTCCACCGAAATCGCGAGTTGAAGAAAAACTGGTGACTGAGCGCACCCTGCTCGTGCCACTTGCGTTTTTTTTTGTCATAAAAGTGCATGAAGTTGCCTCGTGCCACAGTTGCCAGGATGGTGTCCAGAAGGGTGCCACCGACCCCAAGGAAGGTCTGCAAACTCGGCGACATGCCTGATCCCCACACCGGGTCGGCAGTTGCATCGAATTTGGCATCTTGTCCTATGTCCTGGTTGAAGCGGTGGTACCGCTCGTACATGCGTGTGCGACCAACAGTTTCCATCGGCACTCTCTTGAACATATGCATGTGGCCCACTGGCGTGCCACAGTGAGACATGAGAGGCGTCGGCGAGGTGATTTGCCCACCAGCCTCTCGCACACTCTCACCGCCAACAAAATGGTGCGCATACAGTTGCTGCTCGGTGCCGTCATCGTAGCTGCGGCGCTGCAGGATCCTGTCATTGTAGATGACATGCGAAAAGCTGACGTCACTGCCGAGTTTCTCGGAATTGAGCACGTACGGCACGATCGTGAACCCTGCTGGCCACACAATCTTGCTGATTTTGCACTCGTTGCTCTCGGGGCGCTGTACGACCTTGGTGGTCCAGATGTCCGCCGTACTCGTTGCAAACACCTCGTCAATGTCCAGATCTTGCGTATACATGGCAGTGTGTTCGCCGAGCAGCTCTGGAACAAAGTTGGCGAATCGGCCGTTTGCCTGTGTGTATGCGTTGCGCTCCATGGTGTCGTACTTGAGATCCACCGCGTGCTTTCCTGACGCTCCAAACAGTCCTATGCCCCCCCCGCGCACACACCCAGAGTCAATGCGGTGACACAGCTTGTTCGTCGGCCGCGCGGGCGCCAGGTTTTCGGGCACGGGCATGTAATACTCTCCCACGAAACGCGAGTGCCCGCCGTCTGTCAAGTCGAGCTCCGGCGGCATGATCAATTCGGGGGGCCGAGAGTCCTCTGCCAGATGACACCGCTTGATATCGGGCATGCGCGGATGCATCAGGGTGAAATCAGGGCGTGTTGAGAGCGGGCCGCGCGTGAAATCGGCGCCGGCGCCATAGGCCTTTAAATCCGCCATGGTGCAGCGTCCGCCACCCGGGGGGTCACTGACGGACAAGGAGTAGCGCGAGGCTGGATCCGAGTGTCCAAACAATGCCAACTCGGACGGGCTGGTTTTCTCGCACATGTCAATGTCCGTAAAGGGGCTGGCAGGGTTGTTGCTGGCAAAAAGGGATACGATGGCGGGCTCGGTGTTCCACACCCCCATCGACAGCCCTTGCTTGAGCAATGACGACTGTCTGTTCTTGTCGTATACGCAATGTGTTTTCGACATGGCACTGCACAGATCATGAATTTGTGAGTTGCTGCAGCCCGTGGAAAACACTGGCTGTGCCGGGGGGGAAAGTCGGTGCTCCTGAGCTGTGTATTCCTCGTACATGCTGTCATAAGTGCCCAAATACTCTGCCGCGTAGTCCTCAATGTCGTTCATGTTGCCCAGCTCGGCGTGGATGGCAAGAAAGTCAATGTCAAGGATCTTGATGCCCCGCCTGCCGCCAACCACGTCGTCGTGAAACTGCAGCATGGCGTTTGGATTCCTGATTGGACTGTGGGTATTCACGGGGATGGACACATCAAACGTCTTCTTCAGGAACGACTGCATGAACCCGGCTGTTTTCACCTGCCAGAAATCCGTGTCGACAAAGGACAGGATGCTGTCGAGGCCGTCGGTGTGTCCCATCAGATTCGTGTCGGAAAACTGCTTGGCACATGTCAGGGCTTCGTCGTCTAGCTCGCCCTCCATGTGCACGCCACGCCGCAAATCTCCGCCCCACAGTGGCACCGGCGTGTATTTGGTAAACACGGTGTCGAGCATGTCTTCTATGGTGTCCGTTTGTGTGTATGCGCTGGCACGATTGAGACGGTCGGCGACGGTGCGCAGCGCTGCGTGCTTTGCTGGGTCCACCCGGAACTCAGAGACACACCCCATCACAGCAGAGACGCCAATGGTCGAGTCAATGTATCGGGCGAGCTCCTGCACGACGAAATCGTGGGCCTCCGAGAACAATTCCAGCTCGTTGGCGTTGATGCGCGACCAAAACTGGGCCAGCGTGATCCCCTCGAGACTGCCACCGCTTGGCATGACATCCTGCGCTGAAATGCGGTTCTCGAACGCGTCGATGCGCAGCGGTCGCTGGCTGTTGAGCCTGCTCGCCGTCACGTCCACGGCAGCGGCTTCCTGGAAAACCACCTTGGACAGGGTGTATTTGAGCCACCAGAAGAGCGGGATCTCGTGCGTTCCAAAGTCCACCAACACGTAGAGTCCGACCTCGCGCCGCGGCAGCGCGTAAAACGTGGGCGCTCTGCGGATGAATCCGGCAATGTCCGACACGCATGTGTGGATTTTGTGCGCTGCCAGCACTTTGTCCATGGTTTCGGGGACGTTTTGCATCAGCACGAGCGAGTTGAGGAAAAACTGCAGGGCAGTGTTCCGGTCGCGCCGCCCGCCATCGTACTCGAAATTGAGAGAAACCGCATTGTACTGCAGGCCGTGCGAGTTCCAATGGCTCCCAAACAGGTCCAGACATGCCGAGCTCACTTCTGGGGCGGCCAGGGGCGGGCGGGCGATTTCTTGCAACCAGTACGCAATGGGCGCCACGCCCCGATCCAAAACACACACAATTTTGGTCGACGGAACGCCGCCAGCGGGTGTGGGCATCTCAAGCAGATAGCCCATTGGACCACACTCCAGCATGTCACTGACCTTGACAGTGACGGCGATTTCCGCAGGTGCTGCGCTCGGATCCTGCTGCGGCTTCATGCGAAGCCGGTGCATGCCCGCCGCTGTAAACAACTCGGTTTGGCACACGCCCAGGTCGGCACATCTCTGAATAGCCAGGTTTTGGCGCACTTCGGCAGAGGTGTCGTCGTCGAACTTGAGCATGTCGCGGTGCATGCCCATGAAACGCAGTTTGTCGCGGGGCGCGTGATGCACGCGTTGTGTGCGCTCGATGATGTCGGTCTCGACGGGTTTTAGCAGCGAAAACTGCCGATGCAGCGGCGCTGTCCGCATCCAATGCGCATTCTCCAACCCATCATTAGTCCCCGTGGGGATGGGAGCAGCGTGTTGCAAGCCACACCATCCCAGGGTCTCCGAGTGCATGTAGTCGGAATCACACAAGTGCGGCGCAATGTCGAACAATTCGTCGTGTAATATGCTGTACGACACGTGTTTGGCGCGCATGTCGAGATTCGGCGTGCTCTGCCCTGCGACAAAGTCGGGACGCTCTCGCACCCAGGTCCAGTTCACCATGGCTCGGTCGCACACCCAGTACGACAAATCATGTGTTGCGTCAACGTGTTCTGTGCACCCGGTTTCCGACGAGGGAAGCGCTTGCAGCATGTCGTTCATGCGCTCATACGACACCCGGTTGGCATGCGAGCACATGCCGTGCTGCTCGAAGATGTCGTGCATCCGCCGCCAAGGACTCGCGCCCGAAAACTTGTCCTGATTTTTGCTGCAACTTGGGCTGTTGAGGCCGACTTCGATGCTTCCCGACCGCAGGTGATTGTTCACGTCCATCAGCATTTCCACGCAGCTTCCCATGGCGTCGCACACCTTGCCTTGTGCCACACACTCGCTGTTGTGAACGCAGTTTTTCTGCGCCGCGACAAAGCGGTCGTCGGTGCCATAGTCTTGCGAGCCATAGCACTGCTCGCGCACAATGTCGTCTATAGAATCAGTGCCCTGCAGGTCGATATTGACCTCGAGGTCGACAAATCGCGCCAAGTCGTGCATGCTCATCGAACCCATCTTGAGCTCGCTGAAGCGAGACGGGCGCGTGTGCAGGGTGTCTTCCTCGAGAAAGGCCCGCAGCAGCGGCCACAAATGCCCAACACTGTCGCCCATACCACCACCGATGCCCACCCGTGCGGTGTCGGAACAGGAGCAGGTTTCTGTGTTGCCAGACTCGCTTGAGAAACTCTCGGACCTTGGTGTCTGCACGGTGGTGCTGCTGAAAGTGCGGGTCCGGATGTTCGAAGTGCACACTCCGTGCGTATTTGTGGGC
>Ga0105054_10009352_pt1 | contig 12733 bp, 11 predicted proteins | sample BON02_FD_78091 | JGI IMG/M metagenome (GOLD analysis project Ga0105054, IMG submission 78091) | Freshwater microbial communities from Lake Bonney liftoff mats and glacier meltwater in Antarctica - BON-02 (megahit assembly) | ecosystem: Environmental > Aquatic > Freshwater > Ice > Glacier... | reverse complement strand
CTGGCGGGGATTGTGGTGAACAACAACATTGTGCTGATTGATACCTATCAGGAATATTCCCGCTATATGCCGCGCGTGCAGGCGATTGTGCGCACGGCTGAAGACCGAATTCGCCCAGTTTTGTTAACAACAATCACCACAATGGCGGGCCTAGCGCCTATGATGCTGGGCCTGTCGTTTGATTTTGTGGGCGGCGGATATACCATTGATGCCCCAACCGCGCTGTGGTGGAAGCAGTTGGCCACGGCCGTTGTGTTTGGCCTTGGCATTGCCACAGTGCTAACGCTGGTTGTTACCCCGTCAATGCTCAGCCTGCAAATCTGGTCAGGGACGATTTTGCGTGGCACAATCCGCACCCTGCGGCGGGTGCTTGGTGGGCGTGGCACAGCGCTTTACGCCGATGCCAAACTGAATAAAACAGCCCGCAAGCTGGCTGATACCAACATCATTTGGGATGATATGGATATTCATAAAACCAGAACAGCCTTGCCGCCTGCCGAATAACTATTCGGCGGCGGCAACGCTCGTTTCATCGTCATCATCATCATCTTGTTCAGATTGTTGACGATGCCACATGCCCGCATAACGCCCGCCATTGGCAAGCAATTCGTCATGTGTGCCACGCTCAGCAATCAGGCCAGCGTCCAACACCACAATCTCGTCTGAATGGGCGATTGTTGAAAGACGATGCGCGATGGTGATAACGCTGCGCCCCTGCCCCATGGCATTTAGGCTATCGAGAATCTCGGCTTCTGTATCAGAATCCAGCGCCGAGGTTGCTTCGTCCAACAGCAAAATTGGCGGGTTTTTGAGCAAAGTGCGGGCAATGCCAACGCGCTGCTTTTCACCGCCCGAAAGCTTCAGCCCGCGTTCACCTACTTGGGTGTTATAGCCAAGTGGCAGACTTGCAATGAAATCATGGATTTGCGCGGCCTGCGCAGCAGCTTCAATTTCAGCCTGCGTTGCACCCTCTTTGCCATAGCCAATATTATAGCCGATGGTGTCGTTGAACAGCACCGTATCTTGGGGCACCACGCCAATTTGCGCACGAAGGCTAACCTGCGAGACATCGCGGATATCTTGCCCATCAATGAACAGGCCACCACTGGCTACATCATAAAACCGGAATAACAGCCGCCCAATGGTAGATTTACCCGAACCCGAAGGCCCAACAACGGCCAATGATTTTCCTGGCGGCACAAGCAGGTCAATCCCGTGCAAAACTTCACGGTTTGAATCATACCCGAAATACACATTTCGAAACTCGATCTCGCCACCAGTCACCTTCAGCGCGGCGGCGTTTGGTTTGTCTTTAACTTCGGCGGGCTGTTCCAACAGGTCAAACATTTCGCCCATATCCACCAAGGCTTGGCGAATTTCGCGATAAACAGTGCCCAAAAAGTTTAGCGGCATCACAAGCTGGATCATATAGGCATTCACGCCCACAAACTCACCCACCGTTAATGTGCCGTTTTGCACACCCATAGCGGCCATGATCATAACAGCGGCAAGGCCACTGGTGATGAGGAGAGATTGACCAAAGTTCAGGAATGCCAGTGATATGCCAGTGGAAACGGCGGCTTTCTCATAGCCTTCCATCGAATGATCATAGCGCGAGGCTTCACGCTGTTCGGCGCTGAAATACTTAACGGTTTCGTAATTCAACAGCGCGTCAATTGCCTTTTGGTTGGCATCGGTATCGCGTTCATTCATCCGCCGCCGAATGGCCACGCGCCATTCAGTTACGCTGAACGTAAACCAAATATAAAGCGCAATGGTGAAGGCCACCACCAGCATATACCAAACGTTAAACACCACGAGCAGGATAACCCCGACCATGAGCAGTTCCAGCGCCAACGGGCCAATAGAAAACAGCAAAAATCGCAACAGAAAATCAACACCCTTCACGCCGCGTTCAATAATCCGGCTTAGCGCCCCGGTTTTGCGGGAAATGTGATAGCGAAGCGATAATGCGTGCATATGTTGAAATGTTTCCAACGCCAGACGCCGCAGCGCGCGTTGGCCAACCTTGGCAAATACCGCATCGCGCAGTTGGTTAAACCCAACCGCCGCCAGCCGCATAACACCATAAGCCGTCACCAGCCCAATGGCCCCAATGCTCAGCAACAACCCGCCGTCACTTTCGGTGCCTTCTGGGGCAAGGGCATCAACCGCCGCCATAAAAAACAGTGGCGTAGCGACCGTAGCAATTTTGCCAACCAGCAGCGCAACAAGCGCCAAAGACACCCGCCATTTTACCCATGCCTGCCCCTTGGGCCAAAGGTAGGGGGCCACTTTGCGCATTGTTCGCAGGCCAGACATGCGTTCGGCTTTAATAATGTCGGTTGGTTCGGTCACGCGCATACTCTCCCGTTTCACGGGAAAAGTCCTACGCCTTAAAACCACAGTTGGCCAGCGCTTGAATACACTGCTTGAAATTTTACGGCAGTTCGGGGATCGCGAAAACCTGTCCCGGATATATCAGATCTGGGTCGCGGATTGAGCCGGAATTAGCCGAGAAAATTTGGGTATAAAGCGTGCCCTCGCCGTAAGCTTGGGTGGCCAGAAGCCAAAGCGTATTGCCTGGTTGCACAATGACCTGCCCACCGGCCTGCGCCGCCATGGCTTGGGCCTGCGCTGCTGCGGCTTCTGGTGTTTCGCGCTGGAATGGGCTTTCTACCCGGCTTGTCACCTTGCCTTCGGCGTCAATTTCGTCAATGCGCAAAATATAAATACCCGCATCAAGCCCCGGCACATCCAGTCGCCATTGCCCGGTAGCACCCACCACGGTTTCGCCTAACAAATCTGTATCGGCATAGGCGCGAATGGCCGTGCCGGGCTGGGCACGCCCTGTCAGCACCACGGCGCCGACGGTTGAATAGCTAATTGAATCAAGGCTGACATTACTAACATCGCCAATAAACGGTTGCACCAGTTCAACGGCTTCTGGGGTGGTGCGCACCAATGCGGGCGTGGCATCCGCGGCATCCGCCGGGGCGGGTAGCACAATAATTTGCTCGGTCGCTGCAATGGTTTCTTGTTCTGGTAGGGTTGATTCAAGCTGTAACGCCTGCGGTGCTTCGCTGGCCGGGGCGTTGATAATCGCCACAAACTGCCCGTTTGCCCCTACCGACACGACGGCAAGTTCAACGCCTGCAAGGCGAACAGTTACGGTAGACCCCGGTGTCGCACGACCTGCCACAACGACACCGCCCAAACGATCAACCCGGACCACATCAAACCGAGGCGGTGCACCTTCACTGGCTGACCCGCTAACGCGGTCGGCATCTGTAAGCGGTATTTCTGGCAGTTGTTCAATAACCGGGGGCGTGCCAAGGCCGGCCACAGGCAAATCCGGCGCTGCAGGCGCATCAACTGACGCAGGTGCAGTAAGGCTTGCAGCCTCGGCGCCGGCCAATGGGGTAGGTGCGAATGTGTCAAGCACTTGGGGTGCTACATCACTTAGGCTGGGTTCAACGGGTTGGGCGCCAAGAGTTGGTTCGACCGGCTCGGCAGGTGGGGTTTCAGCCTCACTTTTGACAGCAGGCGCAGGGTCAGCTTGCGGCGCTTCGGCTACGGCAGCCTGCTCATCGACTGTTGGTGCGATCACCTCAGCTTCGCGCGGTAATGCATCGGAATCGCTGACCTGCTCATCAGGTGTTGGCGCGATCACCTCAGCTTCACTTGATAGCGCAGTTGGTTCCTCAGCTGCTGCGTCGGGGTTTGCAGTTGCATTGTCAGGCAGCAGGTTTTGTGCTGTGGCTGCGGCTGTGTCTTCGACTTCAGCTGTTGCAACTGGTTCCTCAATGCCCTCAACTTCTAGCGCTTGCGGTTCGGTGGCGTCCATTTCTGGGTCCACCGTTTCAGGGGCTATCGGGTCGGCTTGGGCTTGCGACGAGGTTATAGGGTCCGCCATCTCGGTGCTGGCGTCATCAGTTGGGTTCGTCAACTCAACTACAGGCGCAGCAGCTAGTTCTAGCTCACCGATATTATCGGCGCTGTTTTGCGATGGTAGTGGCCAAAAGGCATAGCCAAGCCCGCCCAGACCTAACATCGCCACGATCAAAATGACGATTGCCTTACCGCTACCCTGCTTACCTTCAGCCATACAAAATCCCAGTCAATTACGTCCTGAACCATTTCCTAACAGAACGTGCATGTCAAAGAAATATCCCTTCGATTGCAATTTCTACGGGTTTTGCCTTTGGTCATGCTGCGCTAAACATACAAACATTGCAGGGAGAAAATAATGACCTATTCGGTTTGTGTGTTTTGCGGCTCGCGCTTTGGTGATGCCCCGGCCTTTCGCCTAGCGGCCTTTGCCCTGGGCACTGCGCTAGCCAAGCAAGATATGCGCTTAGTTTATGGTGCGGGCGATGTAGGATTGATGGGTGAAGTGGCGCGGGCAACCCAGCAATTAGGCGGCGAAACCTTTGGCGTTATTCCGATCCATTTGCAAAAGACCGAAGTCGGCAAAACGGACCTAACCAGCTATGTCGTAACCGAAACCATGCATGAGCGCAAAAAGGTGATGTTTATGAATGCCGATGCCATTGTCGCCCTGCCCGGTGGCCCCGGCACCTTGGATGAGTTGTTTGAGGTGCTTACATGGCGTCAGCTTGGCCTGCATGCAAAGCCGGTTTTTGTTTTGAATACGGCCCGATATTGGGACGGATTGGTGACGCTATTACAAGGGATATGTGATCGTGGTTTTGCCTCGCCCAGCTTTCTTGACTTCTATCAAATGGTTGATACGGTTGATGATTTGGCGGCACGCTTACGTTCTGCGCGCCAATTATCCCATGAATAAAGCGCCAAGCCTGCCCATATGAGCGGGAAGGCAATGAGGTGCCATTGGGTTACCGGTTCGGCAAAAATAAGCGCAGCCACGGCAAATTGAAGGGTGGGGTTTAGGTATTGGATAAGCCCCACGCTGGCCATCGTTAGCCGCCGTGCTGCATATGAAAACAGCATCAATGGGCCGCCCGTCATCACCCCTGAAAAGGCAAGCATCAGGGAATCATGCCAATTGGTGCCAAACACCCCAGCATCACGCCCCAACAAGGACCAATCGGCCATATGCGCCCCAAATAGCCAAAATATAGCCAGCGGTGCAAGAAGTGTCGTTTCAAAAAACACACTAATGACCGGGCCAAGCGCCAATTGCTTTTTGATTAAGCCATAGGCCCCAAAAGTGCTGGCCAACCACAGCGCCATCCAAGGGGCAGCCCCAAGGCCAATTGTGAGAATCAGTACCGCTGTGGCGGCCATTAAAATGGCAATGGCTTGGCGCGGGCGAAACCGTTCGCCAAATACCAAATAGCCAACGGCAACGGATACGAGTGGAAAGATGTAATATCCTAGGCTGGCTTCCAAAGCCCATCCAAGCTGGATGGAAAGGATAAAACCGCCCCAGTTGCCCGCGATAACCAAGGCAGCCAGAAGCAAAATACCAAGTGTTTTACGATCTGCAAATACCGCCCGGATTTGACCTGTGCGGCCCTGCACAAGCAGCACGATGCCAAAAAACAACATGCTCCACAATGTGCGGTGGCTCAGCACTTCAAGCGGCGGCACATGGGCAATGGCTTTGTAATATATACCCGACAGGCCCCAAACCGTGCAGGCAATGGCCAGCGCAATCACAGCACGCATACTGTCAGTTAGTGGTGCCATATGCCGCAATTTCCCTAAAAAAAAGGGCCGCCCATTGGGCGACCCCCTAGCTACATTGGCAGAACGTTTAGCTATTAGCCAGACGCGCGGCCACGTTTTCCCAGTTGACCAAATTATCAAGGAAGTTGGCTAGATAAGCTGGGCGCTTGTTGCGGAAATCAATGTAATATGAATGTTCCCAAACATCGCAACCAAGCAAAGCAGTTTGGCCAAAGCAAAGCGGGTTTACACCGTTTTCGGTTTTGGTCACCTTCAAGCCACCATCGGGGTCTTTGACCAACCAGCACCAGCCGGAACCGAACTGCCCCGCACCTGCGGCCGAAAAATCATCTTTGAATTTCTGAACCGAACCAAAGCTTGAAACGATCTCACGCTCAAGCGCGCTCGGCATGGCCGATGCGCCCGGACCCATCATTTCCCAAAACTGGTTATGGTTCCAAAGCTGGCTGATATTGTTGAAAATACCATTCTGCGCAACCGAAGTGGCATTATAAGTGCCGGTGATGATGTCTTCAATCGACTTGCCATCCCATTCGGTGCCCGCAATCAGCTTATTGCCGTTATCGACATAGGCCTTGTGGTGCATGTCGTGGTGGTATTCTAACGTTTCGCGGCTCATGCCTTTTGGGGCAAGCGCATCATGGGCATAGGGGAGGTCTGGAAGTGAGAAAGTCATTTTATATTCCTTTTTCTAACGCGACCCGATTTCAACGACTCGGTGGGCCAGCTTACCATTCAAAATAAGGCGCATCAGCGCGCTTGCAACCATCAATCAACTTTATCGGTGCGAATAACCACATCTACGGGCAAAACAACCAGCGCAACACGGCGCGCTTCGGCCAGTAGCACGTTATAGGTGCGCAGGGCTGCGGGTGTGGCCATAGGGTCTGCCCAAAGGCCAGCAGCGTCCAATGCGGCGCGCAATGCGGGGGAAAACGGTGCCACATCGGCACCCGAACCAATGAGCACAATATCAACCTGCCCAGCCAAAGCAGCGATCGGGTCCAAATCATCCCATCCACCCCACGGCATTGCGGCGGTGGGGCTAATAATCATCGGGCCATGGTGTATATGGCCGGCTACGCGAAAAAACCCCGGGCCATAGGCCTCAACCGGCATGCCATTCGGGTAGATCTGTGGTGTTAGTTTCAAAAGGTGGCTCCGTCAAATAGGGGCAATCCGGCCAAGGCGGCGGTTGCAATAAGCGCATAGGCGATGAAGCGAAACAATTTCGCTTTTTCGGGGCGAAACAGGTGTTGCCCAACAGTTGCGCCGACCGCAAGCGGCAATGCGCAGATCAAACCTACAACAATATAGTCGGTTGCCAAAAGGTCGCGCAGTAAAAATGTGCCGACGAGTAAAATATCTGTCCCAAATAAAAACAGCAAGCTAACGCCGCGGATAACAGAAATTTCGCGGCGACCGGAAAGGTAGAATAATATAACCAATGGCCCCGGCAACCCTGCAAGCCCGCCCATAAACCCAGCGGCAAAGCCCAAAGCCAATACAAACCTAACCCCCGGAACGCCGTTATACCGCCACCCGCTGACCAACAGGGCCAGCAGTGCAAAGCATATAAGCGAAACGGCCCAGCGGAAAGCCAGCGGATCAAGCGCCGTTAGGGCAAATGTGCCCAGTGGCACGCCAAAAAGCGCCCCAAATGCCAAGCGTGAGAGTTCGGGCCGGTCCGCATCACGCCATGCGCGTTTGATAAGCGGTGCAGGGCCTAAAATGTCGGTGACAACCATGACCGTTATGGCCGCAACTGGGGTTAAGAACAGGCTTGCGACGGGAATGAATATCATCGCGGTGCCAAACCCGGCAAATCCGCGTGTCAGCCCACCAGCAAAAGCTGCGAGCGCTAGCCAGGCAAGCCCCGGAAGGACTAGTGCCTGGCTAAGCGCGTCAATCACGCGTCACTATCAGCGAACTGTGTGCCTGCATTGGGGTCGGGGCGCGACCAATCCCGCTTAACACCCAAGCGCAGCACAATTTCCGAAGCCACAAAAACCGAGGAATAAGTGCCAACCAGAACCCCCCAGATCATAGCAAAGGTAAAGCCGCGCACAACATCACCACCTAGGAAATAAAGTGCAGACAGCGCCAGCAATGTCGTTAGTGCCGTCATCACCGTGCGGCTTAGCGTTTCGTTAATCGCTTCGTCAAATAGCTGGTTCAGATCTTTGGTTTTGAACTTTCGCAAATGCTCACGCACACGGTCAAACACTACCACCGTGTCATTGAGCGAATAGCCAACAATGGTTAGCAAGGCCGCGATGATGGAAAGGTTAAATTCAAGCCCGATCAGCGAGAATATCCCGATCGTGAGTATCACGTCATGCACAAGTGCGGCAACGGCACCCACAGCAAACTGCCATTCGAACCGCAGCCAAATATAAAATAAAATCGCTATAACCGAAACGAATACGGCGATCATACTATTTTGGATAAGCTCGCCTGAAACCTTGCCGCTGACAGCCTCAGTTTGTAGGTAAATCAGGCCTTCGAAATTGGCATCCAAGGTTTGCTTAACAAGTGCCACAGCGGTGTTTTGCTCAGCGTCATCATCACCTTGCTGAACGATCCGCACCATATATTCAAACCGTGCATCGGTTGTAATGCCTGCCGCCGGATCAAACACTTGGGTTACGTTAATGTCACCCAAACCAACGGGTGCCAAGCTTTCACGAATAGCACCAACCCCGGAATCTACCGGGCTTTCGATGCGCATCATCGTGCCGCCGCGAAAATCGATTCCGTAATTCAGACCGTCGGTGAAAAAGATAACAATCGACGCAAGCACAGCCACGATCGAGGCCCCGAAGGTCCACCGATTGTATTTGAAAAACTTGATATGGGTTTCGTCCTTGACCAGCTTTAGCCGCATCTTGGCACCTTTATAGATTAATGGTTTTGGGCTGGCGCCAATTGAGCCAGCTTGCAATGATCAGACGGGTTAGCCAGATCGCGGTAAAGACCGATGTGACAATCCCCAAACCAAGTGTGATTGAGAAGCCACGAATCGGACCCGAACCGAGCATAAAGAGCAGAATGGCCGCGATCAGAGTGGTGACGTTGCCATCAATAATCGCCGTCAACGCACGGGCATAGCCTTCTTCAACGGCACGGTATGGGTTTCGCCCGTTACGCAATTCTTCTCGCACACGCTCAAATATCAGCACATTGGCATCCACCGCCATGCCGATTGTTAACACGATGCCCGCGATACCCGGCAGCGTTAATGTGCCGCCGATGGCCGACAGCATGGCGAAAATTAGCGCAATGTTCATGAACAACGCCACGTTGGCCACAATGCCAAACAGGCCATATGACAGCACCATAAACACCGCCACGGCAGCAAAACCAACAATAGCAGCGATTTTGCCCGCAGCGATGGAATCAGCCCCAAGTTCTGGCCCTACGGTGCGCTGTTCCAACACCCGCAATTCGGCAGGCAAAGCACCCGCACGCAGCAAAATGGACAGGCGCGATGTTTCCTCAAGTGAGAACCGCCCGGTAATTTGCCCCGAACCACCCGCAATATGCGATTGAATAACCGGGGCCGATACGACTTCACCGTCAAGCACAATGGCAAAGGGTTCACCAATATGTTCAGCCGTAAACTGGCCAAACAGGCGCGCACCTGCGGTGTTAAAGCGGAAGTTAACCGACGGGTTGCCGTTTTTGTCAAACGCTGATTGCGCATCGGTTAGTTGATCGCCGCCGACAACGGGAATCTGGTCCACAATATAAAAAAGGCCGGGCTCATCAACCGAAGGCAATAGCAAATTGCCCGCGCCGGGGAACATATTTGCATCTGACGTTGTAGGGCCAACGACCTGATTAAAGGTAAGCTTGGCGGTTTTACCAAGCAGGTTGAGCAATTCTTCAGCCGAACCAATGCCCGGCACCTGAATCAGAATGCGCGATGAACCTTGGCGCTGGATTGTCGGCTCGCGCGTGCCCGCCTCATCAATACGACGGCGCACAATTTCAAGCGATTGCTCCATCGTGCGTTCATCGGTCGCCAGCTTTTCGGCATCCGATAACGTGATGACCAATTCATCAAGATCAGATGACACCGTAAAGTCACGTGACCCGGCGCCCGATAGCGAAATAACCGGCGAGGTCAGCGCATAGACAGTTTCAATCGCCAGTGGCATTTGTTCCGAATTTTCGATGCGAATGCGCAGCTCGTTCGGGTTATCATATTGGCGACGAATATTGCCGAAGACATCGCGCTGGTCGCGCAGGGCGCGCAGTGATTCTGTCCAGAAGCTATCGAGCCGCTCGGCATAAATATCTTCAACCGAAACTTCGACCAACAGATGGGCCCCGCCCCGCAAATCGAGGCCCAGATTCACAAGATCTGATGGCAAAAACCGCGGCCATGCATCACGTGTAGCAGCGCGCTCAGGCGTTTCGGGCAAGCCGCTGGCCATTTCAGCCACCGCATCATTTGACCGTTCAACCGAGCTGTAAAACAGGTTTGGTGACGCTGAAACCAAGCCCCAAGCACAGAGCAGCAGAATAACGGATTTTTTCCAAATCGAGAATTGGAGCATTATTTATCCTTTGGCACTATGCGCCTTAGATGATCAGGCTTTAATGACAGGATCAGTTTTGGACAGAACCTGAACGATGGTGGAGCGCACAACGCGAATTTTTACACCGGTCGCAATTTCAACTTCAAGCTCGGCATCGTCATCTTTGACCTTGGTCACACGGGCGTAAATGCCGCCTTGGGTGATGATTTTGTCATTCACACGCAAAGCCGCAACCATGGCGCGATGCGCTTTCATCTTTTTTTGCTGAGGGCGGATCATTAGGAAATACATGATGCCGAAGATGATTATCAGCATCGGCAATGTGCTAAGGAAGGATGCAGCGCCGGCACCGGCGCCGGCGGCCTGAGCATAGGCGGGGGTTACAAACATGTTACGGTCCTTTTAACTGGCAGGCGCAGGCGCGCCGGACGGGGGTTTTTCCCCAAATTCATCGCGCCGGACCCTAAAGCGGCGCGCACGGCTTGGCAAGGTGAGTAACCAACTAATCATGCAAGGGATCGCTTCAACCCTGCGGCAATAGAAGTAGCAAAATAATACCGCCACCAATCAGCGCAATGCCAAGCAACTCTGTCCGCCGCATCGCCTCACGAAAAAACAGCCATGAGGCAAGAACCGAAAATACCAGTTCCACCTGCCCGACCGCTTTTACATAGGCGGCATGTTGCAGTGTAAACGCCACAAACCAGCCAAGCGAACCCAGCATCCCCGCCACGCCAACCCAGATCGCAATACGCCATTGCGCTATTACGGCCCGCATTTGCCCCGGTTCACGCCAAGCCAACCAAATGGCCATGATCAAGGTTTGAAACGCCGTTACAAAGGCCAGCGTGAGGGCGGCACGCATGAAATAGCCGCCGCTTTCCAAGGCCAAGGTCGCACCGCGATACCCGATAGAGGCCACTGAAAAGATAACGCCTGCGGCAAGACCAATAAGCGCGGGACGCCCGAATATACCTTGGCGCAGATTGGCGCGGGTTGGCAAACCCGACATCAACACCACCCCAATCAGCGTGACGAGCATGGCACCAAATGCCCAAATGCCCACACCTTCGCCCAGAATGATGGCTGAAAGGGCCACCGTGGCCATGGTTTCAGTTTTGGAATAGGCTACACCAACCGCAAAATTACGCAGCGAAAACAGCGCCACCAACAGCGCCGTTGCCAATATTTGCGCAATACCCCCAACGATGGCATAGGCAAAAAAGCCCGGCGTTACCCCCGGCAAGGGCACATCACCCAAAACCACCATGCCCAGCACAAGCGTGCCCGCCAAAGGCGCTGCAAACACGAAGCGCGCGAATGTGGCACCAAGTGTGCTCAGCCGCGATTTAAGGGTTTTTTGCAACATGAAACGCAGATTTTGCGCAAACGCCGCTGACAGCGTAGCGAAAATCCAAACGCTCATTTTATGTCCTACACAAATGTAGGGTGCGCATTCATTGCGCACCGCTTTGGTGTGCATTCATTGCGCACCGCTTTGGTGCGCATTTATTGCGCAGCATGAGAATAAAACCCCGGTGAAGGTGCGCAATGAATGCGCACCCTACATTGGCTAGGCTTTCAACGCGACTTCCAACTTATCCATACCCTCATCCAACAGCGCATCGCTGATGGTAAGTGGCGCTAAAAGGCGGATTGTGTTGGCGTAATACCCACATGACAGCAGTATCAGCCCGGCGCCAAAAGCTGCCGTTGTTACGGCCTTGGTTGCATCTGCGTCTGGTTCATGCCCGCCACGTTCCTTAACCATTTCAAATGCCACCATGGCCCCCAAACCGCGCACATCCCCGATGGGCCTCAGCGTGTTTGAGGTTTTGAACCGGTTGATTCGCTCAAGCATTTTCGCGCCAACCTCATTGGCTCGGTCACACAGTTTCTCATCTGCAATTACATCCAACACGGCCAGTGCTGCGGCACATGAAATCGGGTTGCCTGCAAAAGTACCACCCAAACCGCCTGGTTCGGCTGCATCCATTATCTCCGCTTTGCCAATTACACCCGAAATTGGAAAACCACCGCCAAGCGCTTTGGCAACGGGAATGAGATCAGGCTCGACATCATAATGCTCGATTGCAAACACTTTGCCGGTGCGGGCAAACCCGGTTTGAACCTCGTCTGCAACAAGGCAAATGCCATGCTCATCGCAAATTTCGCGCAGTTTTTTCATAAAGGCGATCGGGGTCTGATAGAAACCACCCTCACCTTGCACAGGCTCAATCACAATCGCCGCTACATCGGCGGGCGGGCAATCAGCCTTGAATATATGCTTCAGGGCTTTCAATGAATCTTCAACCGTTACGCCATGATGCTCAATTGGGAAGGGTACGTGGTAAACATAGGGCGCGGGTGGCATGCCGGGCGTGCGGTAAGGTGCGGCCTTGCCTGTCATCGTAACGGTTAGCATGGTGCGGCCATGAAACGCGCCGGTAAAGGTAATAACACCGGGGCGTTTGGTATAGGCCCGCGCAATTTTTACAGCGTTCTCAGTG
>Ga0105054_10009350_pt1 | contig 12734 bp, 11 predicted proteins | sample BON02_FD_78091 | JGI IMG/M metagenome (GOLD analysis project Ga0105054, IMG submission 78091) | Freshwater microbial communities from Lake Bonney liftoff mats and glacier meltwater in Antarctica - BON-02 (megahit assembly) | ecosystem: Environmental > Aquatic > Freshwater > Ice > Glacier... | reverse complement strand
CGTGTGATCGCTACCGCCGTCGCCATGTCGTCTGCTCCGCGAATCATGCCGAACCAGCGAATCACAGACCGCCCTCTACGGGAATCCCCCGCGAGTCAGAAAAACCCACCGCTGGTATAAGTCAGCCGAAGGACGGTTGAGGCCCCTCACACCATCAGACGCTTCAGCAGTTCCGCCGTCGAGGGGTCCAGTCCCGCGGATGGCTCCCCCGCCGCCACATCCGCCAGCACGGTCCTAGCCAGCGCCTTGCCCAGTTCGACGCCCCACTGGTCGAAGCTGTTGATGTCCAGGATCACGCCTTCGACAAAGGTCTTGTGCTCGTAAAGGGCGATCAGGGCCCCGACCGCCTCGGGTGACAGGGCGTCCATCAGTATGGTCGTCGAGGGCCGGTCGCCGGGGAAGGTCTTGTGCGGGGCCAGCCGGTCGGCCTCGGCCTCGTCGGCACCCGCCGCGATCAGTTCAGCGCGGGCCTCGGCCTTTGTCTTGCCGACCATCAGGGCCTGGGCCTGGGCCAGGGCGTTGGTCCACAGCGGCGCATCCCCCTCACGCGCGTCCATGGCGGCTTCGGTCGTGTGGCCGACGACGATGAACTCTGCGGGGACGACCTGCGGTCCCTGGTGGATCTGCTGGAAAAAAGCGTGCTGGCCGTTGGTGCCCGGTTCGCCAAAGACGACGGGGCTGGTGGCGGTATCGACAGGTGATCCGTCGCGTTTGACCCCCTTGCCGTTCGACTCCATCTCCAGCTGCTGCAGGAAGGCGGGCAGACGGCGCAGGCCGTGGGCATAGGGGGCGACCGTCCGTGCGTGCCGCTCGCGACCCTCGACATTGTAGATCTGGGCCATTGCCAGCAGCACCGGCGCATTCCGCTCAATATCCGCTCCGAGGAAATGCTCATCCATCGCCCGGGCACCGTTCAGCACCCGTTCGAACACATCCCAGCCCAGGGCCACCGCCACTGACAGGCTGACCGCCGACCACAGCGAAAAACGGCCGCCGACCCAGTCGCGGAAGCCGAAGGTCCGGCCACAGCCCCAGGCCTCGGCCTTGTCCGGTGCCGCCGTCACCCCGATCAGGTGATGCCCCATTTGCTTGGGCGACAGGCCCTCCGCCAACCAGGCCTTGGCCAGTGCGGCATTGACCAGGGTTTCCTGGGTGGTGAAGGTTTTGGACACCACCACCACCAGCGTGGTCCCGGGGTCGAGCCCGGCCAAGGCCTCGCCCATGTCGCGCGGGTCGATATTGGCCACGAACCTCAGATCGATCAGCGGGCTCAAAGGCCGCAGGGCCTCCCACAGCAGACGCGGCCCCAGGTCCGACCCACCGATACCGATGTGGACGATGGCCGTGAACGGCTGTTTGGTCCCGCCGGTCTCGGCACCCGAGCCGATGTCGGTCGCGAATTCGGCCATGGCCTTGCGCGTAGCAGTGACCTCGGCGGAGACGGGGTCTCCGAGGGCCCGGAAGTCGGAGTCGGCGGCGGCTCGCAGCGCCGGATGCAGCACGGCCCGGCCCTCGGTATTGTTGACCGCCTCACCGGCGAACAGGGCATTGCGTCGCCCTTCGATGTCGCAGGCCCGTGCCAGGTCCAGAGCGGCCTCGAACCCTTCGGCGCTCCACGACTGTTTCGACAGGTCCAGATACAGGCCCGCCGCCTCGACCCCCATGCGTTCGATGCGACCCGGATCCGTCGCGAACTGATGCAGGATGCGCCCGTCGGTGTCCTTGCGCGCGACGGCGCGGAGCATGTCGAGGGCCTGGGTGCGGGCGGTCATCGGCGGGACTCGATTTTCAGCAGGGTAAACCCTCGTTTACGGGTCGGGCGTAAGCTGGTTCAACGCCGAATCTGTGATTCGGCCAACTATATGAGTTCGCCCGAGAGGTTTCCCATGTCCTGCGGCGTCGCCCTGGCTGTCTCCCTTTTATTATCCGACCCCAATGTGGTCCTTGCTGCGGCCCAACCGCCGGCGGTCGTCGACGCCTCGATCTCGGTCGCGGGCGAGCCACTGTTCGCCGACATTGTGGCCCGGTCGGGCGCGTTGAAGGGCGTCGTTCAGGGTTGGATCGAGGCGGGTGTGGTAGACCAGTCCGACTTTGCTGTGGGCGCGGCCTTCACCGGATTCCGGACCCAGGCGGTCGAACTGGCTGCGCTCGATATGCAGGGCCATGTCATCCTCAGGGAACGCGGCACAGACGGCGACCTGAAATGCATCCTGCGCGGCATTTCCGAGGATATTCCGGTCAAGGTCGAGGCCGTCGCCGTCGCTGCCAGCCCTGCGGAACGTCGCGTGGCCCTTGAGGAACTGGCCTATCTTCTGAACGACAATGTCGAGGTCATCACGGCACCGCCCCAGCCGGAAGTCTGACCTCGCTCACCCTTTGGAGAGGTGGCCTGCTCACTGGACCCGACGCGTTCGTGCGGGCAAGGGAGACGGCATGACCTTTCCGATCCCGTCCCCCGCCGACTGGCGCTCTCTCGCTGAAAAAGCGCTGAAGGGCCGACCGCTGGAGAGTCTGGTGCATCTCGATGCCGACGGCCTGGCGGTGCGCCCCCTGTATGCAGCGGCGACGGGGGGCGAACCCGTGTTCGCGCCGCGGCCTGCGGACGCCGACGGGCGAGCCTGGGACCTGCGCACCCTGATCGAGGGCGACGATGCCGAAGCGGTCAATGCCGCGGCCCTCGCCGATCTGGAAGGCGGGGCCGCGTCGATCCTGCTGAAAGGCGCGATGTTGGCAGACTCCGAGCCCCTGTCGCGAGCGCTCTGCGGGGTCGCGCTGGAACTGGCTGCGGTCGGACTGGATGCCGGCCTCGACGGTCCCGATGCAGCCAATGCCCTGGCCGTGGCGGCCAAAGGTTCGCCTCGGGCGAAGCTGATGTTCCATATGGACCCACTGTCTGCCTTCGCCGAAGCTGGCACCGCGCCCCGCAGTCTTCCGGACCACCTGGAGCTCGCGGCCAATACGGCGGCGCGCCACGCAGGGGCCTATCCCGAGGCGTCCTTCTTCCTCGGCAGTGGCCGCGTTGTGCATGAGGCGGGTGGCTCGATCGGGCAGGAACTGGGCTTTGCCGCCGCCAATGCCGTGACGCTGGTCCGGGCGGCGGTCGACGCCGGGACGGCGGCGGAACAGGCCCTCAAAGGCACAGTGCTGGGCGTCTCGGTCGATCAGGAATATTTCGACAGCCTGGCCAAGATCCGCGCCCTGCGCCTGATCTGGCGCTCGATCAGCAAGGCCTTCGGGGTCGAAACCCCGGCCATCATCGAGGCCCGCTCGTCGCGCCGCATGCTGTCAGCGCGCGATCCTTGGCCCAATCTGCTGCGACTGACGGCAGCGGGCTTCGCCGGGGCGGTCGGCGGGGCCGACGCCGTGGTGCTGGACGGCCTGTCGCGCGCCAACGGCTGCTCGGATGCCTTCGCCCGGCGACAGGCGCGCAACACCCAGGCCGTGCTGATGGAGGAAGCCAACCTCGGCCGGGTCGACGATCCGGCGGCCGGGTCGTGGTTCCTCGACGCCCGCACCCATGATCTGGCCGAGGCCGGCTGGGCCGAGTTCCAGCGCATTGAGGGCGAAGGCGGGCTGATCACGGCGCTCCGCACCGGCGACATTCAGGACCGCGTCGCTTCGGCCCGCGCCGAACGGGAAGCCGCCTTGGCCTCTGGGGCCGCGCAGCTGGTGGGCGTCACCAAATTCGTCGATCACGCCCCCCGGCCCGCCCCATTCGAGCCCGTGACCGAGGCCCGGCCTCACGGTCGCGGTGACGCCTGCGAGCCCCTGATCCCTGTCCGGTTCGCCGCGCCCTTCGAGACCCAGAGCTGGGAGGCCGGCCGATGAGCACGCCCGACTTCACCCGGATCCCGCTCGACCTCGGCCCGACCGGCACCGGATCGACCCGCGCGGCGTGGAAAACGCCAGAGGGTCTCACCGTCGAAACCGTCTATGGCCCGGACGCCATTGAGGACCTCGATTTCATCCACGGCCTGCCCGGCATCGCCCCCTATGTCCGGGGCCCCTATCCGACCATGTATGCGTCCAACCCCTGGACCATCCGCCAGTACGCCGGCTTCTCGACCGCCGAGGCGTCCAACGCCTTCTATTGCCGCAACCTCGCCGCCGGTCAGAAGGGGCTGTCCATCGCCTTCGATCTGGCCACCCACCGGGGCTATGACAGCGACCATCCACGGGTAAGGGGGGACGTCGGCATGGCCGGCGTGGCCATCGACAGCATCTATGACATGCGCACCCTGTTCGGCGGCATCCCGCTGGACCAGATGAGCGTGTCGATGACCATGAACGGCGCGGTCCTGCCGATTCTGGCCCTTTATGTCGTGGCGGCCGAGGAGCAGGGCGTCAGCCGCGCAGCCCTGACCGGGACCATCCAGAACGACATCCTCAAGGAGTTCATGGTCCGCAACACCTACATCTATCCGCCCGAGCCCTCGATGCGGATCGTCTCTGACATCTTCGCCTGGACCGCCGAACACACGCCGAAATTCAACTCCATCTCGATCAGTGGCTACCATATGCAGGAGGCCGGGGCCTCGGCCGATCTGGAGCTGGCCTATACGCTGGCCGACGGGGTTGAATATCTGAAGGCCGGGGTCGCGGCAGGCATGGACGTCGATAGGTTTGCGCCGCGCCTGAGTTTCTTCTGGGCCATCGGCATGAACTATTTCATGGAGGTGGCCAAGCTGCGCGCCGGTCGTCTGCTGTGGGCCGAGGCGGTGGAGAAGTTCGGCTCCAAGGACACGAAATCTCTGTCCCTGCGGGCCCACTGCCAGACCTCAGGCTGGAGCCTCGCCGCACAGGATGTTTTCAACAACGTCCCCCGCACCATGGTCGAGGCCATGGCGGCGGCGGGCGGCCAGACCCAGAGCCTGCACACCAACGCCCTCGATGAGGCGCTGGCCCTGCCCACCGACTTTTCAGCCCGGATCGCGCGCAACACCCAGTTGTTGCTGCAGATGGAGACGGGACTGACCCGGGTCATCGACCCGTGGGGCGGCAGCTTCTACGTCGAACGGCTGACCCATGAGCTGGCGAACAAGGCCCGCGTCCTTATGGCCGAGGTCGAGGCCCTCGGCGGTATGGCCAAGGCCATCGAGGCCGGTGTGCCCAAGATGCGGATCGAAGAGGCCTCGGCCCGCACCCAGGCGCGGATCGATACGGGGCAACAGACCGTGGTCGGCGTGAACCGCTATCTGTCCGACGCGGTCGACGACATACCCATGCTCAAGGTCGACAATGCCGCCGTCCTGGGCGCCCAGATCGAAAAACTGAAACGCTTGCGCGCCGAACGTGACGAGGCGACGACCCGGGCCGCCCTGACCGCCCTGACCGAGGGTGCGCGTGGCACCGCCAACCTGCTGGAGTTGTCGGTGCAGGCAGCGCGGGCCTATGCCACCGTCGGCGAGATTTCCGACGCGCTCGAAGCCGCCTTCGGCCGCCATGTGGCCACCGTAAAGACCGTGTCAGGCGTCTATGCCCGGGAAGCTGGCAAGGACCCGAAGATCGCCCGTGCCCGCGACATGGTCGCCGCCTTCGTTGACAACGACGGTGGCCCGCCGCGCATCCTGATCGCCAAACTGGGCCAGGACGGGCACGATCGCGGCCAGAAGGTCATCGCCACCGCCTATGGCGACCTGGGCCTCGACGCCACGGCAGGGTCGCTGTTCCAGACCCCGACCGAGGCGGCGCGCGACGCGGTGGCCGGCAACGTCCACGCCGTCGGGGCCTCATCGCTGGCGGCGGGTCACCTGACCCTGGTGCCCGAACTCAAGGCCGAGCTGGAAAAGCTGGGCCGGCCGGACATCATGATCGTGGTTGGTGGGGTGATTCCGCCGTCGGATATCCAGTCCCTGATCGACATGGGTGCCGCCGCCGTCTATCCGCCCGGCTCGGTCATCGCCGACACCGCCATCGACCTGATCGAAAAGCTGAACCAGCGGCTCGGCTACGCCCAGAAGACTTGATCTGGCGCTTCAGGGTCGTTGGCGCAGCGGCAGGGCGGCGATTTCGTCGGCCGTCAGCACCCTGCTGACCTGCACGCGACAGACCGAGGTCTGGGAGGTCGAGCCCGGCACCACGATCCGGGCCCAGTCATCGGTGCACAGACGCCTGCTGATCATACCGCCATCAGGGATCAGGGCCATGCGATTGGCGAAATCCATGTCGGGACAGCCGCCGGCGGCGTTGAGCTCATAGACCTGGTTGCGGCCGACCCGCAGGAAGACCTGGTCCGGGCGACCCTGGACGAAATTATCGACCTGGCTGACGCTGAAACACTGACGGGCGCGGGGCACCTCTCTGGCCAATCCGTCGCCAGCGACGGGCGCGCAGGCGGGCAGGACGGTCAGAATGCCGAGAGCGGCGAAGGCGAGGGTGCGCATGCGGAGTCTCCTCGGGGTACCCGAGGCTCAACCGTCCACCCTGCTGATCGGTTGCACAAGCGTGCGGGCATCAGTGTTTCGTAACGGCGCGATCCGGGCGGCCAGGTTCGCCGGTAGCGGTGAGGGGGCTCCGGCTACCATTGCGGCGATATGTTCGGCCAGCAGAGGGGCGACGCAGAAGCCGCGCGATCCCAGTCCGCCCAGAACGAACAGACCCTCAAACCCCGGCACAGCACCGGCCAGCGGCAAACGGTCCGGCGTGGTCGCGCGCACGGCGGTGCGGGCCCGGCGGGGCCCCGCAGCCGTGATCCGCGCGGCCAGCTGTGGCAGGCGGGCGGTGACAGTCGTAAGATTGCGGGCACCGGCCACATCCGAGGGCCCGCCTTCGGTTTCTCCCCGGTCGTGGGTCGCGCCGAACAGCAGACCGGAACCGGTCGACAATGCATAGCCGCCCCAGGCGACAGCTCCGGTCTCGACTCCCTCGACCCAGTCCGCCTGACCCCGGACGGGTGACAGGGGCAGGTCCGGTAACAGACCCGCGATTCCCCATCCGGCCGCGACAACCACGACATCGGCTTCAACTATCCGGGTGCCCGCGTCGTCCAGGAGCCGCCAGCCATCGCCGACGGACTCGATCCGACCGACCGTCCCCCTGACCCGGTCAGCGTCTTTCAGCCAGGCCTCAAGCGCGGCGGCGGGATGGACCGCCAGGGCGTCTCGCATCCACAAGCCGCCGCTATCGACAGGCTCTCCCAGGTCGATGGCGCAGGCGGCGGCGTAGCGAACCTCCATAGCCCCCTCGGCCCAGACGGATTGCGCCGCCACCTTGGCGAAACGCCCGGCGTCCCGCGGTGTCTGCTCGAGCTGAAGCACCCCGGTCTGGATCACGGCTCCGGGTGTGGCGGCATAGAGGGACTTCGCCCGCGTCAGGGCCTGGGCATGGAGGGCGGCGATGTCGCTATCGCCGGCATCGAGACGTGGCGTCACCAGGGCGGCGGGAAAGCCCGAAGCCCCCGCGCCGGACTGTTGGGCCTCGACCACGGTCGTCTGGATGCCGAGCGCTGCAAGGGCCCGCGCCAGCGCCGCCCCGGCGATCCCGGCCCCGATCACCGCGACCGACGGCGTCCTGTCCGGCGGGGCAGGGATTTCGGGCAAACGGCCCTCCAGGCGCTCGCGCTTGCGGCCGTGACCCGATCGCTTGTTGATGACGAAGCCCCGCTCGGCCAGACCCCGGCGTACCGCCCCGGCGACGGTAAAGGTGGCCACCCTGGCCCCCGGCGCGGAATGGGAAAGGATGCCGTCCAGAACCGCCTCCGACCACATGTCGGGATTGGTCGAGGGCGCGAACCCGTCGAGAAACCAGGCGTCCGCGCGACCCGTCCATTGTGACAGGGCCCGGTGGACGTCACCGACGGCGAGGTCGAGGGTGGCGTTGAAACCCGGCAGGTCAAGCCGGTGAAAGCCAGGTGTCGTCTCGGGCCAGACGTCGAGCAGGGCTTGTGCAGCCTCTGCCAGCTCTGACCAAGCCCCAAGCGCCCGCGCCGCTTCGTCGCGCGTCAGGGGGAAACCCTCGACCGAGAACAGGCTCAACCGCCCGCCCGGCGGCCCTTCGCGCTGCCAGAGCTCCAGCAGGGCGGCGATGTTCAGGCCTGTGCCAAACCCGAGTTCGGCCACGCAGAACCGCGTGCGTCCCGCCCAGGCCCCGGGCAGATCGCAGCCGGCAAGAAACACCGCCCGGGCCTCTGCCAGCCCGTCCTCACGCGAAAAATAGATGTCGCCGAACCGCCCCGAGCGTGGCGAGCCGTCTTCGGTCCAGATCAGGCGAGGCGCGCGGTCTTCTGCCATGTGCCACGGCCTATACCGCTCAGGCTGCGGCGCAACGAAAAAGGACTGCCCCGAAGAGCGGGCCCTGTCCTGTCGGGCGTCTGGTGACCAGCGCCCCGGAGTCCGGCTCTAGGGCATGATTCCCGCTAATATCTGGAGCCTGATTCACGGCTTCGGCGGAATCTCGTAGCGATTCCTTCTCAGCCGGTCAGGCTCCACATCTAGTGGGCTGCGGCCGGAGCGGCAGGGGCGTCAGTGGCGGCCGGAGCCAGTTCGGCGGCAGCAGCGGCGTCTGCGGCAGCCTGGGCATCAGCGGCGGCCTGGTCCATGGTGACATTGGCGGCGGCCGGGTCGGCGACGCCGGCGGCTTCTGCGGCTTCGGTTGAGGCGCCGTCGGTCTTTTCCTCAGCCTGCTGGCAGGCCGTCAGGGCAAACGCGGCGGTGGCGGCCACGATCAGGGCGATGATGCGCATCGGAGGGCTCCTTGGATAGTCTTCGGACGAGGGTGTCCTGGATCACTGGATACCGACCCGCGACGAACCCCCGCAAGTTAAATAGCGACCACGTTCGGGACGGGAGCGCAGGTGGGGCAACGAAAAAGGGCCGTCCCCCCGGGGGGACGGCCCTTCCTTCATCAGACCCGAAGGTCCGAGTGATGTTGCTCAGATTACTGAGCGGCCGGAGCCATGGCGGCGTCGGCGGCCGGGGCGGCGGCGTCGGCGGCAGTAGCAGCGGCGGCAGTCGCGTCAGCGGCGGCAGCGTCGGCGGTCGCGGCAGCGTCCGTGGCGGTGTCAGCGGCGACAGCGGCGTCGGTCGAAGCTTCTTCGGACTTGTCGGCGGCGGGGGTGCAGGCGGCCAGAGCCAGAGCGGCGACCGAAGCGGCGACGAGAGCGGTGATGCGCATAATATTTCTTCCTTCAGAAGGGTCATACGAGGCCATGAACTCCTCGCAACGTCGGGATAACGGTAACGTGAGCGAAAGCCAAGTCAATTCTCACGCATTCGTGAACTGAGCGGGCCGGGAAGAAAATTCGGTGCCCCGCCCTCCTTTTCGACAGCAGGGCCTGAGCCCCGCTGTGGTGGTCGGAGCGGGTCCGCAGGCAAGGCCATGACAGGCCCTGTCGCTGATCGGCACCGCCCAACGACGGTCCCGGAGGCTGAGTCTTGCCGGCGTCAGGCCTCGGTCGGTGCCGCCGACAGATGTTCCTCCATCTCGAGGAAGGACGGTTGGGCTGCTGTGGGAATGTCACTGCGGCCGATCTCGACCGAAATCTGGGCTGCGTTGCCGTGCAGGTGGGCGACTAGGACCGACTGGATGATCTTGTAATAGGCGCTGTCGCCATCGACCACGTCCTTGAGCCGCGCCGCCAGCGGGCCGACCAGGCCATAGGCCAGGAAGACGCCGAGGAAGGTGCCGACCAGCGCGCCGCCGATCATCCCGCCGAGGACCTCCGGCGGCTCCGTGATGGCGGCCATGGTCTTGATGACGCCCAGAACAGCGGCCACGATTCCCAGAGCGGGCAGGGCATCGGCCATGTTCTGCAGTGCATGGGCCGGCCCCAGCGCCTCGTGATGGTGCTTTTCGAGCTGCTTTTCCATGACATCCTCGATCTGGTGCGGATCCTCGAGGTTCATGGTCATCATCCGCAGGGTGTCGCAGATGAAGTCGGTGGCGAAATGGTCCTTCAGCACCTTGGGGTATTTCTGGAAGATGACGCTCTCGGCCGGTTTCTCGATGTGGCTCTCGAGAGCAATGACGCCCTTGGATTTCATCGTCTTGGTCAGCTGGAACAGCAGGCTGAGCAGATCCTTGTAGTCCTTTTTCTTCCATTTGTTGCCACCGAACATCAGGCCAAAACTGCCGGCGAGACCCTTCAGTGTCGCGACAGAGTTGGACATGATCAGCGCCGCAATCGCAGCACCACCAATCATCATCATCTCATAGGGAAGGGAGTGAAGGATCACGCCCATCTTGCCGCCGGCGATGGTGTATCCGCCGAACACCATGCCGAACAGCAGGACGATGCCAATAATCTGGAACATGGAAGGGGGATCGATCCTGCGCGCGAGAGACGCAGACCTTCGCCGTTAATGATTAAGGGGCGGTTGCGAAACGCCGGCCGCTAGAGCCGGATACCGCCGTTGAGGATGGCGTCGCGCGCCGCCTCGGTGAATTTGGTGTAACCGTTCTTGCCGCCGCGGACATAGAGGGAACCATCGACCTTGTCCGGGTCGTAGCCGTCGGCGACGAGGTCCACCTTCCGGTATTTAAAGGTCCCTGTCGTTTCAGCGGACTTGATCAACCGCACGAAGGCCGGACGAGCGTAGACGGGCAGTTCCCTGTCGACCCAGTCGGCGAAGGGCCGGGCGGCGAACCGACCGTTCATCACCAGGGCGACCATACCGGCCTTGCCCTCATGGCCGGGTACAGGAACCCCATAAGCAATGACCTCTTGGACGCCGGGCGCATCGGCCAGCCGCTGCTCGACCTCGGCGGTCGAGACGTTTTCGCCCTTCCAGCGGTAAGTGTCGCCGATACGGTCGATGAAATAGACATAGCCCTCACTGTCCTGTTTCATCAGGTCGCCGGTGCGGAACCAGCGGTCACCGCGCACGAAAACGTCGCGGAGGATCTTCTTTTCCGAGGCGGCCCTGTCGGCATAGCCCGAGAAGGCGTGGCGAATGTCGTCGCCGATCATGCCGAGGGCCTCGCCGACCTCGCCCGCCCTGGTGAGCTGGCACAGGCCGTCCGCACCGCGGACGGGCTCCTCGGTGTCCATGTCGAACCGGACCAGACGGAAATTGACCTGCTTTTTCATAAAGCCCGGAACCCGGCCGATGGCACCCGGCTTGCCGTCGAAATTGAAGACCGAGACATTGCCCTCGGTCGAACCGTAGAATTCCAGGATGTCGGGCACACCGAACCGCTTCTGGAAATCAACCCAGACGTCGGGCCTCAAGCCGTTGCCGAAGGCGAGGCGCAACCTGTGCGACCGTTCGTCAGGGTTTTCGGGACAGTTGATCAGATAGCGGCACAGCTCGCCGATATAGACGAACAGGGTCGCGCCCGACGCCTTTACGTCCGGCCAGAAATTCGTCGCCGAAAATCGTTTGCGCAGCACCAGCTGGCCGCCGTTCAGCAGGGCCGGGCCGACACCCACCAGACCTCCGGTCGAGTGATAAAGGGGCAGGACGTTGAAGGTGACGTCCTTCTCGGTCGCGTCCGTCGCCCCGGCAAAGGCGCGCATATAGGTGCGGGCGCGGGCGTGGGTGATCTTGGCCGCCTTGGGCAGGCCGGTGGTGCCCGACGTATAGATGTACAGGGCTGTGTCGCGGTTGATCAGGCCCGAGCGGGTCGACCGGGCGGGTCGCACAGACGAACCGCTGTGCACCGGCTTGTCCAGCCCGCGCCGCGCGTCAGCCTCGTCCTCGTCCCTCAACCCCAAAACCCAGAGCATCAGGTTACGGCCTGACAGGGTCCGCGCGTCCTCGACCTGTTTCCAGCAATCCTCGTCGGTGATGACCTGCGAGGCGTTGGAGATGGAAAGGCAGTGGGCGAGGGCGTGGCCGGTCAGATTGGTGTTGATCAGGGCGGTGGCGACGCCGACCTTGGAAAACCCCATCCAGGCGGCGATGTATTCGGCCCGGTTCAGCATGACCAAGGCGATGGTATCGCCGCGCTTGAGCCGGCGACTCTGGGCCCAGTGACCAAAACGGTTGGCCATGGCGTCGAGCTCGCGATAGGTCACCGCGCGCCGGTCGTCCCGGATCGCCACGCGGTCGCCGAACCGGTCAACGGCCTCTTCCCAATCGTCACAGATCAGGTCGGCACTGTCCAGCTCTACGGGTTTGATGCGTTTGAGCAGACGGCCAAGACCCCTGGCGAAACGCAGGTCGCGCTTGATGTTCGCCACCAGACCCATTGTTGTCATCACTCCCCGGAGAGAAAATCCCAGCCTTGGTGATGGACAAGCCGTCGGTCGCGGTCAACCGGCAGGCGAATCCTGAGGGCGTTTAAGGCTGAATCAACGCCGGTTTGCCGCTGGGCGTGGCGCCGATGCGGCGGTGGCGCAGCAGGAATCTGCCGAAGTCTGACAGCCGCTTGAACAACATGGCCCGGCAGGGCTTAATCACCGAACGCGGATTGACGGCGTCGGGCCGGAGTGATCCCCGGGGGACCAATACCGATGAAATACCTTCTCGCCGCCGTCTGCGCCCTGGCCATTGCCGGACCTGGCGCCGCCCAAGACTACAACGCCGAACCCAACTACGGCACCATCACCCTGGCACCGGGCTTCCAGCCCGACCCGCACCTGGTCAGTCTGCGCGCAGGCGGAAACCTCAACGCCACCAACGTCAGCAGCGAATGCCGCGGTTTCATCACCAATGCGCCGGACTTCCGCTTTCAATGGGATGGCAAGGGCTCGCTGAACATCAACGTCTCGGTATTGTGGTGGGCTCAACTGATCGCCGCAACACACTCAGCGAAGGTCTCAGCAGGTGTCCGATAGAGCAAGGTCTTTCTTG
>Ga0105054_10009348_pt1 | contig 12734 bp, 6 predicted proteins | sample BON02_FD_78091 | JGI IMG/M metagenome (GOLD analysis project Ga0105054, IMG submission 78091) | Freshwater microbial communities from Lake Bonney liftoff mats and glacier meltwater in Antarctica - BON-02 (megahit assembly) | ecosystem: Environmental > Aquatic > Freshwater > Ice > Glacier... | reverse complement strand
TATATATATATATATATATATATATATATATATATATATATATATATATATATACATATATATATGTATCTATATATGTATAGATATATACAAAGATTGCACACAATCTCTGAATCTTCAACGAATTTTTTTGACATCGCTTACAGATCAATGAGCTTGCCATTATTGAGACCAATGGCCACATCTGCTACCTCCCCATACTTGGAAAAGAAGGCACGAAATTCGTCGGGGTCTGTGGCATCATGGGGGATTCCTGTGTGTGAGTGTGTGTGTAGTAAATTTGAAAATTTGTGAGTAGTAAATTTCAAGAAGACACGCAATTCATTGGGGTCTCTGGCATCCTGGGGGATTCCTGTGTGTGAATCGTGACTCATTCATATGAGACATGAACATGGGACGTGACTCATTCATGACTGGTTCATATGCACCATGTGAAGACTCGGAATTCGTCGGAGTCTGTGGCATCGTGGGGGGTCCCTATGTGCGTGTGTGTGAGTGTGTGTGTGTGTGTGTGTGTGCTCATGCATGTGTGTATGTGTGTGCATGTGTGTGTGTGTGTGCATATGTGTATACCTTCGACACGAACCGTGTAGTCGGCAGCAGAAATGGTGTCTTCATCGAGAGCTTCGATGACTTTGCTCTGTACTAGCCGCAGCGACCAGGTAGCATATATATAGACACTCGATACTACGATATCTAGAAAAGCAAGGATCAAACTGACGTCTTGTGTCTTTATCTTCCAAATCCAACCCGTGCCAAAAAAGTTGAACTCTGGATCCGGCAGGGTTGGAAAATTGAGTATGAGGCCCTGCCCGATGGCGCCAATACTGCATAAAATCCTGCAGAGCATTCTTTTGTCAAATCGAAACCAAATGCACACAGCTGGCAAGAGATTGTACAAGATCTAACCCTATGTTGGCTAACTAAAACAAAAGCAAACCAAAACAAGAAGATTGAGCTCTCCCTTTCTCCGTTTCTCCCTCCGTCTAGTTTGTCTCGCCTCGTGAAAGTAACCTACCAGATTGGCGTCCCTGTGCTGTTCTGGTAAGCCTTTCCAAAACTACTCAGCACGAGCGACGGAATAGCCAAGACAAACATGATGCTGAAAAAGGTAACCATGTAGCGCAAATACTGGAAATAGAGGCCCATTCCGATGCCCAGCTGTCCCATCTCCTGCGCGCCTGTGGTCCACAGAGGATAATATTGGCTGCCATATTTACGAAACTGGTTTTCTTGTTGCCAGCGCATAGCCTCACGCAGCGCCGGCTTTTCCCACTCGCCCCCAGTGTCAGCAACATACTTGGCATTTTTCTTCAAGATTCTCCGCCTATAGAGATACACATAAATGATGAATGCCATAGTGAAAGAAAAGGTCAAAGCGTAGTCGCGCTGAATGATATCGGGGTGCTGCGGTGTCTCGTAAAAGAAACTTTGGCAAGTATCAGGATCGCACGACATAGTCCATTTCGAGGAATCCTGACCGTTAACTGAATATGATACTTGCGCAGTGCCTTTTTTTGCGTTGAACTGGCCAGGGGTTGTGGGGGGTTTGCACATTATATAGGATGATCGCATGTAGAAGGAAATATCAAACATGTGCTGCATAACACTTTCGGGTGGATTGCTGCAATCTCCAATATCGTGGCACTCCACCTGATGCACACATTGCGATAAGGTGGTGTTGCGGAAATATTGGCCGTAGATCTGGATTGGCGTGCTTTTGAAGGGACCATTCCATTTTGAGTTCCAGTAAATGTCCTTCTCCGCCTTCTCCTGCTGCATAAATTGCACTTCTCGGTAAAATGTGAAAGTGTTTTGACTTGCAGTTTCTTGGTCATACTTGGCCTGCGTAAAGTCTCCGACGCAGCCACATCGAAAGTAATCGCTCTCACACGGACGGCAAGGCGTTGACAGAATGCCAGTATCCTCTCGTTCACAGCAGATTCCGTTGAGAGATATTTGAATCTCAGTATCAAAAAAGGGGTCTTCTGATTTCTGCGCACGGGATACTTTGACCCCCTTTTCGTTTGCGGGAGTTGGACTGACCTCATATTGTTCGCACAGCGGAGATCTGGGACAGCCACAAGCAGAACACTGGTTGGTAAACGGACACGTGTCCCACTTTGGACACCCTCTCCAGCCAGGATCTCTAGAGCCCACTCCTTGACTGCAGTATGTGGATCGCGTGCAGAGATTGGCCAATGACGGCGAACGACATCGAATCAATGTGTCGTTTACAAATTCACCAGGCGCATCGACAACAACAGTAGGATCATTAACACCAATAAATCTACATGCCGGAGGTGTAGGCAGCTGGAAAAATCCAGTTCCTACAATATCGATGTCTGTTCCACCCCTGGACGGCCCAGTGTAGGGCATGACACTGAAGACAGCAGGCTGTTCATAGTAGAGAAACGGAATGCTATATTCCGTACCTAGGATAGGCGAGGTGAAGTCGACTTCGTTTAGCGACACTGTCAAATCTACGTAGCCCGCAAAGAGCGTCTCAGGTGTGGTGCACACAATAGCATCATCTGACATCACTTGCGCCGGGGAAACCAGAGTACCAAACTTGCACTTGGGTGTGCGAATTGGGTCACTGAAAGCAGAAAATCCAGTTCCCTGCACTGTGACAGGGGTGCTGCCCCATGTTGGGCCACCAGACGGTCGGACAGCTTGGATTTTTGGGTGTTGATAATAGAGGAACTGCTCGGAAACAGAGGAGCGAAACAGAATGTTGGCTGCACCCCATTCGGCTGTTGGTCTACCCTCATACCAGTTGGTGTACGTTGGGGCAACTGATACCTTGAATGGCCAATCTGGCTCATCCCAATTGAAGTACCGTCGCTGGCACACAATATCCTTGTAGCGATCTGTCGGGTCATCAGGATCAGACTTCTTGTCTCCGGCAAAACGGCAGAAATTCTTGATCCCAGCTTTTTCATAGGTTTGATTGTTGACTGCAATCTTGATTTGAATACCTCGTAGATACCGGTTGGTAAGCTTACCGGACTTCTTCCATGCCAGTTGTTGTGCAGCAGTGAGGGGCAGTGCTAGGTGCGCTGGAGGTGTCGACGCAACAATAGTGGTATCAGAAACAATTCCACCAGCGGATTTAATTACTACGTCGTCCAACGCCCAATTGTCAAATGCACCTTGCCCATGCAACGGCTGCTTGATCATAAAGCGTGCTCTGCGGTTATAGCAATTCTTATGACGTGGACACCGCACCATTGATTCCTTTGCCTTGGAATCAGTCAATTCGTTGTCGTTTTGTCCATACCGCCTACCGCGCTCATTCTGGAAGACATTTCGGGCAAGGTAAGTATAGCCAGGATATGCTTGATGACCAAACACGCCAAATCGTTTCCATTTATCAATGTCCCTCCAATCAGGAGGTGTATACGCGGGAACATACTCAATCTTGATGTCCACTTTCATATTCCTATCTGTGCCTGTTCCTGGCAGCGAACAGTGCAAATGTCGAATTTTGGCTTCCTCAGTCTGGTAGCGAGTTTGAGAAATCGGTTGGAGCACACATGCAGTATCATTTGTGGCAGCACACTGGCAATAGTCCGGACACGGAGGAGTTTCACATTGGAATACTTTCTGGCAAGTACACTGCTGGAAAGGGTAATCTTTTCTGAAGCCATTATCTCTACCAACTTTAGGGCTACTGAAATCCTGAAGGGGCATCATGATATGGCGTGGTGTTACTGTATGTGGATGACCAGGCGGACCTGGTGATTTCACAACCACTCGGAACCATTCAACATCAGTCAAATCAACGTTAGGCAGGTCAGCATCGTCACTTGCACTGGCCCTGAGCGTGATAAAATTAGTGCACCGTGGCACAACATACTCAACGTACCACGTGAGTTTCCCCGTCTCCTCGTACACGTGTGTGAAGTTGACCTCGTATCCAGTTGCCTTGGAAAGATTGCTGACCATGCTGCCGTAGCAAATGTGAAACTCAATGTCTACAGGAGATGAACAGCTTTCTGTGCAGTTGGAATGAAATCGAAAATTACCCTGCTCCTGCATCATGAAAAAGCTTAGCTCGTCGCGGGCATCGGGTCGTTCACAGGCGAGGGGCGAAGTGTTGTTGCCGTGTTTGATCCACAGTGCCATTGTCATCCCTCGAGAAACATCTAACGATTTTGAGATAGCGTAGCGCCCTTCAAGAATACCTTTGCTCCTTCCCGAAAGATAGAGAGACCGGCTTTCAATTGGCGCACGCGTGACCTCAGTATCCCCAGGAAGATAGCCTTTGTCGATTTTTGATCGTGTTGACGGCAGGTCCATGCCACTACACATGGTGTTGGAAATAACAGCCGATCCATAATCCCATTCATCATGAGAAAACCGGTACGCGTCCATGATGATGTCATGAGCTTCCTCATAGGAATAGGCGAGTGCTTTCGACGCTGATCCAATTTGCGTTCCATACTCTGTGGGTAACGGTTCAACTTCTTTTGGAATTGGGTCGAAATCGTCTTCCAGGGTCACACCTCCCGTAGTCTCTTCAGCAAATACACGGAGTCTACCCCATAAAATTCTCAGGGAGCCATCGTTAAATCGATTAAAGCCTTTGCCTTTGAAGGTAACCAGCGTACCACCATCTACAGGACCGCCAATGGGGCTAAATGTCGAAAATTCAGGCTGCAAATAATACCGAAAATTAATTTGGCTGTTAATAGAGAAGTCCTGTCCATTCAACGAAACCTCGACCCATACATCCAACACACAATCGACACAGTCGTCGGCAAACGATATTCGAGGCCACGGCGTTTCGCACTTCATCAGACGATCTCCAAAGGCAACCGCCGCAACAATTTCCTTTCCAAATTTGCACTGGGGTTTTTCGTCATAATTGAAGAAGCCTGTGCCCGAAATTTCGACAACAGTGGGCTGCCGGTGGTCTATGTCGGCAATTGCATACCTTATCAACGGCCCACCTGCTGGAGCTAACGCCATAATTGATGGGCTCAGATAGAAGGAAAAAATGTCGTTGGTCCTATACGTATAATCTTGCCCATTGAGCGTTACTGCCACTTGGACAGGATCACCGTTGAGCTCAATAAAGTCAATCCCCGGCATGCCGTACCTTTTTCGCATGAGATCGAGCATGATGCCGTTGCGAACTGCCTCAATGATCTTGAGTGAGTCTTCTAGATTCGAATCTAACACTGCACCACGTATACAGTGCACACAAAAGCCCACGTCAATGCTTGGCTGTAGGCCAGTTACCTTTGGAATTCGCGGCTGTCGAAAGAAATCAACAGCCACGTCTGCTGGAAACACGTTATTGTCTCCATAAATGTTCTTGACACTCACAATTTCAGCAACAGCCTGCTTCAGAGCATAGATACGTGTGGAAGTATTGAAAGAGCATTGTGCCTGATTGCACCGCGCCTTATCATTTGGGAATTGGACGCATGCATATGTGCAGGCCACCTCACTGCCGCCCACCGTGAGCACGAGATGCGGTGGCGAATTGCAAAGTATTTCCTCATCAATTCCAATTTTTCCAACGGCTGTGGCAGAATTCTGAATCCACGTATCTGAATCAAGCCCAAATTTACAACGCACGTCTTCACCAAAGATTTGGAAGCCACGCCCGAAGACCCGCACACTTGTCTGGCCTCGAACCGGCCCTCCAGCCGGAACAAGCGTGTGTGATATGGGATGAGGATAGTACACATACGGACATCCATTGATGAGCATGTCTTTGCGTGTTTGCATTTCCACGTAAGGAATGAGGCCAGGTACCAGAGACTTGGGGTCACTTGGATTGTCCCACATGACATTCGTTCGGTTCGAGAAGGTGTAACACAACGCAAAATCCATGTTATAATCCTGGCCATTCAAAGTAAGTGCAAACGGAACATTGACTGGTCCCGTCCACATACGCTCAGGAGCTCGACATACCAAGGTCGTGGAGCTGGTGGCTGTCGCCGGAGAAACAGTTCTAGGTATTGGCTGATTTATATCATAATATTCATCATAGTACGATTCATCTCCGAATCTGCACAGCACAAGTCCATCGTATTTTAGCATGCTAGTTCCCGTAATAGTAATCAAGGTGTTGCCTTCGATGGGACCGCCCGATGGTCTAACACTCTGGACAGTCGGGGCATCAAAGTAGATGTAAGAAAGGTATGCCTGCGACGTGTATTCGCGGGAGTTGAGCGAGATTTCAATATCTGCAAACCCAATTTGATTCGCTGGCGCTTGGCATCGCAATTCGCCACTCTGCAAGTAGTCGGCATAGACCGAGTGCACCCAGTCGATTTCGATGCGCTTGAGATAGCCCCAGAAAACAGAGGTAGTCTCGAGCGTATATGCGATTCTTTTTTCGTTGCCAAAGCGACACTTGATGCTGGTAGTTCGATTGGCAGCATACTTGGAGCCCATGCTGTTATCATTCAATGGCCAGCCCAGTGTTGCGTTGGCTTCTATCCAGGGAGGAGCTCGACCACTTTGCGTATTGTTAAACCAATTCTCGTTGTATGCACCAACATTGGTAAAATTGCGATGACACATGGCAACAGGTGCCACCCCAAGAAGGCGTCTGCTGGACGGTGCCGAAGTCGTCGTCGTCGTCGAGTTCGATGATGACGCACCAGCCGCTTGTGTCCTTGCAGACTTGCTTGACAGATTCAGACGCAACGTCATGTTCGGGGCAGGCGTAGTCGCAATGTGGCTTGGTGTGGTGGTAGTGTGATCTGCAATTGAATTCGTCGAAGCTGCTGCTGTTGGGTGTTTTGTAGTTGTGGGTGCACTCGTCGATGTTTGAATATGCGGCCAGGTAGTTGTCTCTGCAAGCACGTCTGCGCCCACTACCACACGAGTAACTGGTAGCATATTTTGGCGCTGCAATTGCAAGTCCAGACTACTCTTAGACAGTCTTCCTGACCGTGCAAGTGCCTCTCCTGCCAATTTTGACCCAACTGCTATGCTCAAGTCCACAGTTACTATTGCAGCAAGGGTGCCGTTGAGATTGATCTGAATCACACTGTTGATGACCACATTATCAGTCGACAAGGCGCTACCGTGGCAGGTGACGCGGACTGTGTCCACATAAGTCCACTGCTCTGTTACGCTATCCCAGCACCCCGTAGCCTGTGGGATGTTCATACAATACAAGTGTGTGTGTGTGTGTGTGTGTGTGTGTGTGTGTGTGTGTGTGTGTGTGTGTGTGTGTGTACGTGTGCGTGTGTGCGTGTGTGCGTGTGCGTGTATGTGTCGGCGTGTGAGAAAAATAGACACACATTCAACATGCGCACAGATTCGACACGCAAGACGTATTCAGTACACACACATCATAATACCCACGGCAGTGCAACATGATGGGAGCACACAGAAAAAGGGTTGACAAGGACGTCGGTGTCTGACCTTGGTGACAGCCACCTTGAAACTATCCTGGAGGGCACTAGTGAAGGATGCGACGGTGTACGGCAATTCAACGATGATAGCAACACATTCATAAGCAATCATCGCAGGATCATACTGCCCAATCCACGGCGAAAGTTCATTGTAGAGGCCAAAGCCGATACCCTTGATAATGAGTTGCGTGAGACCAACCACAGGTCCACCCAGAGGAAACGACGACTTGAGAATTGGGTGTGGGTAATACACAAACTGATGATTCGTTGCAGATAACCGAGTCATGGGCGGCTGGTTAAGTGGCCAGTGCTTGTGGGTACTATCGAGATAATCTTGGCCGTTGAAGGTCACGGTAACCGGAACATTAATGGTGTCGGCTAGATTGACATCAATCAAGTTGTCTTCGTATGTTGATAGCAGGCCGTCCTTACCTGGAAACCCACGGCCGAGGATATAGGGATGGATGGATCGTCTCTCAATGTCCCATGCTCTCGTCATCTGGTCTATTTTGGCTTGAGCAGCAGCAACCTGCGCCTCTAGTACCGGAGTGGGCAGCAGAACAAACGCAGCCTTTAACTTCTCGAGTGCCAATCGAAATACTGCAATTTCAGCTTTTCTGATAAGGTCCATCTCTTCGTCCACCAATCGAGGCACGTTTGGCGCCAATGGAGGTGCTGTGCACACAAGCAATGTATCATTGACCACCCATGCTGACGTGTTTGTTTGAAACCTGTGACTAAGCCAGCCAGGAAAGGTAGTACTGTTTCCATTGACAACTACTGTCTGACGCCCAAACTGGCAAAATGGATACCAATTGAAAGTAGTAAAGCCCTTGCCATAGATGTAGACAAATGCTTCATCCATTAGTGGGCCGCCATTTGGTGTCATGCTCGTCACTGTAGGCTGCTTATAATAGGTGTAGTGAAAAGCGTCGTCGTTCCTATCTGAGCAGTCTGTGCCAGTGCAATCCGGAAAGATGTCTTGGCCGTTGATTTTGAGTCTTACCGTGACATTCAGAGTGGCATCTCCTTGACCTACTATGCCGTTACCACTATTTGTGAGGCGCGGCGGCGCGATGCACCGGATCAGTTCGTCACTGACAAATTCCGCGCGACTCTCACATTCTTCGATGCACGATGTGACGACCTGGGTGGTTGCATTGTAGCCACGAAATGTGGGCGCATAGATTTCATCATACCCTGGCTCAAACCTATAGACACCTGTAGTAGCATTGTAGGAGGGGCATCCCGCCAAATCATACGCCCTTTGACATTCGAACCATGTACCAAAGTGGATGAGATCCCAAACCTTAAACGGATATGGCGTATCAAATTGAAACACGTTTGTGGCTTTGAACTGCCCACTCATCAGGAGGGAATGACGCGCCGAACCCGAATCACATCTTGGTCCAATAGAATCGCCCGTGTCTGCATATGAGCAGCCCCACGAGCAAACGGCTTGGCCAAGTCCAACTGCCGTAAATCCCGATCCATGAAAGTCAACGGTTGTACCCCCTTCTTCCGGACCACCGTAGGGAAGGTATTTGTGAAAGCGTGAACCCAGTATGTGTCCGACAGTATACTTGGGTCCCGATAGATGCGACATGAATGGATTTTCATAGTAAAGAAAGGGAAAGCCAATATCGCCATAGTCGCCTCCGTTGAGACTGACCATAACCATGATGTCGCCTACAACGTATGGGCACTCTGTACAGCGATCTCGGCGCGATGCACGATTTCTAGGGTCAAGTGACGCTTGCACTATACCGCGGGTACACGCAGGGCTAAAATCTGAAATATCTGTACAAACACAGCCTTGCTCAAAACCAGTGGGGCAGAGGTTATTGCAAGCTCCGTCGAAATCCATGATGCCACTGTCAGAGGGGCCAGATGGGGGTGTTACCGTTACTATGAGCGTGTCTGAGAGGATACAGCCGCGCATCCAGTTGTCGCCTAAAGTGCCAAATCGAATCCTGACATCACTAGCCAGCACCGGATCGAACCCATAGCCTGTAACTAGCAAATATGTGCCACCTGTGACAGGGCCAGCCTTTGGAATGATACCAGTAATGCCAGGAAGAGCAATGTAATACCATAAAAATTCTCTAGCTGTTTCCAACTGATAATTTCCCTTCCACCAAATCGTGACATTTCGGGGTGTCTCGAGGATTCGGAGCGATACTGCCATCCTTACCAGGTCGATTTCTCCATTTTTATCCCGAAACCTCACATCTGGACTCAGGCATCTCAGACGCATGCTGCTGTATCTGTCTGCCTTGACTGCCAAGACCTCAAGTGTTTCGTTGACAATGCCGGTGCCGGCAAACTGACTTGTGTGGGTTCCATTGCTGTAATATGCAAATCTACACTCAAGATCTCCTGTGAAAGTATTGAATCCCTGCCCGATGATGTACACAGCTGTGTCTCCGTTGACAGGTCCGGACTCCGGAGAAATATGAATGATTGCAAATCCCTCCCTGTCGGAACGTGCCAAAGAGTGCTCCCTGCCTCCATGGACTGCTGTAATATTTTTACCGTACATTGACATGACGAGGCGCGGTTTACGGACCAGTCGGCCCCAATCATCAGGATTGATGCCCACTTGACCGTACGTATTTGAGCCCCACGAAAACAGATTGTTGTCTCTACTGATAACATAGGACGTGTACTCGCTTGCATGAACTTCCATACCCATATTATTGATTGACATGAGTGCCTCGCAATCGCTTGGTTGCAATCCAAGGGTCACATCTTTCGCGCCACAATCCTTCCTCGTTGTAATACCCACACAGCGCCGGCCGCACGACGTGCGAACTCGACTGCCAACGCAGACCCAATCTGCAAAACTGCCCGACACTTGTGAGCCAAACGGCGTGTCGCACCACACACGCACTGGAATATCCACCCACGACACGTGCGAGCGATCTATTGAATCACCAACTCCCAACTGACCTCCGTCGTTGCGGCCAGCACTGTAGACCAAGCCAGAAGCATTTACCCACAGCGTGTGGCCGTGGCCACCAGCGATGGAGACGCAAAAGCCTATCTGCGCGCCCATGCCGTGGATCGAATCTTGGACTTTGACTGGTCCAAACCTGTCGAATTTGTCTCCTAGTCCCAACTGTCCATACGCATTCCCACCCCACACCCATGCCTCTCCATCTGCAGTGAGAGCCATGCAGTGCGACCATCCAGCGGCGACTTGAATCACCATCTTGCCTTTCAGTGCTACAACCACGATAGGTTCCAAAGAGAGTCGCGGACTAGTAGATCGAGTGCCAAGACCTGCAATATCTTGGCCAAGTTGTCCAGATGCACCCAAACCCCACATGTAGACTTCACCCCATGCACTTAGTCCTATACTATGAGAGCCACCTGTCCGCGCCATTACAAAACGATACGATTTCGAATTTCTCACTTTAATGGGCACGTTTTGGTCTCGGGTATCGCCCGTTCCTAACTGTCCATGCGAATTGCGACCCCATGCATACGTCCATCCGCTACGGGTGACAGCCAAGTTGTGGTCCCACATCGACGAGATATCAACAACGTGCTCACCCCACAGGTCGCTGAGAGAACTAGGGAACCGCATTCTGGCAGGTCGCGGCCCATCGCAATTTGACTGGATTGACTTCTGATCGCAAAAGCTCAGTGTCGAATCTGACAAACCAAGCTGCCCGCCCTCGTTGCGCCCAAACGACCAGGCCAAGCCCTCCTTGGACAGGGCTATCCCGTGCTCCGAGCCAGCTGAAATTCTAGTAATATTCTTGTTGCGCAGCACGGGCACCAGAGAAGGCACAGGCACAGATTCAAAATTTCCTGTCCCCAGCTGCCCATAATCGTTGAGACCCCAGCCATACACGTCGCCTCCAACGCTCCGTTCTATCAATCCTCCAGTGAATTGATCCCCCCACGTTTTGCCGTCTCCGATGTAATCGCCATCGAAGAGGCGCTGCAATTTCGGGTGCAACGTTGGGTCAACAGGCCACCCGTCCGCATCGTTGTTTGAATCCAGCAATTGCCGCTGCAAATGCGCAACAGAGAGCGTGACACCCTGCTGATGCCACGATGGCATGTCAACTGTAGCACCGGGAAGCCCTGGAAATTTCAACAGTTCAAGCGGCTGCTGCCAACGTGAATAGGTATCTCGGTTGGCATTTTCTATTTCTGCAAGATCATTGGCCAAAGTTTGCAGCAACGCATCCATGCTTCCGCCATCCTGCTGCGTGTTCGCAGCAGCATCTTCTGCAGAAGCCAGGTGTCTTCTGCCTGACGCGGCGCTGCCATTTGAATGCCTCTGAGTAAACTCCATCCTTTCTCCTCGCCGCAGGCCCGCAAGCTGCTCGACTTCTGATCGCAGGCCTTGCGTGTGCATGTTTTGCGTCCGTCCGTCCAACCTTGTCTGTACCCGCCCCGCTGCACAGCCAATCGCGAGCACCAGCAGGACTGTCGTGCTTCTAGATGCCGCTGATGCTCTCCACCATCGTTTGCGTTGCCGCGCCCTGCAAACTGTGTCGGGTCCTGATAGTGCCATTAGCACTATGGGTGCACTATCGTCGCATCAATTTTTGTTGGTTTGCGTTCATCTGCGTCGTCCCGGAGGCTGACAGCGGCAGGTCCAAAACGGGCTTTTAAATGCTATACCGCTTGAGCAGGCCCACCTCCTTCTCCCAATTCGAGTGTGTGTCGGACCGTTCTTCACAGCCTGCACATTTCTCGTCGATTTGCTCTCTCCATTGTTATGCTCATCTACAGCAGTTGCCGGATGATTCTCTTTTTGCTTTTTCGCGGGTAAGCACACTTTGTTCGGGAGTTTTACGAGAAATATTTTTGAGGAGAACGTGCGAGATGACTAGGAGGAACGGCCATCCGGGAGGGAGTGCGGGGTGTGTGTTTGCCACGGTTGGCACGACGCGGTTCGACGAGCTAGTCGAAGCCCTCGACTCAAAGGTGTGTGCTCTAGCTTGCATTGTTAAGAGGGCACCCAGCTTGCGGCGTGTGTGTTGCGTAATATGCTGGGTAGCACATGCTCCTGCCCTGCAGTGGTTTCAGGAAAGCAGCGGCCTGACACTCCAGAACAGGCAGTGCAGGAGGCATTGTGGGCGCGTGGCTTCCGCAAGCTCACCGTACAGCGCGGCAAGAGCGAGAGCGAGCCCGCCCAGCGCTCAGGTGCTCGTGTGCTTGCGTATGTCTGTTTATGTTTCAAGCATGCGAATACGCCTACGCATATATACATACATAGTGCGCCTATGCATATGTATCCAGCGTATCTATGTGATTGTATAGAATGTGTGGTACGTGTGTGTGTGTGTGTGTGTGTGTGTGTGTGTGTGTGTGTGTGTGTGT
>Ga0105054_10009339_pt1 | contig 12738 bp, 16 predicted proteins | sample BON02_FD_78091 | JGI IMG/M metagenome (GOLD analysis project Ga0105054, IMG submission 78091) | Freshwater microbial communities from Lake Bonney liftoff mats and glacier meltwater in Antarctica - BON-02 (megahit assembly) | ecosystem: Environmental > Aquatic > Freshwater > Ice > Glacier... | reverse complement strand
GTTGGAGGGTCTATGAAGTTCAAATTCATGAGAATTTGAGGTATCAGGTTTCAGACGGAATCGAACCGACGACCTAGGGATTGACAGTCCCTCGCTCTGACCAACTGAGCCACGCTTGCACGTACAACTATATCCCCGGGGGAGTGCATCTGTGGCCCACCATTAATGTCTCCGAGCAATCTCGGGCCAACATCGACAAAATACATGCCGAGCAGCCCAGTATTGCCCACATGACCATCCATGATATAGTCTATGATATGCAGCAAAGCAACGTTGTCGTCCCAAACTATATGTTGGACATGCTCACCTCAAGCGACGAATATGCCAGCTACATGTTCTATGGTGTGAAATATAGTCAGACCTCCCCTATTATCATCTATCCGAAAGTGCGCCCGACTTTTGTAAATTGCGCCCGTATGTCCACCTCTGTCGAAAGCGAGCTGATATCACGCATGGCTCGCAGAGACGGTGCTTCAGTGAGCAGCCATATGGCCGAGAGTGGCAGCAGTATTAGTATGAGTGCTTATGTGCAGGTACAAGAGGCCGCAGCACCGATTGCACCGCCACACTCTTCCCCAGATTCGGCCCAGTCGTTTTGTCAAGACACAGCTGCTGCTGATCCTGTGACACCGGAACCCCCAATTGCCTCTGGCGTTGCTGCTGCCAAAGCGCATATGGCTGCAGTGACACCAGACATAGGGAGCGGAGCGGGTCAAAAACTCGACATGAACGCATTCGACTCTTCCGAATCAGGCAGCCTGCTGACAAAACAAGACACCTCGCTAGTCCTGCTGGCTGCCACTCAGGAAAAGGAAGGTGCAACAAAAGATGTTTTCAGCTTCAGCTTGCAGACCAACAAAGCTACACGCACGCTAGAGGTGCTGTGCAATACCTGCACATTCAATATCAAGGAAAGCGTGCGTACAGACTATTCTTTGACGAAAAAAAGCAACTTTCTGCTTCGAGACGCAGGATCACCATGCTGGAGCATGTGAGATGGCAGTGGAGTGGGATGAAGAGATTATTTACATTGTACAGAAAATGACTACCACCAACAACGCGAAAATCAACTCCTTGCTGTTGTGCCCCCATGCGACTTTCTCGAGTCTGCCGTAAGCACATGTGAGCACGTGTCTACTCTGCTAGCCGCCCGTACGAGCAAGTGTACACTCATCCATGTAAACACTGTATGGTCCGCATGAGGCGCTAGACAACAAGCACATTCGGAAAATTTGCAAGAGCATTGTAAGCAAGAGAGGAACAGAGAGGGGGAGGGTGCATAAGATGATCAAAACGAGAGGGTTCATTTGGCTACAAACATTCATACATACATACAGACAAGCAGCACGTCTGAGGGTTTGGCTTAAATTTACTGGTGATTGTATAAAAATTATCTTGTTTTCTTTTGACTGCAGACGAGTCTGACACCAAACAAGCATTTGTCTTGATAAGTCTATACGAGAGGGAGCGACGTAGCGTCATGGTCTTGGCTTATCGCGGACATTGATGCAGGAACCACTAGAATTTGTATTGTGCGTGTGTGTATAAAGTCATATGATCGACATTCGATCTCGGCGGACCCACATGCCCTTTGACAGCATGCCTCTCTGGCACAGTGTTGCAACAGACTTTAGTATTGGGTGTGTTTTGAGCGACATATCTCCCGAAATAGCGAAAATGAGTGGATTTCAGCGGTATTTGTGTCAAATATTTCGCCACAAATCGCGGAAAATGACTATAAAGTCAGCAGTCAGAGGAGACCACATATTTTTTCAAAACAGGAATGTGGAAAGTTAGCACTGAGCTGCTGTGTGTGTCCGAGTCCAATGTGACGGCCTCATGCGCCTGTCTTTGGGAAGATGGACATGCAATTGCGTTTTTCTCGCGCCACAGCCTTTTTATCATGCCGCTCAAGTCATGTGGCACCGCAGCATGGGGCTTGCCCCCGGAGGGCGGGGGGAGGGGCAGCCTAGAGTCCTACAAGTGGCCGGTAAAGTCGACGTGCCGTATTGTAACAATGGTGAGGGCTGGGAAGCCCGATTTGACACTGTGTGTGGCATGGCATTTTCTGAGCCGCGTGGGGCCCTCATCATTGCCGATACTGGCAACAACCGAGTGCGCATGGTAGTGCTCAAGTCTCCGTTTATGGTCTCCACTGTGAGCGGGGGGGCCATCATGGGTCATAGGAATGGCAAGTTGCGCCACGCACAATTCAACATGCCCTATGACGTCGCTGTTGATGCGAGCGGCAGCATGATTTATGTGACGGACTATCGTAACCAAGCTCTCCGCGCCATCAACCTGCACGCTGCCACAGTGCAGACGCTCTACCTGTGCAACCATCTACAACATCCAACCAGTATCAGGATCGAAAAAAATGCCTACCTCATCGTAGTGTGCGCAACAACCGAGCGCGTTTTTCGCTTTGGAATTCGAACAAGTTCTTCGGCCGACATTTCGCCCAACGCAGCAGGGGCTAGGCATGCGACTCAGATTCAGGTGACTCCAAATGGCAACGTTTTGATGTATCGCGCGCGCGTCGACAACGCCAAGAGCTTGGTATTGTCAGTGCGCGACCCAGTGAAAGCGGGCATTTTGTTTAGCATTGACGTGGTGATGCCGCTGCTCAACATTTGTTTTGTACAGGACACCATGTATGCTCTGCTGAGTCAGCGACTGCACAAAATTCATTTCGAGCTGGACCCAGACGTCTTGAAAATGCTGTATTTGGCAGTGCACACGTGCAAGCCCGAGTTGCATGGCACACCATCGCCCATGGCTTTGCTTTCATTCTGTCTTCTCAGGATTGTCATTGGGTTTACAAACAGGCCTTTCTATGCTCCAGTGCTTGAATGGTTTTTTTACTGTCTATCGTGTTGCGGGTGTTTTTCTAGAAGATGACTTAGTCCTATTGTCCTTGGCTTATTTCAGGGGTTCAGTGTCTGAACTCATAGGCCGTATTTGACCCCCCCCCAAAAAGGCTGCGACCAACGTATCTGCAAAGAGTGCCCACCGTATTCGACTTCGATTCCAGGAAGTACATTTTGTTGGTGTAATGCTGGCACAACTAGTCAAGACGGGCAGCCGCCATGCATGCTATGCGCAGTTGGAAAATGCAAGTCAACTTCCTACCACACACCAACATAGACCGGCCCAGAGGGACCCCCAGGAAAGGCCTGTTTGAGGTGTAGACGCGAACAGAGAGGCATTTATTTATTTTTTATTTCGTCCCATCTGTGTCGAAACATCACCTGAATATAACCAATGTGCAAGATGCTAAAAGGACCCCTCCGACTCCCCTAGAGGGACCCCCCCCCGCATCCCTAAAGGGCCCTTTAGCCCGCCCACAAGGGGCCCTTTAGAGGTTGTGGGGCAGGGGACCCTTTAAAGGTGCGGGCCTTTAGGCCTGTGGGGATGGTAGGAGCTAATAGCAGTCTGTAATGCATAGAAAGACCCCGGAGACAGAGGGCGGTGCACTGTGGCCTAAGGCCTGTAGAACATTTGGCATAAGTAAGATGCATAAACTTTACAGTGTTGTGAATAAAGCTCAAGTTCACCCGATGCGGAGCGCATCAGGGCTCGACACTGGCAGCTACAAACTTGAATTTCCCCACAGGACACACTTTGCACGCATTCTCGCCTACGGCACCTGATGACATTTGATATTTCCCGGACCCGCATTTGGTGCATGTCTGTTCATTTGTAGCATTGACAGTGTTGGACCATGTACCCGGCGAGCACTGTTGACACACCGTTTGTGCCGACTCTTCGGAATACGTGCCCTCAGCACATCCAGTGCAGCCCACCGTGGCAAGGAGAGTTGAGAACTTGCCAGATGCACAATCTTCACACGCATCAATGCTGCGTGCACTGTGCGGCGAAAACCTGCCTGCACCACATACTATACACAGCGAATTCCCTGTCAAAGTTTTGAAGGTGCAAGGACCACACGGGTCACATGCCTGTCCGTCTTCACCCGAGAAGCCAGCCTTGCATATGCAATCGGAGATAGCACCCTGTTCCGAAGATGTCAGAGATGTCGAATGTGTTGGACATTTGGTGATGCTGTTTGCGACTCCATTATAGTAGGACCCAATGTCACACGGAGTGCAGGTGTCCTCATAAAGGAACATCCCTTTCTTGCAGACACACGTATCCGCCGATACGCCTCCTCCATTCTCATTATGGGTGTTTGCACGAAAGTCGCCGACACACTGCTTTTGCAATCCCCCAACGCAGTAGGTGTTAACGGGACAAACCATGCAAAGTGCTCGGGTCTCCAATGCGTATGTTCCTGCTTCACATGTCTCGCATGCATTTCCAGACGTCGCAGCAACGTCGGGATTGATTTTGCCAGCATCGCACAATGTACAAACAGCTGGACTTGCTCTGCTGTCGGCGTTATACTTGCCTGCAGTACACTCTACACATGTGTCTGCGGAGCTACCGCTGTATCCTGCGTCACACATGCACTGTTGTATCGACCCTGTCCCGACAGGCGAATTCGAGGAAAGGGGGCATGATATGCACTGGTCGACCCGGGTAGCGCCAATGAAGTTGAGATAGGTGCCGGAAGGACACGGCTGGCACGCTTCAGCTGCCATTGTATTGCCATAGGTGCCAACTTCACAAGACTCACACACCCACTGAGACCCCCCCTCTGGTGTGTCCTGGTATGTTCCCTTATCACACAAACACTCGTCGATCCGAGTATTCCCAGTGCCAGATGCAGTGGATTGCGCAGGACAAGCTAAACACTGCTCCAGCTGGCTTTGGGCAGACCCGCCACTATACGTGTTTGACGGACACTCCACAGACTCCCCCGAACCCAGTCCTATTTTATATTTTCCTGGAACACAAGCGGAGCAGGCTTGTCCATTTGTTCTGGTATAACCACCATTACACTGACAGTCGCCCGCCACAGCACTACTGGCTGGGGAGGAACTGTGCTCAGGGCATTCTGAGCACACTTCCGCTGCCGGTGCCGAGAATTCATTGACTTCACACATCAAACATTGCGCTTGCGTATCTGAAACCGCCAAAGCACTATATTTACCGGCCATACAGTCTAAACAATCTTCAGAACCCGTGTTCGCGGTATTCAACGTATATTTCCCCGTGCCGCAAGCCATACAATCTCCGGCATCATCTCCACCTTTGGTCGCGAGGAAAGTGCCTGTTTGTTGGTTAGGAATTTTATTCAATTGGCAGGCTACACACGCAATCCCCTAAAATATGCCCTTTTGCCCACAGAGTCCTTCATCCCACAGCTCTTTTAGAGGGGGGGGGTCTCAGTGGGAGAGAGAGAGGAAGGGCCCTGAAGGGCCCCTGTAAACGGCCCCCCTAAAGGGCCCCACTAAAGGGCCCCCCTAAAGGGCCCCGGAAGGGCGGAGGGGCGGAGGGGCGGGTGGGCAGCGTAGATGGTAAGCATATACACTGCATCAAAAGAGACCAGGCCTAGCGAGCTTTTTAGGCCATATTCCCTCTCCTACAAGGGTCCACCCCCCCCGCACCCTTACAAGGGCCTTGAGGGAGAGGGGGGGACCCGTGTGGACGGGGGCCCGGAGAGGGGGGGGGGGGTGCTAAGGGACTCTTTTAGGGCTGGGGACAGAGCCCTTTAGACTGCGCCTTTTGTTGGACCCAGAGGCCTACGCAGTGGGTCTGTGAGGCTGTCAATATGTTCGCCAAACTGTGGTGTAGATCCATAGAATGGCCCGTCTCGCAAAAAATTTTGGGTCCTGCGCCCGTCCGCTTATCCGCCCCTCAAGGGCCCTTTTGAACCCCTCCGGGGCCTTTTTGGGAGGCTCTTTATTGGGGGCAACTGCACCGTGCGAGATGCACTTGTACGAATACTACAAAACTCCGTTTGATGTGCGGTACAATACGGTGGGATTCATCAGTCTAAGCCGGTGCGGAGTAGACCCTATTCTTATGCTATTTCCTGTAGCCCAGTCAATGCGTGCATAATTGAGAATTAGGCGCAGATCAGCGTTGCAGTACAACGTTTGGAACCAGTTAGTTTTGTCTGGGGCGCTCAGCCAGCTTACGTTGAAACTTGAGCCTCTCTGCACTACAAACACCGTTTTTGTGACATCACACAGATGATCTGCACTGTCATGGCTTTGGTTGAAAAACGTACCTCCACGGCACGGGTCGCACTGGCCTTGACCAGACAGTGGCGTAAAGGTGCCTTCCCCACAGGGCGTGCACTGTGTGCTTCCAGGATTCTCGGCATACGACCCGGCATCACAAAATTGACAGTCGTCTGCAGTTTCCTGGCTGTATGTCATCTGACATGGCAACAGAGTAACGATAAACAGCCATAATACACATGTTGGTGTACGGAGAGTATGGCAGATGTGACGATGCTTGTCAAGTCGAGCACGCTGTGGCAACACCAATGAGCCCTCGCACGACTTCATTATTGGTGCCAGTTCAAATACACATTTACATATATACCAATTTGACATGGACTGTGATGAAACACTCGAGAGCTGTCGAGCACGGAAGTTGTGTTTTCGTCCTTGACATTTCAAAACACGCGGTGAAAATGTGCCGTGCAGATAACAGCCCACCTTGACAGTGGCCGGCGACACTGCACAAGTCTGAGGGTTCTTACACTTTTCTGCAGTCACGCAAACACGCAGAGATGCACGGGCTTTTAATCAAACGCAAAATCTCAATGCTGCATTCCAGCGCGACAGCCCTACAATACCCCGGTGGCATTCCAGCGCCCTCACAGGGTCAGTTGAGGGTGTTTAGTGGGGTGTGGCAGCTACACTGTACTCATTCTCAGACACCGTTGGCAAGCCAATATGCCAAGCTCGCGCAGTGGTGTGATGTGAAGCTCGCGCAACCTCCACAAGACACGTGACGCATTACGGTGCAGCTACACTCGACTGACACTCAGCCACTGTTGGCAAGAACCAACACGTCAGACTCGGATAAGGGTGCCACCGTCTCGGTGGCCAGACGGTCCTTATGGGTATAAATGTATCACCAATACCACATCATCTCTCCCGGAAGGGCTGCACGCTCCTTGACCTGAATGCCAAACATCATTGGTCCAAAGTACATCTCCTTGAATCCATTCTGGCGAAGCATGCAGTACTCTGCCCAGGTCGGGTGTTCCGATTCGGCGGGCCAGATGCCCTCCGTGTCTTCTTTGATCATCTTCAGCAGGTCCCTGTGGAAAACCGTATGGTCGATCACGTGCAGCATGCCACACTTGAACTTCTCGTGCTGGTCATGCCCAGGCACAACAATACAGCGCATAATTTTCTCAGTATCACCACCGAGCATGTGGAGACGAAACGCCGCTGTGCGTTTCTGAAAGAGACTCGCACTGTCAGGCGGCGCATCTTCCGCCTTGCCAACACCCCCAAAAGACCCCCCTCCTGCCGGGCCATCCGTCGCTGCAACTTTCGGAGAAGATATTTTGCGCTGTTTCCTGGCGCTCACATTGTCGTCCGCGGAGGCAAAGCGCTCGGGGGCACTGGTTTTGCGCGAGCTCATGCGCTTGCCAAGCCCTTCCTTATCATCCGACATAGGTGTCTGTGCTGAGTTCCAAAAGAGGATCAGCAAAATACACTCGAACCGATCTCGATTTGCTTATATATGATTTTTGATTGTACCAGCGCGACGACTGTTCGACAGAGCTGGCTCCGTGCTCTGGATAAAACTTTTATTCACTGGACTACCGGAAATAGCATAAATTTGCTTCAAATTGCCTTTTACTACTTGAAACTGTTTTTAGAGCTCCAGCCTGAGAGTGTATGTGCGCAAATCCGAGCGAGTCTAAGTCGACGTGTTTTCAATATATAAACGGAAATGATCTGCGCAAAATACAGACCTGTCGACTAGCACGCAAGAATATAGTACTCTGCATATTCAAACGGGTGACCTGGCGTTTTGTGAGTGATCCGGGGACTGTTCTCAAGTGGGTTGTTGTTCAAGAGCAATCCATTTGCCAAGCCTCCCGCTTGCACCGTAGCACGTGCGCAGCACCATCACGTCATCTGTAGAAATGTATCAGTTCATTCTGCTGGCGGCCATGGCCATGTGGATCTACATGGTGTACAATACACACATGCATGCAAAACAGAAACCACCCGACCATAGCTCTACCAGCGCGAGGTCCCACAGCCCGTGCAACAAAACGCATTTTTTCCACGCGAGATGCCACAGCCCGTGCAATCACACACACCCTTCCCGTTTGGACGCCGGGCAAGGGTGATGCGTTTCGCATGTCTATTGTGTGTCTTGTGTGTGGGATTTTCGGGTCTCTCGTCACAGCTATATAAGCTCTGTGTACGACAACATGTCCGAGGCTGAGGGCGCTGGACAGCGACATTGTTTTGGAACCCCGATCAAAGTGCCACAGCTGTGTGCTAATAAAGTAACTTTCGTCTGTTTTCGATAGTTGTGCACGAATGCCAATTCAAACGTCCCGTGGCTCCCAGGCCATAAAGCGTAATGCAAAACCTGGCAAGCTCGCAGCCCTCCAGAGTGCTTCGAAGTGCCGACTCATCACCTCTGCAAAATGCAAACAAACCGTATCGCCATGTGATGCCCGATCCCAATCCAACACAATCAGCGCGTTGAAAAGACAGCTCGCGGTCCTGCAAGACAAACTGACAAAATTTGAGCCGGGTGTGGACGCTGGCTCCGCTGTCTCCTCCATCCTGAACCGTCGCACCAAGCGCATGCTATTTTCTCGAATCAAAGAGAAGTTTGATTTCGGACATGCCGAACAGAGCCGGGAGATCCCAGTCAACTGCGAGCAAGAATTCATATACGATTCGGTTGCACACATTTCAAGTTTGTACAGTCTTCACAACTCGTCCATCTGGGAAGGGTTTATGGGTGCGACAAATTCGTTGAGATGCTCTGTCGAAACTCATTTGCGCTGTGTTTTGGGCGTGCAATATTCGGCATTTTGTCTGTATCAATCGTTTGCTGCACTCGACGCCAGCCGCGCTGCCCTTATGTCGGCATACATGTTGTCGGGGTGGACTGTCCTGTCTTCCAAAGACGAACAAGAAAAAGTTGTGTGGCAATCAATTCGGGATTTTATTGATCATCTGTAGATGGCAAAGCCCACTGCACCACACGCGGCGCAAGCCCAGCACACATGGCGTCTTCCCCCCTTACAGGGCCCCTACGGGGGGGGCTGCCATGTTCCAAGTCAATGCATAAATAGACTGGTAATGAAAAATCGCCTTGCAGACAATGCGGGATTTTATTGCTTGTTTGCATGTTTGGTTTGCCCCGGCAATGTGTTTCGATTTTAATGTTCTTTACTCTACTTGCTGAGATTACTCCTTAATAAACGCTCTTGAATTAAAAAACCCGCCAACAACAACAGCCACATCCCAGGTGGCCATAAAGGCTCTACAGAGGGTCTACTCCACTGCAAACGAGCAAGACTGGAGGGCTAGGCCAGCTGTTAATGTCTGCCAAAAAGCAAGAGCAAATGTTTCTACCCGAATCATCTTGATCGCCCCAGCTGCGAGCAGCTGGGTCGCTGGTGTGCAGCACTCGAAGCAGACGTTGCACAACTCTCAAGTCTCTTGTATCTCTCGACATATGACCCTCAATCAAGCATCATCATTATCTTTCGACATATCGGGGGCGGAGCCATACCGCTGATTTACAAATGCAGTGCGGTCTAAAACAAGGAGGCCTGTGTTCTGCGCTTGGCGTTTTTGACGAGTGGACTGCCAGAGGTCTGTGGCGTTGACATCGTCTGTTCCATATCGCGCAATTTTAGCATGAAATCCGAATTTACGGCGCAGAGTTTCTCGTTGTCAGCCCCAAAAGACCCTTGGAGGGAATGCGGTGTCCTAGAGGACCCTTTGACCGGGTGGCCTGTAGCGGTCTGTATGGACAGGGCATCTGTCCCGTCACCTTGCAGCAAGTCGTGTGTGAGAGGTATGAAAGAAGAATAGTTGTCCGTGCAGGCATGCGTGCTGTGCAGCGCCGAAAAAAGACGCATGTAAGTGGCGAGACTCACCACAACATAGACATAGAGCAACCAAGTTGGCACCAGTATTGTCCATCCAAAAATGATCATGTTGGGCATGTCGTGCGAGAACATCACTGCACCAGCGATCCCTTGCGTGTAACAACGACAACAAACGCAGAAGGCGTACAGGAAAAGACGCAAATAGTACTCGGTGTTGGGCATGTGAACGAATGTTTTTGCAAGACTCGGTGCTGAGACAGAAGCTGTCATCAGAAAAATGCCGAGAATGTACAATACATTTTGCTGCACAAGACGAGATTTCTTGGGGAGCAGACGAACACTGTTGTCCCCCCTACACCCGCCTGCTGCAGGATCTCGTGACAGAAAAACACGCAGCCAAACAGAAACCACATCAAGTAGAAGAGCACAAAAATACAGTCGCTGTCGCCCACTGTCCTATGTTCTCGCACAAAGAGCCGCAGACAGAAGGCGAAAAAAACGTCGGTGATGACGTGAATATTCAAGCCCACCAGTGTTTTGTGCGCAATTTTCTGGCCAACGTCTGAAGACTTGATGATGCACATGTCGAGCTTTTGCTCCATCACCACCATCTGTAGAATCAACATGAAAATGATTCTATCAAAAACCGGAATGCTGTTGAGCGCAGTGTCGGCGATCGGCAGTGTATAGTGAGCGGAGATGGTGTTAAACATCACGACAATTACCACAGTTTTTGCAAATATCCATAGCAGTGGAATAAATGTTTCTGTCTTCGAAATGTCAAAGGACATGGCCACCTGCTGATGTTATGCGGTCCCGATGTCTTTACACTGGATCCGCAATATCTTTAGTTCGTATGGGATGCACACACAGATCAGAGACGCTTTGGCCGCCCGCAGAGTCGGTTCAATCTTGCGACCAGTGTTTGTTTTAAGAAATAAAATCCTGCGAACACATACACACTGTAGATGTACACGTCCTTCAAACCGCACGCCGGATCACACGTCTGTACAGTACACACTCTTTTGATATATGGAATTGTGGTAATGTACATCTTATCACGTATCTGTCAAAACATGGTCTGCTTTGCAAGCAGTCTGCAGGAATGTCAGTTGCACTTGTCGGGTGATCAAAAATGGCGTAGACTCATAGCGTGACTTCACTCATGTATCTCGTTGATACTTCCAACACCCCCCACACACCCCCCCCCCTTACAGGGCCCTTTAGGGTTCAGGGGGGCCCCCCCCCCTCTCCCACAAGAGCGCCCCCTCCGGGGGCGCAGGGGGGTCACCCTTCTGTGGCTGAATATCCCTGTGCACAAAGTAGATGTGAATCATATGTCTCTCTCCAAAGCCCGACGCCCCCAACCACCCCACCTCTCCCTCTAAAGGGTATGCAAGGACAGTCTGTGTCATGGTCAGCAGGTAAGACTTGGTTATAGGTCTGTGTTTTATTAAAAGACAACAACAGTCATGCATAATATATCACACATCTGCATACCAATGCAATGCGCAAACGATGGCATAGACCCAAAGCCATCGACTCCTGTCTAAAAAGTCGCGGAGGGTCCTAAATATGAATCATAAGTCTATGTCCCGCTTACATAGCCTGTAAGTAATATCTGGCCAACAGACCCCCCCCCCCATTATTAAAAATTATTGACACAGTCCCTACTGACTCCATTGAGGGTAGCAAACATATCATGTCGACCCGTCAATGCAAATACTGTCCGTTCGGTTCGCATTCTCATGCTGCTAATGGCGAACGCACTGTTACTCTCGACTTTGTATCCTGTATGGCCTCAACTTGCATCTTGTGTGGTCTCAACCTGCACCCTGTCTGGGAGCAAACACTGGTGTTGCCAATGTTGTCTGGCCGCGTGGGTTGTCGAGTATAGTCTGGCCGCATGGCCTGTCGACCATGCAAAGACGGTTACAGCGCGTGTTTTCACAAGAAAAAGTGCAACAGATCCACTACAATGCCAATGCGCAGATTTTGGATAGTTTCAAATCGTGCATCATCAGACGGAATATTGTTGTATAGATTGTGTCGAATGTTTTCGCAAGTGTCAAAGACTTCTGCCGGGAGTTTGTATCAGCCATTAGGGCGATCGTTCAAGAAGAGCACAGGCTCTTGGTGACGGAGCAAATGCACGCCAGTATTGTATATTTCAAAGTGTTGGACATTTTCACACAAACGGGTCATGCTTAGACCCGGCAGCATGATATTCATGCCGTGTTCGATGGACAGTATTTCATCCTGGGTGCACACACACATTTCATGTAGACCATGCGAAATGCCCATCACGTTTGTAACCATTGCTTTGCATTCCCTTTCAAAACGCAGCCGCCCCATACTTGCGACAATCGAAGCCATCTTGGTCTGAAGCTCCTGCACTGCTGAGCAATGCATGTTGTGCATCGTCTGTCCATGCCAATCTGTACACTGGTGGTAGTTGTAGTGCGTGTGTGGGTGGCAAATACAAGATTGCTACGGGTGATGCAGTGTGCACAAACTGTGTCACAGGGCAGTATTCCGTGGCGCTTGCTGCCATATCCAATGTGTGTCAGACATGTCCATCAGACTCACACGCCGCCGAGGCAAGTGATAGTCAGACTGATTGTACGTGCACCTCTGGATACACAGGAGAAGATGGTGGTAGTTGCAATGCGTGTGTGGCCGGCAAATACAAGATTGCTACGGGTGATGCAGTGTGCACAAACTGCGTCGCAGGGCAGTATTCTGTGGCGCTTGCTGCCATATCCAATGTG
>Ga0105054_10009334_pt1 | contig 12744 bp, 19 predicted proteins | sample BON02_FD_78091 | JGI IMG/M metagenome (GOLD analysis project Ga0105054, IMG submission 78091) | Freshwater microbial communities from Lake Bonney liftoff mats and glacier meltwater in Antarctica - BON-02 (megahit assembly) | ecosystem: Environmental > Aquatic > Freshwater > Ice > Glacier... | reverse complement strand
CGTGGTGTTTGTTCGTGTGTGTGCGAGAGAGTGAGTCAAATTTTGCTTTGCTAGTCGTCTTTATATACATAAATGGGAGATAGAGAGAGCGAGGGAGGGAGGGAGGGAGGGAGGGGAAGAGAGGCGTACCTTGTAGACGGGGATTCAGCTCGAGGAAGTAGAAGGTTTGGTCTTCGTTGGTGAAAAGGTACTCCACCGTGCCTGCGTTGACGTAGCCGACCTGAGGGAGGGGGGGAGGGAGGCAGGGAGGGAGGGAGGGAGGGAGGGAGGGGTCGTCAGTCAGTCTGCCTTTGTGCTTGATGTATTCCGTAGGTCCTCCCTCCCCTTCCTCCCCCCTCCCTCCCTACCTCCTTAGCGAGCTTGACGGCGGCACGTTCCATTTCCTTCCACACCGCAGGAGGAGCAGCAACAGGAGGCCCCTCCTCAATGATCTTCTGGTGGCGACGTTGAATGGAGCAGTCGCGGCCGTTCAGGGCGATGGCCTGCAGGGAGGGAGGGAGGGAGGGAGGGAGGGAGGGAGGGAGAAAGAAATGGGAAGTTAGGACATATGGGTGTCATTTTGACGGGCTCGGCGAGCTGGACACGATGGAAGAGGAGGGAGGGAAGGAGGGAGGGAGGGAGAGAGGGAGGGAGGGGTTACCTGTCCGTGGGCGTCAGCTAGGAGCTGGACTTCCAAGTGGCGAGAGGCAGGAGCGAGCTTCATGACGAAGATGGGGGAGCCGGGCACTTCCCCTTGCGCTTGACGAAAGAGGGCGGGCATGCTGAGGGAGGGAGGGAGGGAGGGAGGGAGAGGAGGGGTCAATGACTAAATGAACGCCTATATACAGGACACCCTTCCCTCTCTCCCTCCCTCCCTCCTTACGTGTCAGCGTCCTCCACCTTGCGAATCCCCTTGCGTCCTCCTCCTTCCGAGCCCTTCACCATCAGAGGGTAGCCGATTTCTACTACTACTACACACACCCTCCCTCCCTCCCTCCCTCCCTCCCTCTCTCCTTACGTGTCAGCATCCTCCACCTTGCGAATCCCCTTCCCTCCTCCTCCTTCTGAGGCCTTCACCATCACGGGGTACCCGATTTCTGCGGCTGCTTTGAGAGCGGCCTCAGCAGTCAGGACGTTGGCCTTCGCGTACACTTCGTCAGAGAGCCTGGAGGAAGGGAGGGAGGGAGGGAGGGAGGGAGGGAGGGAGGGAGGGATGAGTCTTCTATTGGTGCATTCACCATCACGGTATGTCTGCTGCTATAGCGAGGGGGGGAGGGAGGGAGGGAGGGAGGATGTTGGGCAATGATCGTCGAGCCGATCTTATCTCCCAGCACCCGCACAGGGAGGGAGGGAGGGAGGGAGGGAGGGAGGGAGAAAGAGGTGGTACGTACCCGCCCGTGGCGTAGTCACAGATGATGCCGTTCCCATTCCAAGCGATCACAGGCACGCCAGCCGATTGCGCAATGATGGTCGAGCCAATCTTGTCTCCCAGCGCCCGCATGGGGGCACCAGGAGGGCCGATAAACACGACTTTCCGGTCTGTCTTCGCGAGGGAGTCGGGCAGGCGCGGGTTCTCACTGGCGTGACCCCAGCCGGCCCAGACGGCGTCCACTTGCCAGCGTTCGGCGATCTCGACGATGAGCATGACGTTGGCGTAGTTGTTGTTGTTGGAGCCTTGGAGGGGGGAGGGAGGGAGGGAGGGAGGGAGGGAGGGAGGGAGGGAGGGGTGAGTATGGGACGGTGGAGGAGACTCGTCAGCGGCCTTGGTGCTCTCGACGATGAGCATGACATTGTGGCGTAATTATTGTTTCTGAAGCCTGAGGGGGATGGGAGGGAGGGAGGGGTGGGTGGTGAGTGAACGTAGATCTCTTCAGTCTTGCTTTCCTTTTCTTCCCTCCATCTCTCCCTCTCCCTCTCCCCTACCTCCAGGCACGTCCACCACCTCGTCCGCCATGCGGATATACTCAGCGTTAGCACGCATGTCGTCGGGCGTGGCCATCACCACAAAGGAGATGGCGCGTTCATCCTAGGGGGAAGGGAGATGGGAGGGAGGGAGGGAGGGAGGGAGGGAGGAAGGGAGGAATTGGTGAGTATGCTTTTATGTATAGGTGTGTGGACCAACTTATTTCTAGCTAATCTCCGGCCCAACAAGTGCTGTCTGGCACGCCACTACGTTGCACTTTCCCTCCCTCCTTACCCTCCCTCCTTCCCTCCCTCCCTCCCTCCCTCCCTACCTGGAACATCTCAAACGCCCACCGGCGAATGGACCGAATAGCCTTGACCGCCGCAATCCCATTGTTGGCAATCAGAATTTTCTTGATCGGCCGTGTCCCGCCCAGGTGCTCCACGTATTCTTCCACCGTCGAGAAGTTCCCCCGCGGGGAGTGAGGCCCGCTGGTGCTGCTACTCGACATAGGGGGTGCTCCTGTCATGCTCCTGCTGCTGCTGCTATTGCTGCTGCTGCCGCACAGACACCCACACACACGACAACGTGTGACCACCACCCGCGTGTGCCTTTCCTTTCCTTGCGCTCGCGCTGGCGGGACTGGCAGGCAAGGGCGGGGCGGGGAGAGGTGGAGCAAGAGGCGGCCTGTGAATTGTGTGTGACGGAAGAGGGAGGGAGGAAGAGAATGAGTAAAGCCGCTTCGCTCACACGGCTCTCGCACCCACATTCAGGCCATCCTGCCACTATGCCGTCGTCGCTGTCCTTGGCGTGCCGTGTCCAAGACCTCCAATGTCTTGGCTTGCTTGCCCTCTCCTCTCCTTCTCTCCTCGTGGGCATGAATGGAGAACCAAGAGGAGTATCATCAGGAAAATGTCCGGCCAAAGACCAAAACAGAGGGCGCACCCGGTCAAGGCAAGGGGTACAAGGCCAAGGGAGAGAAGGTCACCACGACCCGTGTGCAGGCACCCCAACGCTTTGCTTGCCCTCGAACCCAAGCATTTCCAGCGATTTTGGGGCATGCCCCGAAGCCTGAAAGCGGAGGGGAGTAATTGGACGCCCCGCCTGCCCTCGCCCTGAGCCAGGCCCTGCCTTGTTGTACGCATATGGTCGTCGAAGGTGTAGAAGGAGATGGTGATTGTGGTGGTGGCGTGAATGGTGGGTGAAGTGAGCTTGATGGAGGCAACAAAAGGCATTGGTCGGGGCTCGCCTTCTTGTCTCTCTCCTCGCGCCGTTGAGAAGACGGCGGAGCGCGAAGGCCGAGTTTCCCCCCGTTTTTTACGCTCCAGCTCCACACCAGAAGCGCAATTGTTGGTGTTAGACAGCGGGGAGAGAAGATTGTCATGCAAAGACGTGGTTTGTGCAGGTTTTTGGGTGGTTGTTACTGTATGCCATCGTGCCCACCGCCAACAACAGCCCCACATCTCTCCGGGTATTCAGGAAAGCGAGGGCTTTACCTGCTTTGTCGGCAAGCTTACGACACAAACTTTCACGCGTTTTCCCGACACAGAGGCCCGACAAACCATATCGGAAGGTTGAAATTGTGGATTTTGAATTATGCTCACATTTCTGACTGAAAATCGTGTGGTTGGGGATCTGACCTCGTCTAAGCCAAGCTGTCCAGGCGGTAAGGAGAGGGATTAAAAGTAGATATGCGCAAGTGCGGCGAAAGCCTGAGTGTCATAAGGTGGCGCACAATACAGCTTCCATCCGAAAGAAAGCTGGACAAAAGCAAGAAAATAAACAGAAGACGACACGCAAACCACCTCTTTTCCGCTGTCGTCTTTGGGTTTTGTTATACTTTCCATATTCACATGCCTGGTCTTTGCATAGTCTTCATCTACACGCCTTCCTTTTTGCGTAAAAACGCAAATAATGTCTTTTGCCGCTTGCTTGGGTCGGTGCTACTTGCCGGTCGCGCGACCTCTGGATCCTTCTCCTTCTTACCTCCTCCCTTCGTCGTCTTCGCGGTCGCGGAAGCGCAACCGCTGTTTGGGGCTTGATCGTCTCCCTCCTTTCCCGCCACCTCGTTCTTCCGACCTTCCCGCGGCGTCTGACAGAGAGCACACGCCGCCTCTGTGTTTTGTTGCACTAATGTGCAGGCACTACAAGCCCACTGCCACTGCCTGTTTGTTACTACTGCTTTTCCCACTCCTGCTGCTCCTGCTGCTGCTGCGGCCATGTTGGTGCCTTCTTCCTCCTCCTTCTCCAACTCTTCTTTTTCCTCTTCCAGACACACCACCTCTGCAGCCTTCGTCCCACCACCCTCCTTCCCTCCCTTCTCCCCCTTCACACCTTCCTCCTCCTCCTCCTCACACTCCAAACACACCACCTCCCCTCCCTCCTTCCCTCCCTGCCTCCCTCCCTCCTTCCTCGAAAACAACGACAAAAACGCCCTTTTCCCCTCCGTGGCATCCACTAACCCTCTAAACCTTTTGACCATCCTTTCCTTTGACTTCTCATCCCCCCACACAGTTGAGACCACTTGCCTCGGCCTTAGAAACGTTACAAATGTCATCAAGTCCGGAAAAGGCGTATGCTCGCTATAAGGAACCAGCTGTATGGTAACTTTGGCTACCTTACCCTCCCTCCCGCCCTCGTCCTCGTCGAACTTCTCGCGTATAGCGTTCCGAATGTTGTACTTGCTGCCTTCCGCCCACCCAGTGGGGATAAAAGCATAGATCCTCGTGTACCCCTCACCCCACCCTCCTTCCCTCCCTCCCTCCACTTTCACTTTCTCTAAGTCCATATCCTGCACTGCCTCCCCCCCGCCCTCCCCCGCTTCCTCCTCCAATTTCTTTTCTAGATTAAAGAAATTTGGTTTGTAGAAGGGCCACATCTCTCCACAGAACCCCATCCTACACACATGCAGGCACGTCTGGGTCTTATCAAGGGTGAAATAGGAGGAGGTGGAGGAAGGGAGGGAGGAAGGGGTGGATTTGCTCTGTCCTTCCTTCCCTCCTTCGTCTTCCTGAGAGGAGGAAGTGTGGGAGGGAGGGAGGGAGGAAGGGAGGTCCAAGCATTCTAAGACTTTCATTTTGGCTTCGTCTACGTAGATGGGGAGATTGGTCCTCTGGGCAACATCAACGAGAACCCTCTCCTTGCCCAGCTTGTAGGCACTGAGGAGGAAGAGGGTTTTGTGACGCTTCTTCGAGGGGAGAGAGGGTGGGAGGGAGGGCCAAAGGCTGTGTCCTGCTTTTTTATTGTCTTCTTCTTGGTGTGCTTCGGCCGTGTGGGGGGAGGAGGAGGAGGAGGAGGAGGAGGAGGAGGAGGAGAGAGTCTGGGAGGCTGCCTTCCCTGCTTCCCCTCCCTCCCTCCCTCCCTCCCTACCTTCCTCCCTCAATCTCTCCAGGATCAGGTCGCCGATCATTTCAATGGCATCTTTTTGAGGGGCAAAGTCATAACGAGGGTGGCAATAAGTGGTGTCGAGAAAGACCGTGTCGATTTTCCGTGCCACTGCTCCTGCTTTGTCATTGGATGTGTGGCTGCTACTACCAGTTTGCTGCTCCTGCTGCTGATGCGGCGGTTGCTGCAGTAGGACAGGGTAGGTGAGCATTTTGGGGTGGAACCGCATGTCACCACAATGAAGGTATAACTTGTAACTGCTGCTGCTGCTGCTGCTGCTGCTGCTGCTGCTGCTGCTGCTGCTGCTGCTGCTGCTGCTGCTGCTGCTGCTGCTGCTGCTGCTGCTGCTCTGTATGTCGGTACTGCCGCCCTTCCGTCCCTTCGCCTGCTGGCTCCCACCACCACCACCAGCAGCAGCCCCAGCACCGGCACCACGACGGCCTCCTTCTATTCCTTCTCCAGAAGGGAAATCCGGAACCTTGAACAACAATATACATGCCCCCGGGCAATGGTTGGCGTCGAGCAACGTCAGCCTCACTCCTCCCTCCTTCCCTCCCTCCTTCCCACCCTCCCAGGGCAACGACACCTCCACGTCCATAGGCAAAGCACAGACGTACTGGGGTTGGACGCCCATGACACGTATCAACAACCTAGCCGTGATCTCGGACGCATATATCCTACCGGTGTTCCACTGTGCATTCAGACCTTGGTAATGGTCGCCGTGAAAGTGGGAGAGGAAAAAGAGGGCTTCGTTTCGCGGGCCGACGGCAGGACGGTGGTATTGTCGGAAGGCATCGACGAGGATGGGGGTATTGGGGACCTGGTGAACGGAAACGTCCTTGTTCATCCTTGCGGCTTGGTGGTGGAAGTGCCGCTGCGGCTGCTGCTGCTGCTGCTGCTGGTGTGGTGGGAGGCTCCTAGCTATTGCTTGGACCCGCTACACGCAACACGGGAACCACCGGCGGCACGGCATAAAAAGACCTGTACGATTTGTTTATGTGGTAAGGGTCGTGGGGAGTGAGTGCTGAGTGCGGTGCGTGTGACATGGCGGTGGTGACGAGAGGGGAGGAGGTCGTCGATTTTCGATGGCGTCATCTGCTTCTTTCCCACTTTTGCGTCCTCTCTCCAACACAAAAGCTGCCTAAAGACACCAAAATCACCAGCTAACATTCACGAAATAGCTTGCAAACAACCCAAAGTCCATGTTTCTTGACTGCTGGGCGCCTTTCTCTTGGGGTTCGAGCTCGACAAGGGTGAGGCCCCGTTTTGATCAACTTCCCCCCGGTATGTACCTTGAAATCGTGTCAAGTGGACGCGAATCATTTGCCCCACACACGTCATCAAGTACCAAGGTTTCAATGCAAATCCGTCAGAATGTATGCAAAGGATAGATAGTAAATGCCATACTTTGCCTTCGCGTCCTTTGTTTTGAGCATGAGCCTTCAGGAGCGAAAATGTTCCCACACAGACTTGCTTTTTGGCCGCTAAAATCCGTCATACAGACTTGTGGTTTGCCACACACAGCGCCTCAGGTACCAAAACTTTCTTACAAATCGGTCGATCCATATACAAGGATGATTTGTTGCAGGTTAATTTGTGCCTTGATGTCCTGTGGGTTTGAGGTGAGCCTCCTGCCGGCAAGAACGTCCAAAAAGGCCTCTTTCCGTCGCCTCACCGAGGCAACGGTGACACCTTGGGCATAGCGAGGAGGGCACCAAGCTCACAGATCGCTTGCCGAGATCCCATTGCACAGTGTGTGAGCTCCAGAGGTCAAGCCCCGACCGCATCTGTGTGAACCAGGGTCCTGACTGAAACGTGCAGGAGTTTTTACGGTGCTTCACCGTGGCAAGTGGCCCCTGCACCTCCCTCGGTCACCATCGACATGGCATGCAAACCACATGCCGTCGTCCGTGACATGTCAGGGAAGTGACCTGTAACGTTTCAGGCCAGGCCAGCTCGCGCTTCGTGCACACGAGGCCATCTCCCGGCGGGCCTGTTTTCCCCGCTCGCGCAGAAACCTCGCGATGCATGAGCCGCGGGCGGGAGAGACGCCTCACACACCATACAAAAGGCCCAACGTTTCGGCCACAAACGCGGCAGCGTAGATGTGGTTGTATATACCATGCATCGACTGCGGAAGGTCGAGCAGCCATATGGCGTAAAGACGTGCAAAGCACCTCCTTGTCGTCAAACCCCGACAAGGGCAGGCAGCAGCGGTCAAACGGGCAGGCCTTCGTCTGGGCTTTTTAGGCCATCGTCCATGGTCGCCAAGGCCTGACTAAGGCAGCATTAGTTCGGCAACGTATTTCCAAACATGTCAGCATGCCCAGAAGTTTCCTGCCTATTTGTCGCCTGGTGAAACGACTCGGATGGCGGCCAATCCCCACCTCCACCCCCGACCACACCCTCACCGCACGCGCAATTTCCAATCCAAAAGCAAAGGCAAGCAACACCGCCATTCATTTCCTTGTTGTATGATATCATCATCGTTGCCTTATTTTCGTCTTCATCTACCTCTTCTTGCTTTACACCAGAGGCACATATCGCCCGTCTTCCCCTCTCCTCCCTCCCCTCCTCCGGTTCGTTGAATGTGACGGGTAACGGTAATGTGAATTTCGGGAACAGTACCGTGTCCTCGACGGGGACGCCACCGAGATGTCCTCCTCCTCCTCCTCCTCCTCCTCCTCGCCCGCTCACGTAAACCCAATCACAAGCAACAACACCAATACAATCAACAAAATCACAATACACAAATACAACCGGCACACTGTGCTCTGTTCCCGAATGCGCTGGGCATGCCGTGCTTCCAGCCTCAACGACGACGCCGCCGCCTCCACATCCCCATCAATATCATCTAGCAATTTCTGATGCACCGTTGTCTCATCTCGAATAGTCAACCCCTGCATCTTCAACCTATCCACGCCCCTCCCCAAGTCCTCCAACAACTCATCCTGCTCACTAATGATCTCCCTCCGTTGCTGCGCCAGCGTCCGAGGCCCCACCCCTCCCCCTCCTCCTCCTCCTCCTCCTCCATAAAAGGACGAGGAAGCAGCACCACCACCTCCGCCACCACTAGTGCTTGTATTACTGCTGCTACTACTGCTACTGCTGAGGAGGGAGGCTTGTGTCCGCAGGCCTTTGACTAGCTCCCGGCGACGGACGACCTCGGACTCGGTTCTGTGGAAAGAGGGAGGGAGGGAGGGAGGGAGGGAGGGAGGGAATGAGAAGAAGGCGCGAGTGAGTGAGGCGGATTAAAGGATATTCGCATGATGACATCTGAAAGTGAGAGCGGGTCAAATCATTCGATTTCGTTTTGGAAAGAATGGAAGGAAGGAGGGAGTGAAGGGAGGAGCGCGGTACAGTGGAGGAGAAGGAGGACTGGCTACGGATTGATGCATGACCAGAGACTGATCTTACAACTTTGCCTTTTACACCATTCCACTCCTTCGTGCTGCTTTGAAAGACATGCTGTGCCAACCGGCCAGGCGTCAACGACGACGACGGTGGAAGTGGGGGTGAATGAACGACCACTGCACACACACAACGTCCGCACAGCCTCATATACAGAACAAACATCCCCATCACGCACACACACCCAATATAGCGAGATGACACACCGCCAGCCGACGTCTCTGCTCCTTTTGAGCGCTCACACAAACTCGCTCCTCCCTCTCAGCGGCGGACAGTCTTTGAAAAGCCCGCCCTCCTCATCCTATCCCGCTCCTTCCCCTCCCCCCTCCCTCCCTCCCTGCCTTCTTCCCACACGTACATGCCGAATTGTCGGGGATTTTGCTCCATCATGCCCAAGCGGTAGTCGAGCTTGTCGATACTTTGCTCCATGTTGGCCAGTTGCTGCCGAGACCCTGATGAGCTTCTTAGGTTGATTGCGAATGCTTTGGTTCTCTTGTACTCCTCCATCCATTCTTCCGCGGTGAAGGACATGATGACTGTCTGGTGCCTGTGTGTGGAATGTGCGTGTGTGGTGGCGGGGGGCGTGTGAATAGGGGGAGAAGGGAGGGTCTTGGGAAGCAAAGCAACAGAATGCATCGAGATCGAGTTCTTCTTGCCGTGCTTTTGCTTGCTTGCCTTGCCGTCCAAACCCAACTAGATGATGACCAGAGCAGGAAGGACAAGCCCAACACTTAGACATTAGAATGCCACAATTTTGCTTTGCAATGAAGCAAGGGGTTGCGCTTCCCTTCATGTCCACCGGATATGTTTGAGGTGCCCCAGTCATCATCCGACCTCCCCACCACCACCACACAGCCACTCCCTCTTTCCACACGAACCCTCACTAACCCCACCCTCACATACACACAAACATAGCAGTAGCGACAAATGGCAAGGTGCGTGGCGGTTATTCGCGGGGCCCCCGGCGACACGGAGGCGTCCATTCAAGGGGTCATTCGCTTCGAGCAGGTAAGGGAGGGAGGGAGGGAGGGAAGGAGGGCAGGGGAAGGAGGAGAAGGAGGACAAGGCATTACGTCGAGCTCTACTCACGCGCTGCATCAATCCTACCTTACGCAGGCATCAGAAACGACGCCCACGACCATCGACGGCGTCATCACGGGCTTGGCACCGGTACGTAGTTTTGTGCTTCTCCCTCCCCTTCCTCCCTCCCTCCTTCCGCTCCCCCTCCCCTCCCTCCCCCCCTCCGTTTCACCACAATGACACACACAGGGACGACACGGCCTGCACATCCACAACTTCGGAGACTTCTCGGAGGGCTTCGCAGGCGCAGGTACGTTTTGTTTTACTCTCCTCCCTCCCTCTTCCTTCCCTCCCCTCATGACCCCTCCCTCCCTCCCTCCCTCCCTCCCTCCCCTCCCTCCGTCCCCTTCTTACCTCCTAGGTGGCATCTTTAACCCGTTCGGCAAGGCTCATGGAGCACCGGACGACGAGGAACGCATGTCGGGAGATCTGGGCAATATTGAGGCGAACGCAGAGGGGAAGGCAGAGTTTCATTTGGAGGTGAGGGGCGAGGGAGGGAGGGAGGGAGGGAAGAAGGGAGGGAGGAAGGGTGGGTGGTGGGTGAGAAGAGGGTGGAGGAGGAATAGCTATGTGTCGTTCAGACGGGCTCGGCGTAGGGTGGGTCTGGAAAGGAGGGAGGGAGGGAGGGAGGGAGGGCAGGAAAGGAGGAGGAGAGGAACACAGTCACGCACGCATGTCGATTCCACAATCCTCACCACCCCTTCCTCCTTCCCTTCCTCCCTCCCTTCCTCCATTCCTTCCTCAGGACAAGCACGTCCGCATCATGGGCGCACATTCTGTCATTGGTCGCTCGGTCATCGTTAAGGCGCAGGAGGATGACCTTGGACGGGTAGGGAGGGAGGGAGGGAGGGAGGGATGGAGGGAGGGAGGGAGGGGTATGTGTGTGCATTCAGTCATAGGCCGCTCGGGGATCGTCAAGGCGTGAGAGGACGACCTTGGACGGGTAGGGAGGGGGGGACGGAGGGTGGGAGGGAGGGAGGGATGTAGGGAGGGAAGGAAGGAGGGAGGAAGGGAGAGAGGGAGGGGGTGTGTGTGTGCATTTTGTGATTGGCCGCTCGGTGATCGTCATGGCGCAAGAGGACGATCTTGGACGGGTAGGGAGGGAGGGAGGAAGGGAGAGAGGGAAGGAGGTCTGTTTCCGAATGCGATGTTATCTGACACTTAATTCCTTCCCTCCCTCCCTCCTTCCCTCCCTATAGGGCGGGCACGAGCAGTCCCTAGTGACGGGTAACCCGGGCCCGCGCATAGCTGGTTGCATGATTAGAAGGAAGCAAGACTCACGCACCCTCCCTCCCTCCCTCCCTCCCTCCCTCCCTCCCTCCCTTCTTCCTCTTCAGGGCGGGCACGAGCAATCCCTAGTGACGGGCAACCCCGGCTCGCGCATAGCCGGCGGTGTGATTGGCATCGCCACTATGTGAGGTGGACGAGGGAGGGAGGGAGGGAGGGAGGGAGGGAGGGAGGGAGGGGTGAAGAGCGGAGTGGGAGGAGGAGAGAGGAGGTGGAAGAGAGTGGTCATGCGGGGGAAGGAGAAAAGGAGGGAGGGAGGGAGGGAGGGAGGGAGGGAGGGAGGGCGAAGAAAAGTAAAAATCGTTTGATTTCTCAATTTGTTGTTTGTTTGCCTTTTCTTCCTCTTCTTCTTCTCCTTCTTCTTCTTTTTTCCCCAAGGAGGAAGAGGAGGAAGGAGGGAAGATCAAGCTTCTTCTTCTTCTTCTTCTTCTTCCTGTTTTATTCCTTCTTTGTACAACACATCCTGACTTAGGCCTTTCTTCAAAGCTAACTTTTTTTTTTCTGTTCACTCAATGGCCACCACCTGTCTCTTGGTCACCTCGTCTTCTACCGGCCACAATCGCCTCCTTCTCCCCCTCCTCCTCCTCCTCCTCCTCCTTCTCCTCCTCCTTCCCTCCCTCCCTCCCTCCTTGCTCCACAAAACACAGCTCCCCATCCTCCCCCCACACCACCAAAGGCTTCGTTTCCTTCTCGTTGCCTGCCTCCCTCCCTCCCTCCCTCCCTCCTTCTAGGATGACGGGCATTCGTCGTTGTTCTTCTTCTTGGCGTTGGATCTCTTCCAGCATCATCATCTCGTCCTGCAGGTTAAAGGAGGGAGGGAGGGAGGGAGGGGAGGGAGGGATAGGGATGGAGGGAAGGGGAGGGAGATAAGGAATCAATCTTGTCTTGTAGGAATGAAGGAGGGAGGGAGGGAGGGAGGGAGGGAGGGAGGGGAGGGTGAAGGGTGGCAGATATCAGAGGAAGGTCGCTAGGAGGATGTTTGTAAGCTTTGATGCCTATTGATGCCGCGAGAAGTGACGGAGACAGACAGTTTTTATGAAAGGGGAAGCGAGGGAGGGTGGGACAAGGAGGGAGGGAGGGAGGGAGGGTCAAGACTCACCTCATGGCGTTGCCATCGTCGCAACACGCCTCTCACAAGAAACGTTCTGGCCTTCACTTGAGCTGCTCCAATCGCTGCAGCTGCTGTTATTCTTGCGCTTGGTGGTCGCCCTGGAGTGATGCAAATGCGTGTTAGCGGGCCGAGCCGGAGCATACCAAATCGGGACCTCCTCACTATTATTCTTCAGCTACGTCGTCTTGCTTGTGTGGGTCTTGCTTTATTTTTGCGTGCTGTGCTGACACAGGAGGAGAGACCCAAGCGATAGGCAGGAGGAGGAGGCGGAGGAGGAGGACGTGCCTGACCGTGTGGGGGTTGTGTGTGATGTGAGAACTCACAAAGGCGAGGCACAGAAGGAGAAGACGGGAGACCGGGGCGTTGGGCCGGGCGCATGAAGAAGATGCATTTCATAAGCATACCAGGTATTATAACGACCGACGCCCCACCAAACAAGCACCCACGCACAGACCGAGGCCTTCACTACAAGCACCACCACCACCCCCACCAGCAGTGCGAGGACGACGAGCGTATATCAAGCGACCTGTGCCTCGCTCAATCAAAAACCACCCTCCCTCGCTCCCTCCCTCCCTCCCTCCCTCCCTCT
>Ga0105054_10009323_pt1 | contig 12759 bp, 10 predicted proteins | sample BON02_FD_78091 | JGI IMG/M metagenome (GOLD analysis project Ga0105054, IMG submission 78091) | Freshwater microbial communities from Lake Bonney liftoff mats and glacier meltwater in Antarctica - BON-02 (megahit assembly) | ecosystem: Environmental > Aquatic > Freshwater > Ice > Glacier... | reverse complement strand
GTCTGGGTATAGTCACTGGACAGCTGTGGTTACTTTTTCTTGGTCGCATGCTCGACGGTTTTATGGCCGGCAATTTGGCCGTCATCTATTCAGCTATCGCAGATATCAGTACGCCAGAATCTAAGAGCAAAAACTTTGGTTTGGTTGGTGCTGCCTTTGGTATGGGCTTCGTCATTGGCCCCTTTCTTGGCGGTCAACTCGCCAATACCGAATTGGTGAGCTGGTTTAATTATGCCACTCCCTTTTGGTTTTCGGCAGTGCTCGGACTTGTAAACGTGCTGGTGATCTGGCAGTTTTTCGGCGAAACATTGCTCTTGAAGGTAAAAAAACCACTTAGCTGGACCAGTGGCTTCCGAAACATTCAAAAAGCCGTCGCCAATGAAAAACTACGTTCCATTTTTACGGTGAGTTTTCTTTTTGTATTCGGATTCACCTTTTTTACTCAGTTTTTTCAAGTCTACCTCATCGAAAAATTTGATTACCGTGAAGCCGACATAGGCATGCTCTTCGGATATCTGGGTATCTGGATCGCACTCACCCAAGGAGGCTTAATCCGCCCCATCATGCGCTATTTCAGTCCCGACCAAGTTATTCGTTTGGCAACCCTCGTTCTCGCTGCGGCACTTTTGATGTTACTCGTGCCTACCGAAAGTTGGCAGATATTTCTGGTCATTCCTTTTGTATCGATATGCCAAGGTCTTACCACACCCAACATTACAGCAACGGTCTCCAATTTAGCCGATGCCAAAATCCAAGGCGAAATATTGGGGATTAATCAGTCGGTCAATTCATTTGCACAACTCTTACCCCCCCTCATCGGCGGTATATTGGTTGGCTTCGATATACGTATGCCATTATTGGTTTCGGCCAGCTTTATGTTTTTCGCATGGCTGGTATTCACCCTAAGCGTAAGAAGCAAAAAACGCGCTCAGGCCTGACCGCTGGCCTGCTCTACCAGCACCTGATCGGCTTTGGTGTTATACGCTGCTGCTTGTAAAGAGGCTATAACCAACGGCAAATTATCTGGATTGATGCGGTAAATAAATCCGCTATTATCGTCCAATACAATTTCACCTAGGTGTTCCTGTAAATCGTCAGGCAGCCATGCAATAATTTCCTGTGCGGGATGTGGCATAAACTCTCCTTCTTCAAAGCCTGGCAGAATGGAGGTTGTAAAAGGATCTTCGGGCAAAGGCAAGTAGAGGTCGGTGATGTAACTACTAAGGTCTTCGCCCATGAGGTAATTCGGGAAAAGTGCTTCATGACCCAGCGTTTCTAATATTTCCAGTATCAAATCGTCAAAGGTTTCCTGCGATGTGAGGTCGATGAACTCCTGCCAAGTAGTCGCGGTATAAATGGCATGCCACTTCCGCGCCAAAGCCAAAGCATCCGCTTCGGGTATGATGACCACATTTTTGTTGATTACCCCGTAAACAAGTGTGATTTCTGCTGTTGCCATAAGCTGCAAAAATAGACAATTGGCCGGCCTTGCTGAAATTTTAAGCTAGAACTTATAGCTACACGCGGCATTTTCGTCAATAAACCCGTGTGGAGTAACTTCATGCTAAAATAAAAAAGGCCGCCCAAAAGGGCGGCCTTGATTAAATAAGGAAGAAATTAACGACCTGCCTTTTCAAGTTTTTCCATCTCCTTATCGAAAGTCTCTTTGAACTTCTGATAATCATAATCAATGCGGAGACGCTCGTCTTTAGTGAGTTTTTCGTTCATCGAGGCGATTACATCGTTCCCACCCAACTCTACAGCGATATAGGTCTTGTAGGTGCCTGTTGCAGTTTTGGTGAGCCGTTCACAAATGGTGCGGGTACCTGTGAGTTTTTGGTTCACCACTTCCCGGCTAAGAGACTCAAAACGCTCCAACACTTCTTCTTTATTGTTGAATTCGCGGGAGTTTACATAGTTGTCTACCGTTGCCTTGATGGTCGTGCTGATAGAAGCAGCCAGCTGCGTACGTGCTTCGTTGAGGGCTTTTCTTTTTGAGGTGTTTTGGTCCATACTTTCGCCCACGGCGTTAGAGCGGAAACTTTCTTTGGTGCTGAAATATTCGTCACCCGAGCAGTACAATTTCAATTCCACTTCTCCTTCGCTGGAGGGGGTAATGACTGCTGGCTGTTTTTTACTTTTACAAGCTCCTGCTACGAGGAGCAGGCCAAGGGCCAGGATAGTGAGGGGAGTTTGAAGACGTTTCATTTGGATAAATTGAAGGTTTAATACGTAGTTGGTTAGAGATTATAAATGATTTGAATGATTTTAGGCAAAACCGTTACTTCGAGGTCCGTAACCGCTTTTTTATACGCAGCATCGCTGGCTTTTTCATAATCGAGCTGTATGCCGCGAATGCCGGTAAGGACTTGGCTGTAACGCTCTCCTCCTTGCTTATCCGTGAGCCTTACTTTGAAGTCAACAAAGCTATTATACATGCCATTGTTCACGCTGCCCTGGCGGACACTTGCATCTAAGGTGAGTAAATAATCAGCTTTTGTCGCTTCATCGGTGAACTGAATACCTTCTGCCCTCATTTTTTGTTGAATGGCTGATTGCAAAACTGATTTTTGGACGCCTGAATTTAAGGTGTTTTCGGTCGACTGCAAAAATACCAGAGGCCGAGCAACTGAGATGATCACCTTCTCCCGTGGGATAGCTTGGGGATCGATAGCTTTAAGCCACAACTGGTAGTTCTGTTGGTTGCGTAACATCTGGTCGAAATCTGGTTCTATGACGATTTCCTGGAGCTGTTCTTTCGCTGCGATATTGGCGATACGCAAACGACAAACTCCTTGTTCGTCTGTGGTGCTGTTTCCAAGTATCGTGCCAGCGCCTTGGCTGAAGCGGACTTTCAAGGGGAAATTACGTACCGCCTTGCCATTGGTACGTGGATAGGACACGGTAACGATAAGTTCTTCGTCGACAGGCTGACCAATTTTACCTTTCAGATTGGTGGTATTTACCCGAATGGCTATGCTGCCAGCAGCATCGTTTAATGCGGTCAGCAATTCATTGCCCAAATAAATCTGCTTACCCTCCTGCAAAACCGGTAAAGGTTCGTTTAGATACAATTTAATGGCTTCGAGTCCGCGGATATAAGCCGAAAAAGCCTCAGAAAGCTGTAATTTTTGGGTGGCTTGTTTTGCCTTTTCAAAATGGTCGAGGGCAAGACCAGAAGCCGACTGCATTTTATTGTTTTTCTGCTGCTGATAATCAGCTATCGAAAGACGATAATATATCCAATATTCGCTATGGTTTTGCCACGTTGCTGCTACGGCCACGTTTTCGAGATCGATGGTGGTGGTGAGTTTGGTAAACGACCGGAATTCATCCGAAAACACCCGGTTGCGTTCAAGCTGCGACTGCACCGAATTGGCTTGCACACTCACTTTTATCTGACTTACCAGATCGTTTAGCGCGTTCCGCTTGGCCTGTTCGATGTGCTCAAAACTATTGCCGCTTTTCCGAGCCACACCTATACCCACATATTCGCCTTGAACAATGGGGCGATCGGCTACCCAATCAGGTCGCGGTAGTTCAGGCGGAGGAAGAGGCACATTCTTTTTGCTGCTACAAGCCCACAAAAGCGGTAGACAGCACAAAATCAAAATGAGCCGCTTCATTGTGTTCTCGACATTTCATAGCCAATCACCTGATTGATTATGCGGTTACTAATGCGGTTTTGCATACTGACCATCATTTCATTGATGGGTTTGAAGTCCCTTTTGGCATTCAATAGCCTTTGTACTTCTCGTTGTTGACCGTAGCTACTATAAATTTTATCGGTTGGGAGTGTTTCGTTTCTCGACTTCCAGCTACCAGAAACAAGGTTACGTTTGTTGCCTTCATAGCTAATGTAGCGTATTTCATCTCTTTCGTTGTGTTCCACTACATCAGATGCAAGTACAGTTCCGCTTTCGGTAGAAATAAGTTGGTATTGTATTTTTAACCGTACCGCACTTTCGCCTTGAAATTCGGAATACATCACTTTGCGGTAACGGGTTTGTAGCTCCATTCTTTTAGATGCCGGGTTATACACTTTCTCTTGATATGACTCGTATCCCGTTCTTTCATGGTGTCGCATATTGGGGTGCTGGACACCAAAATCGAGGACTTTGCCGGTGAGTATGGCTTTAGCTCCCATCAATTCACCTGCCACAACAGCCAGATTTTCATTTGAATTGTTAGCCAGACTCAATTTCTGTTCTTTTATCAGCTTTTCGGTGTTTTCCCGATCAATTACTACGATAAACTCATTATTCGCACCAGCAAGATCGCTAATAATATAGCTGTTGATGGTAATGGGGTAGGCATAGCTGGAAGCATTTTCAAAAGGCATGACAGCCAGAGTAATAGTTGCCCTTTCTTTGGATACTTTCCGAAGATTGGCCACATCTTTGTAATTGACTCGTAGACCATACACTTTATCAAAATTCAAGTACGCCTTACGATAATTTCCAGCTTCGAAATAGCCTAAACCAGCGTCATAGGTGGGTATTACCACCGACATCGTTTTCAATACGTCTACATCTTTGTAGTCGGGATCTAAGATGTTAATCTCCTTAAAATATTGTTCTGCCTCCCGGAACTTTTTCTCCCCCAGCAAACCGCTACCCTTTAGGTAAAGGTCGCTGAGATAGGCCTGCAGGTCTTCCTCATAGTAAGCGGTATAATAAGTCGGGAACTCTAGTTCAACTCCGTAAAAAACGACATCTTTATAAAACTTGTCGGCTTTCCGGTAACTGTATACGGCATCTTTGAGCTGGCTCTCGTTGTGTGCGCGAAAAAATTTATCGAGATAGCCGTTGAAGGCCTTTTGAGCTGAATACCGAAGGCCAATGCGGGCATCTACGTGGGTGCGGTCGTCGGCGAGCGCCTGCATATAAGAGAAAGAGGCTTCATCGTACACCCCAGCTTGGACCAGTTTATTGCCCTTTTTAGTGTACGTTTTCGCAGGTGAGCACGCCAAAGCGGTCAGCAACAACAAAAAACTCAAGGTATGGGCAGTAAAACGTTTCATCTGATAAGCTGCTAAAATAGGGAATCGATAGTTGGGTAGGTTATTTGTGACCGTTAATCAAGTATTGTACCAAAAGTGTATTTCCCTTGATAGCATTATGCGTGTTCCTTACACAAGCGCTGTACATATCACCATAAGCTACTGATAATCATCCAAAGTATAAAAAAGGCATAGGCCAATTTTAAAATTGTCCCTGCCAGAAATCCAAGGAAAGACCCCAAAGCAGCCCGCCAGGCTCGCCGCTGACTGCTTCCCGCGATCAGTTCTCCTAATAATGCGCCCAAAAAAGGACCCAACAAAATACCTAAAGGCGCAAAAAACAACCCAATCACCAAGCCCACCATGGCGCCGCGTACGCCAGACTTACTTCCTCCAAACTGTTTCGTACCCCAAATAGGTACGTAATAATCGAGCAAGGTTATGCCCGATACAACAATGCCATGCATACCGAGTTCACGACCGCTTACGCCCGTTTCAGGAATAAAATACAAACAAATCAAACCGAGATACGCCAAAGGAGGGCCCGGCAGTACAGGCAGAAAGCTGCCGAGAATACCTAAAAGAACAGCCGAAAAAGCGAATAAATAGAGAATGGTATCCATGATGAAAAGCTTTCTTAATTTTACATAGATTTTTTCACTCTCTGTATTGAAGTTTAAAAGCAGCCTCTTTCGTAATTTTTTATCCAAGTCATTAGTGTAGGGTGGGAATGTGGTGCTGCCGCTCATTACATTCCCCTACCTCATCCGAGTGCTGGGTTTTGAGGGCTTCGGCTTGGTCAATTACGCTTTAGCATTGGTGCTTTTTTTTGTTGTCTTCGTCGATTTTGGCTACAACCTGGCTGGGACGCGTGATGTAGCCGCCTTTCAGAACGACACGCGAAAATTATAGAAGCTTTTTAGTGAAAAATGGGTAGCTCAGCTTTTGTTGCTGGTGATCGCCACTCTAATTTTTTCTGTAATAGTCCTATCCTTCAACAAATTACGAGAAAACTGGACAGTACACCTGTTGATCTTTGTCCTGGTGCTTGCTAAGCTAATGGATAGAAAAGCGTGGCAAGTAAATGCCATTAAACCCTACTTTTTCACACTTTGGCTAAAACCATTGCGAAAGATTGGTCAGTTTTTACGCTGATTATGTGCTTTAATGGCTCCTACCGCATATTTCAGAAAGGGGATGAAAGTAGCCTGCCTAAAAGAACTTGTAAAATAAGATGTTGCTTCTTCGATACTTGATTATTTATCTTTGAGCATGGTAAACCTGATACTTTCCGGAGGTAGTGGCACCCGTCTCTGGCCACTTTCACGTAAGCTAATGCCAAAGCAGTTTTATCCACTTCTCGGCGAAAAAACATTGTTCGAGCTCACAGTTGAACGGAATGCGGCTTTTTGCTCCGACTACTGGGTGGTTACCAATAAAGACCAAGCCTTGCTGGCTGAAACCCAGATGGGCGAACATGAAGGTCGGTTTATACTCGAGCCCATCGGAAGAAATACAGCCCCAGCAATTGCCTTGGTTTGCCATGCACTCGACCCCAAAACCGTTGTGCTCGTAAGTGCCAGCGACCACCTCATTAAAAAACAAGCCGCTTACGAAACGGCAGTACACAGAGCAAAAACCCTAGCAGAAGCTGGTTATCTCGTCACTTTTGGTATTGAGCCCCATTATGCCGAAACAGGTTACGGTTATATCGAATACGACGGCGAGCAGGTGGTGTCCTTCAAGGAAAAACCAGATGCAAGCACGGCTGAAGCATATCTAAAAAGTGGCCGTTATTTATGGAATAGCGGCATGTTTTGTTTCACAGCAGGTGATTTTCTTACTGAGTTAAAAAAATATTGCCCAGAAGTATATGAGCGCTCCAAGTCGGCCCTGATTAAGCAAAACTCAAGTGCAGAGGTTATCCAAATCGCATTGGAGGATATGCAAGCCATACCCGATATCAGCATTGATTACGGGGTGATGGAAAAAAGCGACAAGGTGAGGGTAGTTCCTGCAGATATTGGTTGGAGCGACTTGGGTAGTTTTGATGCCCTGTATGCCGAAATGCCACAAGATGAACTGGGCAACACCCAAGCTGAAATGAGTAATTATTTGGGTGCCAAAGGCAATCTCGTTTTTAATAAATCCGACAGCAGGCTCGTGCTGCTTGATGTGGAAGATTTATTAATTATAAAAACCCAAACAGCCACCTTAATTGGCAAAAGAGGACAATCGCAGTCTGTTAAAAAAGCGGTCGATTTTCTAAAGTTAGAAAATGCTTGGGAACTGAATACACATGAGCTTATGGTTTTATCGTATGGCGTTCAACGGGTAGTGAGCTCTACACCCGAGTACGAATTGCTAGAATTGTTTCTGCATCCCGGCGAATCCATACAAACCCATCCCGGCGAACATATTTCCATTCAACTCATTTCTGGAAGCCTCACTATTAACGAAAAAGCGTTAAAACCTGGTGAAAGTAAAAGCGGGCACAAGGAAACTTTGAAGTTATTGAATACCGACCAAGAACAGCCTTGTCTCTTGCTCATAACCCATTTACATTGAGCAGAATACTTTTCATTTTGCTGCTACTGAGTACGGGGCTAAAAGCACAAACTGCTCCACTCAACTTGCCACAAAACCGGCTTTGGTATTTGGAGCGGGAAGCTGCACTGAGCCAATTGAGCAATCGTACACCTACTGCTATACGACCTTGGCTAGTTGGTGAAAAGCATGCCTTATCAACCGATAGTCTTGGTGAAAAGCGCAACAACTTCGTAAATCGGAAAATTTATAGCGAACACATGGTAGACTACAAAGGGGAAGGCTGGTCCATTCAGCTCGACCCTATCGTGGATTTGCAAGTTGGCCAAAGTAATCGCGGCAGCCTGTGGACCAATACCCGCGCTGTGCAGCTTCAAGGAAATATAGGCTCCAAATTTGCCTTCTATTCAAGTTTTTTTGAAACACAAGGGAGATATCCGCTGCATGTTGATCAATTCGTGCAACAACGAACCGTGCTCCCTGCGCAGGGTTTTTCAAGAGATAAAGGAAATGGCGTTTGGGACAATTCCCAATCTGTAGCCTATGTATCCTATTCGCCAAATAAACATTTTAATTTTCAACTCGGACACGACCGACATTTTATTGGAGACGGTTACCGGTCGTTGTTATTGTCCGATGCCAATTTCCCACACCCTTATTTTCGCATACTCACCACTGTGGGTCCTTTTCAATATATGTACCTAATTAGTCAGTACAGCGATTTGATAGCACCCCGTTTGTCAAATGCTTTAGGTAACCGACAAAAGTATTCGGCCATTGGATATCTTGATTGGCAGATTACCAAACGATTTACATTGGGCCTTTTTCAAGCGGTGGTTTGGCAAGCAGACGACTCAACCGGCAGGCGTGGACTGGACTTTAATTATCTAAACCCCATCGTTTTTTTACGTCCGGTTGAATTCAGTTTGGGCTCTGAAGGCAATATGTTATTGGGGTTAAATGCCAAGTTTAAAGTGGCCAATAACCATCAGTTATATGCACAATTTATCCTAGATGAATTTACGGCATCTGAATTGATTGCACAAAAAGGATATTGGGCCAATAAATATGGTTTTCAATTCGGTTATAAGGGATTTGAACTCTTTGGAGTAAGCAATCTCTCGGCCCAAACTGAATGGAATGTCGTTCGCCCTTTTACTTACAGCCATTGGACGAGTTTGACCAATTTTGGACAGCACAATGAAGCCCTTGCTCATCCTTTTGGTGCTAATTTTCAGGAATGGACCAGCTTTGTTAACTATCGCCACAAACGTTATTATACACAGCTCCAACTTATGCTGGCCCGAGTGGGCTATGATGTGAATGGAATAAACTACGGACAAAACATATTCACGAGTTATTTTGCACGAAATACCGACTACGGCCATACCATAGGACAGGGTTTACAAACCAATATCCTCTTTGGCGGAATTAAAGGAGGTTATATCCTAAACAGTCAGACCAATTTGCGGCTGGAGTTGAGTGTGCAACACCGTTCAGCTAGTAATAGCCTCGACCAACAACAAAATAGCTGGATCATGTTAGGTTTGGTGAGTGGCATACGGAATTTGTATTACGACTTTTAGGAATTCCAAGCCTAGATTATTGTTCTTTGTGCGCTAAATATAGAATTTCTTGTGATACATGGGTAGGACAAGGGCTGCTGTGATTTTCGGGCTAATTAAATACTTTTAGCTAAGGAAATCCATGCGAAGCCGAAGAAAGCACTTTTAAAGGATACGTTTACCTTTCGTCAAATGGGCATCTTTTGAAGATTTTAACGGAAATGCAGTGAAGCGGAAAGGTTTCAAGCTCACTTGACCCTATTTTGATTGATGTCACTGATATTCAAATTTTCCCTTTGGCTTCACCCATTTCAGCTCAAGATATATTCGTTTCTTTTGCGTTTGTGGGCTGTGCTAGATAGAAGAGTGTAGAGAAAATACCAAAAAATAGTGCCCCTCTATGCCAAAAAAGTATGGTTTCTGTTTGGAGGCATAAAAAGATGAAAACTAAAAATACCAAAAACAGCATATTTTTGGCTTTCACCGCTAGCCTAACACCAGTAATAAAAATGCCCAAAAGTAATAATACTTGAATTAGGCCGCCGTATAGCATGGCTTCCACGAACTGGTTGTGGCTATTATATTGCCCCTCGAGTGCCGTTTGAAAACCTTTAGCCTCATAAACCGCCCGGAGGGCATCTTTACCGTCGCCTGCCCCAGTACCCAGCCAAAAATTATCCTTTATCACTTCAGTTGCACATTCCCAGAGTGCTAAGCGAATGGTAATACCGTTGTAGTCGGCCGTTTGAAAAGTAGCTAGGTCGTAGGCAGTACTTTCAGTGACTTCGGCCAATCGTTGTTTTAACGGCACCGGGAAAAGCGGATAACTAAAAATCAATAAAAGCGCACTCATCACTAAAATGAGTAGTGGTTTCCACCGCCTAAGGCTTATGGCTTGATACAATAAGGCGAAGCTCAGGGTTAAAAAAGCCGCAAATAGCGTCATTCTGCCGTTCAGCATGACTAAAAATAGGAGAAACAGAATACCGACACTTAAGGTCCAGATATTCACTCGCCAATGACCTTCACGCCAAAATTTGTAAAGTATGCCCAAACTTACCACTAACTGTAAACTGAAATAGCCTGGGTGCATAATCGGTTCCGCAAGTCCTGTATAAAAAAAATAGGCCGCATAAATAGTGTGATCAATAACGGGTGAATGATACACCCGCCAGGATGCAAAAAGCAGGGCAGCCACCACTGCAGCCAAAGAGGCAAAAAGTTGCGCCTTAAAAAGCCAACGGCTATCCATTTGGCTGGGTCTTTTAGTCAAAAATAACGCAGGGAGCAAGACCAATAGCAGCTGAGTCCCCAGATTTGACCCTGCATCCGCCATGTTCTGCGTCCATGAAAGGCTTACGACTTGCCATAAAAAAAAGGCCAAAAGCGCCGTAAACCAATTATTTTGTAGGGGTACGCGCCATTCGGCCGTTTTCCATCCTAGTATAAACACGATTAAAAGGAGCATAAGCGCATAACCACTATACCAAACAGGTAAAAACTGGGAGGCAATTAAAAGCATCCAGCTACCGCGTAAAGGCCAACCCATCGATTCGCTATTCAGCATTTTAGGTTATTTTGCAGGCTCAAATCTATTTCAACCATTTCAGCGCAAGATACGAAGGATGCAAATTTTACAAGGAGACCTTTTGAAATTCATAAAATTTGGTATCGTAGGTTTTTCGGGCCTTCTAATTGATTTTGCGCTCACCTGGCTACTGAAAGAAAAAGCTCGTATTTCGCCTTACGTTGCCAATGCCGTGGGATTTATCGTTGCAGCAAGCTCCAATTGGTATTTGAACCGCATCTGGTCGTTCGAAAGCCAGAATAGCCATTTGATGGAAGAGTATGTGGCCTTTTTACTTGTCTCCCTTTTAGGTCTGCTGATCAACACTGCGGTATTATTTGTCGGAATAAATAAATTCAAGCTTAATTTTTACGTTGCGAAAGCCGTTGCCATAGCTGTAACCACTTTCTGGAACTTCTTTGCTAACTACTACTACACCTTTGCCGGATGAAAAAGCCTGGCATATATAAATTGATTTTATACACCGTTTTTGCGGGGTTTTTACTTCCTAACTTATTCGCCACGGGCATTTTCGGAGATGGGCTTATTTATGCCGTTGTTTCACGTAACCTAGCCGCAGGACAAGGGAGTTGGTGGGACTTACACTATAGCGCTGCTATCTTTTCACCCTTTGCAGAACACCCTCCATTACTATTTTGGTTAGAATCTCTTTGGTTTCGATTAATCGGAGACCACCACTACACCGAAAAAACTTTCTCACTATTGCTGGCATTGGGCATGGTGGTAAGTCTCCGTTACTTTTGGCGCCAGATGACCACCCAAAAAGAAGAAAAAGAGGCTTGGTGGTTTCCCATTTTACTTTGGCTATTGGTCCCAACCATTCATTGGGCCTATCCCAATAATATGCTCGAAAACCTCCTGGTATTATTTACGAGTTGGGCCATCTGGTTGGGTTGGTATGCACCTTCTAACAAGCGGGCGTTTTTTACCGGCATTTTCGTTTTTTTCGCTTTTATGACCAAAGGTATGGTTGGCCTATTCCCTTTGGCAGTATTTTTAATGGCTCAATTGAGCTTGCAGGAAAACACCTTCCGGAAAAGTATACAGTGGACTTTCATTGCCACCTTTAGTTTTAGCTTATGCCTGGCTATTAGCCTCATTCCCGAAGCAGCTAGAATATACTGGACGCAATACTTCGATATTCAGCTCTTTGCGACGCTGAGAGGAGAAAGATTGGTTCAAGACCATGTAGTAAACCTACCCCGCTATTACCTTTTGACCCGTATTTTTACTGAGTTAATAAATCCACTCCTGCTCTGCGGAATATTACTTTTCACGGTTCGGAGATCCAAAAACCAAAAATTACATGCTGTAAAAAACCAGCGATACGCTTGGTTCTTTTTGGGAATCGCTGCAAGTGCAAGTTTACCGCTGCTCCTTTCGCCCAAACAACATTCCTTTTATCTTATCCCCGCAATACCTTGGTTTATTTTTGCCTTAGCCAAATTTGTTGGGCCTTTGCTTTATTCCTTTTTACAACAATGGCAACCGAAACAATTGAGCTATAAAGTGAGCTATTTACTGTTCAGTGGCTTACTATTTACCGCATTATTCCTGTGCGGATATCGCGCCAATACCCCTGGCAGGGATGCGGTACTTATGCAAAATATTGACAGTATAGCTGCAAGAGTACCCCAGGGCACTGCTATCGGCATACCCCAGTCACTCGTCAGGCACCACAGCCTCCACGGCTATTTTCAGCGCAATTATCAACAGGACTTAGTCCCCAGCGATACTTCGGCCACCTATTGGCTATGTGAAAAAGATAGTACCGCACCTATTGGCTTTCAACCCACCACCTTGCCCTTAGCTGAATACAGCTTACATAAACGCATTAAAAACTAAAATTCCCGTACCAATTGTTATTTGAGGGTGGTAAAACTTAGCCTTTGCCCTGCTCCACAGGATGGGAAATGTGTTTGGCTTTTTTGCCTGCGTTTTATTAAAAAAGGAAGCTGACTTAATAGGAAAGCCGAACCCAAGCTAATAGCTAAGAACTGCACCGGCCTCAATTCGCGACAAAACCAGGCCAGCCCAATAAATCCAATATTTGATGC
>Ga0105054_10009322_pt1 | contig 12760 bp, 3 predicted proteins | sample BON02_FD_78091 | JGI IMG/M metagenome (GOLD analysis project Ga0105054, IMG submission 78091) | Freshwater microbial communities from Lake Bonney liftoff mats and glacier meltwater in Antarctica - BON-02 (megahit assembly) | ecosystem: Environmental > Aquatic > Freshwater > Ice > Glacier... | reverse complement strand
TCACTTGTACAGCGTCCTCATGCACTCCATCTTGTAGATAGAAGTGATCTGGTCGACAGTTTTGAGATAGGCCATCAGCGCCTTGGTGTCGACTGCCTGCGTGCCGGATTCGTCGTCGCGCAGAATACTAGCACCCTTGACGTCATGCGCGATCTCGATGAGATCCTTGAGGATGTTACCGAGGACTACGCGCTGGTCGAGCGAGTGCTCCATGATGTGCACGCGCACGTCTTCGTCCGTGAGCTCTAGCTTGAGCTCCGCGTTCAGTGCCTCTCGGACCTGCTTGCATATCTCTGAAACGCCTACCCGCCCGACGGATTCTGAGATATACGACATCACCTCCGCTACTGCCTCGTTCTCCTTGCTGCCTGCGTACTTACACAACACGCATTCGGGCATTTTAATAACGTGTAGCGGTGTTAAATACGCCACGCAGTCCGTAAGCTTGTATATCCTTTATTGAAACGGAATAATATACCGGCTCGGTGACACGAGCGCCTCGACGTTCGGATTATTTGTCTCAGTTTTACTTTTGGCTATTTTTACGAATTCTGTAATTTTTCCTTTAATTTCATCCAGCTCGCTGAATACCTTGTGCACGTCTGCCTCTTCTGTTGACTTCAATGATTCTATGATTCCCAATACCTTTGTCAAATTTTTGGTGATTTTATCTTTTGTACCCTCCATTACAGTATTCTCCTTTGCCTGCCATTGTGACAAACGGGTTATTTCCTGCTCCAATTTGATGACTTTTTCTTCTGAGCCGCGTGCATCACTTCGTGGATCGTCGTAGTGAATGTGGATACTCTCGTATTTTCCCACGTTCTCCTTTAGCGACTTTGTGAATTGAGTAAACATTTTCGACATGTGGGCGACTTCATCGCGCAGTGACTTGGTGTCATCTTGTTTCTTTTTGAGCTTAGATTCCAGACTATTCACTTGGGCCTGAAGCTTCTTGTTCTTGCCCTCGTTGTTCCACACCGAGAAGACATAGCTGTTACCGGGATGCGGGCACGCCATTGCTGCCAAGGGACCCGTGCTAAATAGTGTTGCTATTGGCATGCCAGTGGCCAGTATATGTCTCGGAACGTCGCGTTCCAAGCGATGTTGGCGCGCCAGAAGACGTCGTCGGCCTCGCTCCACTTGCCGCTCTTGACACGGTTTGCTGCCTTGAGCAGCGGCTGGGTGTTTGTGTAGTGTGTGATGGCCTCGAAGTCGGAGGGGTCTGCGGCGGCGCACGGCTTGATGTGGTCGATCTCGATGTTGTCCCGCGTCATCTGCGTCGCGGCATGCAGCGGCATGGCGTTCCACGTGTCCATCTTGGCCGCGATGTGCGAGCTGAACTCGTCGCCCGAGCAGCCGAGATACTTGTTGGTGGTGTGCTGCTTGACGAGCCCGGAGCGCCGGAGCATGCCTGCCGTGCGGCTGCGCATGCAGTGCATGGCGTGCTGCACTGGCGAGCACGTGCGGCAGCGCACTCGGAGCTGCTTGTGCTCGCACACGCCGGAGCCCGCGCACTCCCTGCACACGCGCCGCTCGCGCCCGTGCTCGCATATCGCGCCTCCGAGACACAGGCGGCAACGGCTGCGAGAGCGGTTGTGCTCGCAGATGGACCTGCCGCCGCATGCGCGACACCGCGTGCGCACCCGTGCGTGCTCGCAAATGCCGGGGCCCTTGCACTCGACGCACTGGAAGGACAGGCGCATGTGCTGGCACCGGGCGCGGGGCGGCCGCTTGGCTGTTGCGGCGGCCGGAGGTGGGGAGTTGGGCGCTGCGGCCGGGGGCGCTGCGGCCGGGGGCGCTGCGGCCGGGGGCGCTGCGTGCGCCGGCGGCGCTTCGTGCGGCATGCGCTTGAGCCCACGCGAATCTGCAGTATATGCAGAGACGCTGTATTTTTTACGCAATTCATATTCAGATATAGTCCAGGCTGTTCTATATAACAAAAGCCGAGCACGCGTGAATGTGGCTGCTGGTGTTCGTGGGCGTGACGCAGGGGGCCATAATCGCTGAGAGGATCCTCAACCGGGTCGTGTTGCTGGTGGTGCCGTCGCAGCGGACGGAGACCAAGAAGCTGTCGGACCGCTTCGTGCTGAGTGCGTGTGGCGCCCAGCTTCTGACCGCTATCACAACGCTGATGAGTTTCGGGCTCATAATAATGGACACTTTGCTGCGCAACGTGTTTCTGGTGACCGGGGTGGTGGCCGTCATGATTGCGCTCACGGTGCTCGCGGACAACAACTCCTTCATGTACGTGCTGTTGTACAACACGTACAACAACGGGGTCGGCTATCTGCTGCACTTCCTGGTAATCGGCCCCATCAAGCTGGTGCACAACTTTTTCGGCGTGATGCTGCCGCTGTGGAACGCGGTCGTGTGGTTCATTGGCAGAATCCTGCTGTACATCGTCTTCCCGGTGCTGCAGGCCTCTCCCGGCGAGATCCCGGTGCTCCTCGAGAACCTGGGCCTGTTTGCTGCGTCGCTCAGCTTCAGCGTGTTCAACGTGGCCGAGAACGTGATGCGCTGCGTGATCTGGGACGCCGCCGTCGACGAGCAGGGCCTGCTCGCGTTCGCCGAGGACAACATGCAGTGCATCGCGAACAGCAACTACATCACGCTCGACCTGATGACGCCCGGCCTGTACATGCGGGGCGCGCTGGGCTCGGCGCTCGCGGTCGTCGCGGGCAGTTGCTCTGTCGTGTCTCCGCTGCTGGAGGTGCTCGCCTACCCCGTCCTCGACTACAACTTCTACCGAGCCATCCACTGCGCCATGCACGCCGTGGTGCACACCGTGGTCGCCCTGCCCGTCATGACGTACCACCGCTGCGAGTATGGCCGGCGCCACGACAAGTTCGACGCCACCGAAAAGACGGTGATGTGCATGCCCGACTGGACCCCGCTCGCGAACATCGTGTCGGCGACGTGGCGCTCGCTCGGCCTGCTGCTCGACAACTGGCTCAACGTCGTGCTGGTGGTCGTCGAGAAGAACGTGGGCGTCAACACGACGGTGTGCGACGCGGCGCCGACGTTTGGCGCGGTGTGGGCCCGGGTGAGCGGGCAGGTCGGCCTCTCGGTGAGACTGCGGGTGGTCGGCCTCACGTCCGTGCTGTACGCGATCACCGACGGCGTGAACACCGCGTACCACACGCTCACCGACGGCACGCAGCTGCAGTTCGCGCTGCACAACTGGCCGTTCCTGGTCGACACCCGCTTCGGGATAGCGGCGGTGCAGTACGCCGACGTGCAGGACTCGGACGTGGCCGGGAGCGAGTCCACCGGCATGTTCGGGTGCGCGTGCATGGACTCGGCGGCGGGCATGGTGCTGTCGTGCGCGAGTGTGCCGTACCAGGTGCTCACGACCGACAGCACCGAGGCGTACGAGCGGGCGACGGTGCACCCGGTGTCCTTCGAGGCCCCGTACGCGGCGACCGTCATGCGGTGTGCGCAGGTGCGCATCCAGGTCGTGTCGCTGCGCTTTTCGCGGCGTCGGTACTCGCAGGCCGTGCAGGGCGTCGAGGCGGCCTTCAACGACGTGTTCGACACGAACAGCGCCGCACGCACGCGCCTCACGAACACCGCCGACGCGGCCGTGTTCATCCACCCGCGGTGCCGGGTCAGCGGGCAGGGGACCGAGGAGATGTGTCTGCCCGGCACCTCCGCCAACTGCTACCCGTGGTGCATGGGCCTGCACATCGCCGGGCGCAAGAACCAGCAGATCGTGCTGCAGAACCAGGTCGCGTGGGAGAACAGCGTGAACCTGGCGCAGACAGAGTGCGTGATTGGCGCCGACGACCGGCAGTGCGTGAGCACGGCCGGCGCCGACAGGCCCTCGGCGGCCTCGCTTGTCTTCAACCGGAGCATGGTCGGGGTCTGCGACTTCGCGCTCAGTCGCTGCCAGGGCGACGACAACTGGAGCACGCAGCAGCCCAGTCCGGCGGCGCAGCGCGTGATGTACGACGGGCCGCGAGCGAGCCTGCGGCTGGAGGCGCAGCCCTTCGTGGCTGCCGGCGACATCTTCCTGTACGAGCAGAGCGACGCCGACGGCGCGAAGTGGCTGGTGGTGGCCCGCCTGAGCAGCTCGGGGAGCTCCGAGTTCTCGGTGCAGCACGACCGTCTCTCGATGAACAGCAACGCGCTGCGGCGCCGCATCTACACCGGGGGCGACGACTGCATGCTGCCGAGCAACGACATGTGCTACCGCAACGCCGTGCGCAGCGACGAGGTGGTGCTGCCCTCCTCGTACGGGTTCTGGTCGCAGCCGCACAACACGGTCGCCGTCTCGCAGTGGGCGGTGCACTGGGCCGACGAGCCCGACCTCTCGCTGCTGAGCTGCGTGTGGCAGAGCTGCCACGCGATCCGCAGCACGTGCTTCGAGGTGCAGTCGAGCTTCCGCCGGGCCCGCGTGTGGTCGATGAAGGCGGTGCGCGCCGCGCACACCATGGGCGTCGAGACCCGGGCGGACCCCTCGGTCTCGTTCATGACGGTGCCCGACTTCATCCAGAGCAGCACCAAGTGCCACGAGACGGTCAACTTCATGGTGGTCGGCGTCGAGTACATCAACCGCAACAACCTGCTGCTGACCACGAAGGCGACGACGCCCAGCAACTTCTGGGACGGCGTCGTGCTCGACGAGAGCAAGTGCGTGCACCGGTACTACTTCATCCACCCCAACCGTGTCGACTGCCTCGACGTCACCGACGACAACGACGGCGACGGCGAGCGCCTGTACTCGTGCTGGCGCGACGAGAGCGTCGGCATGTTCGGCGACGAGACCGTCGTCAACGACCAGGCGCCGGTGCGCACGTGCCCCGCGATGCAGCGCATGCCGCAGCTCGGGTCCATGGGCGCCGAGCTCGGGGTGGCTGCCGTGCTCGTGGTGCGGCTCGTTGCGCAGATGGTGTTTGTGCTCCCCGCGGCAGCCGCGTCGGGGGGCGTCTTCCGGGTCTTCGGCACCCGCGACCACTACACGCACCACTCGGTGCTCGACACCGACGGCAACCTCTTGCTCGACCTCGAGAGCATAGTGTACGCCATGGAGATGAGCGCGCACTACATGTGGGGCTCGTTCGGGAAGCTCAGCGAGATGCTGCGGGGCCGCCCCGGCCACGACGTGCTCGAGGGCGTGCTCATAGGAACGGCCAGGGTCATGGAGCACACCGCCGGCACGCAGCCCCTCGGCGGAGCGGCCCTCGGCGTCTTCCAGGGCTTCATGGACTCGGCGGGACCGGTCAAGGCGGTGCTCGCCGAGTCCGCGCTCGCCGCGACCAGCAGCCCCTTCCACACGATGCCGGCGACCGTGCAGTCGCTGCGTCGCATGTTCCTCACGTCGGCGAGGTCGGGGCAGATGGCTGCCAAGATGACGAAGCGGCTGCTGCTCAAGGTGCTCAAGGCGCAGTCGGCGGCGACCCTCTTCAACTCCGCGCTCATCACCAGCACGCTCTTCGAGGCGCAGCACGACATACGCGAGGGCTGGCTCGACAACATGCGCACGCAGTGCGACGGGCTCGCGCAGATCGTGGGCAGCACCAACCCGTGGGCGCGGGTGCTCAAGCACGCGTGCCTGCTCGGGCCCGACGCCATCGACGGCTTCGTGCAGGCGTTCCTGGCCCTCACCGTCTCGTACCCGGTCATGCACTGCGTGTGCAAGCTGCCCGAGGGGGGCGACGCCGACGCCGTGATCCAGGACGTGTGCCTGCGCAAGCTCATCCCGATCGCCTTCTCCGCGTGGTCCAAGTCGCTGCTCGTGCGCGGCCTCGACACACGGCAGAGCATGTGCTTCCAGAGCATGGACGCCGCGAACCGGCAGCTGCAGGACGCCTTCGACCCCTTCCTGTCCCGTCTCTTCAAGCTCACGCAGGCGGCGGAGGCGAGCGTCGACTACCTCACGGTCTCGTTCCAGCAGGACGGCGGCAAGTGCGAGGACGTGTACGGGTCGGCGTACGTGGTCACGATCATGCCCGAGCCCGTCGACTACTTCATGCAGTGCATGCACACCTTCGACTGCCGGGTGAGGTGCCTCGACACACACTCGGCGTTCGAGCTCGCGCTGGCGGCGGTGGCGAATCCGCCCGTCTTCGAGCACACGACCGAGGTCGTCGTGCAGAACCGCCTCTTCAGCGTCGACGACATCGACAACAACCGGCACCTGCCCCCCTTCACCGTGCGGCGCATCCAGGAGCTGCCGACGCTGACGTGCGAGACCGTCATCTGCCGAAACACGCGCAACGCCAGGTTCAGCAGCTGCCTGGCGGCCGTGGGCACCGACAGCGCCAACAACCTCGCCGTGGCGTACTACTGCGTGCCGGGCGACATCTCGCAGTTCGTGTTCGCGCACCAAGACCTGCCGTTCGTCAACGGCGCGGCCTCCTACGCCGCGATCCCGGCCGGCACCGAGCGCGTGTCCGACGTGTTCCTGCTCACCACCGCCGAGGTGCGGCGGCAGCAGCGCGAGGTGCTGCTCACCGTGAGCGTGAGCAGCGCGGAGGTGTGGCACGTGCACGCGTACAAGCCCGAGGAGCGCACGCGCTTCGAGATCTTCGCGAGCACCAAGTGGGACGTTGAGCAGTTTGACGAGTCGCTGCCCGCCGCCGAGCAGCCCATGTACAGCATCGACAAGGTGTGGGTCGTCAACGCGGACGACGCAGCGTACGTGTACGTGGGCGGCCAGCGCATGGTGCGGGCCGAGGTGGCCTCGGCTGTGTCCAACGTCATGCAGATGCCGGCGTTCGACACGTACGACTCGAAGGCCTCGTGCCTCCTGCTGCGAGTGCCCTTCGCCGACGGGGCCCTCGACATCGACGGCGTGCGGCGCTCGGACTGCGGCGCCTACCGCGAGGTTGTGCTGCCGGACGGACACACCAACGTTTGCGTGTACGAGGGCGCAGAGCCCTCGTGCCGGCACATCCTCGCGATCCCGCTGCAGAGCAGCGAGGTCGCCGGGGTGCGCGTCACGAGCTTCGACGCGTCCGCGCTCGCAAACGCCCCCCTCGATGCGACGCAGTGGTCCACCGTGTTTCTGCCCGGCAAGACGCGCCGTGGCAAGAGCATCGCGTCCGCGCTGCAGATGGACGACCGCAGCCCGCTCTATCTCACGCAATTCGGAGCGGCCGCCGAGAAGCGCCGGCACACCTCGAGCACCTCCTACAGCAGTCTCGCGGAGGTGCGGGCCTTCGTGACCGGCGACCCGCGCCAGGCGTGGCTGCAGGTGGTCTCTCTCTCGCGCTCCGGGGACGAGTACTACGGCGGGCGCACCACGGCCACGGAGAAGACAGCCTCGATCAACCTGGTCGTGGCGTGCTCGCTGGACAACTGCGTCGGCTGCATGCCCAACATGCGCCAAGGCGTCGAGACGGTGCAGTTCGCGAACCTGCAGAGCAAGTGCATGGCTGCGCAGGAGTGCTCGATCGTGCGGTGCGTCGGCACAACCGTGAACATGCGCAAGCCCCTCTGCAACATGGGCAAGGTCCTCGGGGTCGCGCTCGACGTGGCGCGGGTGGCCGTCGGCGCCGTGTGGCTCAGTCTGACGCGCAGCATCATCATCACGGTGGAGCTCAGCCAGAAGAGGCGCAAGCAGTACGAGCTCGACTGGCCGCAGGAGTCGCTCAACGCTGCCATCTGCAACGCCAAGGACGGCCTGGTCGAGACCGTCGCCACGGTGACCTCGATCATGGGCTTTGCGACGTGGGTGGCAGACATGGAGCTCAACCCCGACAGCGGCTCGCGGAGTGCGAAGGTCGACACGCGCTTCCACGCGCACTCCATCATCGTGCTCACGGCGCTCACCAATTTCATCGCGGCCCTGTACACGTGGCCCCTGTACGTGGTGCTCGCGCTCGAGAAGACGCTCACCTGCGCCGGCAACGACCTCATGCTCGCCATCGACAACGCCGACAAGGACGGCGAGCCGCTCTTCCTCTTCGGCTCCAAGTCTGGGAACGCCGCCGCCGGCAGGGCCGTCGGCATATGTCTCTCGGAGCAGATGGCCTCGACGATGCGGGACATCAGCACGCGCTCCGCGTCCGCCGAGAGCGAGGCTGCCATGGTGATCGAGCAGATGCAGGAGGCCATCATGCTCGTGCCCTTCGAGCCGTTCCAGCACGCGCTCGACGGCTTCCTGTCGTGGCTGATCGGCATCGTCAGCGGCCTCATCGACGTGCTGCAGGCGTCGGACATGAAGCACTGCAAGCTGCGCGTCGTGGGCAAGACCGGGCTGTGGCGGTGCGTGTGCGGCGACGTGGCCGCCGTCATCCCGCCGCAGCTGCGAGTCGACAAGAGCAGTGCCTACTGGTGCACCGGGCCGCTGCTGCTCAACAAGCGCAGCGGGGACGACATCATCGTCTGGAACCCGTACTCGCTCGAGGAGCTGCTGGGCCTCGGCAGGTACGAGGACTTCCTCACGTGCCTCGAGGAAAAGACCGGCTGCGAGGCGCCCAACGTGCAGGTTTTCGCCGAGCAGGGCGTGGAGCTGCTGCAGGTCGTGAACCGGTGCCGCAGCAACTTCCAGCTCAAGCAGTGGGACGAGGGCGCCGTCTTCCTTGGCCTCTTCAGCGAGCAGGAGTGGGGCAGCCGCCTGCGGGACACGACCGCAGCCGACGTCGACGGCAACCAGTTCATGGCCCGCGAGAAGCTGCGCATGCTGCAGATCTGGAAGTCCTGGTGGACCCCCCCCGAGGCGAGCATCAGCCGCTGCTACCGCCAGGCCATTGTCGCGGGAGAGAAGACGCCCGCCTGCATGCAGGCGTATCTCCGGTCTCGCGCGGTGGTCGCGTCGGGGGCCGAGGAGTACTTCCAGTACCAGGACTCGACGCAGCCGACGTTCACAGGGACCGACGCCTGCCGCTCGTTCTCGGGCGTCGGCGCGCTCTCGGCCCAGTACAGCGCCGTCGGCTCGGTCATGCCGCTCTTCATGTGGTCGTCGGCGAGCAGCAACGTGGACCCCGTGGCGTCGCTGCATCTCGTGGCAGGCACGGGCCCGGACCAGCTCATGCGGGACGCCGAGGCGAGTCTCGCAGCGATGTTCGACGAGGAGATCGCTCCGTACTTCAGCCAGAACCGCCAAGTCTCCGAGGACATCTCCGTGCGGGCATGGAGCGTCGAGGGCGACGAGCTGCACCAGTACGTCGACTGCGTGATGCTCGGGCCGTACGCCGCCGCCGACCTCCACACGAGCTTCACCATGAGCAACGGCCGGCGCTTCCCGGTGGAGCAGTACCACCGGAGTTCCCCGGACTCCAGGGAGTTCGTGGACTCGCTCGAGACAGGGGGGTCGCCGTTCCGACAGCGCCTGATGCAGAGCGTGCAGGACGCCGTCGGCAAGGAGGCCCAGCAGGCGGTCGTGAAGCAGTCGCAGTACGCCATGAACTCCCTGCGCAACTACTTTGCGGACCCGGCGAATCTGAGGTGCCCGTGCCAAGACGAGTCGCAGCCCAACAGCGTGCTGTGCTGCAGCGAGGCGAAGTGGACCAGCGCGAGCCAGATCACGTTTCCGGCCAACGAGGCCCTCGACAAGGAGTGGGACATCCAGGCCGAGGTCGTCGCGAACATCATTGACGAAATCAGCAGCTCGAAACTGCTCTCCAACCGGGCCTGGACAGACAGGACCTTCAACGCAGCCCCAGCGCAGCCGGTGTCGCGGGAGCACGCCTTCGAGCTACACCGCATGTATCTCTTCGACCCCGACAAGGTCGTGATGGAGTACTCGCAGAACGAGGTGCTCGCGAGCACCAACGGCGGCGCCCTGTGGGACCAGTGCATGTTCATGCTCTCCGCCGCCTTCTTCACCATGCCGGTCCGCGCGGACGGCAACCACACAGTGGTGGACGCGGACATGCGCTACGACCCGACCGAGCCGGCGGACTCGTATCTACACGGCATGGAGTCTGTGGTGAAGCAGATGCTGCGACGGGCCCGTGCGGAGTCGCCGGTTTACTGGACACACGTGCACCGGTACATGCCCACGGACAGTATGTGGTGCGAGCAGCACGACACGCAACCCGCGCCGACACCGGGAGGCAGCCAGGATTTCCGAGCACCCGACTTCCATGGCATCGTCTTCGACGACGACAAGCTGCGCACGCCCAGACTGGCAGAGGTGCCCTCCGTCGCCGACCTGCGCGCCCGCTGCTTCTGCGGGTGGAGGCACGGCGACGCGTGCCGCGTGCACGCTGCCGTCGACTGCGCCGCCGTGGCGCTGCTCGTTGCCCACGCCGACACCCGGGCTGCGTGGCTGGCCATCTGCGCCCTGCCAGAGCGCACCTACACGACCACCGACGGTCTGTTCGTGGTGATGGACGCAATGAACTCGGCTGCCGCCGCGACCCCGGACTGCGAGGACATGCAGGCGAGCACAGTGTGGGGGGCCATGGGCCGCTCGCAGCAGAGACTCTGGTGGCAGGGCGCCAGCGCCGAGCCCGACCTGCAGGAGCTGGCCACGCTCGGACCCGCGGGCCTGCGTCTGGGCCTGCTCGGCAACGGCCCGAACTCGCTGCACAGCCACGTGACGGCGCAGCAGCTCACCATGAACACCAGCCGATCCGTCAACTACCGCCTGCGGCACACCATAGCACAGCCATACTGCGAGGGCAGCAAGGAGGCGTTCCTCGACCAGGACATCCGTGGCTACTTCAAGGATGTGCTCTTCCCCATGGCGCACACCGTGCACGAGTCCTCGGCGGGGGCGTACTGCTCCACGTGGGCAATAGAGCTGGCGATCCTCGACGCGTTCCAGGAGATGAACGCTTCGGCGTCGCTCATCGAGAGCCAGGTCCCGGTGGCCCAGATATGGAGGGAGCGCTGCAACGCACAGCTGCAGCAGATCGGCATCTGCCACCTGCGCGGCGTGTATGCGATCAAACCGAGCGACGGGCGCGCCGACTCCGCCGAGCACTGCGCCTTCGCCCTCAGTGCGGTCTCGGCGACGGTGCACTGCGCCGATCTGTTCTATGTCACGCCGAACTGTCTCGTGATGTGCAACGGCGACTTTTACGACCCGTGTGTGGCGAGTGCGGGCGACTGCGCCGCCGTCGTGTTCGACAAGCAGGCCAGCACCAAGATCCTCGCCGACGCCAGGCACTACTCGACGCAGGACGACGTGCAGCTCTTCAGCATGCACTGGCCGTCGCAGATCGCGCTGCGGGAGGCTCTCGACGGCAGCCAGATCCAGCAGCAGCAGCTGCAGGAGGTGCTCAGAGACATCGAGCAGCACGAGGACTTCTTCGACGCGCCGGGCCTGCACCAGCTGGTGCGCGACATCCTCGTGGCTCGCGAGACGCGGGAGGAGGACGAGCTGCGCGAGGGCAGCGCGCCGGAGGCCTTCTGCGACGACCTGCTCGACTACTTCGACGCCGACGCACAGCATCCCGTCGGATACCACCCCACCACCGCCTGCCGCCGCGACGACACGTTCGTGCGGGGATTCGACACCTGGATGTCGGCCGACGAGCAAGGGACGACGCAGGTGGACCCCACGCGCCTGCGCAACATGACTGCCTTCTCGAGCCTCCTCGGCCACTCGCATGTGCTCTGCGACGGAGCGATCTACGGCCAGCCAGCACGCGCGCTCAACCCCTTCTTCCTGCAGAGCCGGTGGGACGCCGACGCCAGGGCAGACCCCTTCGTGCCTGTCGCGGCCGTGTTCCCCTCCGAAAGCATGCGGCAGCTCGGCGTGAACACGGCCGAGGACGCCTTCGACACGCCTCTCGTGTCGTCCTTCCCCGACGGCTTCAGACATTCGCTGGGTCTCGTTCGGGGCTGGCTGCTCGGCAGCCATGCGAGCGCGACCTGGCCGCAGTGGAACGCCTCCGAGACCGACGTATACGGCAGCAACGTATCGGCCTACGACGAGAACTGCGGCATGCCTGCGCAGCTCACGTGCAGGACCGACCTCGAGTGCGGGACCGTGGTCGACCGCCAGCTCGTGTGCCAGCTGAACCCAGACGGCATTGGCGTGTGTGGCCCCCGGCTCGTGGGCAGCAAACGCACGTGCTTTGCCCACAGTCACTGTGACGACAACACGCTGTGTTCCGGGGAGGGGCTCTGCGAGCCGGCGCAGATGAGCGTGAAGAACCGGCTCGACGCGCCGGTGAACTGGCAGATCTTCGCAAAGTCGTGCGGCGCCGATTCATACGGCCTGACAGAGTTCGAAGGCGTCGGCGACTTCGCCGCCGCCAACGGGATGTGCGGGGCGATGAACCGGTTCACGTACAGTGCCATAGTGAAGCACGGCACCGCTGTCAGCGAGACGGGCAGGGGGGGGCACAGCGCCATGGCGACCAAAGTGTCGAACATCGACTTCCAGCGGCCCGACTCGGACGCCGAGCTGCGCAGCTTGCTCAAGGCCGGCGTGCTGAGAGCCCAGCCGCATCCGTGCGACATGTCGTACCAGCACACAGACTACAAGGTGTGCAGCGCACAGGAGGACGCACACGTCGGCGCCGTGACCGACTACCACGATGCATCCGCAGCGCACGACAAGATGTGGGCGGTCCGCACGTGGCAGAGGCAGGACGAGGAGGAGTCCGTCACGTTCTGCTCGATCGGGGAGAACAGCGGGCTCGAGGGGTTCCTCAGCCCGTACAAGTACTTCCCCGGGGACGGCGCGGCCCCGCAGAACACGCTGCGGCACGGCGCAGACACCATCATGCCGTGCTCGCGCTTCATTATGTGTCCGCAGGTTAACTTCAAGGTTCAGAACGTAGTCTTCATGCGCAGAATCATGACGGCCTCGGGAAGCCGAGGCCAGAACTCCTTGACGATCGCCTTGCCG
>Ga0105054_10009320_pt1 | contig 12762 bp, 13 predicted proteins | sample BON02_FD_78091 | JGI IMG/M metagenome (GOLD analysis project Ga0105054, IMG submission 78091) | Freshwater microbial communities from Lake Bonney liftoff mats and glacier meltwater in Antarctica - BON-02 (megahit assembly) | ecosystem: Environmental > Aquatic > Freshwater > Ice > Glacier... | reverse complement strand
CGGTATCAAAAGCCAGATCAAGGTCGAGAGAAGTTGTGACCTTGGATGAAGAGCCGAGGATTTCGCTGAGAGTGTCAACGAAATTGCCGTCATCGTCATCGTCGTCGATGTCGACGGTCATCAGCCAGATTGTACACACCAGATTAAATCATATACACCGTACGCACACCGATTATCATCTGCACGTAACAATGACATGCGTGCAGCACATGCATGGTACATTCCTCCATCCTCCTCAAACACAAGGTTCTCTCACAACGAATCGTTTGCTGCAGTTATCAAGGTGCATGCTAAGGAAATTCATCGGCATACACCGTATCTACACCCACCACGCATAGCGTACAGTATCAATACTAGATAAAGCTACATACACCGTACGCACATTCACCACGCGTGCATGTATCTGCATGCAGCAGACATGTGTGGGGAAACACATGCATGAATGCATCCATCCATTTTCAACGCACACATGCACACACACACGCATTTTAACCCGCACCACCTTGCCCGCATCTTCACGGTGGCAGACTTCAAGCAGCGCTGCCAAAAAGAGCAGAAACAGCCCCAACAATTCACACAATGGCGCAAAAACATGTGCTGATGCTGGCGACTGCCTGCTGCTGGTACGGCAGTGCTCTAGGGTACGCTGTCAAGTACGCCCTTCTGCACGTGCATTTCCTACTCGTTACATCATGCTCTCGACATACTACGTGGTGCCCTCCTCCCCTCTCCTGAAGAGGGCTGCGTGTGGGATCTGATTTGCAGGCTTGTTGTGGCCAACTGCCCCAGTGCTGGGCAGTCAGACTGTATGACGCACGACATCGAATCAGCTGCTTTTGATAACAGTATTGTTGACATTCTCGATCAGTATGAGGGTTTTTGTAAATTAACGGTCTGACCATCATCAATCTGTAGCTGCTACTTTGTCTTGACTTGCCTGTGGATAAACAGTTATGATACTTATGTACATGGTGACAAATAGAAATATGTGTATACACATATATGTATCTATAATTATACGACTTTATATATATGTATACATACACACACACACATATACGTACACATACACACAAACACGCCCCACCCACACGCACACACACAACACACACATACACACGCACAGAAACACACACACACACACACAAACACTCTTACACACACACACACTCGCACACACACACACGCCCGCACACACACACTCACACACACACACACCGTGACAGGAGCGTCGGGAAGTTCTTGGCGTGCAGCTCGCTGTTGCGCATTTCCGCGGACGTGACGGGCGGGCTGCCACTGGACCACTGGAAGACGCGCAGCATTCGGCACCCGGCAGAGGGCCCAATTGAGGCGCTGTGCAACGTGTATCACAAGGAGGGCGGTGCCAAGGTCTACTGGGCTAGATTGCCCAGCAAAGCTCGTCGAGGGCGCGCTGTGTGGAGGCATACTCTTGGCGGGCAAAGAGAGCTGCAAACGCGCCCTCACCAACGTCGTTGCTCGGGCGCAGTTGCCTCTCGGAGAAGCGGCCATCGGGAATATATATATGTATATATGTATATATGTATATATATATATATCTACATTTTAGTATGTATATATGTACGAATGTGTAAACATATATACTTGTGTATATATCTATACGTTTATACATATATATTTTTGATCTCCACAACTGGAGGTTTCAGCAGCGAGCTGGTACAATTACGCACGAAACACACTTGCAAGTGCAGAGTGCGCAGTTCAAGGGTATAGAGTGCGGAGATCAAGGTATGGTCCTCCATCCCAATCGCCGTCCCAACACTAGTTTGCAGTTATTTTTTTGGCCGGTCCCAACAAATTTGCCGGTCCCAGCACATTGCTGGTCCTAGCAATAGTTGCAACTCTTAAATTAAAAAAATGAATTGGATTTGCGTTTTGAGGTCACAGGTTCGGATCGCAGTGCTGGCACACTCAACACGGTGTGTGTGTGTGCGTGCGCGTGGGTATTTGAATGTGTGTGTAAGAGAGAGTGTGTGTGTGTGTGTGTGTGTGCGTACGAGTGTGTGTGCGTGTGTGTGTGTGTGTATGTATGCACGCGTGCACGCGTGCACACGTGTGGATGTGTGAGATGCGTGTCTATGGGTGCATCGGTGTGTTTGTGTCTGTGTCTGCGTCCGTGTACGTTTCTGTGTCGGTGGCTGTTTTTGTGTTTTCATGTGTATGCGCTACAATGCTGATGGTATTGGCAAACCTGCAAAAGAAAAGTATCAAGGTCACCTTCAGATGCTGTGTGTAAGTGTGTGGTGAGACGTGTGTGCATATTTGCGTGGGTGTACACGTGGGTAGTATTTCACGATGTATTTGTGCGTGTGTGTGCGTATGCAAGAGAGAGAGAGAGAGAGAGAGTGTGTGTGTGTGTATGTGTGTGTGCATATACGATCATTTGTGCCAGTGTGCGCACGTATGCGTGGCTCTTGTCGACATTCTCTCTGATTGTTCTCCGCCTGTGCCTGACTCATGCTCCATGCATCCTTTATCACGAATGGTTCCGTCTTCAAGTGTCAATGGATCGAAAGCTCATAACATCAACAGGTTGTCTGCATCCGCATCATCAAAGTTACCCCGGCTGCAGGCGCACTGCAGTCCGGATGCGGGCGCACTGCAGCCAGAGCAGCTCTACTGTGGAGGCGGGGCTAACTCTTATCTTGGGCTGCATGTGGGGACTGGATGAAGTCTATGACCTCTAGTCTGGCCTCCTTAGCAGCAGTAGTTCTGCTTGGACATGTCCAAGCGGAACGGATACCCTGGTGCCGCCAGATTCATCTTGATGTCATACGGTTTCAATACATCTGAAAGAAAGGACGCGAGGATCAGATCATTTCAACAATGGGTTTCAGCAACTTGTTTAAGTTAGGACATGAGCAAATTCCTGTGGGGTGTTAGATTTTTGGAATTTGGCTACACGTTAGATTGGAATCGGTCGAAAAATACGTTGATTTATACATAAATCCATGTTTAATCGAAAAACTTTCCTTCATCGTCACGGTGCACATTTTTTTTGGTGTTTTCGGAATTACTTTCAGTCTTTTAGGTCTTGTTTCTTTGAGAGTGCTATGGTCTGGTATAGGAATAAAGCTAGGATGGGGCTTGCCGTTGAGTTCCTGAGTCGTTCTAGGAATTACACCATTAGTTAAGTAAATTCATAGTTAGTATTCAAGAACCAAGTTAGGATACCTGCTAGCTAGGTTAAACCACCAAAAGCCTTGGTGAAAATTTTTGAGGAGCATTTAATTTCAATGAGCTGCTTTTTACCACTGGAGAGAGCAAGTATTTACACACAGGCGCGCGCGTACACACGCACACACATCTACACGCACAACGGCAAAGCAACGTGTGTACACACACGCACATGCGTGCACATACATGTATATACACACACAACAACATAAAGGCAGTTCGACACACATTTGCGTGTGTTTCATTTTACTACGTGTCGATTAACACACGCTCCGATTTCTCTCGCAAACTCTCTCAGGAGATAGAGATAGAGACAGCAGAGAGGGAGACAGAGACAGAGACAGAGATAGAGATAGAGACAGAGACAGAGACAGCAGAGAGGGAGACAGAAATAGAGACAGAAGTAGAGGCAGAGACAGAGACACGCGTATGCACACATACACTCTCACGCACACGCACACACATACACACGCACACATACACACACACACACATACACACACACGACACACATGAACACATAGACTCTCTCTCTCTCTCGCGCGCTCTCTCTCTCTCTCTCCCTCGCTCTCCGTTTCTCTCTCTCTCTCTTGCTTTCTCTTGCTCTCTCTCTCGTACACACACACATACACACACACATACACATACACATACACACACACACACACACACACACACACACACACATACTCACACACATACACACACGCACACTACACACACACACACACTTATGCACACACACACGCATACGGTTCTTTCATTTAATTACCAATCAAGGCTCAAAAACAACCAAAACAGCTCGAACAAAATGAGTCAGCCTCGTCCATTTGCACCATTACTCACTGATATAACAAGATGTCTCGGATACATATATATTTATACGTATATATATGTATACGCATATATACGTGTATATATATGTATATACATATATATATACATATATATATATATTTGTATGTGTATGTGTATAGGGCTCGAACAAGATGACTCAGCCTCGTCCATATGCACCATGACTCACTGATATAATAAGATGTCTTGGATACATATATATATATATATGCGTATAAATATGTATATATATATGTATACACATATATATATATATATGTATATATATATTTATAGGGATCGAACAAGATGTCTCAGCCATAGATCCATATGCACCATGACTCACTGATATAACAAGACGTCTCGGATACATATGTATATATAAGTATATATGTGTATATATAGATTTATATACATATAAATATATGTATATTTATATATGTAGGCCTCGAACAAGATGTCTCAGCCATGGCACATTTCATTGACTCAAAAAAAATATCAATGAGTCATAACATACGTGAATGATGCATGGCACATATCAATGACTTATGGCAAACATCGATGAGTCATGGCCCACAAGCTCCACATAAAAGAGTCACGACACTTTTGCAAAAGTGGTGTGTCAGAAAGATTTTTGTGAATACAAACAATTAAGTTTCCTACGATGATAATTTTCCTTATGGATACGTGTTGATGTGAATATGTCAAGGCGTACTCAAATCTAGTCCTAGTTCGCTCTTTGCCAAAGTTACATGTACAAAAGGCTGCTTTCTTTGGATGCATGTTCCTTATGAATAAATGTTAGTTACGATTACACGTTCCTTACGAACACATGTGCCTATGTTTGATCTTTGCCAAAGGTATATACAAGTACAATAGACTACATTCCTTGAATGTGTGTTCCTTATGAATAAGCATTCTTTACAATTACATGTTCCTTAGGAACAAACATTGCTGCGAATAGGTTTAAGTGCATTCTTCACGCAAGGTACACGAAAAAAAAATAACTTTTCTTCAATGTGGGTTCCCTACAAATACAAATTGCTGCGAATAAAGTCTAGGTGCGATCTTCGCCAAGGTACATGATGCGTTCCTGCCGCAAATACTTGACTTCTACTTCTAGATCCTCTTTTTCTTGGTTCGCCTCCTCCTGGGCCTGTCAACAGATATGGTGTGTTCGTCGGTGGGGGGGTTGACAAGAGAGACACACGTAAAGAGGGAGAGAGGGGGGGGGGGAGAGAGAAAAGAAGGAGGAGAGAGAAAGGTAGAGAGAAAGGCAAAGGAAGTAGGAGAGGGAGAAGGAGAAGGAGAAGGGGAAGGGGAGCGAGCGGGAGATAGAGGGAGCGAGAGAGGGCGCGGGAGAGGAAGCGGGAGAGGGAGGGAGCGGGAGGGAGCGGGAGGCAGAGAGAGAGAGAGAGTCACACCCAAACTCTCTCCGTCCTCGAAACCACTTACTCAGCACTCGGTAAAAAAAGCTTAACATTCACTAAAGAGACCTATGAGAAGACACGTATATCTCTCTTTGAAACCTCTCCAAATGAAAAAAAGATGCATATGAAAAGAGACCTATGGAAAGAGAACAATGAAAAGAAACCTATGAAACCAGACCTGCGAGAATAAACCTACAAAAAAAGATACATGAAGAGACTTCTATTGAGGAAAACCCTAAATCCAAGTTTTGAGTCTTCAGAGCCACTGTAGTAATCGTTGTCGGGTCCCATTGGGTAATCTATGAAACGAGATCTATGAGTTGAAAACTACGAAAAGAGAAATACGGAAAAGAAACCTATTGAAAAGAAACCTACGTCCATGTTTTCAGTTTTTAGACCCACTCCAGTAATCGTTGTCGGGTCCCATCGAGTGATGTATGAAACGAGACCAATAAGAAGAAACCTACAAAAAGAGGGATATGAAAAATACCTAAGAAAAGAAACATTCATCCACTTTTTCAGTCTTCGAAATCGTTCCAAAAATCGTCGTCGAGTACCGTCTGTCTGTCTCTCTCTCTCTCGCTATCTCTTTTGCTGTCCCCTCGCCGTGTCTGTAAACACACGGAAATACAGAACGCAACAAGAATATATATTATTATGCCATATTGTGGGGCTTTTTCATAAAATATATGGCTCGTTGGAAAGAATATAGGGCTCTTTGACAAAAATATACGACTTGTTCAAAAGAATATAGAGCAAAAAAATCTGATATAATAGTAGTTTTTGGGCTTGTTTGGTAGAATTAAAGCCCTGTGGAACGAATGTGAGGCAATTTTGAAAGAATTTAGGGAGATACGGACATCTGTAACTGACGAGTCTATAATGTAATAAATGTAAAATAATACACAAGGTAATTCGAACATGATGATCTCCGCGGCACACTTACATTTATGTACACATCCATATAAATATGCATGTACCTATAATATATCCTTGTATGTGTACAGGAATATATGTATATATGTATGTGTGTATGCATATGTGTGCGTGCATGTGCACACATACATCAAGCAGATTTGACGAGAGATGTGCTTCGACATGCGTAGAATCATATACTTATTCATAGACACAGATATGTAGATATGTATCCATTCATATGGGTGCATGTGTATGCGTGTTTGTGTATGAGTTTGTGCGTACATATAGCAAAATCAAATAACTTTGATTTATATTTATGAAGGAGATTTTGCGCAAGACGTGCTTCGATGCAACTATGGGGTGGCATTGGATAGTAGGCTCCTTAAAATTATAGGTCTCTTTTGCCAAAGAGCCCTATAAAAGAGACGATATTCTGCAAAAGAGACCTATAATTTTAAGGAGCCTACTAATCGTAGCCACCCCATACTACGCTCTGTATACATGTCATGTACACGAGCACATGCATATGCATATACACATACATATACTCTGTCCTTGCATGTGTATATGTTTATGTGTATATGTGCATGTGTATATGTATACGTGTACGCGTATGTGTACACATACATCAAGGAGATCTTCGACTTGTATGTACTAATATGTTTACTCATAAACACACGTAGTCATATACTTCTTCATAAAAATATATATGTAAGGGTGCATGCATACACACATGTACTGGTATGTGTGTATGCGTATGAGTATGCGCGTAAATGTAGCCGGGAAAAAAAAATACATACATCAAGGAGATCTTGCGTGAGACGTGCTTCGACGAGACTACTGCGCTCCTGCTCATCGCAAATGCTTGCCTCTGATGGAATTTATCACAGGTCAGCATTCAATTTTAGTGGTAAATTAGTAAAGAGCTCACTTCTTCCCAAAAAAACAGCTGCCAACGTTCTCCAAAGTCAACACTATCGTCCGTTTACATGGTAAATGTGGTAGAGAAGTGACTTTTCAGAATTTTTACCTGCCAACGCCAACATTGTATCGGCATCTTCTCTGTGTCGTTGTACTTTTTCTAAGTCGCTGTTGGGGTTGGCGTGAGTGCGGGAGGGGGGGGAGGAGGGAAAGGGGGCATTAGGGAATTATTTGTAGGTATGGGTGTGTGTGAGAAGGTGGCAGCAGAGCGTCTTCTCTTCGATGTTGTACTATTTCTAATACGTATCGTGTGGTGTTGTTTGTTTTGGGTTCTGGTGTGTTAGTGGGTAGGGGGAGGGATATTTACACTGTGAGTGTGTGGGAGAGAGTGAAAACTGGAAATATGAGCATGACACGAAATTGATAGCATGGCTGTATATGTCTGCTTATATATGTATATATAATATATATATATATATGCATGTGTGTATATAAACACATATATATATATATATATATACATACATGTACCCAAATATGTGTGTATGTGTGCGTGTGTGTACGTGAGTGTGTGTACAAATGTGCGTGTATGCATGCATATATACTTACGTATACAAGTATATGTCTTTATATACATTTCTTTATTTATCTGTATGATTATGTACATATGAACATATATATGTATATACGCACACGCACACACATACACACACACACACACACACACACTCACACACACACACACAAATACGTATACACCTGGCGAGTTGTTCAGCACGGCATCGCAGAGCTTTGATTTCTTTGTGCAGTATCTCCTTCTCCGCCACCTGATCACACGTGTGGTTTCATGTGTACGTGTACATTATATACATATTATAAATACATGTGTATGTGTATATATTCATACAAACAAAAAACGACTTCTACATATATATAGATATATTTAAGCATATGTACATAAATAGGTGTGCATGTGTCTACACATACATACATATATATATCCATATGTATATATATTGTATACGTATGCATGTGTCTACACATACATACATATATATATCCATATGTATATATATTGTATACATGGATATGTATATAAATATATATACATATAAATACGCACAAATACATATATACAAATATATGTAAAAATAAACATATTTACATATAAAAACATATTTATATATATGTATATATATATTTGCATATATACATATATAAATACACATTGTAACATATTACATGTTGTAATATACGCATATTGTAAATTTGTATATGCATTTTCATATTTTCATTTCATATATTCGTGTATATGTATAGACACATGTATGAAAAATATCGCCATATTTGGACATGAATCAAAATATACCTATCTTTAATGATAATTCTATACAAATGTACACAATTTAACGCACCAACAACTTTTCTTTCTCGCGGATTTCCTTACATGTCGACTTGGACTTGGTCAGTTGCAATTGTGACGTCTCGTACTTATCTTTCCACATTGTTACATCGCGCTGTTTGTTGCAGTGTGTTGCAGTGTGTTGCAGTGTGTTGCAGTTTTTCAGTTGCAATTGCGGCGTTTCGTACTTGTCGTTCCACTGCATTACATCGCACTGTTTATTGCAATGAGCAGTGAGTTGCAGTACGCTTGCAATTGCAACAGTTCATACTTGTATTTCCGCAGCATTGCATCGCACTGTGTTGTGTGTTGTGCAGTGAGGTACAGTGTGGTACCTTGAGGTACAGTGTGTTGTAGTGTGATGCAATATGATGCATCACATTGTAGTGTGCTACAGTATGATATAGTGTTTTACGGACATTATCATTGTACAGATATATATGTACGTGTATACATACCTGTGCTGCGATCGCATCTTCCTTAGCTGCTCTTGCGTCGGCCTCCTGTTGTAATTGTGTGTTGCACAGATATATTTATAGATGTACACATGTACATTATATCATGTATACATATCAATATATTGAAACATATACATATATGTATATGACATTCTGTTGTAATTGTTATAGGAATATATATACGTGCATATATTCATGCATACATATACATATATACATATATATACATACATATATATATGTATACATATATATATATATATATATAGACATATGCAGATATATATATATATATATATACAAATACAGACATACATAAATATACACACATATACTTGTACATATATATGTGTATATACAGATCTATATGTATATATACATGTATATATGTGTATTCATATAGACATAAATGCATATATGTAAATATATATAAATACATATATATATGCATTTACATGGATGTATCATATAGATGTAAGTACATATATATATATGAAAATATATACATATATGCATATATGGTCATTAATGTATATATATACATATATGCATGTATATGTATATATACATATATACACACATATACATATATATATATATGTATATATACATATATATATATATACATACATGTATACACACATATACATATTTATACATACAAACACACACACACACACCTTAGTACTGGCGTTGGCCTTTGCTTCATGGAGATGAAGGGACAGCATATCCATGTTTTGGCGCTGCTGAATCACCCCATCTTCAGCTCGCCTCGTAGCCTCTTCCAACACCGACATGTCACGCTAAGAGAGAGAGAGAGAGTTTGTGCGTGTGGTTTGTGTGATCACGTGTGTGTGTGCGTGTGTGTGTTTGTGTGTGCGTCTTCAGCTCGCCTCGTAGCTTCGCCCAGAGCTGTCATGTCATGCTGAGAGAGAAAGCAAGTGTGTGTGTGTGTGTGTGTGATCACGTGTGTGTGTGTGTGTGTGCGTGTGCTTGTCTTCAGCTCTCCGTGTTGCTTCTTCCTGCACCGACATGGCACGCTGAGAGAGAGAGAGAAAGTGTGTGTGTGTGATGGAGCGTGTGTGTGTGATGGAGTGTGTGTGTGTGTGTCTTTGTGTGTGTGTGTATGTGAGGGTGTGTTCAGCTCAAATCGTAGCTTCGTGCAGCGCCGACATATCACACTGTGTGTGAGAGAGACCAAACGAGATAAACAGAGAGGAAAAAAATAAGGAGAAAGAGAAAGGAGTTGTGTGGGTGTGCTTGTGTGTCTATGTCTATGTCTGTGTCTATGTCTGTGTCTGTGTCTGTGTCTGCGCCTTTGTGTGTCGCAGTTTTCAGTGTCTGCTTGTGTGTGCGTCTGTAGCTGTGGTGTGTGTGTGTGTATGCGCGCGTGCCACTGAAGTGTAGCCTCGTGCGTGTATGTGTGTGGTTGTCACCGAAGTGTGCATACATGTGTGTGCGTGTGTGTGTGTCATTCAAAGTGTCGCCTGTTCCAGCGCCGGCATATCACAATGTGTATGTGTGTGGATAGAGGGAGAGAGAACGCGAGAGCAAGAGTGCGCGTGTGTTTGTGTGTATATGTGTGTGTGGGTGAGAGAGAGAGTCGGCGTCGGCATATGTGTCTTTAGATGTGTCTGTGGTTACATAGCTGCTTCAGCTTTGGAGGTGGCTGTGCTTGTGTTACACACTAAGACACGGACACAGACAAAGACCCAGACGTAGAAATTGACATAGAGACAGATACATACGCAGAAACAGGGACAGACATAGAGAAAGACACAGACACAGGCACTTGCCCTTGATATTTCTCCGGCAGTATGCTGCAGTGTGTTGCAGTGTGCTGCAGCGTGTTGCAGTGTGCTGCAATGTATTGCAGTGTGTTGCGGTGTGTTACAATGTGTTGCATTATGTTGCAGTGTGTTGTAGTGCACCATATACCTTGCGCACATGATATTTTGGAGGATATGGTGCTGCGCTAGCGTTGCGTCACACGCAATATCGACCAAACAAACGCTGCAACACACTCAATACACTGCAACATACCTCTCTCTCGCCCATAATATTTCCAGGCACGCTAGCGCAGTACATCAAACTGCAACACACTGCAACACACTGCCATACCCTGCAACACTCTGCATCACACTACATCACACTGCAACACTATGCATCCATAACACTGCATCACACTGCAACATACCCCATGCTCGCCCATAATATTCTCGAGAGTGCGGTGCTGCGCTACCGCCCCGTCGCGCGCGATTTCAACCGACAGTACTCGCTCATGCAGCGACTTTACTTCATGCTGCCGCTGCACCAAACTCTCCTGGTAAAACGTCTCAAAAGTCAGCTCGCTACTGAATTTTTACTACATAAAGAGCCAATTATTACTACATAAAGAGCCTGTGCTCGAAGAGACGCAGGTCGACTTTCTTAAAAGTTAAAAGTCAGTGAATTCAGTACCATGACATTGGGTTGATTCAGTGTCCAAGGCTACTGAATTCACCATGTGCCATAACTAATTTCCTATATCTAATTTCTATGACTTACTCTGAAAATCAATGTAAAACTGACTTTTGAGAAATCACACCTGCGTTTCTTCGAGCAGTGCCACCAAATGCGCGCGCTCAATTTCCAGTGCGTGTTTGTCCGCCTGCAGACATTCTCAAACGTGAGCTCTTATGTCTTTTATATGACTACCTCGACCACAACACAGGTAACCTACTATATACATATAGACAAGAACTATAGGGCTGACTTTTGAGAATGTCGCAAAAGTGAGTTATGTTTGTATTTTACATAGCAAGCAGCCCTGCCAACGGCGTAGGTACACATTCTTGCTACTGGATGTCCTATGAAGGTGCATATTCTCAGTACTAAGTTACTAAGTCAGACAACCGTAGAGCTGACTTTAAAAAAATTTCCAAAGCGAGCTCCATGTGTATTTTACATTGCAGCCCCGCCAACGGCGCAAGTACACATCTCACAACTGAAGGTCATATCCACGCCTGGAGCGTAAGGCGCGGATAGATTTGAGAAAACCTTAAAATCATCATAATTTATGACGATTGAAGGGACACCGAATTTTTCTGGATCTCAGGATCCAAAGGTAGCGCTGCCATCTTTGGATCCTGAGATCCAGAAATATTCGGGGTCCTTACAATCGCCATAAATCATGACGATCTTAAGGTTCTCCCAAATCGATCCTCGCCTTACGCTCCTGGCGTGAGTAGAAGACTACAAAGCTGATTTTTGAGAACATTTCAAAAGTCAGCCCGATACGTATTTAGTATAGCCGCCCTGCCAACGGCACATGTACACACTCTCACAACTCAAATTAATATGTACAAGACTGAAAAGCTGATTTTTGAGAATATCTCAAAAGTCAGCTCTATACCTAATTGATATAGCAGATTCACCAACAGCGCAGATAGATATTCTCAGTACTGAATATACTATGTGAAAGAAATATACAGCCAACTTTTGGGAAACTTGAACTACAGTGTGGTGTGTGCGTGTACGTATGAGTGTGCATGTGTGTGTGTGTGTGTGTGTGTGTGTGCATGTGTGTGTGTGTGTGTGTGTG
>Ga0105054_10009318_pt1 | contig 12766 bp, 17 predicted proteins | sample BON02_FD_78091 | JGI IMG/M metagenome (GOLD analysis project Ga0105054, IMG submission 78091) | Freshwater microbial communities from Lake Bonney liftoff mats and glacier meltwater in Antarctica - BON-02 (megahit assembly) | ecosystem: Environmental > Aquatic > Freshwater > Ice > Glacier... | reverse complement strand
TGAAAAGTGCTTTAACGTTTACATTCCTTATCAGAGAAAAGAACGCAAAAAGGTGTGCGCAAGGTAGCTTTTCCAGCTACCAACGAGTCAGAATGAGTTGCAGGATTCACAAAATTGCCTTTAAAAATTATGTCACCGTTGCCAACAGTGAACACAGCAGAGCATGGCTGGCCGAGAAAGGGGGACAGGGAGTGCTTGACGAGCCATTCGCTGTAGGCACTATCACTTGTATCGGAAAGAGGAAAGTGATTTAAAGTACGAGGATTTCTAGGTAACAGAGCAGACGGGACCACGTTACCAGAGCATGAAGAAGAGCGACTGGGTCGATTAGGGCCCATTGTAGGCAGCAAAGCGTCACGTGAGGGTGCTCCCGCAGTCGGCACTTCACCTCCACGTACTCCCTCCGAGAACCCGAGTGTGGCAAGTGGAGCCCCTCCTGCAGCTGAGGTGCCAAACTGAGGGATCAGAGCCTCTGAGCTTTGCCAGTGTCGCCCTTCTTCGTATATTAGAGTAAGCGGTTCGAGATACAAGTCGTCGGCTAATTTACTTTTCTTTTTGAACCGTCTCCACCATTTATGGAGACTCGTATTGTGTTGTATTATAACAAGCCCCTCATATGCATCACCTTGGCGAGAGGTGATGTATTGAATAGGGCATTGAAACATGCAAGACAGAGCAGAAATTTCCAAATCACCCCCCCAACGCCTGGCACCGCCATCCGAGTGCCGTATGTCGAAGAGGAGCCTTCTCCACGCGACAGGCTTGCTCTCCTCGTCGGTGAGAAACTGCTTGAAATACTCAGCCTTGTCCCCAATGAATGTGGCCATAACTGGGCGCAAGTCTTGCATGCTTTGACCGTCAATTCCTTGTTGTCGGAGTTGATCCTGCACAGAATATTGTAGACAATGACCGTCCCCTCCCTTCTCTTCTATTCTCAAGTTGTGCAACTGAGCTCGTCTTTTTAGAGTGTCCCTTTTCCACTGTGCGAGCAGCTTCATCTCTAGCAGTTTGAGCCAAAGCCGCCTGCAAATTGCGCTCCTCCTGCTCGTCCGTGGGAGGCGCTTCCCCCACTATATTTTGCTGCGAGCAAGAACGAGTTCGAGGACTCATGTTACTTGCTGCAGCTGATGTTGTCGCTTTCTTCGGCATTATGTGCACGACAACGAGATCCAGGCCAGATTTGATTGCACTGTTCTTGAGATGTAGTAAATGTGATCAAAAAAACAGTTGGACACAAATAAGGTGCGAAAGCATTTCCCTCCGAAGAGACATCCCCGATTAAGGTTCACTGCAACTCTCGAACCCTATGTTCGAATGTGTGTTGGCTGACTAGTGAGATTGATCTAAACTCCCTGACAAAACAAATTACACGATCACGAAATCACAAAGGCGATGCCGGGAAAGAAGGACTTCCAAAGGGTGTGTACGGTGCAGCATCGTCATCGTGATGTGAAGCTGGCGTAGCAAGTGCGATGGCTAAAATCATACCCTGCACAGTTCCCGCTTGCCACCCCCTACGAAAACCCTTTTGGCTGCCGGCCAATTTCTGGGTCGAAATAATCACTCACGACCTTTCTGTGGCACGATGTCGAGGGTGGCGCCACCAGCATGCGTTCCGGTCAGCGGCCGCGAATCCCTTCTCTGCCGCTGGTTTAGCAAGCACTCCTCCAAAAAACCACACGTTTTTAAGACGCTTGCTCGTTTCACAGAACGCAGCAAATAACGCACAGCGATATGCAGACCTGTAAGCGTCTCGAAGAGCCAGCGAGAAAATCCGGTCACACACTCTCTTGAATCCCCGAGAATTGTTGCCCCACCCGATGTGCTCTGCTCGATTTATCTTGGAGACTAGCATGCCTCCATTCCCCACTGTGTAAACAAATCCAATGCCCCGCTGGCCACAAATACAAATACGATGCCCCGCCCGCTGTTTGAGCTCTCACGATGACAGTGACTTACCAGACGCGATGGGCAGTGTCTGTTGCTCTACTTCATAGCTGCCAGATATACCAGACGTGATGTGCAGTGTCTGTCGCTCTACTTCACCGCCGCCATCTCAACGCCCATTTTGCCGTTAGACAGATGTTGTAAACATCAGCGCACACTTTTGCTTCACGCTCGCTACAGAATGTGCATATGCGCGCATGTATGTGCAGTTTGTTTCATTTAGCATTAGGGAATGAGGATGGGAGGATTCAGTCTATAAAAGCACTTGTTGCTTGGCGTGGGGGGTTCTTTTTGACAGAAGGAAAGATAGGGGTGTTGTCTGTGTCTTCTCTATTTTTAACGCAGGTGGGAGTGTATGGGTGTGTGTGTGTTTGTTTACGCACATACACACACACACTGCACAGATAAGGGTACTTGGATGTGAGCCCAGGAGTTGGGATGAGACACCTGGAGGGCCCGAAGAATCCAGATGGATTAAATCTCAGCATACGTATATTCGTACATGTGTACAAAGTACACATGTGTATGTTCTTTAACATATTTTTTCTTCCGAAAAAGAAAAGCAAAAGATGTGAACGCAAACCACCGATAATCTCAAATCTTAATTCCTAGATTTGAGCGCATAGACCCTCAATCAAGGGTACTAAACCACTACTTATACTAATAAAAGCAATCATCATCATTCCAACAACTTTCTTGCTTGTTGTCAAAAAAGATTGGACTTGAAGCGAAGGGAAGGCATGAGGATAAAGATAATTGGTGAACGTCTCAAAAATGTAGACATCAATGACACATGCTAGTGTCTAGGTTACTTGGGCTCGGAAAATGATGACATGAGCGCCACAAGAGATGTACCTGGTAGTCCGCGAACAAGCTGGAGTGGCATGTGATTCAATCAAAGCCACAAGCTGACGCCAGAATTTTCTGCCAAACTCTTCGCACAGAAAGGAATTGGAGCCTTCTGGTTCTCGGCAGCCCTCATCAAATGGTCACAGGGTGAGTTAGAGAGTTTTCGGAAGATCTTGGTACAAGCGTATAGAAACGCATGGTACGTACCATGCTCTCTATACACCTTGCCAGTGACAATCGCAGAGGGTGGCCATGAGTGCCCCTTGCCTTCAGGAATACTCATGCAAACCTTGCTGCAGCATGTCGACCAATGCATGCGGTATGAAAATGCTCTAAAACAAATTATGCTACCGCATTTAGCACGCACACTGAAAGAGTGGCACTGCAAATGATTTGCTGTCTTGATTGACAAAATGGTGCTGTGGGCACACAAACACCTGGCACACAAAGATTTCTGGAAACGATTGGCAAATTCGTTGCACATTGAAAAACTGTCATCCACGTGGGCAGAACAAATGGACAAAAACTCGCTTCTATGCTCGTCCTAGGAAAGATGAGCTTGGCAACGGCAACACAGTCTATCCGGAAGTGTACAATACAAATTGAAAAGATTGGGGCATCACGCCCAGAGACTGATCCGACAAAGTGGGCCTTGATGTGTCTGGAATCTGTCGTGGACAGGAGAAGAGGCTAGGAAGAAAGGCATACCGATCTTACAGAGGGCAGGATCGAAAGCGTCGAAGATCTACTATGCACTAAGGTCGGCCATAGGCTTTAGCTCAAAAGCTTTATCTAAACCTACTGCCGCAGCTGAGGTTGTCAACGTCGTCGAATGGTGAGCAAAGGGCGTCGAAGATCTACAAAGGACGGCCATAGGCTTTAGCTCAAAACCATATCGAAACCTACTGCCACAGTTAAAGTTGTCACCAACCAGCAAGGACTCCACAGTACCACCCAATTTCACATGCATGAGTACACAAATCTAGTCGATTGGAAAGGCCTCGAGCTCTCATCAAATAAAAAAGCATTGATCATCATCACCAGAGAGAAGATGCAAACCGTAATTCAGAAAAAATTCGAACGCTCCCAAACGGTGTGGGCAGAGTGAATTGAACTGGAGAAATCTCTCGCAAAGTTCTAAGCTGCGAAGGGCACGAAGACGTCAGACGACAAGGGGTCCGAGGACGTAACATACAAAGCAGCTGAACGCAAGCTGAGGTCAGACGCAAGCGCAGTGCAGTTCTGCCGCAGAGCTCGGCAGGAGGTAACGTTTGGAATTCTCTCTGACTTGCTAAAATTATGAAACTAGAAAACAAATAAAAAAGAGGTCCGGGAAATAGTGTGACACCTCGTCATCAATATTGTTGAGCCTGCACTTAGTAAGCGAGATGGCCAACAGGCAAAGACGCGCACTGACTCACTGCTTTTTATGCTCGTTGACGAGATGTACTTAATATAGAATGAGGTATCCTTTCTGGATCAAGCTCAAGAACAAGTGAAAACAGCAATTGATGAGCATGCATTGCAAATTATACTGCTGCAGAGCTTGACAGGAGTGGCCTAGTCAGGAAAAGAGCGGCGAGAAGACGCCAAATCAGTGAACAGGTGGTGGTCAACATACACACAATGGGTACAAGCTTCGTCGAAGAGGTAAGAGACGTGTGGCAGATGACAGACGCACAGAATGGAGAGGAGGGGCCCAACTTCGCGAAATTCCAGGCGCAGATGAGCGGCACGAAGCGAATCCAAGCCTTGGGCGGAATCTTTCAGGTTGGCAGCTCGCCGATAAACTCGGAAAAGATAGACCCGTCCTGTTCGGACCGGGCTCAGGGCCTGGTGTCCCGGAGTGGGCAGAACGAGCCAGAGTTTGAGATCGCAGGATAGTGGCAAAAACCGACACACCGAGCGTGGTGCAAGCAACGGTGCAGATGACAGTGCGACGCCCTCAAAGATTTTGACAATGACTTTTACTGTGACGCCACGGGGTCGAGGGAGCAAGTGCACAGCGTGTAAAAAGGGGGGCTTAAAGAAGAATAGGATGAAGATCAGATGTATGCTGGTAAACTAGACAACAAGCAAGGCGGCGAAACCATTGTGACGACGGAGAGAGTCCTAGAAGCAATTGCATGCAATTGCTTCTAGGATGTGGAGTTGAAAGGCGAGTCAACATGGAAGTGGTTCGCATCAGAACAAATGGGCCTTCTCTACTACTGAGTCTAGAGACAGGCAGACGGAGGAGAGCACGAGGACAGAGCAGAAGATTCAGGCAGCAGCCAAAGTGCACGCGGCCACTTTGTTGCACATCACTTGGCGCCTGCGATCAAAAACTTCATTTTTGGCAAAAATCGGAAATGCTTGTCACAATGAAGATGCTGCATAAGTGAATAAAGTTATTTGAAAGACATCGAGCCCTCGAGGCAAAATCAACACATCATCCACCCGTCGTCAGCAACCTAATCAACAAGTAAGGTTCGGAGAAATATGCGGTGGGAAGCGCCCTCAATACCAACGGCTGCAAATGATTCTTACATCCTTCCTGAGCAAGTAACATCACTAGTGATATGAAAGACTTAGTTCCTGGACCAACAGATTCCAGCAGGCAGTTTTGTCAGAATCCAAGACTCGTCACTAATAGAGGAGGAGCGAGTGGACGAAAAAGAATCATGACGACGGAAGGTTTCCTCATATGCCTGGACACAGAACGAGGATGGACAATCACTAGCGGGGGATGGAACTTTCTGAAAAAGCAGGAGCGCTTGGAAGGCCACAAGCAGGTGCTGAACACAACTATTCGGAAGGGGACTAAGCCAACAGAAGAGTCGGAGGAAGCTGGATACAGATCAACGACGTGGGCAGTATTACAAACACTGCAGCAGATCTTTAGTGTAACAAGCATTGAAGGACAAGCAGCGATGTTTGCCTCTCCTCTCTTTCAGTCAGAGGGACGAGGAGATCTACTCTTCTGGGGGGAACAAAAAGGACCAACGGTAGCAGTATGCGAAAGCCCATCAGAATCAGAAAAGGCAAATTGGCTGGAAGAGGCAAGCACAACGCACGACTAGGTTGTGTGATGCAAGTCACAAAAATGAGCGCATGCATTCCGCTCATTTGACCTCAGCGGGAAAAAGATGTATGATGAAACGAAATCGAAAGAAGAAAAGAACAAAACGAAAACGATCAACAAAAATGTTCAATCGCAGGTCAAGCGTACGATACAAGTCATGGTGAAAGCAGGGCAATACCAAAATGGCAGTGAGTGAGGATCACGCTTCATGCTGGGTTCACAAAGACCTCCTTGTCATGGGGAAAAATAATTCAGGCGTTGTTGACAGCAGCAAGAGCGTCGGGCGAAAAAGACGAATGTCAAGTGCGACTGAAAGGTATCTAGCGGGAATATGGGATGGGCACAGAGATCAGCAGACTAAGACGGATCTAATCCACAGGTTGGGAGAATGAGAGAAGGATACGTGAATCTGAGGATGGAAAAGAAAAGGGAGCACATGAAGGTTGGATGCGAAGAGGAAACATCCAGCTCGAAGCGTCCTGAACTAGTAGCCATTGTCTTGGTGTTACGCGACACCCTAGTAACAAAGCCCATGCTTTACTTGCGCGACAATCAAGCGCTGCTGAAGGCTGTAAAACGATGGCAGAGGCGAAGGCGGAAAGGCAACGTTAGTAGAAGCACCAGACACAGACATTTTATCGGAAGCTATCGAGAATCTCCGAAAAGGTATAACAGCAGGAGCAGCGACGTTTCTGGTCAAAGTGAAAGCGCATTGAGGAGAACCTGCAGACGGAGAAGCTGACATTCAAGCAGACAAGGCTATTTCAAGCAAAGATGTTCCCATGGATGGCATGACAGCACAACTCGTATTCGAACTTTTTGTTGGCTCTGGTTTATCCATTTGCTTGGTGATACAGTCAAAATGCCCAACACATCAAAAAGAGAGTATTTGTATTGACACAAAAATGGACTTGGGAGAGAGACCAAAAAAGAGGTCGATCATGATCGTCCCCATCTTGCTATCAAAGTTGTTGGATGTTGTTGAATTCAACAACCTAAAACTTGAAAGCCGTCGGAGATCCGGATTCTGGGCCATTTTTCATATGAGAATCCAGAGAGTCAAAGTTGATAAATGCTGATGTATTAGCCCACTTTGTTTGTAGATGTTGTTTGTTGGCCTCTAAACTTGCGGTGACTGGTACTAGTCACGCCACCTGCTATCTGGTGCAGCCTTACATGTTCTCATGATGACACCGCCCCGCCGCTGTGGCGTTCAACCATGTTTATGCTACTACACAACTCCTCGTTTATTACATGCATGTAGGAGTGCTTGATGCTCTAATTTGAGTCTTCACTGAACGACCTGAAAGACCTACCCTATGAATTTGCTGGTTGGCAGCGCAACACACCGGTGGAAATCTTTACCAAAAGGCCTCACAGATTTGCTGGCTGACAGCGCGACACACAGGGCATACTTGTGTCGTTATCATGATGGTGTGGGCACAGGTCTCACACACGCACACATGACCGTATGGGATCAAGATATGAGTTTTGTTTGCCTCCATGCACATACAGCATCGCTGTCATCTACTTCTGAAGCAGCTTCTGGGGGTGAAAAGACACACGCTGCCTCTTTGCCAATGCGGGCGCCACTGACGGCTGAGGGCAAGGCGCCAGCAATTCCAGTAGCAATTGCATCTCATCATCGTCACACAGTACTTCATCGACAGATGGTGGTATTTCTGCTGACGCATTTTCGTCAGCAGAAATACCACCACGTGGAAGGGCGAGACATTTCAAATCTGCTGTGGTAGCACCAATGCCGCTGTATCCGCCCTCGCCCCCACCTGCAGCACCATTCACCCTGATTACCCCTTGATGCCACTCCACTTCATCCCCGCCTTGCATCCTACTCCTTGCATCTCTTGCCTCACTGCCTCTTCTCGTCTGACAATGTACCACTGGTTCTGGTTCAACTGCTGCTGCCTTTAGAAGATTTGCGCCGGCACCGCCTGCCTCCCCCCCCCCTCTTTTTTTGACACTCTTCCTATTCTTCGCAGCTGTCCTGTTGCTACACACTTCCCAGCCTCTGCCACCTCGCCCTCTTTCTGCTTGCTGTCGTTCTCCCACTCTCTCTGCTCTTGCTCGTGTTTCTTGTTTGTTTTGCCTTGCTCTTGTTGTATCCTCTCCCCCTGCTCTTTTTGCAATTGACGCTTTCCTCTGCCTCTTGCTATCTTAGTTCTTTCTCGTCAGCCACCTTTTTAAATTTTTCTTTGTCCGCAGCTTTTTTCCTCAGGCTCTTCTTCCTATTTCCCTTTTTCTGCCCTGCTGACACTGCTGCCTGTTCCTGCACGTGTGTAAATGTGTTTGTGTGTGAATGTGTGTGCGTGAGTGAGTGAGTGTGTATGTGTGTGTTTGCGTGTGTGTGTGTGGAGGTATGTGCGTGAGAGAATTTTGTTTTTTCATTCGACACAGCCCGCCTTTGAGCCAACTCCTCAAATTGTATTTTCTCGAGTGTTTGTGTGCATGTACACAATAAAAATGTTACACGAACCTTAAATAAATGCATATGTACATGCACATATGTATGTGTGTGGATATATATGCATAAGTATTTGCGAAAGAGGGCCCAGGAAAGAGAAAAGGAGAGGAAGAGAGAGAGAGAGAGACAGCGTGCGCGAGAGAGAGAGAAACAAAAAAATAGATTGTGTGTGCAGAAGAGAGAGAGTGAGAGTGTGTGTAAGAGAGTGTGTATGTGTATGTGTGTGTGTGAGAGAGAGAGTGAGTGTGTGAGAGAGAGAGAGAAAGAAAGAGTGTGTGTGAGAGAGAGTAAGAGAGAGAGAGAGAGAAATAGATAGAAATAAAACGATAATGATGTGATGGCGGTCGCTAAACCAATTTGTAGGGACAGACAAGAGGTTAAACCTTTTTGAGGTAACCGAGTAGAATCATACAGACACGTGTTGGTGCGTGTGTGGGAGAGGGAGGGAGTTGGAACCTCCTCCAAGAGGGCTTCCATAGCGAGATCAGCATCAGCATGCTGCTGAATCAACTCTTCCTTCAAGGGTTCAGGTATGATTACACCTGCAAACTCAATGTGAGCTCCTTTTTTGCGCGTATTTCGCTCGCGGAGTTTATTTGATTGTTTCCTTGGTGTAGCACCAGCAGCCAGAAGCAGGCCCGTTACACTGCGAAGCCCATGTGCAGAAGCATACATCAACACAGAGCATCCCTCATTGTTTGGCACATCGAGGGCAGCGGCAGCCTGCGTCGCTGCCACGAGCATCATGACCACCTCCTCTCGCTGCTCTCTCTTTTTAAGCAACGCTGCCTCTGGCAGCAATATCTTGTTGGATTCGCTCACAAGCACATGATCGAATGACATCACTGAGATCTTGTCAAATTGGTGGGGTGAGACCCACCCGACTCCAACTCCATTAAAATAGACGAATGCTGCACCGTGTTCGTTGTTGAAGTTTTGCACCTTACCCAGAGAATCTTTCGGCACTTTCATCGCATTCATATTGCATGCAGCAAGGGTCTTTGTTGTCTTGACCCAGCATCCTACACAGATGTTGGCAGATGCTTCTGCTGCGCTTGCTTTAGCTCCAGACAGCACATGGATATCGCGAAGTTTGACCCAGGCGAGTGCCAAGGCTGTCATCCCGCCCTTGTCCATCACCTCTGGCTTGGCGCCAGCAGTAATAAGTCGCTTCACGACAGAAGAGAGACCTTTGTCAACAGCCAGCATCAACGCAGTATGACCCATTTTGCCTTGCATATCGAGGGCGCCGCAGGCTGCGGTGGGCGCAATAAGCAGTTCCACTGCAGTGGTGCGTTCCTTGCCGCACGCCAGCAGTAGCGCCGTGAGCTCATCTGTGCCCGTCAGCTCGGGCTTGGCGTTGGCAACAAGTAGCTGCTCTACTACAATGTTGAGCCCATGCATGGAAGCGTACATCAGCACAGTGCGTCCCTCTTTGCTTGGCATGTCAAGAGCACCTGCTGCATGCGTCGGTGCCACGAGCCTCATGACCACCTCCTCTCGCTGCGCTGTCTTTTTAAGCAACTCTTTTTCTGGCATCTTGCCAAACTCGCCCACAAGCACGTGATCCTGTGAAAGAACTGAGATCCTGGAAAATTGGTGTGGACTGAACCACCTGACTCCACGTCCCTCAAATTTAATCCATGCTCCTCTGTCACTAAGTACTACACTCAACTCATCAATTAAACTTACTTGGCCGAGCGAATCTCTCAGAATTTCTTTGGCATGCTTGCTGGTTGAATGAATTTTCTCTGTTGCCTTCACCCAGCAGCCCTCTGACGTGTTGGTAGAAGTCTGTATTGCGGCTGTGCAAGCTCCAGACAGCACATAGATATCGCGAAGTTTGACTCAGGCAAGTGCCAAGGCCGTCATCCCGCCCTTGTCCGTCACCTCTGGCTTGGCGCCAGCAGTAATAAGTCGCTCTACAACAGAAGAGAGGCCCCTCTCAACAGCCAACATCACCGCAGTATGTCCCATGTTGCCCTGCATATCGAGGTCGCCGCAAGCTGCAGTGGGAGAAATGAGCAGCTCTGCCGCAGTGGTGTGTCCCCTACCACACGCCATCAGAAGTGCTGTGAGCCCATTTGTGTCCGTCAGCTTGGGCTTGGCGTTGGCAAAAAGAAGCTGCTCTACTACACTGTCAAGCTTGTGCATAGCAGCGTACATCAGCACGGTGTGTCCCTCATTGTTTAGCATGTCAAGAGCGCCGGCAGCCTGCATTGGTGTCACAATCATCATGACCAAGTTGCTCCACAAAAGTGGAGACACCCATCTCAACAGCCAACATCAACGCAGTATGACCCATTTAGTCCTGCACATCGAGGGCGGTGGCAGCTGCGGTGGGTGCAATGAGCAGGTTTGCAGCGGCTGTATCCTCCTTGCCGCACGCAAGCAGTAGCGCCGTGAGCCCATCCATGTCCGTTATCTCGGGCTTGGCCCCAGCAGCAGAAAGATGCTCTACTACACTGTTGAGCCCATGCATGCAAGTGTACATCAACACAGTGTGTCCCTCTTTGCTTGGTATGTCAAAAGCACCTGCCACCTGCGTCGGTGCCACGAGCATCATGACCACCTTCTCTCGCTGCGCTCTCCTTTGCTGCAGCGCTTCCTCTGGCAGCAAAGATACCGTGCCAGAGTTGCTTCTGCACACGTGATCCTGTGACAGCACTGAGATCTTGCCAAAGTCGTCTGAGAAGATTTGTTTGACATCAATACCCTCAAAATCAATGGCCACTGATCCTGGGCCATCAGGTTTTGATTTGTGACACATGTCCCAAATGTGCACTACTTTGCCGAATGAATCTACCGGCCTTCAATTTCCTTCTCCTCCCCTTCCTCCTTGTCTTCAGCCGTAAATGTCGCTGTCACCTTGACCCAGCATCCCACCGCGATGTTGGCAGAGATTGCTTCTAGTAAAATGTCTGCGTCTGGTCATCCCCGAATGTTTAAGAAGAGGATTTTTTATGTTTCTGCTGCGCTTGCTTTAGCTCCAGACAGCACATGGATACCGCGAAGTTTCACTCAGGCGAGTGCCAAGGCTGTCATCCCGCCCATGTCCATCCCCTCTGGCTTGGCGCCAGCAGTAATAAGTCGCTTCACGACAGAAGACAGACCCTTCTCAACAGCCAGTATCAACGCAGTATGAGCCATTTTGAGAAAGGCGACACACACACTTTGTCTTTCTGCAAGAGGACTGACACACAAACACCGTGTGTACCGAACCAGATAGATTCGACCGTAGTCAAAACACGAACAGCACCACGCGGAGCTTTCTGCTATAGTCGTGCCCTTGATTCCACTTTATGATGCGTGCGTGTGCTTGTGTATGTATGCGTGTAAGTGTGTATGCGAGTGTGCGTGTATGTGTATATACATGTGTGCGTGTATGTGTGCGTGTGTGTCCGTGTATAAGTATGTACACATATATTTAGAGCCTTGGAGAGTGAGGGAGTTCGGGGAAAAAGGGAGAGATTACGAGAGAGATAGCCAGTGCGTTTATGTTACAGCACTTGGAGGGAGAACGGAAGTGCGTCTCGGAGAGATGTATGTATACCTCCGTTTGCAGCAGATGTGTGAGACTTTCCTTTGTGTTTGTATCAAGATAAAGGACAGAAAGAGTTTTCGCCTATCAATTGATTGATGTTGCTTTGAATCTGTGTGTTGATTTGACCAACATGAACATGAGCGTGCGTGCGCGCACACACACAGATACACACACGTACACACAGTGACGCACACACGCACAGATACACTCTATCTCTCTCTCTCTCACACACACACACGCACACGCACACACGCACGCACGCACTCTCCCTCTCTCACCCACACACTGCAGCCATTATGCTATCTAATGGTATGTCGTGCACTCGCCTCATTCGGGTCAGCCTCGTTCAAGGAGGCCCGGTCTAATACGCCTGTGAAGGCCACCCAAAAAGGCATTTGATCGGCGTGAGTCCCAGATTAAACTTTAAGGAAGTACGCAAGGAAGTAAGCATTCTGAGTTTGATATTCCATGAATAACAGTAGGCTGCTGCAGTCGACGTCAGAAGAGGCCTCATTACTTTGATAGTACGAATGCACCCTGACCAAGAGAGACTCGGGGAAGAGTTTATTACAAGTCATCCACAAGAATCATTTTTTGGTGGATCCACCAAAAAATTACTCGTCACGCACTTCCACTACGTCACTACGCGGAAGCGCAATGATGCAGCAAGCATACGCAACAGCACTGTGGTATCTATCCTGCGTCATGCCAGCGCAGCGCGAGCGCTTCAGTCAGTGCGAACACTGAATCGTTTGGCAACAAGAGCAAGCATGCTCGCAGTTCGGAGACTGCAAAAGACTGTTCGACAACAGTCTCAGGCAAAAATCACGCCAGCAGTTCGATAACTGCAAACAAAATCAGTTCGGAAACTGTATCAGGC
>Ga0105054_10009315_pt1 | contig 12768 bp, 13 predicted proteins | sample BON02_FD_78091 | JGI IMG/M metagenome (GOLD analysis project Ga0105054, IMG submission 78091) | Freshwater microbial communities from Lake Bonney liftoff mats and glacier meltwater in Antarctica - BON-02 (megahit assembly) | ecosystem: Environmental > Aquatic > Freshwater > Ice > Glacier... | reverse complement strand
GATTGCTCTTGCCCCCAAGAGCCGTCAGGCTCGACCGTGTTCGTACTGCCGTCTCCCGGAGCCTGCCGTGCCCAAGCCGAGCCGCTACGCCTATGTCGCCCACTGCCTGCTCAACGCCAATGCCAAGGTCGACGAGTGGGCGCCCTGCGCGGGTGTGCATCCCGGGCTGTTCGGGTTGCTGCGCCGGAAGGGCTATGTCATGCGCCAGATGCCCTGCCCGGAGCTGGCCTTCGCCGGGCTCAACCGCTTCTGGCAGGTGCGCGAGCAATACGACACGCCGGCCTACCGGCGGCACTGTTCGGCGCTGGCCGAACCGGTCACCGAACTGATCTATCAGGACCTGAAGGAACCGGGCGCGGAGGTCGTGCTGATCGGCGTCGACGGCAGTCCGACCATGGGCGTGCGTTTCACCTCGTCGGGCCCCGACTGGGGCGGCCAGCCCGACAAGCCGGGTGACTTCGACAGCGATGTCGTTGGCGGCAAGGGCATCTTTGTCGAGATCCTGCTGGAGAAGCTGGCCGCGCGTGGCATCGCCGCGCCGCGTGCCGCCGCCATGACGACCGACATGCCCGATGGCGACGAGGCAACGGCCCTGGCCGATATCGGCGCGACGCTCGACGGCCCGGCGTCGTGAAAAGCAACGACAACCGCAGCCGCCGCATCGCGCTGGTCGCCGACGCGGTGATGAACCCGCAGGGCAACGACGCCGACCTGCTGGCCATCCTGATGGAACGCGGCTGGGGCATCATCGGCCTGCCGCCCGAACGGCTGGGCCGCCCGGCCATCGCCCAGTGGATGGCCGGCGTCGCCGATCAGGCGCGCGAGTTCGCCCGCCACGGCATGACCGTGGTCGCCGTGCTCGATGCCGAGGAGACCACCGTCATCGGCGAACTGGAACGGGCCTGCACGGCAGAGCCGGCCCAGACCGTGCCGGTCCATGTGCTGTCTGGCGGTGACGGCGGCGACCTTGCTGCCTTCCTCGACCGTCGTGCCGAGTGAGCCCAGGCGCGCCGTGATCAGGATACTTGTCTGGGCACTGGTCGCCGCTCTCCTTGTCGTCGTAGTCCTCTGCACGATGCTCTATGTCAATTCGGGCGACCGCGCGATCAAGGCGCTCGCAATGGTGTTCCGAAATGGTCATGCGGTCATCGCTTCGTCGTCCATGGAACCGACAATCGACGAGGGTACGATCGTCATTGTCGACTCTTGGCCGCCCTGGGCCTGTTCGACACGCGATTGCTGGAGCACATGGAACGTGGGCTACGGCTCGATCATCGAGATTGACCCCGGCACGGGCAAAGAGTCGGTTCTGGTGCGCTTGATCGCGGCCGTCGGTGACACAGTGCGGGTCAACGGTGACGGCTCGGTCGATGTTTATCGCAAGACCGATAGAGGAAACCCCTACACCTATTGTGCCGATGCTGGATTTTCGCATCTTCCCCGTTTCTACCGCGAACTGGAATTTCCCGAATTCTTCGTGATCGGCGACAACTGTCAAAGTGCTACCGACAGTCGTAACGCTGTGATCGGTGTGGTCGATGACACCGACATACGTGGGCTGGCGCTTTATCGTTTCGAAGGCTGGTCTACAGTGTTGCCCATTCAAATGTCTGACTGGAACGTCCAATGACCTTTGCCATCGCCGAACGCTGGTTCGAGCGCAAGCGGATCGATGACGACATCACGCTCATCTGGGAGCCCCATGTCGATCCGCTGGGGCGCTGCAACATCTGGCATGTGCGGGGCAGCGAGACCGACCTGCTGGTCGATACCGGCATGGGCATCGCCGAGCTGAAGCCTGCGATCTCCGATCTTTTCGGCCACGGCGTCATCGCCTTTGCCACCCACACGCATTTCGACCATGTCGGCAGCCTGCACGAGTTCGAGCACCGCATCGTCTCGCGCCACGAAGCGCCGATCATGGAAGACGGCGACAACCGTTTCTCGCTCTACCGCGAGGACATGGACCCGGCGACGGTCAAGTGCATCGAGGACAGCGGCTACAAGATCGCCGACTGCCTGATCGATGCCCTGCCGCGGCCGGGTTACGACGCGCGCGCCTACCATGTGCAGCCGGCAAAACCGACGCGCGTGGTGGAGGAGGGCGACGAGGTCTCGATCGGCAACCGCCGGTTCGAGGTCATGGAACTGCCGGGGCATTCACCGGGCAGCATCGGGCTGTGGGAAGCGGCCACCGGCACTCTCTTCTCGGGCGATGCCGCCTATGATGGGCCGTTGCTCGACATGCTGCCGGAATCCGACATCGCGGCCTATTGCCGCACCATGGAGCGGTTGCTGGACCTGCCGGTCACGGTGGTCCATGCCGGCCACGATCCCAGCTTCGGGCGCGACAGGCTGGTCGCCATGTGCCGCGATTATCTGGATACGCACGCGGCCTGAACGGGTCTGGAAGGAGCGCGACATGGATGACGGATATTACGATCTGGGCGGTCACGGCTTTGCGGTGACGACGACCTCGGCAGTGGCGCAGACATGGTTCGACCGCGGACTGGCCTGGTGTTACGGCTTCAACCACGAGGAAGCGATCGTCTGCTTCGAACAGGCGATTGCAGCCGATCCCGCCTGCGCCATGGCCCATTGGGGCGTCGCCTATGCCGTGGGCCCCAACTACAACAAACCTTGGGCGGAGTTCGATCCCGTGGACCTTGAGGCTTCACTCGAGCGCGCCCGGCGCGAGAGTGTCGAGGCTATATCGTTATCGGCAGGCGCCAGCGCGATCGAGCAGGACCTCTGCCGGGCGTTGCGTGCGCGGTTTCCCTCCGAGGACGGCGAGCGCGACTATGCCGCATGGAACGATGCCTATGCCGACGCCATGCGTCCGGTCCATGCCGATCATTCCAGCGATCCCGACGTCTGCGCGCTGTTTGCCGAGGCGATGATGAACCGCACGCCCTGGGCGTTGTGGGACCTCGATACCGGCGCCATCGCGGAGGGCGCCGATACGCAGGTGATCATGGACGTGATCGAGACGGCATTCCGCGACATCGCCGGCGCGGACCGTCATGCCGGCCTGCTTCACATGTATGTCCATGTCATGGAGATGTCGCCGTTCCCCGAGCGCGCCCTGAAGGCGGGCGACGCGCTCTACGATGCCATGCCGGACTCCGGCCACCTGCGTCACATGCCCACGCACATCGACGTGCTGTGCGGCAACTACCAGGCCGTGGTTGCGCGCAACCACGCCGCGATCGTGGCCGACCGCAAGTTCGTCGCGCGTTCGGGCGTCTTCAACTTCTACTCGGGCTACCGGGCGCATGATTTCCACTTCAAGGCCTATGGCGCGATGTTCCTGGGCCAGTACCAACCCGCGATCGAGGCTGCCGAGGAACTGCTCGCGACCACGCCCCGGGAATTGCTGGAGATGGGCTCGCCGCCCATGGCCGACTGGCTGGAATCCTATCTCTCGATCAAGCAGCACGTGCTGATCCGTTTCGGCAAATGGCAGGAGATTCTCGACCAGCCGCTGCCCGACGATCCCGACCTCTACTGCGTCACCACCGCGATGATCCGCTACACCCGCACCGTGGCCTTCGCCGCGACCGACAGGGTGCCCGAGGCCGAAGCCGAAAAGGCGCTGTTCTACGAAGCACTGGCCCGGGTGCCCGAAACGCGCAAGCTGTTCAACAACACCTGCCGCGACATCCTGGCGGTCGCCGAACAGATGCTTCTGGGCGAACTGGAATACCGCAGGGGCAGGTTCGATGCGGCCTATGCCCATCTGCGCCGCTCGGTCGAGATGGACGACCACCTGCCTTATGACGAACCCTGGGGCTGGATGCAGCCGACCCGTCATGCGCTGGGGGCGTTGCTGCTGGAGCAGGGGCATGTGGCCGAAGCCGAAGCCGTCTATCGCGCCGATCTCGGTCTCGACGCCACCCTGCGCCGGCCCTGCCAGCATCCCGACAACGTCTGGAGTCTGCACGGCCTCCACGAATGCCTCAAACGCCGGGGCGAGACGGTCGAGATCGTTCTCATCAAGCAGCGGCTGGACATGGCCTCGGCGCGCGCCGATGTGCCGATCCGCGCCTCTTGCTACTGCCGCATGCAGCACGCGGCCTGAGGGAGGCGGGACTGCAGCCCGCCGATGTCTGGAGCGTCGCCTTGCGACGCGATCCGCTCTAGCCTGCCGTCGTGAACGCAGAACCAGCCGCCGCCATCGAATCAGCCGGAACGCCTGACCGCCGCGCCAAGTGGCGCGCGCTGGCCATCCTCTCCCTGTGCCAGCTTGCGGCGATGACCGTGTGGTTTTCGGCGTCCGCCGTGGTGCCCTCCCTGCTGGCGCAATACGACCTCGATGCGCTCGGCGCCTCGCTGCTGACCAGCAGCGTGCAGGCGGGTTTTGTCGCCGGGACGCTGGCCAGCGCCTTTCTGGGCCTGGCCGACCGGATCGACCCGAGGCGCCTGTTCATGGCTTCGGCGCTGATTGCGGCGGGCGCCAATGCGGTGTTGCTGGTAGTCGATCCCGTCGGGCCGGCGACGGTGGCCTTGCGCTTCCTCACGGGTATCTGCATGGCCGGTGTCTATCCCGTCGGCATGAAGATGGCCGCGAGCTGGGCCAAGGGCGACCTCGGTTTTCTGGTCGGCCTGCTTGTGGGCGCGCTGACGCTGGGTTCGGCCTTTCCCCATCTCTTCAACGCTTTGGGCGGCATCGACTGGCGCTTCACCATTGCGGCGGCCTCGGCCGGCGCGCTGGTAGCGGCCCTGGGCGTCAACTTCGTCGGCCTGGGTCCGGGCTACGGCAAGGCGCCGCGGTTTCGTGCCGCTTCCGCCCTGCGCGCCTGGACCGTGCCGTCGCTGCGTCTGGCCAACCTGGGTTACCTCGGTCACATGTGGGAGCTCTATGCCATGTGGGCCTGGCTCGGCGTCTTCCTCGACGCCAGCTTCCGGCTTTCCATGGACCAAACCGCTGCCGGTACCTGGGCGCGGATCGCTTCCTTCACCGCGATCGGGCTGGGCGGGGCGATCGGCTGCCTGCTGGGCGGCCTGTTGTCGGACCGCTGGGGCCGCACGACGCTGACCATTGGCGCGATGGCGGTGAGCGGCACCTGCGCGGTCGTCACCGGCCTGTTGTTCGGCGCCGACCCCTGGCTGCTGTTTGCCGTCTGCATGATCTGGGGCATCACGGTGATTGCCGATTCGGCGCAGTTTTCGGCCAGCGTGGCCGAACTTTCCGAGAAGGAGCTGGTCGGCACCATGCTGACGATCCAGACCTGCGGCGGTTTCCTGCTGACGCTGGTGACGATCCACCTGATGCCGGTACTGGTTGCACAGACCGGCTGGGGCCTGGCCTTCGGCCTGCTCGCGCTGGGTCCCGTGGTCGGCGTCATCGCCATGGCGCGCCTGCGGCGCCATCCCGATGCCCGCAAGCTGGCGGGCGGGCGCGGCTGAAACCTCAGTCGATGGGCGCGTCGCCCTCCTGCCAGGCGCGGTAGCGGGCGAGCGTTTCCTCATCCGGCGGATAGAGCCCGGTCAGGCTCTTGCCTGTGCCCGCTTCGCCCTGAATCCAGGCTTCCAGGGCCTCCTGTTCCTCGCCCGCCGCGACGATCTCGGCGACCAGTGCGGCGGGGATGACCACCGCACCGTCGCCGTCGGCCAGGATGCTGTCGCCCGGCAGCACGGTGACGCCGCCCACGGCGATGGGCAGGCCCCGGTCGCCATCGCTGAAGACGTTGTAGCTCGCCGGTGAGGCGGAGCCGGCGCAGACGGCCGGGAAGCCGGTGCGGCGGATGCCGTCGGCGTCGCGCACCACACCGTCGGTCACCAGACCGGCGACGCCCCGCGCCTGCAGGCGGGTCGCCAGAATGTCGCCCAGGACGCCGCCGCCATGTTCGCCACGGGTCTCGACGACCAGGACATGGCCCTCCGGTGTTTCCTCGATGGCGCGGCGCTGGGCGGTTTCCGGATTGCCGCGCCGGGCCGGGTCGTCGAGATCCTCGCGGTAGGGCAGGAAACGCAGGGTCGCGGCCGGCCCGGCAATGCGCGGCTGGTCGTCCCGCAGCGGCGTGATGCCGCCGATGAAGACATGACGCAGGCCGCGCTTGAGAAGCTGCATCGAAACCGTGGCGGTCGAGAGATGGTGCAGCCGGTGGTGCAGGTCGTCGATCATGATGCGTTGAGTCCTTTGACCGCGGCGACGACGGGTGGAACAGTGCGCGCGCGCAGCGGGGAGGGACACGATGGCCGACGGCATGATGACAGGCAAGGTGGCGCTGGTGACGGGGGCCGGACGCGGCATCGGGCGCGAGATCGCCCTGCTCATGGCTGCAGAGGGTGCGGCCGTGGTCGTCAACGATGTCGGCGCCGGTCTCGATGGCGCCGGGCGCGACGAGGGACCCGCGGGCGAAGTTGTCGAAGCGATCCGTTCGGCGGGCGGAAAGGCCGTGGTCAACGGCGACAGCGTTGCCGACCCGGCCGGCGCCCAGCGCATGATCGACGACGCGGTCGATGCCTTCGGGCGCATCGACGTCGTGGTCAACAACGCCGGCATCCTGCGCGACGGTATCTTCCACAAGATGAGCCATGCCGATTTCGAGGCCGTGCTCGACGTCCACCTGCGCGGAAGCTTCAACACCAGCCGTGCCGCCGCAACCCTGTTCCGCGAGCAGGGTTCGGGCGCCTATGTCCATTTCACCTCGACCTCGGGCCTGATCGGCAATGTCGGGCAGGCCAACTACGCCGCGGCCAAGATGGGCATCGTCGGCCTGTCGCGCGGTATCGCCATCGACATGGCCCGCTTCGGCGTGCGCTCCAACTGCATCGCGCCCTTTGCCTGGTCGCGCATGATCGGCTCGATTCCGACCGAGACGCCCGAGCAGAAGGCGCGCGTCGACAAGCTGAAATCGCTGACGCCCGAGAAGATTGCCTCGATGGCGGTGTTTCTTGCCAGCGATGCCGCCGCCGAGGTGACCGGACAGATCTTCTGCGTGCGCGGCAACGAGGTTTTCCTGATGAGTCAGCCGCGCCCGATCCGCTCGCTCCACCGCGACGGCGGCTGGACGCCCCAGGCGCTGGCCGATCAGATGCTGCCAGCCTTCCGCAGCGACCTCTACGACCTCGACGTCAGCGCCGATGTCTTCCCGTGGGACCCGGTATGAGTGGGCGGCGGCACATCGCTCGCACCTGCAATTCCCTCCCACCTGGAGGGGGAGGGTTAGCGTGGGGGGGAGCGCCACAGGCGCTCCACACTGCAGCATCGTTGTGTGAGGCGCTGCGCGCCTTACCCCCCATCCCGACCTTCCCCCTCAAGGGGGGAAGGCAAGAGGCGTTGTCGACCATTTCGTGGGGCATGTTGTGACCAAGCTCGACCCTGCCCGCATCGCCGGCTATGCGATCCAGCCTTACGCCGGCCGATACACCGTCAAGGACGCGGTGCTCTACAGCCTGGGCCTTGGCCTGGGGCACGATCCGGTCGACCGCGACGTGTTGCCCTTCGTCTATGAGGAGTGGGGCCCCAAGGTGCTGCCGAGTTTTGCCTCGGTGATCGGCGACGCCAACGATTTCCTCCACGATCCCGCCTTCGGCGTCACCGGCTTCCCCAATGTGCACGGCGACCAGACGATCACGATCCACGCGCCGATTCCGGCGGCGGGCAGGATCGCCAGCCAGACGCACATCGAGGGGCTTTATGATCGTGGCGCCGGCAGCCACGGCATTCTTGTTCTGATCGAGGACCTGAAGGACGCCGACAGCGGCACCCTGCTCGCCACCCTGCGCCAGACCGATGTCCTGATCGGCGCCGGCGGCTTCGGCGGCCCGCCTCCGCCAGCCGCCGAACGTCCCGCCATGCCCGATCGTGCACCGGACGCGGTGCGTGTTCAGCCCGTGCCGGGGCAGGCGGCGCTGCTCTACCGCCTTTCAGGTGACCATTACCGCCTGCATGTCGAACCGGGCTATGCCCGCGACGCCGGCTTCGACGGGCCGATTCTGCACGGCCTGGCGACCTATGGCGTGGCCTGTCATGCGATCGTTGCCGCCTGTTGCGATCATGATCCTTCGCGCATCGCCCGTTTCCACGGCCGTTTCACAGCGCCTGTCTATCCCGGCGAGACGCTGGAGACGCAGATGTGGCGGGAGGGCAAGACGGTGTTCTACCGCACGCGTGTGATCGAGCGCGATATCATCGCCATCGACAACGGCCGCGCCGATCTGGGAGGCTGAACCATGGCAATCGACTACGACAAGCTGAAGGCCTGGAACCTGCCGGACATCGAACTGGAATGGACCTGGCAGGATTCCGCGCTTTACGCACTCGGCGTCGGGGTCGGTCACGATCCGCTGGACGAGGAGCAACTCGCCTTCGTCTATGAGGCGAACATGAAGGCGCTGCCGACCATGTCGGTGGTCGCCGCCGCCCACGGCTTCTGGCTGCGCGATCCCGCCACGGGGGTCGACTGGAAGCGCGTCGTCCACGGCGAGGAGGGGCTGGAACTGCATGCCCCGATCCCGCCCGTGGGCTGTTTTATCGGGCGCTCCTGGGTCGAGGAGATCATCGACAAGGGCGCGGGCAAGGGTGCGCTGATCCTGATCAAGCGCACGCTGCACGATGCCGCGACCGGTGCCAAACTCGCGACCGTGCGGCGCACGACCTTCGCGCGCGGCGATGGCGGTTTCGGCGGCCCGTCCGGTCCGGCGCCCCAGGCGCACCGCCTGCCGGACGGGCGGGCGCCCGATTATGTCTGCGACCTGCCGACCCTGCCGCAGCAGGCGCTGATCTACCGCCTCAACGGCGACGCCAATCCGCTGCATGCCGATCCCGATGTCGCGCGCGACGCCGGTTTCCCGCGGCCGATCCTGCACGGGTTGTGCACCTTCGGCGTTGCCGGCCATGCCGTGCTGAAGACCCTCTGCGGCTACGATCCCGCGCGCCTGAAACGGTTTGACGTGCGTTTCTCCGCCCCGGTCTATCCCGGCGAGACGATCCGCACCGAGATGTGGATGGATGGGACGGTCGTCTCGTTCCGCGCCCGTGTGGTCGAGCGCGACGTTGTCGTCCTGAGCAACGGCTATGCGGAACTTGGCCAATGACCGGCCGGGTCGTCCCGCCGGGTCGCGGCATGAGGCTCACCATGGCACCACGCGCCGCCGCGCTCGCCCTGGCCCTGGTACTGGCGGTGGCAGGGCAGGGCCGTGCTGCCGATGCGCTGGCGACCTACGTCCAGGTTGCCCAGGACCCGCAAAGCGGCGCCACGGTACTGCTGGTGCGCGCGATCGTGGAGGGCGCGCAGTCGGGCTGTCCCGAGATCGCGGTCGATGGGCAAGCGGTGTCGGCGCGCGCACGCTCCAATCCGGACAGCGCGCGCTTCCCCGTCACGGTCTGCGAAATCGTCGCGCCGCCCGGTGCCGCCGTGACCGTCGCGGGCGTTTCGGTCCCGACGCTCGCCGGCCTCGACGGTGGCGCCCTGCACGTCGCCGTGTTCGGCGATACCGGCTGCAATCCCGAACAGGATTGCGCGACGGCGTGGCCATTCCCGGAACTGGCGGCGGACGCGGCAGCGCAGCAGCCCGATCTCGTCATCCATCTGGGCGACTATGATTATCGCGGCACGCCTTCCAAACGCAGCGCGGAATCGCCGCGGGTCTATGACGGCTGCGTGCCGGGCGAGGGGCAAGACTATGTCAGCCTCGCCGATCTCGCCGACTGGCCAACCTGGCAGGAGGATTTCTTCGCGCCCGCCGCGCCGCTGATGCACGCGGCGCCCTGGGTTACGGTGCGCGGCAACCATGAACTGTGCAGCCGCGGCGGCGACGGCTGGTTCTACTTTCTCGATCCCCATTCGGTCCTGCTCGACCCGCTGCGGGGCGAGCCGCGCTGCGACGCACCGGTCGTGACAACGCAGCCCTATCGTGTCTCGGTCGGCAGCCTCGATCTCGTGGTGCTCGACGACAGCGACGGCTGCCAGATCGGCACCTGGCAGGATGCCCAGGCCTTCGACTATCAGGCCAGGACTCTCGCGCCCGACCTGGCGCAGGTCGCCGCGCTGGCCCGGGAGGCCGCCGGACCGGTCTGGCTGTTGTCGCACCGTCCCCTTTGGTCGGCCTTCGTGGGCAAGCAGGGCGAGGCGATGTCGGACGGCAGCGAGGCATGGCAGCGCGCCCTTGGTCTCGCGCTCGACGGCAGCCTGCCGGGCGAGGTCGCCATGTTGCTCTCGGGTCACATGCATGAGGCGCAGGTGCTGGTGTTCGACGGTGACCGCGCGCCCCAGCTTGTCCTCGGCAACGGTGGCACGGCGCTCGACAACAATCTGATCGCCCTGCCGGTCTCGGCCATGTTCGACGGCATGGCGGGCAGCGGCTGGGTCGTGTCGCCGCCGTCGACGCCTGCCGCCCACGGTTATCTTGCCGCCGAAGTCGTGGATGCCGGACGCTGGGAGGGAACGGTAACCTCCCATGCCGGTGCCGGGGCCGCGCCCTTGCTGCTCATGACGTGCCAACTTCCCGTTCGCGATGGAGCCCTTTGTGTCCCACCCTCTCCCTGACGGCCCCGATGCCCAGTACGCCGCCTTCCTCGCGAAAGGCCGCCTGCGGCTGCAGCGCTGCGAAGGCTGCGACCGTTTCATCTTTTACCCGCGGGTGCTCTGCCACCATTGCGGCCACGACCGGCTGACCTGGGTCGATGCCAGCGGACGCGGCACCGTCTATGCGACGACCGTGGTGCGCAAACGGCCGGAGGAGGGACCACCCCACAACCTTTGCCTGGTCGATCTGGAGGAGGGCGTCAGGATGGCCAGCCGGGTCGAGGGCATCGCACCCGAGGCGGTAACCATCGGCATGGCGGTCACCGCACGCATCGCGCAACAGGACGGCGACGCCATCGTCGTCTTCGACCCGTCATGAGCGGCGATCTGCGCGGCAAGGCCGCCGCCGTCGGTGTCGGCCTTGCCGGGATCGGCGCCGCACCCGGTTACAGCCATCTCGACCTGACGGCGCAGGCGGTGAAGATCGCGCTCGACGATGCCGGGCTCAAGCTTTCGGATGTCGACGGGCTGTTCGCCTCGAACCTGCAGAACATCTTTGCCCCGCTCAATGTCGGCGAATACCTGGGCATCCGGCCCAAGGTGACCGAAGGCACGCAGATCGGCGGCTCCTCGCCGGTGGCACACCTGCTCTGGGCCGCGCTGGCGCTCGAAGCCGGGCTCTGCGACGTCGCGCTGGTCTGCTACGGCTCCAACCAGCGCAGTGCGGCCGGGCGGCTGCTGTCGCCCTCGACCAGCGAACCGCTGATCTACGAGCAGCCCTATGGTCCGCGTTACCCGATCAGTTCCTACGCCCTGGCGACCAGCCGCCACATGCACGACTACGGCACGACGCGTGAGCAGCTTGCCGCCATTGCCGTGGCCGCACGCGGCTGGGCGCAATTGAACCCGGTCGCCTTCATGCGCGATCCGCTCACCATCGACGATGTGCTGGCCTCGCGCATGGTCTGCGATCCGCTCACCGTGCGCGACTGCTGCCTGGTGACCGACGGCGCCGGCGCGGTGGTGCTGACGCGCGCCGACCGCGCCCGCGACCTCAAGGCCGATCCGGTCTATCTGCTGGGCTGCGGCCATGCCCACTGGCACCGCCAGATCAGCCAGATGCCCGATCTGACGACCAGCGCGGCGGTCGATTCCGGGCAGCGCGCCTACGAGATGGCCCGCATGGGGCCGGCCGACATCGACGTACTGGAGCTCTACGATGCCTTCACCATCACGACGCTGATGTTCCTGGAGGACCTGGGGTTCTGTGCCAAGGGCGAGGGCGGCGCCTTCGTCGAGGATGGCCGGATCGGGCCCGGCGGGTCCCTGCCGGTCAACACGAATGGCGGCGGCCTCTCCTGCGTCCATCCGGGCATGTACGGCATCTTCACTGTGATCGAGGCGATCGAGCAGTTGCGCGGCAGCGCCGGGGATCGTCAGGTGCCGGGCGCCCAGACCGCGATCAGCCACGGCAACGGCGGCCATTTCTCCAGCGAGGTGACGGCCATCTGGGGCACACAGGCGACGTTGTGACAGCCTTCCCGGGCCTGATTCATGTCCGTCATCCCGGACGAGGCCCGAAGGGCCGATGATCCGGGACCCATGCCGGAACTTCTCTGAAGGCACGAGCGCGTGGCGACGTTCCGGCATGGGTCCCGGATCTCCGGGCAAAGCCCTCCGGCCGGGATGACATTCTGTGGGCGCGTACTCAGCGGTTGGCCCTACATCACCGGGCCGATTTCCCAGGGCATGAACTCGTTGTCGCCGAAACCCAGGGCTTCGCTCTTGCTGGCGCGGCCCGAGGCGACCTCCAGGACGAGCTTGAAGATTTCCTCGCCCTTCTGCTCGACCGTGGCGCCGCCGTCGGCGATGGCGCCGCAGTTGACGTCCATGTCCTCGACCATGCGCTCGTACATGGTGGTGTTGGTCGCCAGCTTGATCGAGGGTGCGGGTTTGCAGCCATAGACCGAGCCGCGCCCGGTCGTGAAACACACGACATTGGCGCCCGAGGCGACCTGGCCGGTGATCGAGCAGGGGTCGTAGCCTGGTGAATCCATGAAGACGAAGCCCTTCTTCCTGATCGGCTCGCCGTAGCGGTAGACGTCGACCAGGTTGGTCGTGCCGCCCTTGGCGGCGGCACCCAGGGATTTCTCCAGGATGGTGGTCAGGCCGCCGTCCTTGTTGCCGGGCGAGGGATTGTTGTCCATGCCGCGGCCGCCGCCGGCATAACCCTCCCACCAGCGGATGCGCTCCATCAGCTTGTCGGCGACCTCCTGGCTCACCGCGCGGCGGG
>Ga0105054_10009304_pt1 | contig 12781 bp, 11 predicted proteins | sample BON02_FD_78091 | JGI IMG/M metagenome (GOLD analysis project Ga0105054, IMG submission 78091) | Freshwater microbial communities from Lake Bonney liftoff mats and glacier meltwater in Antarctica - BON-02 (megahit assembly) | ecosystem: Environmental > Aquatic > Freshwater > Ice > Glacier... | reverse complement strand
TGGTGGCCGAGGCGTGCAACACCGGCTTCGAACCGTTGCTGCGAAAGGATGTTCCAGCACTCAGACGCTCGCGGCTGAGCTGGGTTAGGCAGAATTATCTACGAGAGGAGACATTGACCCTGGCGAACGCCCGGCTCGTCGCGGCTCAAAATGGCGTAGAGCTTGCCAGCGGTTGGGGTGGCGGCGATGTCGCTTCAGCCGACGGTCTGCGCTTCGTGGTGCCGGTTCGAACGGTTCATGCCGGGCCAAACTCAAAATATTTTGGGCGGGAGCGCGGCGTCACTTACTACAACCTCGTCTCCGACCAGTTTACCGGCCTCAACGCGATCACCGTTCCGGATACGCTGCGCGACAGTCTCGTGCTGTTGAGTGTCGTGCTCGAACAGGAAACCGAACTTGAACCAACCGAAATAATGACCGACATGGGTGCCTATACCGACGTGATCTTCGGAATCTTCTGGCTTCTCGGCTACCAGTTCAGCCCCCGCATCGCCGATATCGGCGGCGCCCGGTTCTGGCGGATCGATCCGAAAGCAGATTACGGCGCACTCAACAATCTGGCCGCGCATAAAGTGAGAATGGCCCTTATCGCCCAGAACTGGGATGATCTTCTGCGCTTGGCCGGCTCGCTGAAGCTTGGCTTGGTTCAAGCCGCAGGGCTGATGCGAACCCTCCAAACCAATGACCGGCCGACACGTCTCGCGCGGGCGCCGGAGGAGCTTGGACGGATCATCAAGACACTCTACATGCTTCGGTATATCGACGACGCAGCCTATCGACGCCGAATTCTGACCCGGCTCAACCGGGGCGAAGGCCGTCACGAACTGGCCCGCAGTATCTTCCATGGCAAGCGGGGCGAACTGCGGCAACGTTACCGCGAAGGTCAAGAAGACCAGCCCGGCGCGCTCGGCCTCGTTGTCAACGCCGTCATCCTGTGGAACACCCTCTATATGGATGCGGCCCTCGCCGGGCTGCGGGCTGAAGGATTTGTCGTCCGCCAAGAAGATGTCGCCCGCCACTCACCGCTCTCGCACGGGAATTTGAACGTGTTGGGCCGTTACGCCTTCACGCTGTCCGAATTGGTGGCGCGCGGCGAACTGCGCCCGCTCCGGCGCCCTGGTGAAATGTCCGATGATGATCTCTGAACCGGGGCATACCACCCATTCGAGACATGTCGAAAACCCTTACCCAGGTTTTCTGTTCCGCTGCTACTCAGACCCCGAGACGGCAAGAACCTGTCCTGAGAGGTCACCGTGAACCGGATTGACGGCAAAATTGCGATTGTAACGGGCGGCACCCAAGGTCTGGGGTCCGCAATTGCCCGGCTGTGCGCGCAGGCGGGGGCGGCGGGCATCGCCATTGTGGGCCGCGACCAGACCAAAGGGGCGGCCGTGGCGCAGCAGATCACGACAGAGACGGGCGTGCCCGTCCTGATGATTGCCGCTGATCTGGCCGAGACGGGCGAGGTTATGGGCGTGGTCGCCAAAGCCGAAGGGCATTTCGGGCGCATCGATATTCTGGTCAACGCGGCCGGCCTGACAGATCGCGGCAACCTGCTGCACACCACGCCCGAACTCTTTGACCGCTTCTTTGCAGTCAACGTCCGCGCGCCGTTCTTTCTGATGCAAGAGGCCGTAAAGGCCATGACGCGGAGCGGGGGCGAGGGGTCTATCCTGAACATCGGCTCCACTTCATCGCGGGCAGGGCAGCCGTTTCTGGCCGCCTATTCCGCGTCCAAGGGGACGATGGACACAGTGACCCGCAACGCGGGCTTTGCCTTGATGCGCAACCGGGTGCGGGTGAACCAGCTGGACATTGGCTGGATGGCTTCGGACTACGAAAAGACCATCCAGATGCAGGAATCGGGCGACCCCGACTGGCAGGTCAAGGCCGAGGCGGGGTTGCCCTTCGGACGACTGCTTGATCCGGTCGAGGTGGCAAAGGCCGGATTGTGGATGGTGTCGGCAGACAGCGGTATGATGACCGGCGCAGTGGTACAGTTCGACCAATCAGTCTGGGGAGGCTATGACGGGCAAGCGCCCACACCAGCGATGCCGCTGTCATAGGGTCAGGAGATTGGCCAGCCCCACCAAGTGATGCCGAGTGGTCCGGACTTTGCCCCGCGAAAAGACGCGGGCTATCCCTGTTGACCCGACTCAATCGAACAATCTTCCATGGTTCTCATCCTCCCCGGCATAACCGATGATCGCGCCCGCCCGAACCTTTCCACGATCCGCCGCTTCAGATCCTGACTCGCCAGCGGACGATCCTGACCTGCGCCGGATCGCGCCTGGCGGGTCGGTGCGGTGTTCCTATGATGGCTGTGCCACGCTCTGGCGCGCGGCCAGGTGTTCGAACAGCCGCGCGACCGCCTCTGCCCCCGGATCGGTGTGACCGGCAAGTTGTTCGGCGTTGATGTAGGAGGCGCGCCCTGCCCCGGCTTTGGTCAGCGTGGCGGTATGATCGGCCCCGCGCCGGGCAGCGCTGGCGGCGGCGCCAATCCCTGCGTCCAGTGCATCCAGCGCCGGTTTCAGCGCGTCGATCATGGTGCGGTCGCCGGGTTTGGCGCCGCCGATCTGCTGCATCCGGTCCAGCCCTGCGATCAGCGCCTGACGCATGGGCAGACCGGCAGAGGAGGCATCGCCGGCGGCGGCAAAGAAAATCGCCAGCAACACGCCGGACGAGCCGCCCATCGTCTGGCTGAGTTCCTGTGCAATCGCGCGGTAAAGCTGTGTGTGATCTGCCAGTGGCAGGCTTTGCATTGCGTCCAGCAGGGCGCGCGCCGCACCGGCCAGCGTGGAGCCGGTATCGCCATCGCCGGATTTGGAATCGAGCAGGTTCAGATCCGCCTCGGAGGCGATCAGGGTCTGGCAGCAGGCGGTCAGAAACGCTTGTGTCGGGGCGTGATGTGCAGGCATCGCCTTGATCGGGGTCAGCCCGTCGGGCAGCGGCAGCACGGCGGGCGTGACCAGCCGCACGCAACCGGGCCACGCGGGCACGTCGCAAGGGGCCATGAGCAGCGCGAGATCTTCGGCACCGAGCGACAGCACTGACACGGAGAAACCGCGCATGTCGAGCGAGGTCATCAATGCGCCCGGACCTACCAGATAGCCAATCTGTCCGCCGATCCCGGAGCCGAGCAGTTCGGCGGCCAGCACCGACATTTCGAGGACGGAAGCCCCGCCGAGGTTATTGAGCAGGGCCACATGACCCGGCCCCGCCATCGCGGGAGAGAGTTTGTCGGCGACGGCGGCCATCGCCTGTTTCGCGTTGTGATAGGGCATCTGTTCGACACCGGCCTCGCCATGAATCCCCAGACCAAGTTCGGCCATGCCTGCCGTGATCCGATGTTCTTTGGGGGAGCCGGGCACGGTACAGGTATCAAGCGACATGCCGATGCTATGCGTGCCCGCAATCACCCGTCGCGCGGCATCGGCCACGGTGTCGAGGTCGGCACCGGATTCGGCCAGCGCACCGGCGATCTTGTGGACAAAGAGCGTGCCGGCCACGCCGCGCGCCTGCGGCAGATCGGGCAAGGCTATGTCGTCATCGACCACGACCATACTGACCTTGAGCCCGAAGGCGCGGGCACGTTCGGCGGCGAGGCCGAAATTGAGCCGGTCGCCGGTGTAATTCTTGACGATGAGCAGACAGCCCCTAGGGCCGGTGACGGCGAGGATCCCTGCCAGCACCGCATCGACCGAGGGCGAGGCGAACACATCGCCGCAGACCGCCGCCGTGAGCAGCCCGCGACCGACAAAGCCAGCATGCGCGGGTTCGTGGCCGGAGCCGCCACCGGAGACGAGCGCCACCTTGGATTTGTCCCAATCCGCGCGCAGCACGACCCGGATATGCGGGTAGCCGTCGAGCCGGGCCAGTGCACCGCCAGAGGCGGCAACGGCGCCGTTTATGGCGTCGGTGACGATGTCTTCCTTGGTGTTCATGAAATGCGACATGCTAACTCCCTCACACGAGCCTTGCGCCAGTGGCGTCAAAATACAGTTGGTTTTGCGGTCTGATCCGGATCACGTCGCCATGCGTCAGGTCGGTATGCGGATCCGTGACCGTGATCAGATCATGGTTCTGGAAGGACAGATGCACGCGGGTCTGGTCCCCCAGATGTTCGACGCGTTTGACGAAACTGTCCTGCCCTTCGCCCTGAAGGATATGTTCGGGCCGCAGCCCGATAAAGGCGGCCCCTGCTGGCGCTGTGCCAAAGAGGTCTGCGGGTAGGACGTTGATCCGCGGGCTGCCGAGACGGCTGGCGGCATAGATGCTGACCGGGTTTTCGTAGATGTCGCGCGGGGTGCCGAACTGCACCACCCGGCCGTGATCCAGCACACCGACATGCGTGGCCATGGTCATCGCCTCGATCTGGTCATGGGTGACATAGAGCAGGGTCGCGCCGGAATTGGCCTGAATCCCCTTCAGCTCGATCCGCAGATCGGCGCGCAGTTTTGCGTCCAGCGAACTTAATGGTTCGTCCATCAGATAGACCGCCGGATTGCGCACCAGCGCCCGCCCGATCGAGACGCGCTGCATCTCGCCCCCCGAGAGGGCCGTCGCCTTGTTGTCGAGCTTGTGCGAGATTTGCAGGGTTTCGGCCACTTCGGCGACTTTGCGCGCGATCTCTGCTGGCGGGGTGCGCAGGATGGGTGATTTGAGCGGAAAGGCGAGGTTTTCGCGCACGGTCAGATGCGGGTAGAGCGAATATTGCTGGAACACCATCGCCACATCGCGCTGTGCCGGGCTGAGCCCTGCCGTGTCCTGCCGGCCGATGCGGATCGTGCCACTGTCGGGGGTGTCGAGCCCGGAGACCATGCGCAGCATCGTCGTCTTGCCCGCGCCGGTTGGCCCGAGCAGCACCACGAACGAGCCGTCGGGGACGGTCATGCTCACATCATCGAGCGCCTGCGTTGCGCCGAAGCGTTTGGAGACATTGTGCAGGGATACTTCAGCCACGGCGCAGCACCTCCTTGTTGGCGACGGAGGTGAGGGCGGCGCCGGTCTGTGCATCGAAGATTGTGAGCGAGCGCGCGTCGAAGGTGAGGCCGGTGCGGTCACCGACGCGGACATTGTCGCCGGAAGCGGCCCGCGCCTTGACCGTGCCGAGCGGGGTTTTCAGAGTGATGATCTGGGTGGTGCCCAGATATTCGGTGGCGACAATCTCGGCGCGGTAGGGGGCGTCGTCGCTGAGCCTTACATGTTCGGGGCGCACCCCGAGTGTCAGCTTGCCGCTGGCCCCGTCGATCTGTTGCGGGATGGCGATGGGCAGACCCGCCATATCGATCGAAGTGGCGCCGCGCCCGACGGTGCCGTCGAAATCGAGGAAATTCATCGGGGGCGAGCCGATGAACTGCGCCACGAAACGGGTCGCGGGCCAGTCGTAGATCTGCTGCGGCACGCCGAACTGTTCGACGACGCCGTGGTTCATCACTACGATCTTGTCGCCCATCTGCATCGCCTCAAGCTGATCATGGGTGACGTAGACGGTGGTTGCGCCCATGCGGTCATGCAGGGCGCGCAACTCCTCGGCCATGTGTTCGCGGAACTCGGCATCGAGAGCGCCGAGGGGTTCGTCCATGAAGAACGCCTTGGGTTCGCGCACGATGGCGCGGCCCAGCGCCACGCGCTGCCGGTCGCCGCCGGAGAGGCCACTGACGGGGCGGGTCAGGATATCTTCGATCCCGAGGATGCGGGCCACTTCGGCGACGCGGCGTTTGACCTCGGCTCGTGGCATGCCTTGGGAAAGGAGCGGATAGCTGATGTTGCGGCCCACGTTCATGTGCGGGTAGAGCGCGAACATCTGGAACACAAAGGCGATGTCGCGCTGGCTCGCTGGTTTGCGGCCCACTTCCTCGCCGTCGATGTAGATTTCGCCCGCGCTAGGGAGTTCCAGCCCGGCCATCATCCGCAGGGTCGTGGTCTTGCCACAGCCGGAGGGGCCGAGCAGCATGAAGAACTCGCCATCTTCGACGGTAAAGCTGGAGGATTGCACCGCCGTGAAGGCGCCGAAATCCTTGCGCAGATTCTGGATGCGGATCTGGGCCATGCTTACTCCGGAAAATGGCTGACGATGATGAACATTACCGTGCCGGTCAGGATGACGATGAAGGACCAGGTGTAGAGGATCAGCGCGAAAGGCTGCATCAGCATGACCACCCCGACCGCGATCAGGACCGAGGCGAGCATTTCCCATGCGCCACGGCGAAAGCGGGCCAGACCACTGAAAAACTTGTTCATTTGCGCACCGCCCCAAAGGTGATCCCGCGCAGCAGATGTTTGCGCAGCAGGATGGTGAATACCATGACGGGCATGAGAAAGATGGTGGCGCCTGCGGCGACGGCAGGCCAGTCCTTGCCCGAGGTGCCGATGATCGTCGGAATGAACGGTGGTGCGGTCTGGGCGTTGCCCGAGGTGAGCAGCACCGCAAAGGCGTATTCGTTCCAGGCGAAGATCAGGCAGAAGATCGCGGTGGAGGCGATCCCGGCGGCGGCCTGTGGCAACACGACCTTGATGAAGGCTTGAAACCGGGTGTAGCCGTCGATCAGAGCCGCCTCTTCGTATTCCACCGGGATTTCGTCGATGAAGCCTTTGAGCAGCCAGACCGAGAGCGACAGGTTGACCGCCGTGTAGAGCAGGATCATCCCCAGATGCGTGTCGGAGAGGCCGATGGAGCGGAACATGAGGAAGATCGGGATCGCGACGGCGATGGGGGGCATCATCCGGGTGGAGAGGATGAAGAACATCAGATCATCCTTGAGCGGCACCCGGAACCGCGAGAAGGCATAAGCCGCAGCAGTGCCCAGCACCATGCAGAGGATGGTGGAGCCAAAGCCGATGATCACCGAATTGAGGAACCGCTCGCCATAGCGTGAGGGGCCGGCGATGATGAGGCCCTGATCGCGCACGATGGTTTCATACCAAGTCGTCGGCGGTGGCAGGGCGGCGAAATCGGACTCCGTCACGCGGGTGCGGGTGGTAAAGAGGTTGACGTAACCTTCGAGCGTCGGCTCGAACAGCACCTTGGGCGGATAGGCGATGGCATCGGTGGAGGATTTGAACCCGGTGGCAATGATCCAGAGAAGCGGCAGGATGGTGATGATCGCGTAGCCGATCACCAGGATGCCCGCGATCCACTTCGTCTCGTTCGACGGCTCTGTGACGGAATAGCTCATCGTTGTTTGACCCTGTTAAGCGCTTTGACATAGATCGAGGCCAGTCCGAAGACGGTCACGAAAAGGATGACGGCATAGGCCGAGGCATAGCCGGTGCGCCATCGCTCGAACGCCTCGCGTTTGAGGTTGATCGAGGTGAGTTCGGTCGCATTGCCGGGACCGCCGCCGGTCAATTGCACCACCAGATCGAACATCTTGAAATTCTCGATCCCGCGAAAGAGCACCGCCAGCATCAGGAACGGCAGCACCATCGGCACGGTCAGCGTCCAGAATTGCCGCCATTTGCTGGCCCGGTCACATTCTGCCGCCTCGTAGATGCTGTCGGGGATGGAGCGTAGCCCGGCGAGGCAGATCAGCATGACAAAGGGCGTCCACATCCATGTATCGGCGATCACGATGGCCCAGGGTGCCAGATTGACATCGCCGATCATCGAGAACCCGGCCGGATCGCCGCCGGTAAAAAAGGTCACCGCATAATTGAACAGGCCAATCTGTGGCTGATAAAGAAAGGTCCAGAAATTGCCGACCACGGCCGGGCTGAGCATCATCGGCAGCACGATGATCGTGGTCCAGAGGTCGTTGCCGCGAAATTTCTTGTTGATGAGCCAGGCGAGCGCAAAGCCGATCAGCACCTGCAAGACGATTGTCCAGATCAGGAAATGCGCCGTCGCCTGCATCGTCTGCCAGATGTCACCATCGGTCAGCACGCGGCGGTAATTTTCCAGCCCGACGAAGGACACTTCATTATTCGGCCGGTTTACCCGGAAGTCTGTAAAGCTGAGCCGGACAGTCCAGATCAGCGGAAAGATGTTGACCGCAAGCAGCAGCAGGATCGACGGGCCGACGAAAATCCACGCGATGGTGCGGTCTGACAAGCCCCTGATCCGCCGGGCGACCGTTTCAGGTGTGGCGCTGGCCACTTTTTCGATCGGCGAAGATGTCATGACTGGGCTTTCTGTTTCGGCAGACCGCATGCCGGGTCAGGCAAGCATCAGCTTGCCAAATGCCTTTGTGTCGCGCCAGCCAGAACCAGGCTGGCGCGGGGGGTTCTGAGGTCAGAGCTTGCCTTCGTCCTCGAAAATCTCGGTCCAGTCGGCGACCAGACCATCGAGCGCCTCCTGAGCCGTGCCGTTGCCTGCGATCACGTAGTCATGCACGCGGGCCTGCATGGCGAGCAGCAGGTCGGCATAGGCGGGTTCGGCCCAGAAATCCTTTACGATGGCCATGGAGTCGAGAAAGGTCTGGGCATAGGGCTGGCTTGACGCGAAACCCGGATCCTCGACCACCGCGCGCAAGGCTGAATAGCCGCCAAGTTCCCACCAGCGCGCCTGAACCTCGGGCTGGGCGAACCACTGGATATATTCCAGCGCTGCGTCCTGCTTGCTCGAATATGCCACGACCGAGATGCCCTGCCCGCCCAGTTGTGCGAATTGACCGGCGGGACCTGCGGGATTGGGGAAGTAACCGGAACGGTCGCCGCCCACATTCGGATCGGCGTTGACCCCCGGCCAGATGAAGGCAAAGTTCATCTGCATCGCCACCTGACCGGAGCGGTAGGCGTCGATATTCTCGCCCATGTACCAGTTGGACGAGCCCGGCGGGGTCGCGGTTTCATAAAGGCTGCGATAGAATTCGAGCCCGGACGCGGCACCGGCGGAATTGACGAACCCATCAAGTTCATAAGGGGTTTCCGGGTTTTCGTATTCGAAACCGTAGTTATAGAGCGCGTTGGTGACACCCATGGTGATGCCTTCGGACCCGCGTTCGGTGTAGATCGCGGCGCCGTAGACGGTGGTACCGTCAATCTCGCGGCCCTGAAAGAATTGGGCGATGTCGCGCAGTTCCTCGAGTGTGGCGGGCACGCCGAGCGGGCGGCCATATTCGGCGGTAAAGGCCTCTTGCAGTTCCGGACGCTCGAACCAGTCGCGGCGATAGGTCCAGCCGACGACATCGCCAAAGGCGGGCAGCGCCCAATAATTTGGCGTGCCTTTGGGCCATTCGGAATAGCCGGTCACGGTCGCGGGGATGAAATCATCCATGCTGATCCCGTTGGCATCAAAGAAATCGTTGAGTTTGACATAGTGGCCGCTTTCGGCGCCGCCGCCGATCCACTGGCTGTCGCCGAACATCAGATCGCACAGCTGCCCGCCCGAGTTCAGTTCGTTCAGCATGCGGTCGGCGAAGTTCGTCCATGGCACGAATTCAAAGCTCATCGTGTGGCCGGACTGCGCCTCGAAATCCTTGCTCAGCTCGACCAGCGCGTTGGCCGGGTCCCATGCGGCCCAGCACAGCGTCAGGTTTTCGGCCTGCGCGATACCGCCAAAGCCCGCAGCGCATAGCGCGAGCGAGGCCGTCGTCATCCGATTGGCATTCATTGCATTCACCCTCCTCTGAATGTCGACGCCACATCATCCTCGCTGCGACTCGACCCTGCCTCACGCTAAATGAGCCACGTGCCTCAAATCAAGAGAAGATTGATGCACGTGTCTCAGAATATGGTAGAAACATCCGGGAGACGCGGCGGATATGCCAGTGCGCCGCCACTAGGGACTTGAATACACGTGCAAAAATTTGCCTCACTGATCGCAGACAGCCTTTCGCGCCCGACGACCAAAGATCTGGCAAAACTGGCAGGAGTCAGCCGCGCCACGGTTGACCGCGTTCTCAATGGCCGCGAAGGCGTCAAACAGCGCACGGTGGACAAGGTGAACGCGGCAATTGCGCAGTTAGGGTTCGAGCGCAACATTTCGGCGGCAAATCTGGCCAAGAGCCGAACCTACCGGTTCCTCTTTGTCGTGCCCCGGTCGGGGGATCAGTTTCTGGCCGAAATCCTCAATCATATCAAAGAGGCCGAGTCCGCTTTTGCGGCCGAGAATGTCTGGACCGATATCCATCATATCGACGAAAACGACCCGCATGGCATAGCGGCGTTTCTGGCGACGCTGACCCCGCGCCAGATCGACGGAGTGGCGATCATGGCACCGCAGACGTCGCAGGTGCGCGATGCAATCCTGCGGTTGCAACAACGCGGTGTGCAGGCGCTGGCCTTTATCTCGAACCAGGCGCTGGATCAGACGGATTGGGTCGGGATCGACAACCGCGCTGCAGGGGAGACCGCCGCCACGCTGATCGGGCGGTTCGTGCGCGCCGGTCGCGGCACCGTCCTGAGCATTGCCGAGAGCATGCAGTCGCGTGACAGTCTGGAGCGCAGGCTGGGGTTTGACGATGTCATCAACAACAGTTTTCCCTGGCTGACCGCGCTGCCCTCGATCGAAACCTATGGCTCGGTTGAACGCGCGCGGCAGGTCATCGGCACTGCGGTGCGCCATAACCGCGAGACGGTGGCGATCTATATTCTGGCGTCAGAGGCGCGGGTGCCACTGGAGATTCTGAAATCCGTGACGGCGCTGCAATCCATCGTCATTATCGCGCATGAACGCACGCCCTATACCGAAGCGGCCCTGCGTAATGGCACGCTCGACGGTCTGATCACCCAGAACCCCGGCCATCTGGTGCGCAGTGCAATCCGCAAGATGCGCGCCATGGCGGACGGCCGCAAGATACTGGAATCACAAGAAAAGATACGGGTGGAAATCCTGTTAAAGACCAATCTGTGAGAGACGGGTGCGCTGCTTCAGGCACTGTCCAATACGGCGAACGCGCCGCCAGAGACGCTGTAGGGCGCGTGACAAAACTCTCGATCCGATTGTCGAACTATCCCGCGAATTAGGTGTATTGTGATCCTTGTCCGCGGGATGAAGCGGATCGCCGTTCCAACGCTCAGGGGGCGTCAGCATCCGTCGACGCCGCCATCCCTGCATCCGCCAGTTGCTCGGGATCAGGCAGGTCGCGCAGTGTCTCCAGCCCGAAGGCGGCCAGGAAGGTCTCAGTGGTGACGAAAGTATAGGGCGCCCCGCGGCGGGGTTCGCGGGGGCCGGTCCCGATCAGGTCGCGCGCGGCCAGGCGGCCGATCAGGTCGCGGCTGATGTCTTTGCCAAAGATGTCCTTCAACCCGTCGCGGCTGATAGGCTGATGAAATGCAATCGCCGCCAGTACGGCAAGATCGAATTCGGAAAGGTCCAGCGCTTGCCCACCCACGTCGGCTGCTGCCCTGATCACTGGGGCATAGGTGGCGCGCGTACGCAGCATCCAGCCCGCGCCTGCCTTTGCCACCTCATAGGGGCGGCCCTCCAGGTCGGCGGCCAGATCCGCGATCAACAGATCGACCGAGACCCCCTGACCCACGACCCGCGCCAGATCCTCGCGCACGACCGGCGCGGAGCTGGCAAAGAGCACCGCCTCGATCCGCAGCAGCCATTCGCGCCAGCGCATTTCAGATGGTAGGTCGGCCAGTTCGTGGTCCAGTTCGCCCTCTCGCTTGTCGCGTGCCATGCTCAGACCCCATAGAGACGGAACGAGTCCCGCCCGGTCAACTCACGCACCGTGCCCAAATTCACCAGCCGGTCGCACAGCCGGCGCGCGGCGCGGTCCGACAAGCCCCCATGACTCTCTGTGGCCAGGCTCGCAGGTGCCATGGCATCGCGTGACAGGAACAGATCGACCGCCCGACCCGCGCATTTCGCTCGCAGCTTCGGCACCACCGCCTGCAACCGCGCTGCCCGCCGTGCCAGATCGGTGGCCAGCGTGACCGCCTGCCCTGCCCCCGCAACGATTGCCCGGTGACAGGCCAGCCGCAGGTCATTGTCCCGCAACCGCAGGTCGTGCGGTTTCAGGGCCAGCGACAGCATCGGCAGCAGGTGATCCCGACCCATGGATTTTGCCAGCACGGCATCTGAAAGGATCAGCGCCGCCGTCTCGGCGCGCGGGTTATCGGCCAACATCGCCCCCAGCACCGCCGCCGCGCGATCCACAGCATTTCTGCCTGACGCATCGAGGCAGAGAGCAATCCGCTCACTGGACACCCCGTCCATCGCCTTGGTCAGATGTGCAACCGAGATCGGGCGCGCCACAGCGCGCGACCATTGTTGCAGGATCGCACCCGCAGGGCCTGGATCGTCGCCGGGTCGCGTCAGATGCACCGCATCGCGCAGGCCTGCCGCCCCCTCGCGCCGCCCCGCAAGCCTCGCGCAGACCTCGGCCGCCGTCAGCGCCAGCCGGTCGCGCCACAGCGCCTGCGGCACCACCGCCTGCCCTGCCACAAGATGCAGGACGCTGAGCGCCGCGCCGGAACGAAACGCTGCATCCTCAAGGGTTTCCGAGCGAGATGTCGCGATCCAGCCCGGCAGCGGGGGGATGGCGATTGTGTCGACTGTGGCTTCCGGGCGAGGCTTTGTCATGCCAGGAGGCTATCGCGTCGCGGCGCTTTGCACCAGACGTATCCGCTTTTACCGCCGCTTCGTGGACAGGCCTGTCATGTCCGATAAGTTTGCATTATCGGATGCAAAGAGACTATGCTCGGGCGCATGGAAGAAACGCCTCAGAAATTGTCGGAACGCCGGAATTCACGAGATTCAAGCGATTCCTCGAAAAACTGACCGGGGTTCATGAGACCCACCACCCGTATTTGTGAGACTGGACGTGCCGGAGTTTGTGAGACTGGCGCCGTCTCGTGGCCTTTTCGGTAATCTGGCGAGCACTCTCGT
>Ga0105054_10009303_pt1 | contig 12781 bp, 18 predicted proteins | sample BON02_FD_78091 | JGI IMG/M metagenome (GOLD analysis project Ga0105054, IMG submission 78091) | Freshwater microbial communities from Lake Bonney liftoff mats and glacier meltwater in Antarctica - BON-02 (megahit assembly) | ecosystem: Environmental > Aquatic > Freshwater > Ice > Glacier... | reverse complement strand
GAAGAACACGCCGCGTACATGCGCAAATGGGCGGGGTGGAAACCCGAACCCTCAAGCAGCCAGACACCCCGATGACGAACTGCAAGCAGTGTCGACGCCGACCGTAGAGTCACCGGCATGGGCAGACGTGGAGTGGGGCCGGTAGCGAGACGGCGACTCATTGCGGCCCAACTCGACGGCTCGCAACGACGACTCGAAGGTATGCAACGGACCTCAGCGCCACCGATTGCCATCGAGCAGCAACAGCGTCGTATCGAGTCGCTCCACGCCGAAATGGCTCAACACGACGCCGTCCACCGCGCACCGCTACCCGACGCGGGCGGTGGTGGACTGTGGGGCACGACTGGACCAGCCCGTCATGGCGACGACCTGTATTCGTCCGGCTCCGAACAGTGACCCTGTCCAGGTTCTGAGCCGGTTCGATCAGACCCGGGACTTCGTCAGGCGATCTCGCGTTGAGCGGCAACTGACCAGTTGTCCAGCACCATCAAGGTTTGCTCAAGACGAAGCCGATCAGCCGTTGCGTTCACTTGCACTGTCTCAGACCACCACGCCCCGTCGGGTGTCGTCATGGTGACGGTGACGCGGCCCCAAGGAACGCTGCGCGACATGAAGAAGAACGCGATCCCGACAACGGACCAGAACGTCAGAACGCCCATGACGAGCGCCCACACCGGTTGCACCCGATCGGCACCCCATGAGGACTCCCACCGCCAGCGGGTACCGACCAAGTCGTAGACGCCGATCGGCGTCTGAACGTGGTGATCGGTCACCGTCATCTGCTGCAACTGCAACCGAGGAGCTTCGCCGTTCATAGATTTCACAGTAGTTCCTTCCATTGAGTGACCGTCACGTGAGTACCGCATCTCGAAACACCAGGGGGCGAAGCGATCCGAGAGCGGACCTGTCCCACAGTCCGGGGTCGATCGAAACGAACGGGAGCATCCCAGGATTCGCGTTGAACGTGACGTGGCCGTCGCGAGCCGTCGCGTGCTGCTTCAACTCGTCGGGTGTGGCGTCCCACCACTGGCGTCGATGCGAGTTCCACGGCGACGAGTGACCGTGGACCTGGGCGAAGGGTGGCGTCTCCCACCACGACCACGACTCGGCCCACGACGACCAGATCGGGCCCGGCGCAGTCTCGTTGACAGCACCGAACATCTCACCAGGTCGAGCGACCTGCGACAGCGGCATGGTGTTGAGCCGATGCGCGACCCGCCGGCCGTCGGGATCGGCATCGAGATCTGCGGACCAGAAGCCGTGGGAGATTCCGGCATGGGTGATCACGCCGACGACGCCCGCCGACGACGTCACCGCTGCGGCCCGGCGAACCAGCCCTGACCGATGCCACTCCCGAAATATGTGCAGCGCATCAAGATCAGCGGTACGTCCTTTCGCGTTCGTCACTTGGCTCGCGCTGACCGCTTCGAGTTCCCAGTTGCCGACGAGCTGCACCCAGCGGCCCGACTCGAGGTGGGGAGCAACCAGTTCCGCAACAGCCACGTCGTCGCGACCGCCGAAGAGATCACCGACTTGCACAACGATGAGGTCGTCAGGCCACACCGAATCGGTCACACCGAGCGCCGCGATGGCTGCGTGGAGATGCTCGACGAAACCGCCGACATCGCCAATGACAGCGACTCGGCAAGGAGGGGTCACCATTTCGGCCGACTCTGAACAGGGAGTCGTCGACGGATCGAATCAACTTGTGCTGACGACGTGTACGCCACGAACATCACGACCCGGTTCGTAGCGATGCACTCATGAGACGGTGCCACCACGTCGGCGCCGATCGTGACCATGAAGTGCCCGCATGACGGGCACACCCACGGCTCCTTGTTGGGTGTCTGGTCGGCTTCGTTGGCCATGACCATCACGTCGTCTTGGTGTCTGCAAGATGCATCACATCGCTCCGATTGGATCGAGCGTTCAGGGAGGCCGAGAGCGAAGCTAGCGAACTCCCAACCTGCCACCCGATCGCCCCACACGTCAACCCCAGGTGTGGAGGAGGTGGTCGAACGATGGTGGCTGACGTCATGACCATCTATGGGTGCTGAGCGGCGACTCCGTTTCACACCGCCCGAGCAAGGGAGCGCCTCACCCGCCGTGGCGGTAGTGGCGCTCTACGATCGACGCGTGGACGGGATTGACAGCAGGGAGTGGCTGGTAGCCAAACTCGACAGCTCGGCGACGATCTCAGAAATCGCCACAGCTGCGGGCGTGTCGCGCCAATCCGTCTACAAGTGGATCGAGCGCCACGATCTGCCCATCGGCCCCCGCCAGAAGTTGCGGCCGTCGCCTGAGGAACTCGCGACGCTCTACAACGAGTGTCGGTCGACGAAAGGCCTCGGCGAGCAGCTTGGCATTGCGAAAGAAACCGCCCGCCGCTGGCTTGTCGACGCCGGCATCGAGCGCGGGTGGGACCTCGACCTCGATGCCAACGAAGTGCGACGAAAACGGCGAGACGGAGCAACGATCGCTGAACTCGCAGCCGAGTATCGGGTCGGCATCGACACGATCCGCAGGCGACTCGACCCCACTTGGGGCCGCTGACCGACAACCGGGGAGTGGTCAGGCGATGGCGAAGGCTTCGTCAGGGATCTCAGAGTCAGCGCACATCTCGCACAGCACAATCGGAACAGCGTGAGGGGTGCGGATCACGTCTCCCGTCACGAGATACGGATCGCCCGGCTCAACTGCAGGTATCGCGGAACCAGCGGTGCACAAACCCAAGCCCTGATACGCGCACATCGTCGGCTTCGATGCCAGCGCCCACCGGGCGCGACCGGGAAATCGTGCCAACCAGAAATCGGCAGCGGTCACCACCATCTCGTCGTGGTCCATCTCGTTCACGACCACCACAGTACAGCCTTGACAAGTGGGGCGTACGGGTTACCCTGTTGGTCGGAGGGGTCAGTCAGATCGGGAAGTCGAAGCTGGCCCCTCCGGGCCCGTGGCCTATTGCGAAGCGACCAGCACCCGTCCTGTGAGCACCTGGGCGTTCAACCTCGACTGGTAGACCTCGCTGAGCGAGTCGGACCGGGCCTCGCGAGTTGCGGACGGTTCTTCGTAGGCATTCGCGATCCACGTTGCGAAGCGGACGGATTCGAGAGCGGCGTCGACCGCCTCGGCGAGCAGGGTCAACCCGAATCCGTTGCCCCGGTACGCTTCGGGGGTGTGCAGCCCCTCGAGGACGACGAAGTTCTGGTTGTAGACGTTGCGGTCGCACGCGTCGTGGAAGGTCATGTCGTCGAGCATTTCGTCGTGCTCGGTGAGGGCGAGGCCGACGACTCCCAGGTCGGCGCTCTGGTCGTCGAGGGTGATCAACAGGCTCCGGTCGAGTTCGTCGACTCGAACGGTGCACGACGTGAGGCGTGCCAGGATCACGTCAGTGTGGTTGGAGTCGACGACGACCAGCTCGTGCGACGCGAACGTCAGGGCACGGGACTCGCTCGAGCGGTCGCGGACCGACGTCGTGTGAATCGCGTAACCGGTTGGTTCACCGTCGAAGCGAACCGTGCAATCGAGGTGGGGGGAGTAGCTGATGGTCATGTTGAGCTATGGGTGTCACGGCGTCGATTGTTTCATCACGGCGCGCCGAGCTGTCTCGGAGCTGACGCCCAGCTGCTCGCCGATGTCGTGCCACGTCTGCCCTTCAGCGCGCAGCGCATTCACCGCTTTGACGTCGACGACAACACGTCGTGGTCGACCGGCCGTGCTGCGGGCATCGTTCGTCTCGACGCCAGCCTCGAACAGCCATGTGCGCATCACCGCCGCCGAGATGTTGTACTCGGTGGCCATTGGCCGTATCGAGCCGATCCGCTCGTAGTCCGCGGCCATCTGCTCAGCCGACGGGCGATCGAGCGGCTTCTTGGTTGCGGTCAACCCGTGACGTTTCAGCCACGACGAAGCAGTTTGGCGAGACACCCCAGCCTGGTCAGCAATCGCGGTCACGGTGTCGCCAGCGTCGAGGCGCGCAGCAACCCAGTCCCGGTCACGAACATCGGCTGAGAGGGAGGACACGGTGCACATCATTCCACGACCCCTGCGTGCTCGAACAGCGAAGGCTGGCGGACCACCCTCGCCAGGGGAGTGTCGGCCGGGCGAATGTCGAACGCTCGATGGCCGGTGACCTCAACAACGGATGCGACCACCTGGTGGGCCCGAGCAGCGGTGTACCCGGCCCAATCCCACAATTCGGCCCACGCTGGCCCGTAGATGCAGTTCGGTGATCCGTCGAGGTCGCCCAAAACGCACACCCACGCCGCGATCGTGTCACCGTCCCAACCGGTATCGGACCACGAATCGTGATCCGCCGGCGAGATGGTGTGGCGTCGATACGCGCGCCGCTGCGCGTCGGTGAGTTCGCCGAACCATTCGTTGAAGACCATGAAATTTGCTCCTGTCGCTGAACGGCAGTTCTTGGCGGGCATTGGTCGTGAGGGTCCAGACGGTGCGACCTGACGTTGATCGACCTAGACAAAGCAGGGGAGCGGTCCAGGCAGTGCCTGGGCGCTCCGATCGTGTGGTGCTCAGAACAGGCCGAGCTGTTGCTCGGAACGCTCCGACAACGGCCGACCCCGCCGCTCGGGATCCTCGGCAACCACGCGCCCACACATGTCATAGAAGCCGCGCGACCAATGTGAGCGAGTCCCACCACCAACCCGCGTTGTGCGAATCACCCCGCCACGCTCAGGCGACAACGACTCATCGAGGCCCAACCTCTCATACAGCTCCGTGATCTGACCCGCCCACTTCGCGAACGCCTTGTCGTTCGCGTCCCAGCGATGACGCTCAACGACCGGAACAGACCGCCACCCAACCAACGCATGATCGAGCGCGTCCTCGAGCGCGGAGGACTCGTCACCGCAATACGACTCGCTACCAGCCCATCCGCACCCCGCACACGCACCCCGATACACAATCGCAGTCCGCGACGCGACGTCGCCGTGACGCCCCGGTGTGTCGAAGTCCCACAAGTACGTGTCCTCCACCGTCGCCTGACAGCAACCATCGAGCACGCCGGGATCAGCGCCACCCATACCGAACCCCGGCCAACTCCCAGCGACCTCGAAACGACGACCCGTATGGAAGAAGTCCGCAGCACACAACTCACCCGGCCCCGCCCCACACATACCGCACCTCGACAAGAAACAGCGGTCATCACGACTCGCGGACCAAGCCAAGTCACCAGCGACTTCATCAACAGAAAGATTTGCCATACCCAAGAGAATACACATAAATGTCTTGACAGTCAAGACAATAACGAGTATTGTCGTAGACATGGCAACGGACGCAGCCTTCACTTCTCGCCCAGCCCTAATCGGGGGAGTCGGTCCTCTGGGGCTGGGCGAAACCATCACAGTCATCCGAGCCACCGAGGGCATCTGCCCCAAGTGCGACTCCGTGACCCTGAATCAGCACTCGCTCGGAGCAATCGCAGCAGCAGCAGCGCACACCCGCACCGAGCACCCCGCAATCGCCGACGCCCGCTACTTCGTCGCCGAAGACGCCTGGCAGCGCATCCCCGTCGACTTCGACTTCACCACCGTCGACGCCGTTCTTCTCCCCGACGCCGGACAACTCGCACTGTTCGACCCCGCCCGCTGAACACCACACCCAGGAGCAACCCATGGAACCCACCACCCTCAACACCACCACCGCCGACAGCACCACCGTCGCCCTGAGCGCATGGAACGACCCGACCGTCGAAGCCATTGGACACGACCCACGCAGCCGCTACGTGGAGACCTACTGGCTCGGCGTCCTCGGCCCGACCGCCTCATGGGTCCTGCGGCGCTGGACCGACGCCCTCGACACCAATCCCGACGGCATCGAGATCGACCTCACCGAACTCGCCCGAGAAATGGGACTCAGCTACACCGTGGGCCGCTCGTCGCCGTTCGCCAAAGCCATCCAGCGGCTGATGATGTTCGGTCTCGCCCACTCGACACCGTTCGGGATCGCCGTGCGCCGCAGCATCCCCGACGTTGCGCACCGCCACGTCCGCCGGATGACCGACTCCCTCCAAGCCCGCCACGCCGCAGACCTCGCAGCACCGGCACCCACCCTCGACGACTTCACCCGGGCACACACGATTGCCCTCGCCATGCACTCCGCAGGCGACGACACCGCCCGCATCGAACGTCAGCTCGTCGCCATCGGCACCGCAGTCGCCGTTGCCGAACAGATCGCCGCCAACCTTGCAGAACTCGCCCGCTGATGCTCACAGGAGACGAAACCACCAGCTGGATCGACGCCGGTCCCTGCCCCGAAGAGTCCGACGACGTGGTGTGTGGCTGCGACTACTGCAACATGGTCGGCGAGCCCTGCTGGAAGGCACGGTCCGCACAGACTGGGCGCGGCCAGTGATCCACACACTCGGCGCTCACCACGGTCACGCCGGACTCGTTGCCAAAGCACTCCGAGCCGCCACCCGTCCAACCCCGGCCCACTGGACCCGCCGCCCGATCGACCTCGCCGCCGCTGCTGCGACGCTCGGCAACTGGGCCGCACTGCTCGACCTCGCCGACGTCGACGCGCTGTGCTGGATCCCCGGCCACAACCGCACCCCCGGACCCGGACACACCGCTGCCGTCATCATCGCCGCAGCAACCGGTCTGCCACTGATCGACGCCTGCCAACGCCAAACCGCCACCGACTCGGCTTGCGCCGTCGGTCGCCGCCACTGGACGCACCACGCCCGCACCATGCACATCCCGACCCGCCACCGTCGCCAGCGCCTCGCCCTGGTCGACAACACCGTCGGCACCGGACACACCGCTCTCGGAGCGATCGCAGTTCTCACCGCCGCAGGCCACCAGGTCACCCACGTCCTCGCCGCAAGCCACGCAGCCACCACCCAACCCGGCAGCAACCGATGAGTACCGCACTGCTCGCGCTGTGCGGCACCGCAGCCGCCCGACCCACCGTGGCCAGGTTCCTCGACACCCTGCTTGTCACCGGCAGCAGCACTCGCGCCCTGTGCGCCGCAATCACCACCGCAACCAACCGCGCCAGGAGCACAACATGACCGTCATCGACACGCCAACCGCCGCCGACTTCTTCTGTGGAGGCGGAGGCGCATCCCAAGGAATCGTCGCCGCCGGCGTCGACCTCAAGTTCGCCGCCAACCACGACGCCACCGCCATCGCAACCCACGCCCACCGCTACCCCAACGTCGACCACCACCAAGTCGACCTCCTCGAGTACGACGTCGCCAAGATGCCCCGCGTGCAGCTCGCCCAGTTCTCCCCGTCATGCGTCCACCACTCCCAAGCCAACGCACAGAAGACCTACGAGAGACCCGCCACGCTCCTCGACCACATCAACGGCACCGGCCCAGAACCCGAAGCCCGCAGCGGCTACGCATCGAGCGAACGATCACGAGTCACGATGTCATGCGTGTTGCGGTACGCCGACGCCCACCACCCCGACATGATGATCATCGAGAACGTCGTCGAAGCCGCCAAATGGGGACCGGATCGAGACGGCACCACGTTCCGCTGGTGGCTCACCCAGATCGAAAACATGGGCTACACCACCCGCCCGATGTTCCTGAACTCTGCAGCGTTCGGAGTCCCCCAGATGCGTGACCGCATGTACGTGGTCTGCTGGGACAAGGCAATGCGCACCCCGAACCTCGACCACCAACGCTCTGCCTGGTGCGAGTCGTGCGACCGCCTGGTCGAGTCCCGTCAAGTGTTCCGCCACCGCACCAAGGCCTGGCCCATGGCGCAGTGGGGCAAGCTCGGCAAGCAGTACGACTACCGCTGCAACACCTGCCACGCCGTCGCCCAGATCCCCTACACCCCGGCCTCGACGGTGATCGACTGGACCGACCTCGGTATCCGGATCGGGGACCGCGACCGACCCCTTGCAGCATCCACGCTGGGACGCATCCAGCGCTACCTCGACGCCAACGGAGGCCAACTCCCCGCCGTCACGATGACCCGCAGCGCCGACTACGGAACGCTCGCCTGGCCAACGTCGGGACCGCTCGGAACAATGACCACCCGACACGACCAGGCCCTCATCTCCACCGACCCCGTTCACACCGCTCTCGGCGCGTCGAACGGAGGCTGGGACGGCTCGCGCTACCAGCCACTCGACTCGCCGTCGCCAACAGCGCTCGCAGTGTCGAGGCCGATGCTCATCAGCCACCAAGGCTGCGTCGTCCCATTCCGCAAGCACACCCTCGCCACCGACCTCAACGACCCAACGTTCACCCAGACCGCACAGCAGTACCCCGGCCTCGCGCTCGTCGAGCCGACAGGTGCAGTGTTCGCCAAGAACAACGGGGGCGCCCACGACACCACCTACCACCCGACGACAGATGCGTTCAACACCATCACCGCGCATGACACCACCTCGCTCGCAAGCGGCGACGCCGGTACCCGCATCGATATCAACTCGATCCGCTTCCGCATGATGCTGACCTCAGAACTCCAGAAGATCATGTCGTTCGAAGACGACTGGAAAGCCGTCTCGGGCATCGAAGGCAGAACCGTCACCAAGCGCGAGATCATCCGACTCCTCGGCGACGCCGTGACGCCTCCCGTAGCCGACTACCTCACCCAACAGGTCCTCGAGATCGCCGCCTGACACCAACGACACGACACCAAAGAACCGAACTTCATGCTCCACGAACTCTGCGGCCTCAACGCAGTGCCCCTGACCAACCTCACCCAAGCCGAACTGAACGAGGCTGCGCTGTGAGCACTACCACCAACGCCGCCACACAGTCGCCGGTCTGGAACGACGCGCAACGAGTCCTCGACCTCGACAACGCCGCTGCGATCATGACGATCTGGGCAATGCTGCGATTCGTCCGCCCACCCTTCGTCAACACCGACCTCGGCTACACGATCTATCTCGCCGCATCAATCACAGCCATGCTCGCGCTCGTCGCACGCTCGCCAGCACGCCCGCTCCGCTTGCCGACCACTCCATCGACCCTTCGCCGATACCTGCCTCTCCACAACAACCGACGACCGGTCGAGGTCGCGGCGCTCACCGCTGGCACCGTCGTGCTCGCCTCACTCGCCCGATTCACCGAGGTCGCTGTCGCTATCTTCACGAACCCGAAGATCGGCGGCTGCGGCACCTACAACGACGACGCCTGCACCAACAACGGACCGCTCGTCGACTTCCTGGGCACCCTCAACGCCGGCATCGGAGAAGAACTCGTCTACCGCCTTGCGTTGCTCACCATCGTTGCCCGCTTCGTCGGAATGAAATGGGCCATCGCGATACAAGCAGTCATCTGGGGCGTCAGCCACACCTGGTTCGACAACGGCTACAACTCCTCGATCGTTACCGGGATCATCGCCGTCGGCCTGGTCTACGCGCTCGTCACCCTCGCAACCCGATCAGTGTGGCCCGCCATCTTCTCCCACACCCTCAACAACATCACCGCCGACATCGACGCCCACGCACCCAACTACCGCTGGACCTACATCGCCGCCTACGCCGCGGTCTTCGGTGTTTCGGTCTACCTCATCGCCGTTGCCGCCAGGACGAAACAAGCCGCCCTGAAAGCCGACAAGGAACCCGACCTGCAGGTCTAGAACCGGGTCCGATCCGAGCGCGTCTGCCAGCGCCCAGCATCAACCGGCATGCTCCACAGTCGGCGAAGCCGGTGGAACTCGCGGCGCGCCACAACCGGACCCGCGGCCCCCCGGTCTGCAGCAGTACCCACGATCGCGCCAAGCGAGCCGAGCAACACGGCGCGCCACGCCACATGACGGGCCCCGTGCTCCTCGATCCGCTGCGACATCGCCATGATCACTTCCGGATCTTCGGTCCCTTGCAGGCACACGTCGATGAGCACACCATGAATGTCGTTCTCGTCGCAGCCGTGTCGGACGCAATGATCAACCAGGCCACTCAACGCGTCGTCGACTGACAGGTCGATCGACGCCGACAGCCGTTTCCAGATCTGGGACAACTCCGGGCACACCGCCACGCCATTCACGACGCCAACTCGAGACCGGCGACCGCATCGCCGAGGCACGCGTGCTGCACGTAGCAGCCACCTGACACCCAGTACGCATATCCGTCGTCACCCAGGCACAGGTACCGGCGCGTCATGATGTGTTTGTAGAACTGGATGACGACGCCGGTCGACAACAACACCTCGCCGATCCACATGAAGTCCGACGGCTCCACCGCCGCAGCCGTCGCGCTGGCATCGGTCACGAACGCTTCGAGCGCCTCCCAGTTCATGGCGGTCGCATCGTGGGTCCACCACACGCCAGGAACACCAGCACCCCAGCCCTCCGGTTCCGTCGAGGGACTCATCAGAAATCGTAGTGAGGCCGCTCGACGCTCAAGCCACCATCAGGCGCAGCATGGTCACCGCGAACAAACCTGAACGCGCTCGACCGGCGACCCTCGAGCGCCATCGCAGCAAACCCGGCACGAAACCACAGACCATCGACCAACCCGGGTGGCGACACCTGCGTCAGAGCGCGCCCAGCGACCGTGGCCACGAACCCGCACTGACGGCCCGGCAGACGCCCAGGAGCAGCAGCAAGCTCGCGCAACGCCACGACTCCCGCCACACGATCAGCACGATCCGGCGACCGAGCGACGTCACTCAACAACATCACCGCACTGTGCGGAACACGCGACGACATCGCCGCAATCCACGCCGAGACGTCGTCGAGGTCGACCGGACAGTCCAACACATTGCGACCAAGCCAGCCAACACGCAACGCCACCCGCAGCAGCGTCTCGGCACACCCTTTGATGTACGGATCATTGCCCGGCCCGTCATGAACACTGCCGTAGGTCGTCAACGCCGCCGCGGCGATCGACGCCCGCCGCCACGACGACGCAGCGTCGATCGGATCAGCCGGGATCCATGACACCGACGAACGCGACACCTTCAAGTCGTTCACGACGCAACAGCCGCCGCGGTATGAACAGCCTCCCCGCCCTCGCCCGCAACGTCACGATCCGCGATCAGCTTGACAGCTGCACGGACTCTCGCCGGTGACCACTCGATCACCTCGGCAATCGCAGCGACGTCGGACACCTCAGCAAGCAACGCCAACGCCTCAGCAGCATCCACGTCGAGGCCGTCCAACTCTTCGGACAACCGCCGGCGCCGGTCCTGCACCGCAAAGAACTCGGCGTAGCCCTTCGACTCACGATCATGACGATCCTTCAGTCGATCCAGAGCAACCCGCTCCGCTTCCGATCCTGCCTTACGAGCCATCGCCCGCCTCCAATCATCTCGACGCCCGCACCGATCACGAACGACTCGATACCTATGGGCACAACAGCCGCCGAACGTTTCAACATTTCGAGCACGAAACCCGACGCCATCGAGCACGCCGACACCGAACCACCCACCGCCGGCCCGAACCACCAACCGCAGAACGCCCCAAACCGAACCACCGACTCACTTTTTCTTCCTACACATATGCACTGCTGAAGCAGTGCTGCACAAAACCCGTGAAACGGGAGACCCCAAATCGCCCCATACCCATCGATGCTGTCGGTATGGAAACTCCGGGTCGGGGCCGAGGACTACTACTTGGAGCAGGTCGCCAAGGGCCTCGACGACTATTACTCCGGTGCCGGCGAAACCCAAGGTGAGTGGATCGGGACGGCCTCGGGAGCACTCGGTTTGGACCACGCCGTCGCCGGCGGCGAGCTGCGCGCTGTGCTCGCGGGGCTCGCCCCGGGCACCGGTCTGACACCGAACAACACGCAGGTTCGGACGTTCAAGAATCGTGTTCCCGGTTTCGATCTGACGTTCTCCGCACCCAAATCGGTGTCGATTCTGTATGCGCTCGGGGATCCGCTCGTGCGTGCCCAGGTCGTCGAAGCAACCGATCTCGCGGTCGCTGAAGCGCTGGGCTGGCTTGAACGCGAAGCGTGTTTCGTGCGGCGCGGGTCCAACACCCACCCCGACAAGACGTCTGAGTTCGACAAGTGGGGCACCCGTCGGCTTCGGGGTGTGGGGTTCATCGCAGCCCAGTTCCGGCATCGCACGAGCCGCCAAGGCGACCCGCAACTCCACTCCCACGTCCTGATCGCGAACATGACCAAAGGCCCCGACGGCAAATGGTCTGCGCTCGACGGGCAAGCGATCTTCAAGTCCAAGATCGCCGCCGGAACGGTGTATCAGTCGGTGCTGCGCAACGAGTTGTCTCAGCGTCTCGGCGTCGAATGGACCGAGGTCCACAAGGGTCTGGCCGACATCATTGGCATCCCCGACACGGTGTGTCGCCAATTCTCGAAGCGGCGCGCCGAGATCGAAACCGAACTTGCCCGCACCGGCAAGTCCGGTCCCGCGGCAGCTGGTGTGGCGGCGCTCGACACGCGCACCGCCAAGCACGACATCGACCAGGAAACGCTCGACGCCCTCTGGCGTGCGGAGGCAAACAGCGTCGGCTACGGGCCTGACGACATCAACCATCTGCTCGATTCAGCGAATCCAGCGTCACGCGACTTCGCGACTCGCACCGCCGACGGTGTGCTCGCCAAAGACTCGATCATCTCGATCCAGACGCACAGCAAATATCACGGCACGATCGCCCACGAGCAGCTCACGATTGACCAGTTCGCTACTCGTATTGGCCACAAGCTTCCTGAAACCGACGCCGTCGTGAACCGGCTCGGTGTCCAGAACGCTGTTGCCGAGCAGCTCGGCGGCACCGGCTCGGCACGCCTTCTCGAGCGGCTCACCGATGCCGTGCTCGCACACCGCGAACTCGTCCCGCTGCCACAAGTATCAGAGCACCACGTCGCGTGGGAGCAACGCTGG
>Ga0105054_10009300_pt1 | contig 12784 bp, 11 predicted proteins | sample BON02_FD_78091 | JGI IMG/M metagenome (GOLD analysis project Ga0105054, IMG submission 78091) | Freshwater microbial communities from Lake Bonney liftoff mats and glacier meltwater in Antarctica - BON-02 (megahit assembly) | ecosystem: Environmental > Aquatic > Freshwater > Ice > Glacier... | reverse complement strand
CTTTAGGTGCTCATAGAGGTAATGTAAATTTTAATGGTGTAACAAACTTTACTCACGCTAACTTAGTTGGTACTTTAGCTGTTACTGGTTCAAATGATTTAACTTCTGTTAATATTACAGGTGATTTTGACGATGTTACAACTGGTTCTAAAGACAAATCTGGTCCTGCTATAAACTTAGCTTCACAAGCAGCTCTTAAAACTGCTACTATTGCAGGTACTGTTGGTGTTGTAACTTTAACAGGTGCTACAAACTTACAAACTCTTAGTGTTAACGGTACTGTTGACTCTGTGGTTTTAATAAACAATAATGATTTAGTTTCTGTAACTACTGCTGGTACAATTGGATCTTTCTCAATTGATGGTGCTGATGATTTAGCAAGCCTTTCTTTAGGTCATGCTTCTTTAACTAGAGCTACTGGTGCCACTGGTACAAATTTAACAGCTATATTAGCTGGTTCTTTAGTAGTTACTAACAACCCTAAATTAGCTAGTTTAGTTTCTAAAGCAGATGCATTATCTACTTTAACTGTAACTGGAAACTCTTTATTATCTTCTATTGACTTTACAGGATTAAAAGTTGTTGGTGGTGCTGCTGATCACAATGTAGCTGTTAGTGATAACAATCTTAACGCTGAGAAAATTGTAGAAGGAGACGGAACAACTGCTGGCGCTACTGCTAAAGTTGGTGCATTTACTTCTGCTTCTGGAATGTCTACACTTAAAACCTACTTAGATGACGCTGTAGCAGAAGCTAAAGCTACTATCTCTGTTTCTTTTGACTCTGCAGATACTCACATTTTAAAATCTACTACAACTGGTGGTACTGACACTGAAACTAATAGCATTACTTCTGGTGCTTTACTAGTTGTTATGAATATTACTCCAGATGTTGCTGATACTACTCCAACTGTAAGACAGACTATGACTAGTGTTGCTCCTTTAGCAACGGATGTTTTAGGAAATGTTGTTGCATTAGGTTCCGGTGAAGGGGTAACTATTAATGCCTTGGGAGCAACTGCTTCTATAGTAGCAAATACTTCTATTACAACTGCTGCTCAGTTAATTGCTGCTATTAATGCAGACACTACTTTTGGTTCTGCTTTAACTGTTACTGCTGCTCAAGATGCTTACGTTAGGTCTTTTAACAAGATTAACTATACTACTTCTGCTGGTGCTGCTGCTGCCGTTGTTACTCCTGGTAACATTCTTTGGTCATACGGTGCTACAGTAACAGGTTCTACTGCAGTTGTTGCAACTGATCATGCTAGCGATATTGCTACTAAAATAGCTGCTTCTTTCATAACTGCTACCGGTTTTGCTGCAGATGCTAATACGGTATCTGGTACTCTTATATTTTCTAAGTTAGTATCTAATACTACAACTGCTAACACAGCAGGTTATATGAATATTGGTAATAATGTTTCTTTTGCTAACACTATTGCCTTTAATGTAGCTTCTTCTACTGCTATTTTCTCTTCTAACGCAACAAATACATCAGGTTTAAACTCTGATTATTTCTTGTCTGTAGCTAAGTCTGAAAGAAAAGGTATTAGACTAACCATTAAAAACAATTCTATTTCTACTTCAGTTGGAACAACTGTTTCAGCAACTACTGCTACTGCTACTGCAGTAGGTTCTTGGACTGGTCTTAATAGCGATGTTAACTTTGAGTCTTCTACTGCTTTAGTAGCTGGTTTTGGTGATATTTCTACAACTGGTGCTGGTACTGCTGGTGCTTCTACTGACAGAACAAGCTGGTTATAGTATTTAATTAAGTTTATTTATAATAAAAACCCTCTCAATTGAGAGGGTTTTTTTATTTTTACTACATGAAATTATTAATCAAAAATATTAAGTGGCCACATTTTTTTTTGGTTGCTTTTTTAATTACTGGATTGTTGCCTACTTTTGGTGCTATAGACAAGGTGGGCTCTCAATGGCTGTATCTTTCTTTGCTTAATGTTATTTTTTTTATTTTCATTTCTTTTATTCCTTTTGATTTTAAATTAAAACATTTTTTTTCATTATCCATTGTAAGAACCTTTGTTTTTTTTATTATAGTTATTTTCATTTCTTTTTTTCTATCTACTAATAAAGCCTCCACTATTATTAGTATTTCACGCTGGCTTACAGTTTTTTTTAGTTTTTTTTCTTTTTCCATTTTATTAGCCAATACTAAAAATTTCGCTATTGTAATTTCTTATATTCTTAGTATTGTTTTGCTATTTGAGCTTTTTTACATTTACTCTTCTTATTTTGAAATCTTATCTGTAACGAATTACTCTTACCAATACGCCACTTATCTGAAAGGCGTTACTGGTAATAAAAATGTGGCAGCTTCTATTTTAGCATTAAAAATTCCTTTTGTGCTTTATGCTCTTTATTATTCTAAATCATTAAGATTAAAAGTTTTATTAGCAACAATTTTTATATTTGGGTTTTATGCTTTGTTACTTGTAAATTCAAGAACTATTTTACTTACATTAATTATTTGTACTATTATTTTTGTTATTCTTAGTGTCTTTAGTAAAAAGTTTTCACTTTTAAAATGGTTAATAATTCCATTTACTACAATACTAGTATTTATTAGTAACCCTTTTAATGAATTTTCTAGTTTTAGTCTGAATCAAGATAGAATAACTTTTTCAGACGCAAGTACTACTGCTCGTTTAGATTATTACAAGCTTGCATGGGACTATTTTATTGACCATCCTATTATTGGAGTTGGTTTAGCTAATTGGAAAATTGAATCTTTAGCTTTTCAAAATAAGCTCATGAAAGACTATACAGTTTCTTACCATGTTCATAATGATTTTCTTGAATTGGCCGTTGAACTTGGTTTGTTTGGTGTCTTAGCTTATTTGTTATTATTTGCTTTTGGTTTTAGGACCGTTTATCTTTTGAGAAAAAATATTTTTTTTCTTTTCTTAGGCGCAAGTTTATTGATATATTTTGTAGACTCTATGTTAAATTTCCCTATGTCTAGAGTTTCTGATCAAATTATGTTTGTATTATTAATGGCTTTTTTTGTAAGTCCTAATTCTTCTATAAATGAAAACTCTTAATCTTGTTTTTATTATTTGTGGTTTACTCACCTCTTATGTTAGTTATAAGGTGTATAATTCTATGGTCTTACAGGTATCTATTTTAGAGGAATTTAATACTAGACAGTTTACAGATGAAACTTTAGAAAAAGTAACCTCTATGGATTATACTTTGCCTAATATTACAGTTACAACCCTACCTATGACAGATATTGTGGCTAGATATTATTTTTTGTCTGAGAATTTTGATGAAGCTTTTAAGGTTTTAAACAACAACAAAAGTGCAAATCCTTATTTATATACCTCTGAAATTCTTAAGTCGGAAATGTTTAGTTATTTAAAAGTGAATGATAGTGCGCTTTACTACGCTAAAAAATGTTTTGTAAATATGCCTAACAATCCTTTTTATTTTGAAACTACTGCAAAGCAATTAAAATTAGCTGGTCTGCAAGACTCAATCTTAAGTTATTATTCTAAAATTCCAGACAAAATGCAATTAGTTAATTTTAAGACAATCTTAGCTATTTTTGTTTCAGACTCTGCATCGGTTAATCCAAAGCTTATAGATATTGCAACAGAAGCTCGAATATTATACCCAGAGGACACTAATATACAAGTGCTTTCAGATTATATACTAAGTGGTAGCTTAAATGTTCAAAAAGCCGTGCAATTAGCTACAGATGCTTCCAAGTTGATTGAACAGCAATCTTATGAAAAAGCTGCTTCTATGTACATAGAAGCCGCTAACTTAAACAAGAATGATTACACCTACTTTGAGAATGCAGGCTATACCTTAAATCTTTTAAATAAACATGAGGAAGCCGTTTCTTACCTACAAAAGGTTGTAGATTCTTTAAACCCAGGTACAGGTAAATCAGAATATTTATTAGGGGTTTCTTTAAACCAATTAGGAAAAACAGAGCAAGCTTGTAATTATCTAAGAAAGGCAGTCAAAATGAATTTTAAACCAGCCTACCAAGACTTTAGTAAATACTGTCAATAGTAATTTTATTATTTAGTAATTTTAAGTACTTTTGGTACTTGATATTTATTTCTTAAAATGCTAGGAGAATTAATTACTTCCAAAACCAGGTTGCGCCTCATGATAAAATTCTTTATCTCACAGGCCAATAGCGGTTATTTAAATGGTTTGGCCACAGAAATGGGAGATTCTACCAACGCCATAAGAAAAGAGCTTAATCACCTTTATACGGCGGGCTATCTAAATAAATCTAAAGTAGAGAACAAAGTAGCCTATAAGGCCAATACCCAGCACCCTCTTTACAACACCCTTAGAAATGTTATTCTAAAGCACTTGGGCCTTGCAGACATTGTAGAAATGGTTTTAGCAAGAATGGGTGCTGTAGCGCAAATAGTCTTAATTGGTGACTACGCCAAAGGAATAGATAGCGGTAACATTGAGATTTTTCTTATTGGCCCCAATTTAAATATGGACTACATACAACAACTAGAGGGCAAAATAGAGGCCTTAATTGGCAGGAAAGTAAGTTTTTACCTGGCGCCCAAGTTTACTTCTAACCAGGAGCATATTGTGTTATATCATGCCAATTTGTAGTATATGCTAGAGACTCTAAAAAAGCTAAATTTTCTAATTACTAAAAGACAGGGTAAAGGCTTAGTAATTATTACTTTGTTACTTTTTGTAGGTATGATTTTAGAAGTTTTTGGTCTGGGTATACTCATTCCTGCACTCTCTATTTTGTTAGACCCAGAGGTTATAGAAAGCACTCCATTATTAGCTGAACTTAGAAGCTTGTTTGCCAGTATGTCTTACCAGAATTTTCTTATTTTCTTTTTATTGGCAATAGTCTTATTATATACTGTAAAAACACTTTTTTTAATACTCTTAAACCACAAGCAGAATAGATTTCTTTCTAATGTAACCGCTTCTGTGTCTAACAAGCTTTTTGAAAGCTATATGGGCCAAGCATATACTTTTCATTTGCAAAGAAATGCCGCAGAACTAATTAAAAACATACAGGTAGAGATTAATTATTTTGGAGCATTTTTAATAGCCCTTATTACCATAGCAATAGAGGGGGGTATTGTAGTTTCTGTGTTGTCATTTTTAATTTATATGGAGCCACTGGGGGCCATTTCTATTGGCTTATTTTTTGGCTTACTTTCTATGCTTTTTTTACAGTTTACCAAAAGAAAATTAAAAATTTGGGGGGCTATTAGGCAAGACTTAGACACGGAGGTCTCAAAAACAGCACTAGAAGGCTTAGGGGGTATTAAAGACATTATAATTCTGGGTAAATCCAAATATTTTTCCAATTTATTTTCTGATAAAAACTTTTTTAAAGCCAGAATAAACGCAAACCAAGGCACTATTGCACAAATTCCAAGATTTTTTTTAGAGCTTATTTCTATTACGGGTTTGGTTAGTTTTATCATTCTAATGGTGGTACAGGGAAAAGAGGCCGCTAGCCTTGTTACTGTTTTAGGTGTTTTTGTAGCAGCCACTTTTAGAATGATTCCTTCTTTAAATAGAATAATTGCAGCCATACAAAATATTAAATATTATGAAACCTCTGTAAATGTAGTGTATTCAGAAATTAAAAGTTATAGTGAAACCCAAGCCCAAGAGCCTACAGAAAAAGAGGTTTTATTTACACAAAGCATTGCTTTAGAAAATCTTACTTTTAGTTTTAAAGAAGGGAAAGACCTATTAAAAGACGCTTATTTATATATAAATAAAGGCCAGACGGTTGGTATTATAGGCGCATCAGGTGCTGGGAAAAGCACCCTCATAGACCTTATTATTGGCTTACAAGCCCCTAATAGTGGTACTATAAAAATAGATGGCCTTCCAGGTTTACAAATGAGTACTGCTTGGAGAAAGCAGATTGGCTATGTCTCACAAACTATTTATTTAACAGACAACAGCATACAAAACAATATTGCCTTTGGCATACCAGAAACAGCAATAGACCAGCAAAAAATTGAAACGATCTTAGAACAAGTACAATTAACTAGCTTTGTTAACGCACTTACAGAGGGGGTTCATACAAAAGTAGGGGAAAGAGGCGTACAGCTCTCTGGAGGTCAAAGACAGCGTATTGGAATTGCAAGAGCCTTGTATAACAACCCAAGTGTTTTGGTACTAGATGAGGCCACATCTGCCCTAGATTTAGAAACGGAAAAAGAAGTAATGAAAGCCATAAATGCTTTAAAAGGGCAAAAAACAATTATAATGATAGCGCACAGAATGGCTACTTTGGCTAACGCGGATGTTATTTATGAGGTGAAAGAGGGTAAAATATTAAAAGTATGAAAAAAGCATTAATCACAGGCGTAACAGGTCAGGACGGCGCTTATTTATCTGAGTTTCTTCTAAAGAAAGGTTATACGGTTCATGGTTTAAAGCGAAGAACATCTCTATTCAATACAGATAGAATTGATCATCTCTATGAAGATCCTCATATTGAAAATAAAAAGTTTATTCTTCATTATGGAGATATGACAGATTCTACCAATTTAATTAGACTCATTAAAGAAATTCAACCAGATGAGATTTATAACCTAGCTGCTATGAGCCATGTGCGCGTTTCTTTTGAAATGCCAGAGTATGTAGCAGACACAGATGGCATAGGAACCCTTAGGTTACTAGAAGCAGTTAGGCTTTTAGGATTAGAGAGAAAGACTAGAATATACCAAGCATCTACTTCAGAGTTATATGGTAAGGTTCAAGAGATACCACAAAATGAAAACACTCCCTTCTATCCACGTTCTCCTTACGCAGTAGCTAAAATGTATGCTTATTGGATTACAGTGAACTACAGAGAAGCTTATGGTATATTTGCATGTAATGGAATACTATTTAATCATGAGTCACCAATACGAGGAGAGACCTTTGTAACTAGAAAAATTACAAGGGCAGCTTCTAAAATAGCACTTGTCATTCAGGATAAACTGTTTTTAGGTAACTTAGACGCAAACCGTGATTGGGGTCATGCAAAAGATTATATTCGAATGATGTGGTTGATTTTACAGGCAAAAGAGCCTGAGGATTGGGTTATTGCAACAGGAAAAACAACAACCGTTAGAGATTTTGTGAAGCATAGTTTTGAGTATTGTGGCATTTATTTAAGATTTGAAGGAGAGGCTGAAAAAGAAATAGGTATTATTGATAAAATTGACAAGGAACTTTTTTTTAAAGCAGTAAAAAGGAACTCAAATGAAATTAATACTTCTAGTGTTGTGAATCTAAAAATACCACAATTAAACACTGTTTTGGTTCAAGTAGATAGTCGTTATTTTAGACCAACGGAGGTAGACATTTTGCTAGGTGACCCAACTAAAGCAGAAACTAAGCTTGGTTGGAATAGAGAATATGACTTAAAAAAATTGGTTTTTGATATGATGGAATCTGATATAAACCTCATGAAAAAAGACCTATATTTAAAAAAAGGAGGCTACGAAACTATGAGTTATTATGAGTAATATTAAGATAAGATGAAAAAAATATTAGTTACGGGAGCAACTGGAATGGTTGGAAGAAATATTATTGAAGGCGAAAAGTCTGAAAATTATGTTTTTTTTACTCCTAATAGTTTACAATTAGATCTTTTAAATAGGAATATTGTTGATAAATATATCGCTGAAGTTAAACCAGATATCATAATACACTGTGCGGGTTTAGTTGGCGGAATACAGGCGAATATTGCTAATCCAGTAGATTTTTTAGTAAAAAATACTCAAATGGGTATAAATGTAATAATGAGTGCATTTGATTCTGATGTTAAAGAATTTATTAATATGAGTAGTTCTTGTGTTTATCCTAAAGATGCTAGAAATCCTTTAACAGAAGATCTAATTTTAAATGGAAAATTAGAACCAACTAATGAAGGTTATGCACTTGCAAAAATAACAGCTACAAAACTATGTCAGTATATAAACTCACAAGATTTAACATGCCACTATAAAACAGTAATTCCATGCAACTTATACGGTAAATATGACAAATTTAATACTAGTTTTTCTCATATGTTGCCTGCCGTAATTAAAAAAGTACATGAAGCTAAATATAATGGACAAGACTACATAGATATATGGGGAGATGGAAGTGCAAGACGTGAATTTATGTATGTAGAAGATTTGGCAGATTTCATATATTTTGCTTTAGAGAATTTTGAGAAAATGCCAGAAAACATTAATGTTGGTATTGGACATGACTATTCTATAAATGAATATTATTCTATGGTTGCTAGTATAGTAGGATTTAAAGGTCATTTTTTAAACGATTTATTAAAACCTACAGGGATGAAGCAGAAACTAATGGATAACTCTAAGCAAAAAGAGTTTGGCTGGGCACACAAAACAACCTTAAGAGAAGGGGTTCAAAAAGCATATAATTATTATTTAAATGAGATTTTAAATGACAAATAGTTATCCGTTAGCGTCATCTACATGGGATGATAAAGAATTAAAAGCTATCCAAAGTGTTATAGATAGAGATGCGTATACTATGGGAGAAAGTGTTGCTCAATTTGAGAAGGACTTTTGTGAATTTGTAGTTGCAAAGTATGCAGTAATGGTAAGCTCTGGCTCAGCAGCCAATCTTATTGCAACGGCGGCCCTTTTTTATACAAAAAATCCAATGTTAAAAAGGGGAGATGAAGTTATCGTCCCTGCAGTTTCTTGGTCAACTACATATTTCCCTTTGCAACAATATGGTCTAAAATTAAAATTTGTAGATATAGATTTAAATACTCTAAATTATGATTTAGAGGCTCTAAAGACTGCTATTACAGGAAGCACTAAAATGATAATGGTCGTTAACCTGTTGGGGAACCCTAATGATTTTGACGAGATTAACAATATTATTAAAGATAAAGATATTTTTCTTCTTGAAGATAACTGCGAGTCAATGGGAGCGAAGTTCAGGGGAAAGCATACAGGTACATTTGGAATAATGGGCACTTTTTCAACATTTTTTTCACACCATATGGCTACTATGGAGGGTGGTTTTGTAGTAACAGATAATGAGGAGTTATATCATGTTTTACTTACATTGAGAGCTCATGGATGGACAAGAAATTTACCAAAGCTAAATAAAGTTTCAAATAAAAGCGATGATTGGTTTACTGAGTCTTTTAGGTTTGTTTTACCAGGTTATAATGTTAGGCCTGTAGAAATGAGCGGGGCTATTGGAATAGAGCAACTTAAAAAACTCCCCTTGTTTTTAAAACAAAGGAGGGAAAATGCAAAGATTTTTATTGATTTTTTTGAAAACCATCCGGATTTTATAATTCAAAAAGACATAGATAATAGCTCTTGGTTTGGCTTCTCATTAATTATAAAACCAACATCAAAAATTAAGAGAAGTGAATTAATTAAAAAACTAAAGAAGAACAATATTGATTGTAGACCCATAGTTACAGGTAATTTCGTACGTAACGAGGTTATGAGATTTTTTGATTATGAGATTCATGAGGATCTAAAAAATGCTGAATATTTGCATGAAAATGGCTTATTTGTAGGTAATTCACAAGTATGTTTAAAGAATGAAATTAAGTTTTTAAATAAAGTTTTGTAGAGTTTGAGAGAACAATTGAAAATTTCTATTATCATGCCTAATTTGAACGGTGAAAAGACAATTGAGAGGTCTATTTTGTCATTTGTTAATAATAATTATGTGAACAAAGAATTATTAATAATAGATGGTAAATCTGTTGACCGGTCTTTTAGTATAATTAGAAAATATGCAAATAAATTCTCTAATATCAATTGGATTAAGAAAAAAGATATAGGCATTTCAGATGCAATAAATATTGGTATTGAGTATTGTAGAGGCAATATAATAGGTTATTTGGGAAGTGATGATTTGTTAAACAGCGAAACCTTTTTTAAGATAAATGATTATAAAAGTTTAGTTGATTTTGATGCAATATATTTTGACTCTTATACCTATTTTTTGAGATCAGAAAAAATTATATTGAGAAAATGTCCCAATATAAATTTTGATAAAAAAAATCTGATAAAGCATGGAACAATTGTTGGTTTACAAAATATTTTCTTTGACAAAAGAGTATATCAAAACATTAGATATGATGTAAAAAACTTATATAGTATGGATTATGAGATTTATTTTAAGATAATAGATTTTTTCCCACGGTTTATTTACGTTGAGTATCCTGCAACAATTAATTTGTTTGGAACTAATATTAGCTATAGATTAGAGAGAGTTCAGAATAATGAGGCAATAAGTGTTATGTGGGAAAACTTCAATTTTTTATATTTAAAATTCTTACCAATTAAAAGAATTTTAATTAACTCTATAAAAAAGCTATTTTGATGAAATCTGCTTTTTATTCAGAAGGGCAAACAGGTAATATTAGTTTTGACTTAAAAAACTTAAGTAATAAAAGAGGTAATTATGCTTATAATCAAAAAGGTTAGAGGCGCTAAAATGGTTTGAAGAAAACCATTCAGAAGATTTTGATTTTTATGGGAAAGGCTAGGAGATATATATTCTTGAAAATCGATATTTTAATTACGGTTATAAAAAATTAAAATTTAATAAATTATTTAGACCTAATTATCGCAATTACAAAGGAGAAGTAGTTTCAAAAATTGAAATTTTAAAAAAATATAAGTTCTCGATCTGTTATAAAAATGCGAGAGACATTAGTGGATTTATAACAGAAAATATTTTTGATTCTTTTTTCGTGGGTTGTGTTACTATTTATTGGGGAGCAAATAACATCTCTGTTCATGTTTCATCAGGTTGTTATATTGACAAGAGAGACTTTAATACCTATGAGGATTTATATTTTTTCATGGTAAATATGACGGATGATGTTTATTTTAATTATATCAAAAATTATTTATCAATCGATAAAGTAGTGCTGTTCAAAGCGAGTGTATTTGCAGAAATTTTAAGATAAAAACCTTAAAGGCTACTTAAGGAAGCGATAGTGGAGTTCTATTACGTTGTAAACAAATATATTAACTTGCCTTTTTATTAAAAATGAAGTATGATTGTTTTAAAATTAAGCGGTGGTTTAGGAAATCAAATGTTTCAATACGCTTTTGCAAAAAAGTTAGAGACACTAGGGTTCATTGTTAAAATAGATTTAATAGCTTTTGAAAAATCTAATTTACACGGTGGTTATCAATTAGATTTTTATAAAATAGAAATGCTAAAAGTTAAAAATAAAGAACGGAGTTATCTGAACTCAAACTCTTATTTAATAAGGTTTTTGAGAAAATTTGGTATAGAAATGTCTCCTGCTCTTAGAGAAAAATCATTATTATTTAATGAAGATTTTTTTAAAATAAAAGGGGAGGAATATATTGAAGGCCACTTTCAGTCAGAAAAGTACTTTAAATCTATTAGAGGTGTTTTATTAAAGCACTTTGTGATTTCGCAAAAACTATCGAAATATACACAGTCCATTGAGAAAAAAATATTAGAAAGCAAAAACAGCTGTTCAATTCATGTTCGCCGAGGGGATTTTATAAATAAAGTAAATAAGAATATTCATGGCGCTTGTAGTTTCCCTTATTACAAAAAAGCAGTAGAATATATACAAAACAAAGTTGGGGTTGTTAATCATTTCATTTTTTCAGATGATATTTCCTGGGTTAAAGAGAATTTAATTCTAGAAAATGCAACGTATATTACTTCTGAAACGCCCAGGATACCTCATGAAGATATTTATTTAATGAGTTTGTGTTCCCATAATATTATAGCAAATAGCTCGTTTAGTTGGTGGGGAGCTTGGCTTAATCAAAATTCAAATAAGATTGTGATGGCCCCAAAAAAGTGGTTTGAGAATAAAAAATTACAAGAAAATAGTAAAGATATATTTTGTGAAAGTTGGAAAAAAATATGATTGAAGCACCAAAACTATCTGTTGTAATGTCTGTATATAACGGGGGCTCCTACTTATCAGAAGCCATAGAGAGTGTGTTGAATCAGACTCACACAGATTTTGAGTTTATTATTATTAATGATGGTTCTACGGATGCGAGCCTTATAATAATTGAAACTTTTAAGAATATTGATCCAAGAATAATACTTATTAGCAGAGAAAATAGAGGCCTTGTTTTTAGTTTAAATGAAGGAATAAAAATGGCAAGAGGTGGTTATATAGCAAGAATGGATGCAGACGACATTAGTTTGCCAACTAGATTTGAAGAGCAAATACATTTTTTTAATAATAATCCAGACGTGGGGGTTTGCGGTACTTGGATAGAGGTTTTTGGAGATCATATTAAATCAAAAAAATGGAAATTATCTTGTTCTGATGAAAGCTTAAAAGCTGAGCTTCTTTTTTCTTCTTGTTTTGCACATCCTAGTGTTATGTTTAACAAGAATCTTTTAGTAGAAAATATTAAATATGATGTTAATTTTCCTCATGCAGAAGATTTTGAATTATGGCAAAGACTTTCAACTATCACAAAATTTGCAAATATAAACAAGGTTTTACTCAGGTATAGAGTTTTAAATACGAGTATTACAAGAAAAGCAGATAATAATGAAACACAACGTTACGAAGTTATTAGTAATATTCATAAGCGTTATCTGGAAAGATTAAAAATGCGTAATTTAAATAAAGAAAATAGGCTGCATTTTTATCTCTCTGTAAACACGAGAATAAGAGACAATAGTATACAAATTAACGATTTAGACGCTTATTTCAACAAAATTATTATTGCAAATAAGTGTAATAATGTAGTTAATGAGATAGAATTAAAAAAAGTACT
>Ga0105054_10009296_pt1 | contig 12787 bp, 8 predicted proteins | sample BON02_FD_78091 | JGI IMG/M metagenome (GOLD analysis project Ga0105054, IMG submission 78091) | Freshwater microbial communities from Lake Bonney liftoff mats and glacier meltwater in Antarctica - BON-02 (megahit assembly) | ecosystem: Environmental > Aquatic > Freshwater > Ice > Glacier... | reverse complement strand
AGCAGAGAGGAGAGAAAATGCGATCTAACGAAAAAAGTATACACGTGTCTCAGCTTGCCTCAAACGCTTTCTGTTTTCCTTTTCTTTTTCTTCTCTCGTTCTAGTGCTGCTTCTACTGCTGACCAGCTATCTACCTATTTATTGCCTTCGCTTGCTATTATTTTCTCCATTCGCCCACTCTCCGTTCTTTCCTCCCTCAGCATCGCCGAAGAGTACGACTAAAAGAGGTAGTCATTTGCCGGACAGTCAATGACTCGCCACTTGCGCTCGTTCTCTAGCAAATGCGTCCATCCCAACTTAGCAAACACCTCCGCCCGCCGTTCATACAGCTCTTTCTTTTCAATGCCGCTCTGATTCCCCGCGTCCCCCAGCAGTTTGTTCAACCTTTTCAGCACCAGACCCCATCGTCCCTGCTGCGCGTCACGCTCCAAGACAAGCCGGGCGTATTTATCCTGATCTAACGCATCCCACTTCATCAGCTCCGCCACCACAGCTGTCACCTCGTCCTTCCCCTCCTTCCCCCCGACTTCCTGAACCCTCGTGCTAGGCCCCACCCCCCCATCCTCCTCCCCTCCCTTCTTCTCCTTCTCCTTCCCGACCTCTACCTCCACAACACTACCACTAACACCAACAACCCCACCCTTTACCTCTCCTCTGGTCCCCTTCCTCAAATCAATCAACGCCCGGGCCTTCCGCGCCAAGGCATTCGACAACGCCGCCTTCTTCTCCTCCATCTCTCCACGGGCTTTGACAGCCTTCGGGTCATTCTCATCCACCTTTACCCCAAAATGCAACGCCAGCTCCTGCGTGTCCACTGTGGCCACCACCGCCTCCGCCGCCCCAATCACCTCCCCCAACTTGTCCTTGCGCGTCTTCTCCCCATCCAAAAACATCAGCCGCGCCTGCAGCAAGGGGATATGCGCGGGGTACTCTTCCAACAGCTTCGCAAACAAAGCATCAAACGCCACTGCTTCCGTCAAACCCCCCAAGTGCTGCACCTTCACATCTCGCACTTTCTCAGCCAGCTTAATCTCCTCCATCCTCTCATCAGGCGCCGTCGGCTCGCTCGGGGCCTTGGCCGCCTCCGGTGGTGGAGGGGGCACGACGTACGACAGGCGGAAGCCACGCGGACGCTTCGACTTGGGTTGGTCCTTCCCTCCCGCCTTCTCTAGCACCAATGACCCCACCAACACATCGCCAGGCTTCACGCCCTTAGGCAGCTTCTCATACGCGGGCTCCCCCAAGAAAAACGACGCCCCGCAGCCCCGTCGCAACATCCTTCCATTCCCACCATTCTTCCTCTTGGTCATCGCCTCCTCCCGTGTGCTATAATCAGGGACCCCCACCTCCTTCCCTTCCTTCAACCCCCTCTCCAGCACCACCACCAGACCCTGCAACCCCTGAAGCAAGGCCAGATCATCATGCCTCACGCTATACCGCAGCACATTCTCGCCCTTCGGACACTTAATCTTCCCAGGCCACGCATCGCCACACCCCAAAATCTTCTTATTCCCATCAAACGCCATGAAGAACTGCGCTTCAAACGGACTCTCATACAAGACCCCATTCAATAACAAGATCCTCGGGGTCACTTCCTCCCCCCCTGCCTCGCTCGTCGTAAACTTATACTCAAGCACCAGCTGATAAATCTGCTTGCCGTCCGGCAACAAATCACGAGCAGGGTCCAAAGGCTTTATGGTCGAGGAGGAGGGCACGAGCTTCGTCTGCCACCTCTCCAGCTTGCCCGTGGGAGAGAGCTCCTCATCGTGAACCAGAGCATCAACAGGGACATGCACAAAACCATGTCCTCCCTGCAAAACAATATCCTGGGTATTACACCGAGGCAACAAACCCCTAAATTCCACTTCAAGCCCCACAGTAGTACTCCCCTCCGCAATCGCATACTGAGCCAACGCCACCTCCACCGTCACTCCCGCCTCGACCAAAATGCTAAACGTCTCCTTTTGCCCCGGGGCCAACGAAACGTACTTCTCAAATTCGGCGTCACGGAAAGGGGTCTGAGGAAGAAGCTGTACAGTCTGCAAAGCAACGATAATGACGCTTCCATCCTTGCTGTTGCTGCTGGCTTTCTCCTTGTCCTCCCCTGCTGCTGCTGCCGAGAGAGAGGAGAAAGAGAATGAGGAACGCATGTCCGTCAGGGTGACATCCATCCAAGTCGTCCCTGGCGGAGGCACCAAAAAGTTACGCTGCACCTGTCCAGAAGACAAGGGGTAAGACCCAAGGTTGTTCTTGGTCTTGTTGTGCACGACTACCTCCATAGGCTTGACCACCGTAATGGGGACCTCGAAAATCGGCCCTAGGTCCGGATGAGAAACATCATGCCCCAGCACCTTGCAAAAATGCAGGCCATGGGGCAACTGCGACCCATCCACCGTGATATTAAACCCCCTCCCATTGTTCAACAATATGAAATACGACGGAATCGTCACCCACGTCGCCGGGTCCACCATCACACCCTCCCTCCCCTCCTTCCCTCCTCCCGAGAGCGACAACGCAATGCGCGCCTCAAAATTCACCTTCTCCTCACTCAAGGCCTTCTCGTGAAAAAACGGATCAATCGTGACTTTGAAATCACGCGACACCCGACTCTCGCCCGCCTCCCTTAAATACACCCCCCTACAATTATTTCCCTTAATCCCCCCAACGCTCACCCGTAGCGGGACATTCACATAAGGCGCAGCGTGAAACCGCGAGATAAACTCATGCGCGGCCCCTACCTGCACCATGCCATGCCCTTGCACTAACGGATGCAAACCCGGCAGGACCTTAGCTGTAGCAGTGATAGCCCGTCGAAGCAACTGAGGGGAGTAGGTGATATTTTGCGCCTTGCACGCAGAGAGGACCAGAGCGAGGGAGCCACAGGCATTGGGGGCAGCCATGGACGTGCCGTTCATCAACATGCTCTTCTGCAACGTCCAACTCGGCACACTAGTAATCGCGCCTCCCGGTGCCATGATAGTGGGCCCTTGCGCGCCGTCATACGCAGGCCCCACGCTCGACCAGGTAAAATTAATGCCTTCAAAAGGCTTGCGTAGGGAATACCCAGCCTCCATCATCGATGGGCTCAGGTAAGCACCAGCGGCAATCGTCGCCGTGCCCGTTCCCCCCGGCGCCCCCACCGTGGAGAGCGCCGGCCCATTATTACTGGCGCTACCGACGTAGATGATCCCATGTTTGTGCACCACCTCCTCAATCAACTTCACCACTCTCCCTGCTCCCACCACGGCCGTCGCCTCCCCATACGAGACATTCAACAAATCCACCTTCAAACGCACCGCCTCCCTCAACGCCCTCACAAACGCCACCCCCGTCTCCATCGACCCCAACCGCGAATCCCCTATTTTCAAACTAATAATCTGCGCCCCAGGAGCCAGACCATTCTGCTCCGGGGCCGTCGGGTGATAAGCAGCCGTAATTCCTGCCACGTGCGTACCATGCGACCCCGCATCCACCACCAACGAACAAACATTTCCCTCCTCGAAGATATTCACCCCAAAATTCAAATTATCCAATTGAGCATTGAAAGTGCGCCAATCCCGCTTCACATGAAAATCAGTCATAGGTTCCCACCCCGTCAGATCCCCATCCTCCTGGACGTCCACCGCAGCCTGCCACGCACTCCCATCCACCGCAGCCTGCCACACCACCACATCATACAAAGCCCCCGCATCCTCATAGACCTTTCCGACCTCCCCAAGCTGCGCCACACGTGCTTCACGATCAGCCAGGTCCTCCACCTCGGCAGGCGTCGCCGGGGGCTTTCCTCCCTTCAGTGCTTTGAAAGCCGTCACCTCCCGCTGCAAGTCTGCCTCCACCTTGCGATGCTCCAACGTCCAATCCTTCTTGCGCTCCGCCCGTACACGAGGCTTAAGACCATTGGGGTACAGCTCTTGAGCCCGCTTCACGCCAATGTGCCATTTGCCCGTCGGGTTCACCCAAGCGGAATTCAGGCGTAACATCCTACCCGTCAGACCCTTGATGCTCACCACACAACCACCGTCCCCGGCGGCCGCGTCCGCCGCAGGAGGCAAAGCCTCGACGACAGTAGAGGTGTCCACGTCCCCCGAGCCACTGCAATCAATAATGTCAATCACCTTGGGCTTGCCGTCGGTCGTGACCTGCAGGCCCGTCGCGCCCGGGTCCACGCCCGTGTCGAGGATCGCAACCACCACATTCCGCCCGTCGTACGCCGGGTGCTGGCTCAGAAACGCGGCGGCCCCCGTCTCCTCCTTGGGCAAGAGCCCCACGTCGGGAAAGAGGGAAGCAGTGCTCGAGGCCATGCTTGTGTGCTTGATGGGGCTGGGGGAAGAAGGAGGGGAGGCGGGCTTGATTGGGCTTGCGCGGCGCCTTGGTGAGGCTCCTGCTGCTCCGGCTTAAACTGTGCCATGTGGTGGGGATGGTGACGGTGGGGTTAGAGTGGGCGTGGAGACGATGGAGGCGTCGCTTTGAGTGCTTGGGACGGGGAGGAGGCATGGAACACGTCGTCGTCGTCATCATTATTGGCGAGCGAAGAAGTCGGAAGCATTCTTCATGTCTTGCCACCACCCCCACACCCCACACAGGCTAGCTCGTCCACCCCTAGCTTGATGAGTATGTCCTTCAGTCTGTAATTGACCAAGCCGCTGCCGTTTCTCACGTCTCACGCCTCGTTTCCGTCCTCATTTCGCACTCCACCACAGGACTTGCCCCAGCATCATCATCGCCAAGTTTTTACCCGCGCCTCCACATCTCACGACCACACCCAAAACCATGGCGCTGCAACAAGGCACGACAGTACGTACAAAAGCATGTAAGGGGAGGGTGTGTTGGGTCATGTCTGATGAACGGTGGTGGGAGTGGGAGCATGCGCCACTGGGGCTCCCTCCCTCCCTCCCTGCCTCCCCCGTCTTGGCCCTGCGGCACCATCTCATGGTCACTGCTCCCCTGCAAGTCATGGAGACGCACAAAATTGCGTGCTCGACAAGCCGAGGAAGAAATTCTTGAACCTTCATTCAAGGACGCCAGCCCTTCGCTCCGCAACCCTGTGTCCTCCACTTCCTCTCCCCACTCAACTCACCCCTCGTCTTCCCACCAACCCACCCCCAACCCACCCATCCTACCACAGATGGCCAAGAAGCTCGAATCCGCCGTCGACAACGACCAGCTCGCGGAGGCCTCCGCCGTCCTGGGCGAGCTCAAGGTCCTGCTCACAGGCTTTGACTCGCTCCCGCCCATGAACCAACCCTCCCCCTACGCCCCGGAAGAACGCACCTTGGGTCGCCAAGTCCTCGAACAAGCCGTCTTCCTCGCCCTGAAACAACAAGACAAAACCGCCTTCCAACGTCAAATGGCGCAATTGAAGCCTTATTACCAAGATGCCGCGGGGCTTGGCCTGCCGGAGTCGGCGTTGCGCATGCCTATCCTCGGACTGAATTTGTTGTTTCTGCTCGTCGAGAACCGCCTGGCCGAGTTCCACTCTGAGCTTGAACATTTGACGGAAACGGAACGTGCCAACACCTACGTCTCCTTTCCCATTTTGGTGGAGCAGCAGTTGATGGTGGGGTCGTATCACAAGGTGCTAGAAGCGAGGACTCACACCCCTCACCCCGGCTATGCCTTTTTTATGTCTTTGCTCGTGGACACGGTGAGGGACGCCGTGGCTGACTGCTCCGAGACGGCTTATTTGCGTCTGGGGGTGGCCGCGGCGAAGGAGATTATGTTGTTGGATTCCGATGCGGCGCTGGCGGAGTACGCGGCGACGAAGCACCCGGATTGGAGGGTGGGGGGGGATGGGTTTGTGCATTTTGGGAAGGACCATGGACCGAAGCAGAGCAAGGCGGCGGATGTGCCCTCGTTGAGGGTGATTGCCGAGACGTTGTCGTATGCGACGGAGTTGGAGAGGATCGTTTAATGATATTTTAGATAGAAAAGGAGGAGGTTGGGGGTTCGGGGGTTTGGGGAGGGGGGTCTGGAGAACATGTGAAATGTGAAGGGGAGGGGGGGAAGAAGAGGAAAAGAAAGTAAGGCAATGCAGGCTTGGATAACAGGGGGGGAAATACAAGGAGGGATAGATGGTACATTTTTTCTTGCTTTCATCTGCTGATTATATTGCTATTAAGCTCGTTGTTGACCTATTTACATGCCACCCCTCCCTTTCTCCTTCTCCATGTCACAGAATACGAGGACGGAAATGTCCGCTAGCTCGGCCTTTGGCTCTTCCGCTGCCCACGAACCCTGGCTGCTGCCGCTGATATATACCTCAACAATGGCATACCTCCTAGTCGTCACTGACATGATCCTTTCCTGTCCAATTGATCGCACAGGTTATCGAATATGAGTTATAGAAAGAATTTGCCGATTATAATGGAGGGGGGAGGCAATGTGCCCTGTCCTACAGGTAAGACGTCTGCGTTTGAAATTGATCATGCCTGCAGCGAGCGTTCCCTGCCACAGCCAAACCCAAGGCACGTGCTTTCCATCACGGTCTTGTCAGCGAGGAGCAAGGAAGAGGAGGGGAGGACTGGGTGGTGGTGGTGCTTGTAAAATTATTGTCGGCCTTGGTCATGACAGGCGAACTGAAATAAGCCCCGCTGATGAATACGGTGGATGCCAGGCGCAGAAACGTTGCGAGAGAGGGAGGAAGCTTGTCGTCGAGGTCATCATCGTTCTGATTCTGAGGGGAGGAAGCCGCCAGGCGCGTGGCCCGTGGGTCGGGCGACCACGTATGGTGGTGGCGTGATGAGGAAGGCGTGCGTGGGGGTGGTGGTGGCCACGGCCAAAAGGAGGAGGAGGGCGGCCTTCATCGCTTGCTGCTGCTGCGCTTGTCCACCTGTGTGTTCATGTGGAGGACCAAAGGAGGCGTGGAGTCGTGAGAATGTGAGAATTAAATGTGCCAGAGCCTTCATCCGCTAGCTAAGCAGTTTGTACTGGCTAGGGTTTGATGTGGTCTAAGTGTGTCAAAATGCATGTGCACAGCGGGATAGGCAAAAGTTGCGGGGTGGGAAGCTTACGGAGGGGGTGGGGAGGTTTCTGACACGACCCCCTTCACCTTTTTCGAACTCAGGTCACTCAAAAGGCCCGCAAGCGTAACCCCTAAGACGAGAATCGTCAAAGGAGCCTCTACCCTCTGCCTGCTCGTAAATGCGAGGCTTGGACAGGAGGGGCCTGGTGGCCCATGGAAACGTTCCACAGAGTGTTCGGAAGCGGAAGCCCCGCGGTGACTTCCCTTCTGACTCTCACACTCACCCAACCCAACCCCCAACACACCTACTCAGGCGCTCTAAAAGCCCCGCTCGTCGTCGTTGCCATCGCTCCGTGGCCCTTACCTACGCTGCCCGCGCCTGCAGTCAAAAGCCAGACTTGCTTCACCAGGCATCATCAATCCGCTGCTCCTCAACCGACGAGGCCATTTGCACTCCACCCTAGCGCGCACACAAGCAACACACTCCACCCGCGCCAACCAGCACACCATGCCAACCAGCAAGCCCTTCCGGCCCGTCCGGGAGCGGAACTACTATCTGGAAGACGCCCGCAAAGTCGCAGATTTCCTCCGGTCTCGGAGCAGTCACCCTGCGCCCGAAATTGCCATTGTGCTGGGCAGTCGTCTGCAAGACTTTGAACAAGCCATCGAAGCCCCCGAGAAAGTGTATTATGAAGAGGTGCAAGATATCCTCCCTTCGTTTCCGACCTGCTCCGCGGCCATGGGCACGGAGGGCGCGTTCATCTTTGGGTTGGTGGATGGGGTGAGTGTGTTGGTGATGCAAGGCCGGTTTCATATGTACGAAGGGCATTCTACTCAGGCTACGACTTTTCCGGTGCGCATTATGAAGGAGCTGGGTGTGCAAACATTGATTCTGACGAACGCCGCGCGGGGCTTGAGTCCGACGTTGGAGATTGGCGATGTTATGTTGGTGGTCGATCATTACAACACGGAACGGAGCAGCGAGACGCACCCCTTGGCAGGGATTAACTTGGAGCATTGGGGGCCTCGTTTCCTGCGGTGTGATAACTTGTATGACTTCACTTTACGGCGGCTCACGAGGAAGATTGCGAAGGAAAATCGGATTGCACTGAAGCAGGGAGGGTATATTTTTGTGTCGGGCCCGTCGTATGAGACGCCCATGGAGGAGGATGGGTTGAGGAATTTGTGTGAGAAGAGGAAGGGGTGGGGGAGGGCGTTGATGCACTTGAAATACTGGGTGGGGGCGACGGATAGGGAGGGGGGGGATAGACCGGGGGGAGTGTTTGATTTGCTGGATCGGGTGTTGAATCATTTTGGGTTGTGTGATATGGTGGTGGGGATGAGTACGGTACCTGAGGTGCTTGTGGCTGATCATTGTGGTTTGAAGGTGGTGGCGTTGAGTGGCATCTATTTCGTTACGCAGGAGAATACGGAGAAATTGGCGGGAATTCCGCATTATGAATATAATACGCACAAACGGGTCGCGTATGAGAAGAAGAGGAGGAGGGAGGAGGAGCATCGCCAGGGGCAGATTGCCCCTAAAATGACGGCGTTACTCCGAGGGTTGCTGCAGGCCTTGGGGGACACGAGGGATATTACGATGGATTTTGATATGGCGGAGATTGCACGGTGGAGGTTTCCGACCACGTTGTGTGTGTCGTGGAATAAGGTGATTTTTGGAGTGGTGGGCGTGGGGGCGGCAGTGAGTGTGCTTGTCACGGTGGTGGCGGAGAGGAGACGACGATAGGGAGGAAGGGAGGGAGGAAGGATGGATAAAGATAGCGTGCTGGTAGTTGAGGACGTTGGGTCACTCGTGGAATTGGAGTCGATGAGGTGAGGATGGACAGAGGAAGGAGGGAGGGAGGGAGGGAGAGAAGGTTTATATAGCAAGCGAATTGCGTGGTGCGGGGGAGGATGACGGTCTGATATTATATATGTACACTTCTGTATTGATTCTTTGTTGTTGTTGTTGTTGTTAGCGTCTCTGTACTGCACTGCACGCGTGTCTCTTTATTTGTGTGAAAACAAATCGAAAAAAGAATGAATGAGAAGAAATTGATGCCATCTCCTCCTCCTTGCTCCTCCTCCCATTCTTGTGGCTCTGTTGTCTCCTCCTTCTCCTCCTCTCCCTTTCCCTTCTTCTCCTGCTTCTCCCTCTGCCCCATTATAAATCACATGCCAGGCACTCCCTCCCTCCCTCCCTCACTCCCTCAATACCCAATGCCTATTCCTGCTGTTACCGGCACGCTCTGCGTCAATTTACTCACCCCCCCTTGTCCTCCCGTGGCTGTTACTGCAGGGTCATGCGGTACTGCACTGACAAATTCAAACGCCTCCTTACATTTCTCCATCCCCGCCGAATTGTCAAAATTTCTCACCACGCACATGTCCCCATCTCCCTGCGCTAACTGCCCTTGCTTTATGCTCCACCTCTTAGCCCCCCACCCTGAACAATCACCAAGAGTCACCCCTTTCTTCCCTTTACTTGTCGTCCGAGACAAACACAATTCGGGTTGGAAAGCCTTGTAGAAAAACCGTTCTCCTTGCCCGCTGCTCGTGAAGCGGACGCCGATGGCCCAGCGTAGTTTGGGGTCTCGTAAGTCGCAGGGGCGAAAGCGCTCACCTTCGAAGCACATGCTGTGAGGGGAGGGAGGGAGGGAGGGAATGAGAAAAAGAGTGTGGATGACTAACATCCAAGTACTTTTGAATGTACTTGAACAAAGCAGAAATGCTTCTAACATTGTAATCCCCCCCACTTCTCCCTCCCTCCCTCCTTCCCTTCCCCCCTTACCCATCCGCAGCCTGCAAGAAAAACCCTCCTTCGGAAAAGGGCACCTCCGTCATCAGCAACCCCGTGTATCCAATCGAACAATGCTGCATCTCCACCGTATTTTTAAAGCGTTTGAATTTCCCAGTCCCGCCAGGTTTGGATCTGACGAGGCAGTTTTTGCCTTTGTCTTCTGAGACGCAGACGTAGCCTCGGCTGTCTTGGTTGATGGACCTGTATTTTTGTTTGGGAAGGAAGAGGGTAAGATAAGGAAGAAGAGCGGGCATTTTTTTTGCGTCACTACATACTGAAATGTCTGCAGGAAATGCAGCTGTAGCTCGAGCGCAACCCACGCCCCTTCGAAGCAGCACCCACCAGCCTCCCTCCCTTCCTCCCTTTTCCCTCCCGCTTCTGACGCCCGTACGTACCAATGCTTCGACCCACAATTCTTGCACGGCCCAGTCGACACGGGTGAGACGGGCGAATGGCACCATTTTCGTTCCAAGCACATGTCGGACTTGTCGTTCTCAAGCAGAGAGACAAGGACGTTGCCTTCCTTGCGCTCTGCAATGATCCACGCAGTGCTGCCGTCGCACATACCAAAGCCCTGGGCACCCAAGCAGCTCTTATCTCTTGGATCGATCAGCCAGAAGAAACGCTTGCCTTTGTTGGAGTAGGAGGAGTCCTTCTTCTTCTTGGGCGGCGGGGCCTTTTTGGGTTTGTTCTTTGCGGCGTGGGCGGGAGTCAGGAAGAGGGCGATGAAGACTAGGAGAAGGAGGAGCGAAAAGTGCAGCTTGGGGCGACGGCGGGAGGGGCTGGCCATAGAACTGGCGCTCCTGCTGCTGCCGGTGACTGTGCATGTGCGGTGGGGGTTGGTGCGGTACGTGAGATGGTGTGGTGTGTGGTTGCATGTAGAGGCTCCTTCTTCCTTCTGCTGCCGCTTTTTCCTTCGCCGAGACCAAAGGAGGTTTTCGCTACGTTCCGAACCTTCTCATCCCGCCCTGCTTTTTAGACTCTCAAGTGAGCAAAGAAAGCAACATTTAACAGATTCTCCATTCCATAATCATTCAGACATTTTGTTTCTTTTCGCAAGCATCAAAATGCCCCTTCTACTTTCCTACCGACCTCCCACCCCCACTACCACACCAAACACCACTCCTACCACACAAACCTCACATGAGCGGCTCCAAATCCATCTCCAACGCCGAAGTAGGAAAAGGGATATCATACGCCTTCAAGACCTCAGGATGCAACACCCCAAATGTTCCAATCCTCACCGGCTTCCCCTCCTCCCCCTTCCTCACCAACATCACATCCGCGCACCTCCCGGGGAAAAACGCCGGGTCCTCACTCTGCTTGATATAATACTGCATCCCCTCTTTCAACACCGCCATTCTCTCCTCCCCCCTCATGCTATTCCCAGCATAGGCCTCCGTCGGGCCCACCTGCACAAGCAACATCACCCTATCAACTAACCCATGGATAGACTCAAACCCTGCCGTCATACACGTATAAGACGCCACCAACCTCCTCACATTCCGCGCACCCACATCCGTCTCCTCATCCCTCAAAACCACATCCGAAATCTCAAAGAACCTCAAGCCCTCCTTCACTTGCACCGCCCGATTATGCTGCAGAACTTTAAGCAAACCAGGCAATAACGTCGTCCTCACTATCTCATATTCCTCATTCGCCGGGTTCGACAACGACACCGCCCGTGCATCCGGCCTCCTCAGCTTCGTGAAATTCTCCGCACGAGAACACAGACCGTGGGTCAGCACCTCTAAATACCCAGCACGTGACACCTCATCTCTCAACAGGTCAGCGAAGGCATTGATCGGCAGAGGCTTCCCCACTGTCAGAGTCGCCGGGACCTTAATTGGCAAATTGTTATACCCATAGGCAATCGCCACGTCTTCAATCACGTCCACGGCATGCATGACATCTGACCTCGTGGGAGGAACCGTGACTACAACCGAATCAGTCGCCCCATCATAAGAAGCCGGCCCGAGCTGCATTTTATTACACAACGTACACACCAACTCTGCGCCCAGCTCTCGGCCAACCAAACTCTCAATATCGCTCATTTTAGCCGCCACTTGACGAGAGGAGAGGAGGGGGGTTGTTTCCACGCGCCGATCCTCTCCTTCGTAAATGACGTCGACGGACTCGACGGTGAAGGGGAGGGCGCAGTGCTGGGAGAACATGGTCACGACTGTGTCAAGGACAATATTGGCTTTGGTGCGATCGGTGGCGGTGCATTCAATGAGGACGTTGCGGGTTTGTAGGGTGATTCGGGAGTGGCGGCCGTTGATGATGGGGGGGAGGGAGAGCACGATGCCTTGACTGTCGTATAGGACGGGGTAGAGGGGAGCATCATAAATTATGTCGGTGTAGGGCTTAAGGTGCTTGGCAGACTCGTCGGTACGATAAGAATCGAGCAGCTCTTTGCCATTGAAAACCCGGCCATCTTCGGACGTCAGAGGGCTGAATTGGATGGAGGTCGGCTCGGCGGCTTTGTAGGTGAAAGGCCCTTGGAGGGTATCGAGGTCATGCGTCCCAATCGCCACTAACGTCCGTCTCCGGCAGATATTTCGGTGCAAATGCTCTTGCAAGTCAATGAAACTCTTGTACACCAAGGGGTCAAACGCCACGTCGCGCAGAATCGCACAGACCACCACCGGGCGGATCGCTGCTGTGGAGGCCTCGACAGTCATAGTAGTCCGCCCACCACCATTCCCCGTCGGCTCGACCTTCCGGTACACCGGCGCCTCTTCCAACTCTAAGAAAATGCGAAGCGCCCGCGACAGGCCTTCCATGCACAGAATGTCATACCGGTTGGCAGGCACGTCAATCTTGTAGATTACCGCCCCGCCCTCCGCCCCGTCCTTGCCCTTGCTGCTGCTTCCCTCCTTCGAGGCCAGCTCGGCCTCGGTGGTGATCTCGTCCAGCTCAATACCAAAGTCAAAGCACAGATCTTGGAACTCGTCGTCTGTGTACGTCTTGCCCAAGGCCGTGAAGAGGTCGTCGCGGACGAGGGAGATGGTCGGCATGATGGT
>Ga0105054_10009294_pt1 | contig 12788 bp, 4 predicted proteins | sample BON02_FD_78091 | JGI IMG/M metagenome (GOLD analysis project Ga0105054, IMG submission 78091) | Freshwater microbial communities from Lake Bonney liftoff mats and glacier meltwater in Antarctica - BON-02 (megahit assembly) | ecosystem: Environmental > Aquatic > Freshwater > Ice > Glacier... | reverse complement strand
TATATATATATAGACATATATATATATACATATATATATGTGTTTATATATATATATATATATATATGTATATACATATATAAATACATATATATATACATATTTGTATATGTATAAAGATATATATTTATATATGTGCTTGAAGATCTTCAAACTGAGATACTTTTACAATTTCAAATACACGTCAAGAACTGAGAAACATGAAGAGAACTTAGGACTGGGACACACAACGAGTACTAGGACTTGAAGACTTGACCACTTGACCACCACACACAGATCTTGAACAAACTGAAAGATCTCAGCAAACATGCACCACACACACCACACACACCACACACATAACACACACCACGTACAAACCTTCAGCAAATTGAAAGAGCTCAGGGAACATGATGAAGCCGACAACGCCGAAGAAGTAGATCATCACCAGCGCCAGCCCTGCAGTTTGGAGGAGGGTGTCGCCACGGTAGGTGATAGAGCGCATCACATTCTGTAGCACCACCGAATGCGCAAAGATCTCGAGGAGGTGCACGAGGAGGAGGAGTTTGGCGCCTTCGTGTTTGATGAGCAGCGCCAAAACATTCACCACCGTCTGCGCAGTGATGGTCCAAAACTTGACATCAGTGCAGAGGTAGATGAGTTTGACGGCATGCAAACGGCATCGAGACAAGGCGAGCGACGACGTCTTTGTGCCGTGTTGTCGTGCAATGTGCTGATGGATGGGGTCAGCAAGCTCCGGCGGCAACCAAACAACCAACGCCCACAAAGATTTGGCCAGGGGGCGTTTGGAATTACTGACGATTTTAGCATTGATCATTGGGATGCCAAGCTCTATGACGTACCACCACTGGCGCGTCATGGCAAAAAGGCACTGAACACAGCTGAGGACGACCACAAGTTCGCGCCACCCAGGTTTAATGCGGTAATGGATCAAATCTTCGTTGTCGCCACAGATAAAAGTCTTGTTGCACTCGTAGTTGTAAAAGAGCAAGAGAAGCAAGTTGATCAGGATGGCATTGTAGAAAAAGACCTTCTCGCGCCAGTCAAGTGTCAAGCGGAAGAAATTGAGAAAGGTGTTCTCTTGCAGCTTGGCTTGGTGCTTCATTTCTTCGAAGAGCGAGTCAAAGGATTCCGAAAAGTCAGTGAGCATCGTCTGCAAGTTGGCGCGATTGACGCTTGTCAGAATCCGCCGTTTGCTAGCTTCCGTCAGATACTCACAAAGGCTGGGAACAATGAAATAGGCCTTTTCAAGGACGCCTGCACGGCTAACTTCAACGACACCCACAGTATTGTGCAGAGCCTCTAGGTCCCAAATCTTGAGGCGGGTCATGCCTGCCTGGAACTTGCCGGTGGTGTCGAATGTCGATAGCGTGATATACGAGATGTAAAACTGCTGCGCCACTTGACGAGCCTGTTGACGCTCAGCCTCTTCAGCTTTGGTGTGACTGGTATCGGAATAGCCTTGTGCCCCGAGGGCCTCTTCCTCGCTCACCTCGCCACGCTTGCACAGCTCACGCACTAGCGCTGGGTTGTACCGCAGGAGGAGATTGTTCATATTCAGCCGCAGAGCTTCGGGGCCCAGCGTCTCTAGCATCCGACCCGGTATGTAGGGCTCGTCGACGCACTCGAGCAGCGACAGTAGGCATGTTATGGTAGCAGCCTTGAGGTGGTTGACACCATGCGCAAAGCCGCTCATGGCACTATCTAAGTTGTCCTCCACCATCTCAATTGTCATGTCAGCTGCTTGTGTGTTGGGAGCCCCGTAACCAAGCTTCAGGCTTACCATCTGCGAGGCGCTGTGTGCTGAGGCTGTCTCGGTGTAGTTAAGACTGAGCAGCGAATTGGCCGACGCCACGAGCGCCGTGTCGACCAATACCCGCTGGTTTGGCCGGCACGGGTGTTGCACCGACTCTGCTAAAAATTGCAAAGCTCTTATCGGCACTCGCACCATCAGAGGACAGATGTGCGGCGTGGCAGCGATGACATAGTTGGCGGTGGCCGAGATCAAGTCAACCGAGCGGATGCCATTCTTTTGAGTGCGCAAATAATTTTGCAGACACAAGTTGTGTCCCTCACACAGGAGCTGCAGAAATCGGAAGACGGCTTCGACATGACTGGTGGGTCTTACATCACCCCTCATCGCCTGCACCAACTGCAGCTGTAAGCACCGCACTTGCCCACGCATACGATCCTCATGCTCATACACCTTTGCAAGCACGCTGTCACAGGAAGCACCCACAGAATTTGATTGTGCAGAGCGCAAGATACTTTGGTAGAAGCTCCTGGTATTGAGCACCTCAAGCTGGCCACGTCGCATACGCACGAGAAGCTCTCCCATGAAATCTGACGACTTGCGCCCCGATCTCTTGAGCACCTGGTAAAACGAAAGTTGGACAGGTGTTGGCGGGGACACTTGGAGCACTACGATTCCTAGCTCTAGAGCCATCATTGCGACGCGGTCGCAAGTCGGCGACATGCCTATCAGCTCCACTATCAGCTTGGGAATGCTGGTAAGAATCCAAGGAGGCGGCAGGGAATCAGAGACGGACTGCTGCCAATCGACCACCAAGCCTCGCAACACCCGCAACAGGACCATGGTTTCCATCTCCCACATTGCCATGTCTACGCGTGGGGTACAGGCGACCATTTCGACTAAGGACTCGATGGGCGACAGCACTCGCCGAGTGCTAGCAGCGTCCAGTGTGCTATGTGCCACTGCCATTTCTATCGAAAAGATGCTACATAGACTCACGAGCTCGCTCCGCACTTCTGGTGGCGGGAAATCGTCTAATCCATCGTGGTTGTCCTCCTCATCCAGGCCATCCTGGCCATCCTGCAGATCCTCAGGCTGGGTATGCACATGTTCTTCATCGTCAGAGTCGGACATTTGAGCCTCCTCATCCACAATGGGGTCAACCACGTTGAGGAACGCCTGAGCAAAACATTGGAGCTTTCGTGCCGTGACAAGTGAGACTACACTCTCCTTTGGTCGCTCATATGTGTAGCGCGGGAGTTTGTGCCTCTTACGTTCTTGCCGCTCATCGAGTTGCATTTGCATCTTATCTATGTCGTGCTGCATTGCATGTGACACCGGCACCTTGATTGGACAATGCTCCATATCTGACATTTGCTTCCAGAGTGCGCGAACAGTCACAAACGTCTCTTTCGCGCGCACTTGCTGGTCCTCATCGACAAGATGGCTCTCATGACGTGGCGAGTGCATACCATTCATGTCAGAACACTCGAATATCTGCACCGATTCGAGGAGGTGCATGAGACGCATGAAGATACTTTGCAGGGTGTTGCGGTTGGAAAGCGACATGACTTCGAGGAGACTTGTGTCGTGCAGCACGCCGCTCAACATGGGGCACCAGTGATCAGACAAGAGCAATTCTAATTCAACGTTCGCACGTTTCTGCGCCTCCTCGCCCTTGAGACGCCCGGGAGGTAGCGCCAAGGTGTCACCACCATGTGAGCGCTCCCACGACGCGGCAAGGGCACGTTGGTCGGCAATCTGCAGCTGCGCTTCCAGGTACTCTAGCATGCTCCAAAGTGCAAGGTGTGCAGTAGCGTTGCTCGACTTGTTTCGCAATCCACGCGACAGATAGAGGCTGCAAAAGAGGTCGAGGGCAGGCGCTTTGGCGCGCGCGAGGGAGGCGGTACCGGTCACGTCTTGCGCAATGCGAGTAGGCTCAAAAAGAGATCGAAGCATCTTGTGGTCCGAAGGCCCAACGTCAAGCGATAGAAAGCGAAGGAGCCGCAGCAACGCAATATTGTATTCAAGCACGTCGTGCATGGGATCCTCAATGCCTGCCCGCTCCTTGCGTGCAGTGTCGCGCACACGTTGGCCCTCTCGGCCGCGGAAGAGCTGAAGAGCCAATTCCTTGCATTGTCCATCTGCACCTTGTAAAGCTCCTTGTTTGCCAAATGCACCTTGTGACGCCAAATACTTGTTGCGCGTATGCTCTTCTGGCGACACCAAGATGCTTGACGGGCCATGTGCAACAAGGCTCCGCAGAATATACCGCTGAGTCCCGCGAACCATGTTGCCTTGTATATTGAAGGCCGTCTCAAGGAAGCGCAGACACCACACATCAAAGACAGGCTTGGTGGTAGCCTTGGGGATCGGGGCGCCAACCTGCCCAAGTTTGGCATTCGACATATGACCGCTAGAGCCTAGGATGACATTAGAGCCTAGGTTGACAGGGCCCTTTGAGGAGCCCAAGCCTCGAAAAGAGTCGAGGTTTTGCGTGGATTCACCTCGCCCAGAAATGGGATTGGCAGGCACATTGGGACGGAAGGACGACTTGGTGGCCGCAAAGCCCGAAGCACCATAGGCCAGGTAATCCACTACACCATCAATCACTCGCAAATCCATCTTCTCGCACAGCGACAGATTACTTTCGAAGATGCCAGCCAAGGCCTTGGGAACTCCTGATATGCCCCATCGCAGAAAAGAGGTGATGAGAAGAACATGGCGGGACACAAGGAGCTGATTGCGCGGCAGTCCGCGGCTATAGTGCTCCAGAAACTCAAATAGCAAAGGCATACACTCCTTGACAAGCCAGTGCATCGCTGCCGGTTCCATGTCGTGACCTCCTGAACTGTTATTGTCCACGAGTACCGACGTAGGCACAGTTATCTGTGCTGCCACAAAGAGACCGTTGGGATCACCAAATGGTGTCATGCACGAGCGAAGCATTTCAATTACAATGTCATGGGCTTGTGAACGGCGCATAATTTCCTTGATAACGAAGGATCGGCCAGCAGCTTCTTGCGCATTCATCCTGGGATTTGGTGAGCACATGTCGCGCAATTCTGTGAGGAGAGTGAGAATATCGTTGCGGTGTTGCGGGGTGAGGCGGTGTGGGTCACGCGTGGTCGCTAATGTGACCTTAAAAGGTTCAATGAAGGCTCTCAATCGGTGAAGCGAGTGTTCAACCAAGTGAAGATCTTTGATCGAACTGTTTGGACGCAGCAGCTGAGTATCGAAAAGCTGCAAGTACATCTCCATCTTGGGTGTGCGTTCTCGGATGAGCAGGCTGAGCGCTGACTGGGCAAGCGGCTGCAACTGGCTGCGCATAGTGTCAAGCAGTATTCGCGCAAATCGACTCTGGTCCACCCCAATCACAAGCTGCATGTAGCCTATGATGTCGTTGATGCGATCTGACACGCATTTGTCTTGCAGTAATAGTGCAAGGTCCATGACAATACGAGTGCTCGACATGGTCTTGCTGCCCTTACACTTTGTGTTACACTTTGTGTGCACGGCTCCCATCTTATCGTCAAAGGTGCTGCCCGAGAAGGACATGGTGGTGAAAAGGGTGCTGCCAGCGCGCTTGTTAAATTGGTTGCCGTCTTTAAAGATGACGTCTTTGGCCACTGCAAGCATGCGCTGGAGGCGGACTGTGAGGCGCAAATCACACATCTTATGCATCACGCTGCACCCTATCAGCTTGGCCTTGTGTATGGGCCATGTCGCTGGACACACAATGTGTCGATCAAAAACCTGCTCAGTCTCTGCATGTCGTGGGTCAACAGGCAAAACGATGATATCAGAGCTAAAATCAAGCATGGCAATGACGGGAAGAATCAGTTCTGTCTGCAGCACTTTTTCGTCGCTGTAATAGCCCAGTGAGATAAATTCATCCACCAACTCCATCAAAACCAGTGTTAGCTTAGCCTCATTTGCTTCATACTCAGGGACGTTGAAACTAGACTTATTGCCCAAACAATGGAGCACCTCTTTCTTGAGTTCTTCATGAGGCTGCACATCCAAGTCCACCGGGTGTTTGACGCTAGCAAGCACAGGGCCCACCTCGCCGAGAGTATCATAGGCAAAGCATGTGCGAGTCCTGACGATCTTGTCGACGGAAGGCCGTTGCACGTAGAGAGTAAGCATCAGCCGTGCATAAAGACAGCGCAGTGTGGCCGGCAGCCTTTCGTTTTTAAAGCACTGCAAGAGTGCATTGTAGCTCATGTGCCTCCGAGGTCCTGCGCACAGAAAAAAAAAGAAGCGTGTCAAGTTGGGAGGTTTCAATCTAAAACACCGAAGCACAGCCCGAACCAACCAAGATTGTCATTTTGGTTCTCAGAGTCGATAATCCCGGACGGATCACATCTCAAGGATGACATCCCCCGGACGGATGACATCTCAAGGACGACATCCCCCGGATAGCATTCATCCCCCGGATACCATTTATGCATCACCGCCCAATTGAATTTCCTATTCTATTCTTAATGAACCTGGTCCCAAGCTGCACGGCGAATCTGGGAGTTGACAATCGATTTTTGTTTTCGCATTTTCCATGTTTTCGGATGATCCAAAACAAGAACCGAATCTCCACGTCCAAAACCGGATTTGTTGAAACAGTCAATTGCACTTTGTCCTCCGACTACTGGAACTCCTTTTTTGGTGTTATTTGCCTGTGGACTGTCGCATAATTTCCATGCACAGCAACTAATTGCAGTGATACAAGTGTTCCGTGCTTGGCAGCTTCGAAGTGGCTGGCGTGGTTGTGCGTGAGTTGCTAGGGCTACGCTCATCGCATCATTTGCGTCATGGTCGCATCACTCTCGCATCACTGCAAGCGCAGCGGCCGAGGATGTATTTCTGTAAAATTGCTCAACTGGCACAAGATCTGGCGGATTTTCTTGAAAGAATTTGCAAAAAAAATATCGCGACGAATCTGGACTTTGACGGAGGATCAGACGTCTGGACTCTGGCGGTAGCTGGCTTTGGTAGGTGGCTCCTCACCCCAGGAATGGCACTGGGATGCAGGATGCCTAGTTGTGTTGTTGGTGTCTATCAGTTTTTCCAGACTTCGAGTGCTCTGCCTCGGATCGTACCTCTCGTGATCCCCCATTGCGAATTGACTTGTGTGCGTCGCCGTTAAGGCAGAGGACTGTCCAGCAAGGCGATGCCTGCGGGGCTGACACAACGCTGTGTGGATGTGCAGCTGATCGAGCGACCAACGCGGCGTGCAAGCGTGCACGCTTGGCGCAGCGTCATGGGGTCTGACAGGTGTTTGCCCCGCCTCTTGTTGCTTTTGAAAGAAATTGAACAAAGAAAACCTGATAGACAATAGGAGCGCAAAAGCTTGCTGGGCACGCAGATTTTCTTCTTCGGTGTTTTCGTTTCACGGGAAGAAATGTATTCTTCCCCTGAAAACACGAACCGAGAAAAAAAGGCCTTTGTCAATAAATTTCCACTACAGCGGTCAGCATCGAGTGGCGCGCGGCAGCAAGGGTGCTTACACGCCCATAGCCGCCGAGCGCCCGGATGGCACTCCGCTTCGATTGTCGCGCATCAAATTGGCGGTAAAGGAAGAGCATCAAAGAAGGGGTAAAGGATCAAAGAAGGGGTAAAGGAAGACACGCAGCTCGGGCAGATGTGATGATATGTACCTCCAATGAGAGCATGGGCTTGTTGGTTGCAGCCCATACACAGCTTCTGCAACATTTCAAGCTGCGCAAGATATAAGGCGTAGATGTCTTTGTCGGCAACAGAGGTCGTCAGTGCTTCCAAGTCGATGATTCGCACTGAGTCCACACCCCTACCTGTCGCCGCACTTGACTGTAATCCACCACTCCCGACCACTTGATGGCGACTGGCACCATCAGAGGAGCCTGCGCCGTTTTTCGACGTAGATCCTCCCGGCTCCGGCCGCACACGAATTTGCACAATACCCTTTTCGGGAGAGATGGTGTCAAAGATGAGGAGCGAGCGACGTTTATCGAGGAGCCAGCGGTGCAAAAGGATGTCCTGATTGCGTTTGATGCCAAGCCCTTTGTTCGTCAGCAGTTTGGCCAGACAATGCACATATTCCTCGCGTCCTCCTGGGTCCGTGTCGATGCCGCTCAGGAAAAAATCGATGACAGTGAGCGGAATGGTCTCCTTGAGTGTCGACTGACAAGCTAGCATGGTGTGGAGGGTGTTACGCGCGTCGACTATGGTGCGGTGTCCGCCGCTCATTTGTTGCAGCAACATGGGCACAAAGTCTTTGAGGTGCTCAACGTTGTGCGGGCAGTCATTCATGGCGGCTTGGAGCGCTTTGTGGGCCATCCCATACACACGCAGCGCCGCATGCACATTCAAGCTTCCCCCGTCTCCTCGGCCTGTGTGCATGCTCCCACGCGATGGGGAATTGACAAACAAGCTGCCGCCGCCTTGGGGTACTCGGAAGCTGTTGAGACTGCCTGGGTCTGCTCTACGTGGTGACGTGCGTGGTGACGTGGAAATGACGATGGACTGCTCGCTATTGAGCAAGGGCTTCATCTTTTTGTGCATTAGCACAGTGGTGTCAGCAACATCATCTAGCAAGGCCAGTTGCCGCACCAGTTCCTGCCGCCGCCGCCGCACTTGATGTTTGCTCATGTGCACCTTGTTCTCACCTGAATACGCATGGGCTAAGTCGGCATGGACATTGCCTGATGCAAAAGCAGCAATCTCTGTTATGATTCGTGCGGCATACCGCAAGGAGTATCTTGTCTGGAACCCGCTTGTCTGCAACCCGCTTGTCTGCAACCCGCTTTGCATTCCCCTGTCCTCGGGCTGCTGCTGATGCACCTCAAGAAACCGATGCAGCGCTGCGCGTGTGCTCATGGCACGATAGCAGTCCTTAAGATAGGACTGATCAATTTGTATGATACGGAAAGCATCTTGCATCTGCAAGGTGTGGCTGACGGAAGCCGTGGCAGTGCCACTCGTGCGATCTGATGCTTGCGAATGCAAATATGTCTCGCTTTTGTGGCCCATTAGGTACACCAATTGCTCAGCGGCAATCTGGCCCTCACGGTGCGCGCCGGATCCAATCAGCTGCACGGCTGTGGCGGGAACAGTCTCAAAAGTAGACACAAGAGAAGCCTCGCGCCGCAATGCGATGTACTGGTCTGTCACCACGTGCCGCAACCTGCAGCTGCCCCCAAAAGAGCACGGCCGCCCATCCAACGGGTCCAGATGTTCGATCCGCCACAATGAGTCCGCCGACAGTGCCGTTGAATGCGATTTTGGTTTCAAGTAAATAGAGCCAGCATCGACGTCCTGGGGCCCATCAGAATGTGCCAGGACACAGTTGAACTCAACGTGCAAGAGTTGTATCACATCGCCCCCCTTGACCAGATGCTGGAGATTGGGCGCATAGGGCGTGTAAGCATGAAACTTCCATGTTGTCTTGACATCAATGTTGAAGCAATTTACTTCGTAGAACTCATAGGGCTCGCTGATCAGCGCCGCGTCCATGGTGTTCTCCTGGGCCACGTGTAGCATAAAGCCGGGCGCCTTGACAGAGGTGATGCTGATAGAGTCGCCGTAGCGCACAGGTTCTCCGACAATGATCGACCTATACCGTGGCTCCATCATCCACCAGGCTTCTGGCCCGCCGTGCTCCGATAGACAGACACGCTGGCATTGGCTTTCGACATCAGCCACCTCCTTCGAACGAATGGTCACGAGCTTTCCGCTCTTGACGTGCCGCAGCTCAATCGTCTGGCCATATGACACCACTTGGCCCCGGCATCGCTCCTGTTCATAGGTATTTTGTCCCGCTTCCGACTGCGCTTCCTGCCTGAATCGTTCGATGGCCGCGTGCTCCTCGGCATCCAGCGTGTAGTGCATCTCCTCTTCTTTGTCCCCTTTGCCATAGTTCTCCAGGGACTTTGCCAGCTGGGTTGCCAACTTCTTTTGGGCTTGCGATTGCAGCTTTGCAGAGATTCGATACAGGTTGTCTTGGACCTTGGAGGCCGCGCCGACGTCGAGAATTCTGCGAATGTCGCACTGCCCATCCGCAAAGCCATCTGCGCCCATAAAGCCGCCCACACCGGAACCGCCCACATCTTCACAGTATAGCTGCACGATGTCACCAAAACACAGGCACTGGACGGAAGGTGCAGCTCCGCCTTGTGTTGCGCCGTCTGCGTCTGCAGACGACAGCAGCGCACCCGACCGCTGAGTATAATCAGCCTGTGCAGAGGCATGTTGGCTACCTGAGCTACCTGACCTTGTGCTAGGCAGCATTGCAGCGGCGTAGTTGGGCGTGAGGCGCTCGGGCTACGCTGATCGCGTCATTTGCGTCATGATCGCATCACTCTCGCATCACTGCAAGCGCAGCGGCCGAGGATGTATTTCTGTAAAAATGCTCAACTGGCGCGAGATCTGGAGCCAAATTGGGATTTTTTTGGAAGCATTTGCAAAAAAAAATTGCGACGAATCTGGACTTTGACGGAGGATCAGACGTCTGGACTCTGGCGGTAGCTGGCTTTGGTAAGTGGCTGATTAAAGAATGGCGCTGGGATGCAGGATGCCTAGTTGTGTTGTTGGTGTCTATCAATCTTTCCAGACTTCGAGTGCTCTGCCTCGGATCATACCTCTCGTGATCCCCCACTGCGAATTGACTTGTGTGCGTCGCCGTTAAGGCAGAGGACTGTCCAGCAAGGTGATGCCTGCGGGGCTGACACAACGCTGTGTGGATGTGCAGCTGATCGAGCGACCAACGCGGCGTGCAAGCGTGAACGCTTGACGCATCGTCATGGGGTCTGACAGGTGTTTGCCCCGACTGTGCTCTGTCACATGCCCACCTACACCGCTTCCCGCTCACTCTCCGTATGCATCAGCTGCGTCTGTGCTCAAGTGCACGCTTGTATCTTTAAATTTCGCCTTACTGTTTGTTCGGTGCTGCCAACAGCGAGGACGGTGCTGCAAAAAAGCCAACTGCGCAGTATGATGACGATGATAGCGAGGAGGAGGTTGTCAAGGCCAAAAAACCCAAGGTATTCGAGGGGTGTGGACAGGCGGGCCGCAGGCGTGGCGTGGTCATGGCTCGGGAGACTAGCAGCATGCACAGATCTCGGAATGGGAAAGAGCTTGAAAGGAGGGGATTGAGGTGACACTTGACAGGAGGTGCAAGCTGGCAGGGCAGAATATTCTGATGCACTATGTATGCACGAGTGGACATGCATGCATCTCCAGTAAGAAACCATCCCACGTGTGGGCGGGAAAATCGTCGAAAATGGGTTGGTGAGGGTGCAGAAGAAGGCAGTGTGTGGCAAAGAGGAGCAGTGCCGAAATTTGGTCCGCGGGGCGATGCTTGTCTGTGTGCTCAAATTTCCATCAATTTGCTGTTTTTTGAAACGGCACGGTATGTGGACATGCTGCTGAGGCAGAGACCAGCATGAGCATGCATCACCAGGCAGGCACAGCTGCTTGGTGCACCTCCGGGCAGCTGCCTTGTGTCAGGCTACAGCAAATATTGTATCCGACTCACATGGACAAATTGCAATTTTGTCACATGTTCACGTGCGGAGCTACCAGTAGTGCGCTATTGCGAACTGTGATTGATGAGTTGCAACTGATGCCCATTGTTTGCATGACGCAGAAAAAATCAAAATCGTCCAAGTATATTGATGATGCTGCAGAGGAGGTATGTACACACGTGCAGAATGCGTGCATGCTCTCGCGTGCACACAGACACACATAGACACACAACTCTCACACCACACGCACGCACACTGGACATAAGTCCAATTTCAAAAAAGAGGTCTAATTTCGCCCAAAAGTTGTCTTTTTTGAGCTTGGGTGTCCTCCAGGCGCGGCGGCGACGGGCTCAAGCCCTCCGCCGCCGCGCGCCCAACAACACTCACACACCACTGTCTCTCACACACGTGTGTGACAATGTCGCTTGTTGTTACATGTTCCTGTGAACCCAGTCTGACGGAGAAGGAGGCAATGTCGAGGACGACGACGACGACGACGACGATGACGATGATGATGATGAATTGAAGGGCAAAGGCCAAAAACGGGGCAGGTCTCCGAGAGAGCGCACCGCACGCCTTTGCCTCAGCGTGTGTTTGCGAATGCAAGAGGCTCCGCAATTGCGTGCACGAGGCTCTGAAAGAGCGTAGGTACACTTTGACGTGTAGACATGCTGTCAGATCATACGCCCACAGGCAGATAGTTGCGCGGAAGGATACGTTGATGACATTGGCAGACCGACACTGGAACACACACAGGCATACACAGATGGACTCGAATTGGTGTACTGATCGGGATGTATATGTATGTACCTGAAAGAGGTATAGAGATTATGTATACGCATATAAGTACACACAGACAGCAACCCCTACCACCTCCCCCCCCCCCTATATATGCACATGTATATGCAAACGTACTGACATATTGATTATCCGTGCATGAATTTGTGTAATTTTACATACAATAATACATGCACATATACATACATACATAAGTACGTATATGTATATATGTGTATGCGTATACATATATGTATCAATATATCCATATTTATGTGTATGCATATGGATATATATACATGCACACATACATGCACAAATGTATGTGTCTGTGCATGTACGCATACACATGTACGCATACACATACATGTGTATATATAGGCATACAGGTATATGTGTGTATGTGTGTGGGGGGGCGGGGGCGTCAGTGTTTGTTTGCGCGTGAATGTATGTGTGCGTGTACGTGTGTGTATGTGCGTGTGTGTGCGTGTGTCTGTGTGCGTTTTGGTGTGTGTTTGTGCGTGTGTGTGTGATTGTTTGTGTGTGTGTTTGTGTCTGTGTCTGTGTTTGTGTGTGTCTGTGTGTCTGCGGATGTGTGGGTGTGGGTGTGGGTGTGTGTGAGTGTGCTTGTGCGTGTATGTGTGCGTGTTGTGTGCGTATATTTGTGTGTGTATGTGTGTGTGTGTGTGTGTGTGTGTGTGTGTGTGTGTGTGTGTGTGTGTGTGTGTGTGTGCGTGTGTGTGTGTGTGTGTGTGTGTGTG
>Ga0105054_10009286_pt1 | contig 12792 bp, 10 predicted proteins | sample BON02_FD_78091 | JGI IMG/M metagenome (GOLD analysis project Ga0105054, IMG submission 78091) | Freshwater microbial communities from Lake Bonney liftoff mats and glacier meltwater in Antarctica - BON-02 (megahit assembly) | ecosystem: Environmental > Aquatic > Freshwater > Ice > Glacier... | reverse complement strand
TATGCAGGTTCAATCAAATAAGGCAATAGTAGGAAGAAATGCTTTTGCTCACTCTTCTGGAATTCACCAAGACGGCTTTTTAAAACATGCTGAAAACTACGAAATAATGACACCTCAATCTGTAGGAGTAGATAAATCGGATATTGTTTTAACGGCGAGGTCAGGAAGGCATGCCCTCAGGCATAGATTAGCCATTTTAGGTTTCCCTATTGCTAAAAATGAAGCAGATGAGGTATATGCAGTTTTCTTAGAATTGGCAGACCGTATCAAAGATGTTAACGATAAGGATTTGGTTCTTTTGATGAAAACAATTCAGGTTCCTGCTTAAAAATAAAATGTCCAATCCCAAATAAAACATTCACTTTTAATGTTTAAGGAACTGGCCAAATCTAGAGGTCTTGATCCGGAAAGTGTTTCGTGAAACAGTAAAAGCCATTGCTCGGAGAGCAATGGCTTTTAAATAAGAAGACTAACCTTTTATTTAATATTCATCTTCATTGAAGAAGAAATCATCTTTTGTAGGATAATCCGGCCATATCTCTTCGATATTTTCAAATGGCTGCCCATCATCTTCTAGTTCAGAAAGGTTTTCCATTACCTCATTTGGTGCTCCCGAACGAATCGAAAAGTCTATCAATTCGTCCTTTGAAGCTGGCCAAGGGGCATCTTCTAAATAAGAAACTAATTCTAATGTCCAGTACATATATTCACTAAGTTTAAATGTATATTTCTTGAATTTGGCTGCAAAAATATGGAAACTTTTTATTCAAAAACGTATTTTTGATAAAAAAGTGCCTAAACATTTAAAATAAAAATTTAGCACTTGATAATCAATCTTTTACAATATAACCATATGTCAATTGAAATAGAAATTTGTTGTTTTTCCTTAGGGTCGGCTTTAGTAGCACACGAAATTAAAGCAAATAGGGTAGAACTTTGTGGTGGTTTTCTGGAAGGAGGCACTACTCCGTCGTATGGATTGATCAAAATAGTTTTAGAAAAAATTAGGCCAGATGTCTTTGTTATGATACGCCCAAGAGGCGGTGATTTTTGTTATTCTGCCACTGAAATTGAGACTCTCCAAGAGGATATTATGTGTATTAAATCCTTGAGCCCCTCAGGTTTTGTCTTTGGTGCTTTAAAACCAAATGGTGAAATTGATACAGAATTATGTGCGAAAGTTATAGGCTGGGCAGCTCCTTTTCCTGTTACTTTTCATAGGGCATTTGATCAATGTAAACACTCAAAAGAAGCACTAGAGCAAATTATAGACGTAGGTTTTGAAAGGGTTTTAACGTCGGGGCAAGAAAACAATGTTTCGGAAGGATTGAATAATCTAAAAAAATTGAATCAATTGGCTGGTAACAGAATTCAGATCATGGCCGGTGCAGGAGTGAACGCAGAGAATGTACTTGAATTGGCAAAGGCTGGATTAAAGGCGGTACATTTTACGGGCAAAGAATGGGAAAACTCATCAATGATGTATACGTCAAAGGTTAGTATGCAAGCAGACGTGCTTCCTGATGATTTGGGGAGGTATGAGACTTCGCTAAAAAAGGCTAATGAAATTGTGCAAAATTTAAGTTCTTCTACTCAAACATAATGTAAAAAGTGACCGTATGTGTGTTAAGTCTATTCAAAAGATCTATGGGGTTTAACGCAGTACTGGTACCAGCAGCGGGTTTAATGATGTTTTTTAAACCATGTGAAAAATGTACCTCCGGTGAAAGCTTGAAAAATTGGCGAAAGAGCTCTAATCCAGCACCATATTCAAAACTAAAATCAGCGGTTCTAAGCCTTGCATTTCTAGTTAATGATGCTTTTCTGGCCAAGTTTATAGCGTTTGTTTCAAAACCTGGCCTAAAACCTACGAACATATTCATCCGCATATTTTGTCTTCTAAGCGATTTGTATTTTAATAAAATGGGCAATTCAAACCAAGCTTGCTCTCGTGCTGGAATGACATCTGGGTCTTGATTTACCCATAACTTTCTAGAATAGAGGGCTACTGTCGGCAGAATTCTTATATCAAACCTGTCGGACTTGTTGAGGTTCATTAACCCACCCATTTTAATACCATAATCTATTGGCGATGTTATGGATTCAACAGTAGTATTGGTAGACGATAAATAGAGCTGATTATGCTTTATTCTATAATTGCTCATAGCTACACCTATAAAATACCCAAATCTTACCGTCTTAGTGTCATAATCTGATTGGTGAATGACAGTGGAAACCTGAGCTTGACTTTTTAATGATATTGAAAAGATAGTAAATAAGCATAAAATAAGTATGCTATACCTTTTATCGCCCACCAAAGAAAACGTAAATTGCTTAGTATTCAATTTTAATTACTTTTTACCAACGTAAATAGAACAAATTCCTAAAGTAAGAGTTTTGCAAAAAGCATGCTCAAAACCAGCAGCTTTAAAAATACTTAAAAAATCTTCACCATCGGGAAAAGCCTTTACGGATTCTGGAAGATAGGTATAGGCAGTGCTGTCTTTAGAAATCAGCTTTCCAATAAGCGGCAAAATCTTGGAAGAATAGAAAGCATAAAGCTGTTTCATTGGGAAACTTTTTGGGCTAGATAACTCTATGACAACGCAGGTGCCATCCTTTTTGGTAACTCGCCACATATCTTCCAAACCTTTGCTAAGATTTTCAAAATTCCTTACTCCAAATGAAACGATGACGGCGTCAAATGTATTGTCGCCAAAGAGGAGTTTCTCTGAGTCTCCCATTTTCATTTCAATTTTATCGGAAAGACCTAATTTCTGCATTTTTTCTCTGCCATGTCTCAGCATTCCCTTCGAAATATCTACGCCAATTATTTTATCAGGATTTAGCTGTTTATTGGCTTCAATAGCCAAATCGCCAGTTCCGGTAGCAACATCTAAGATAAGCTTGGGCTGATCAGCTTTTAAATAAGACATCGCTCTTCTACGCCAATAAATGTCTATTCCGCCACTTAAGACACGATTTAAAAAATCATAATTTCCAGAAATGTTGTCAAACATTTCCGAGACTTGCTCTTTCTTGCTGGTGTCTTTATCTTGATAGGGTAAGATGCTTATTTTTTTGTTTTCCATTTTAATTCAGTTTGTTTTCTAATAAACCCGCACAAATTTGCTTCACAAGTCCGGGTCCTTCATAAATGAATCCCGAGTAAACCTGCACTAAGGTAGCCCCAGCATTTAATTTTTCAATGGCATCTTTTGCCGTTTGAATTCCACCTACTCCAATAATCGGGAATGCTCCGTTTGACTTTTTATGAAGATAAGCTATCACCGCTGTTGATTTATCTTTGAGAGGTTTTCCGCTTAATCCACCAGCACCAATAGCCATTACTTCTTGCTCAGAACTATTTAAAGGCTTTCTTTCTATGGTGGTGTTTGTAGCTATAAGGCCGTCAATTTTAGTGCTTAATGTTATTTCTATGATGTCATCCAATTGGCTTTCAGTCAAATCGGGTGCTATTTTAAGTAGAATTGGTTTTGGGTTATCTTTGTTACTATTAAGTTCTTTAAGGCTGTTTAGGATTTTGCTTAGTGGTTTTTTGTCTTGCAATTCTCTAAGGCCTGATGTATTTGGCGAACTAACATTTACTACGAAATAATCTATATAAGGATGCAAGTGATTAAAAGCCTTTATATAATCGGAAAAGGCATCCTCATTTGGTGTCATTTTGTTTTTGCCAATATTTCCACCAATAATTACATCTGTTTTTCTTAGTTTTAGAAGTTCTGCAGCAGAAAGAGAGCCGTCGTTATTAAAACCCATTCTATTTATTATGGCTTCATCAATAGGCAGTCTAAATAATCTCGGTTTTGCATTTCCCTCTTGAGGTAATGGAGTAACGGTACCTATTTCAATGAATCCAAAACCAAGAGTAGCTAATTCATCCACCCATTTGCCATTTTTGTCAAAACCAGCCGCCAAGCCCACAGGATTTTTAAATTTTAGACCAAAAATTTCAAGTTCCAACTTTTTGTTTTCTATTGAATATCTTGATTTTAAAAATCTTTTGCCAAAAGGTAGTCGGCAAAAAAACTGTAGGATGTCCATGGCCAAATAATGTACCTCTTCGGGATCTTTTTGTTTTAAGATTGGGAAGATGAAATTCTTATAAAAATTCATTATTGATTTGAATTGACTTTTATGAAGGCAAAGCTAGCCTTATTAGGCAATAATATAATTCATAAATGCTAATTATTTGTCTAAGGGGATTGTTTGTTTTTTTACAGTTACATCAAAAAAATACAATTCTATCTTTTATTTGTTTTAAAAGCGGTTGATTTATATTCTAACTTAACCTTGTTATTATAATATTCATAACATGTTCAATATCAGATTGTATAAAATAGAATTAGCTGTATTAACAGATTTATTTACTTCATGATAAGTAGAGCCGTTCAACCCATAACTTTTGCCGCTTAAAATTATTATCTAAAAATAATACTAGGAAACTTTGAACCTTTTAAAAGTTTCCTGAGTTTTGGGTTCGTGGAAATAAAAGAACGCATATTAATAAAGAGTCAAGAGATGTACTTCGCCAGAGGGGTTAGAAGTGTTACTATGGATAACATTGCTACGGAGTTGGGCATTTCTAAAAAGACCATCTACATGCATTTTGTGGATAAAGGTACTTTGGTGGAAGCATCCACCATTTTCTTTTTAAAAAAGCAAAAATGTCAAGAAAAGGAGACATTTCTAAAGGCTAAAAACTCAATTGATGAAATTATATTAAATACTCAAATGATGCGAGAAATGTTGGGTAATATAAACCCAGTCATTTTTCATGATTTGCAAAAGTTTTATCCAAAGGCTTGGAATCATTATTTAGAGCACAAAAAAAATCTTAAAGATGATGTATTAAGAAACTTAGATGAAGGCATAAAAGAGGGATACTACAGAGTAGATATTCAGACTAGAATTATGGCTAAATTAAGAATAGAATCTGTGGATATGGCTTTTAATCAAGATCTTTTTCCCGCAAAAGAATATAATTTATTAGATATACAGTTAGCATTTATTGATCATTTTATTAGAGGTATAGTGACAGATAAGGGGCTTAAAGCCTATGAATCAATTAAGTAAAATTTATGAAAAAAGCAGTATTAAGTATTTTAGGAATCATAATAGGGTTCACTGGGTTTGCTCAACAATCGTTTTCATTGGAAGAGGCAGTGAAATATGGCCTAAGTCACCATAGTGATATCAGGAATGCATTGGTAAAAAGGCAAGATACTGAAATCGAGATAAAGGAAATAAAAGTGGCAGGTATGCCACAAATAAAAGGCCAATTCCAATACACGTATAATGCCATTGTTCCTACACAATTGCTTATTGCCAAAAACTTTAATCCAGATGCGGCTGAAGGAGAAGTGGTTAAATTCAAGTTTGGCGTGCCTTGGTCTGGTCAAGTTGGAATAGCGGTTAATCAGCTAGTTTATGATGCCACATGGTTGGTAGGTTTACGGGCTGTGGATACCTATAGAAAACTGGCAGATCAAAATATTGTACAATCTAAAACTACCGTGGCAGAGAATGTTTCCAAGGCTTACTATTCTGTTTTGGTAGCTGAAGAACGAGCGAATTTGCTAGAACTTAACATCAGTAGGCTTGACACTTTGGAAATTAATACCACAGAAATGTTTAGACAAGGTTTTGTAGAAAAGCTTGATTTGGATAGGATAGCGGTTCAAAAAAACAATTTAAAAGCGGAGTTCAATAAAGTTAAAAATTTAATTCACTTGACTTTTCAGCTTTTGAAATTCCAAATGGGTTATGATGTAAATAAAGCAATTATCCTTACAGACAACCTAAAAGAGCAAGAAATGAAGGCTCTTTTTGTGTCAAATTATCAAGAAGTTAATCCTGAAGAAAGAGTAGAATATCAATTATTGAAAACGAATAGAGAACTTTTAGATTTGAATGTAGAACGCTTTCAAAAGAGTGCTTTACCAAATGTTTTCTTTAGTGGTACTTTGGGAGCTGGCCATAGTAATCCCCAATTTAATCCATTTGAAAGATGGTTTGGCTCGTCGGCATTATCCTTAGGTGTAAATATACCTATCTATGATAGTGGACTGCGAAAAACTAAAATTGAACGTCAGCGATTAAATATTTTACAAATCGATAATACAGCTGAAATGTTAAAAAATTCTTTCAAACTTCAGAATGACCAAGCTACAATTAGCCTTAAAAACGGTTTAGAAAGCTTAGAGACTCAGCAAAGAAACTTGGATTTAGCACAAGAAATAGTTCGTGTTACAAAAATAAAATACCAAGAAGGAGTGGGTTCTAATCTGGAAGTGGTTAATGCCGAAAACGATTTAAGACAGTCCCAAACAAATTATTTCGCAGCTTTATATGATGTGCTGGTAGCGAAAGTAGATTTAGATAAAGCACATGGTAAATTAATAATTGAATAAAATATTACTCATAAATAACACGCATGAAAAAGTACGCATTTTTACTTATCGCACTAACCACAATTAGCGTTTCTTGTGGTAAGAAAGAAGACAATAGTTTGGCAGGCAGAAAGGCCAAATTGCAAGAATTGGAAGCTGTAGTTGCCGAAACTAATACGGCTATTTTGGAACTTAAAGCTTCTATAGCTATAGAAGAACCAGATAATACCGAAAGAATAACATATGTAAGGGCAATGCCTTTAGTAGCGAAAAATTTCTCTCATTTTGTAGAAGCTAATGCTCGTCTAGAAGCAGTCAATAATGTTTTTGTAACGTCTCAGATGGGAGGTGCATTAACTAAAGTATTTGTTATAGAGGGTGATTACGTTAAGCAAGGGCAAACTATCGCTACTATTGACAACAGTATTTTGAAAAATAGCATTAACGAAATCAAAATTCAACTGGTAACAGCGAAGACTATTTTTGAACGTCAGCATTCTTTATGGGAGCAGAAAATAGGCACAGAAATTCAATTTATTCAGGCTAAAGCACAAGTTGAAAGCCTTGAAAAGAGAATAGCAACATTGCTTTCTCAAGATGCTATGAATATTGTCAAGTCGCCAATAGCTGGATATGTGGACGAGGTGCGTATGAAAGCTGGTGAAATGGCTTCTCCAGGTCTAGGGATTGTGAGGATTGTCAATTTAAGTAGCTTAAAAATTGTAGCCAAAATTCCAGATACTTATGCTGGCACTATTCAAAAGGGAGATGTGGTAAATATTGCTTTCCCGGATTTGAAAAAAGAAGTGACATCAACACTAAGTTTTGTTAGCCAAACTGTAGACAGAGTAAATAGGACATTTTCGGCAGAAGCCAACGTGCCATTTGACAAGCAATTGAAGCCAAACCTCAATGCAACTGTAAAGATTAAGGACCAGTCGCGTTCTGCAGCATTAGTTATCCCTAGAAATCTTATTCAAAATACAGAAAAAGGCACTATTGTTTATGTTGCAAGTACAATTAACGGTAAGCAAATAGCTACAAGCAAAGAAGTAACCACGGGTTTAACTTACGATGGTGAAATAGAAATATTGAGTGGTTTAAAAGTTGGCGATATTTTGATTACGGATGGCTATCAGGAACTAGTAGACGGCGAAATAGTGAGTTATTAATTTCCAATAAGCGATTCGAAAATTGACATAATATGACAGAAATAAAACAAGAAATAGACGACGAACAGTTGCCAGAAAGCAAAGGTGTGATATATGATATGATTGGCTTTTTAGCCAATAATAAAACCACCGTTTATTTGGTAACTATTCTTTTAACATTAGCGGGTTATTCTATTTTCAATAGTTTACCAAAAGAGCAGTTTCCAGAAATTGTTATACCACAGATATATGTAAATACTATTTATGCGGGTACGGCTCCTTCGGATATTGAAAACCTTATAAATAAACCTTTAGAGAAGCAAATTAAGGCTGAAAAAGGAATCAAAAGTATCAAATCGAATGCTCTTCAGGATGTTTCGGTGATTTTAGTAGAGTTTGAAACAGAAGTATCCGTTCAAGAAGCAAAGGAACGTGTTAAAAGTGCCATAGATAAAGCTAGAAGAGATTTGCCTACCGACTTAACGCAAGACCCAATAGCTCTAGAAGTTAATTTTTCCGAGTTTCCCATCATGAACATAAACCTTTCTGGAGATTTTCCATTAGAGAAAATTAAAAGATATGGTGAAGAAATTCAAGATAAGATTGAAGCCATGCCTGAGATTACCCGAGTAGATATCGTAGGTGCATTGGATAGAGAAATTCAGATTAATTTGAATTTGCAAAAAATGCAGTCGTATGGTTTAGCATTTTATGATATTCAAAATGCGGTTAGAAACGAAAACGTTAACATTTCTGGCGGTGAACTTAATATAGATGATGTACGCCGTACACTGCGTGTAAAAGGAGAATTTAAAACCATTGAGCAGTTACGAAATGTAGTGGTAAATTCTGGAACAGGTGCATCGGCGAGACTTTCAGAAATAGCAGAGGTGGTAGATGCCAATGCTGAACGCCAAGATTTTGCAAGGTTGGATAATAAGCCAGTAATTACACTAAATGTAATTAAGCGAGGTGGAGAAAACTTAGTAATAGCAGCCGAAGCCATTGAAGGAATCTTAAATGAATTTAAATCAAAAGCACCTCCAGGTTTAGATGTAACCGTTACTGCAGATGCGTCTGTTAGAACCAAAGCAGATATAAACGACCTGATTAATACTGTGGTCATGGGTTTTATTTTCGTGGTGTTGGTTTTGATGTTTTTTATGGGAGTTCGGGATGCCATTTTTGTTGGACTTTCTGTTCCTCTTTCGGCATTATTGGCTTTTTATCCTTTAATGTTAATGGGCTTTACGCTTAATACCATTGTCCTTTTTGCCTTTTTACTTGGTTTAGGAATTGTGGTGGATGACGCCATAGTGGTGGTGGAAAACTCACACAGGATTTTTAATAAACATAAAAATTTGAGTATTAAAGAAGCAGTTAGATTGGCAGCTTCTGAGGTTTTTATTCCTGTTTTTGCAGGTACACTAACCACCATCGCTCCGTTTTTTCCTTTGATTTTTTGGCCAGGTATAGTTGGTGAATTCATGAAGTATTTGCCTTACACGTTGATATTTACACTTTTCGCTTCATTGATAGTGTCTTATGCCATGAATCCTGTTTTTGTAATCACTTTTATGAAACGTGAAGACGAAGACAAAGCGGTGGATGCTGGTTTTTCTACATTGAAAAAGCCATTGACAATAATGGGAATAGTGGCTTTGGTGAGTTATGGTTTATCTGCTTTAACTAAAAGTGATATGTTATTTGGCACAGCCAATGTCATTGTATTGATTGCACTCCTTTATGTTTTCAATCATTACGTTTTAACACCAAAAATGATAATTCCTTTTCAGGAGAAGTTATTGCCTAAATTAAAGATTAATTATGGCAAAATGATCAGTTGGATAATAACCGGATGGAGGCCAGTTTGGGCTGTAGTTGCTTCTTTCGTTTTGTTAGTGTTTACGTTCATAATGATGGGTATTGTTAAGCCTCAGGTGGTTTTCTTTCCATCAGCAGAGCCAGATTATATTTATGTGTATAATGTGATGCCTATAGGGACAGATGCCCTGAAAACAGATAGAGTAACCAAAGAAATAGAAGGAAAGGTTTTTAAAGTCTTAGCAGAAAACAATGCGATGTCGGCAGTAAATTCTGTTATTTCTAATGTAGGAAAAAATGCTGGTGATCCTATGACCCCAGATAGAGCAGCTACTCCTCATAAATCTAAAGTTACAATTGCCTTTATTGGCAAAGAAGAGCGTGGAAATATTTCTTCTCAGGAATTGCTTGGCAAAGTAAAAGATGCCTTAGTTGATATTCCAGGTACAGTAATCTCCGTTGAAAGAGAAAGCAATGGACCTCCTACGGGCAAACCTATTACCTTAGAAATAACAGGAGAAGATTTTGACGTTTTAAGGGAATTAGAACAAAAAGTATTTCAGAAAATACAGGCTAGCGGTATTCAAGGAATTGACGAACTGAAATCTGACTTGGTTACCAATAAGCCGGAAATAGTGGTGGATATTGACCGTGAAAAAGCTTCTAGAGAAGGTATTAGTTCTACTACAATTGCCATGGCTTTAAGAACAGCTCTTTTTGGACAAGAAATTTCTAAATTCCGTGATAATGACGATGAATATCCAATTCAATTAAGACTTCAACAGGACGATCGTAGCCAGATAGAAACCTTATTAAGTATGAATGTTACATATCGTGATATGAATATGGGCGGAGTATTACGTTCGGTTCCATTGGCGTCTGTGGCAGATATCTCTTATTCTACCACCTTTAGTCAAATCAACAGAACAAATGCTGAAAGAACAATTACGTTAAGCTCTGATGTGACTTCGGCATATAAGGAAAAGGCTAATGAAGTTAACGCTTTAATATTGAAACAATTGGAGGGAATAGAAGTACCTTCGGGGTATTCCATAACACAGGGGGGTGAGCAAAAAGAACAGGCAGAGGCCATGGCATTTTTGAGCACGGCATTTTTAATAGCCATCGCCATGATTTATTTGATTTTAGCGGCACAGTTTAATAGTATCATTAAGCCTTTCATTATCTTTTTCACTATTGTGTTGAGTTTAATAGGTGTGCTTTTAGGTTTTATGGCCTTCGGCAAAACCTTCTCAGTGATTATGTCTGGCGTAGGAATTATTGCCCTTGCAGGTATAGTGGTAAAAAACGGTATTCTACTAATAGAATTTATTGATGAGCTTAGAAAACGTGGTTATACCGTAAAAGAGGCCATTATTAAAGGGGGTTCTACTCGATTAACACCCGTATTGCTTACAGCCTCATCTACTGTTTTAGGAATGATTCCTCTGGCACTTGGTTTGGCTTTTGATTTCGGTGCTTTATTCGTGGACCTTAATTGGGTGATGCACATAGGTGGTGACTCAGCTGTTTTCTGGAATATTTTAGCTTGGACTATTATTTTCGGGTTGATTTTCTCAACAATACTTACATTGATAATAGTACCATGTATGTATTATATTTCTGATGTGATTCAAAAGAAATTAAGAGGAAATGAAGCCATAGAGAAAGAGTATTTACGAGGAGCCTTTAAAGAGTAAATTATTTAGTCAGACAGCATGTCAGGCTCGTTTTTTTGTCCCGATTAAAAAGAGGCTGTTTCCGATTTTGGAAGCAGCCTCTTTTTGTTATACGTCAATTTTGAAAACAAAATTTGTATTTTTATACAGTGAGCATCTTTAACCCGCATATTCACCAAATACGTAATTTATGTTCTGAACATAAAGTTTCATCCTTATTTGTTTTTGGCTCGTCATTGTCCAGTGACGTTAATAGTAAAAGTGATATCGATTTCATGGTTAACTTTTCCGGAGTTGAGTTATACAACTATGTTGAGAACTATTTTAACCTGAAATTTTCACTTCAGAATCTGCTTGAACGAGAGGTAGATCTGATTGAAGAAAAAGCAATCAAAAACCCTTTTATGCTTAAATCCTTGAATGAAATTAAAGAGTTGATTTATGGATCAATGATATAAAAAAATGGCTTTTTGATATTTTGCAATCTATTAATGAAGTGGAAACCTCCTTTGCAGAAAAGCCCAAAAGATTTGAAGAGTTTGTTTCCGATATTAAGATAAAGCGGACTATCGAAAAAGATCCAGAAATCATCGGTTAATAGAATTTTGAAAAAACAAAGGGATTTTCATTTAGAAAATGCCCTACGTATAGTTGTAACAAGAAAAAGAATAATTCACGGTTATGATATGGTTTCTGATGATATGATTTGGAGTATTGCAATAAATTATTTGCCTAAATTAAAATTAGATGTTGAATTTTTATTAAAGGAGATTTAGAAATGTGCCGTCTGATAGTACATCAGGTCAATGTTAATTGTGTCCAATTAAAATAAATAACAATTGCTACAAGAGTTTTTTTATGGTCAATTTGAACAAAATGACTAATTTCAAATTCTCATTAATAATACTCTAAATGAAATACATAGCGTCAATAGACCAAGGAACCACCAGCACCCGCTGCATCATTTTTAATAAACAAGGCGAAATAGTTTCTGTAGCCCAGAAAGAGCACGAACAAATTTTCCCTCAAGCAGGATGGGTAGAGCATAATCCAGAAGAAATAAGACAAAATACATTGGAAGTAATCGCCAATGCTAGAATCAAAAAAAGTATTTCCATCTCGGAAATAGTGGCTTGTGGAATTACAAATCAGCGAGAAACTGCAATGGTTTGGAATCGTAAAACAGGTAAGCCTTATTACAATGCCATTGTTTGGCAAGATACCCGTGTCGGAAAAAAGGTAGATGAATTAGAAAAAAGTATTGGTTCAGGCTGGTTCAAAGAAAAAACAGGACTACCCTTAGCTACATATTTTAGTGGTTTGAAGACTCAATGGATTCTAGAAAATGTGCAAGGCGTAAGAGAAGCCGCAGAAAGCGGAGATGCTATTTTCGGCAATATGGATACCTACACGGTATGGCACCTGACAGGAGGTGTGGATGGTGGATTACATTTAACAGATGTGACCAATGCCTCCAGAACACAGCTGATGAATATCAATACCATGCAATGGGAAGATGAGATTTTGGAGAAACTGAACATCCCAAAGAAAATGCTTCCTGAGATAATGCCGAGTAGCAAAGTCTACGGTAAAATTAAAGCAGAACAGCTTAATGGTGTACCGCTTGCCGGAATTTTGGGAGACCAACAAGCTGCACTTGTAGGGCAAACTTGTTATGCTCCTGGCGAAGCCAAAAACACCTACGGCACAGGCTGTTTTATG
>Ga0105054_10009283_pt1 | contig 12796 bp, 10 predicted proteins | sample BON02_FD_78091 | JGI IMG/M metagenome (GOLD analysis project Ga0105054, IMG submission 78091) | Freshwater microbial communities from Lake Bonney liftoff mats and glacier meltwater in Antarctica - BON-02 (megahit assembly) | ecosystem: Environmental > Aquatic > Freshwater > Ice > Glacier... | reverse complement strand
CACAATGCATGTTGAATGTGCTGACAAATGGTTTTCGACGTGCATCATGAGCGCAAAAACCGCGAAATGTCCATTGTGTAATTTGGTTGTGATTTGTCCGGGTTTTCATATTGTTTCAGTAGATAATTTTCCCGACAACATTGTAGTTCATAGAAGCAGTTTCAGTCGATTCATGCAGTATATTCGCAGAATGACCCGTTGTCTGTGATTTTTGTGTTTCTTCACTGTTTAAGAGTGTATCAATTTTCAGTTATTGATGATTTGTCAAAGTTGATCCAAACAACAGTTTGGAAGAATATGACAAGTATGAGATCGTGATTTTGTTTTATTTCAAATTTTCAAACACTTCCGACAGTGTTGCGGCTGTTTCTGGTAAGTAACTGCATAAAAATATACAAAAGCAAACAACAAAGACGATCCATTATTACTCAGAGAATAGAGACCAAAACATCTAAAAAAAAATATATGTGCTATTGACTTGGCCTAACCAACTTGTTTATAAAAATGCTGAGTATCTTATTCGAGTCAGAGGATGGAACCATGCATTATATAGAGTCGGATCCGCAATATTACATTCCAAACCTCGATGTTACGGGTTGGTGTTATGAACGTGTGTCTCAATATATTTGTTGTGATATTTCTAATCAAGAATCATGTCCAATATGTTTAGATCCAATGGTTCACAAAAGCCAAATAATGAAAATAATATGTGGACATACAATGCATCTTGAATGCGCCAACCAATGGTTTTCGACGTGCATCATGAGCACAAAACCCGCTAAGTGTCCATTGTGTAATCTTGTTGTTCTTTGTCCAATTTTTGAGAGTGTTTCAGAACGTGTTCTTCCTGACACAATTGCGATTAGTAGAAACCGTTTCAGCCGATTCATGAATTACATTCGCAGAATGGTTCGTGGTGTATAAATTTTTCGTGTTTGTGAGAGTGTAGAATTTTTGAGTCATTGAGGATTTTCCACTGTCGAATATATCGAAAATTGACTTTCGCTTTCGAAGTTGATCCAAACGACATTCTGGAAAAATACAACAAGTGTGAGATCTTGATTTTCTTTTATTGAATAAAATAATCAAATGTTTGACTGCAACGACTCCGAGACGTTCACTACTGCGGTTCTCATGTACTCAAATTTGCAAGAGTCGCCATTCAAGTATTTCCTGATTCGAATACAGTGATGGATGAAGCGCGAGATTTCATTTTTCATGTGCTAGTTGCATGATCTGAATAGCAGATCTTTTTTTCGATTGAGTTCGGTGGAAATGATGATAGTGTTTCTGCTTCAGATCTGTATTTACAGAGATGTCCAACAAACAAAAATATATATTTTTTATGTCCGCATACTTGACATTTTCGAATGTTTTTTTACTAGACTGAAGACGTCGCGGGCATGCTCGATCACACACAAGGAAAGAGTTGTGAAAACCTCATATTGATAATGAAGTGCATGTAAGTTTTTTTCTGGTAAGTAACTGCATAAGCATATATATATAAGTGAGTTCTGGCATCTTGTTATTTGAGTTTAGAAATGTTGCAAAACTTCGCTACGTGCAACATATGCCAAAGTGAAATATGGCCGTGGAGTTCAGAGCCTGGCACAGTCAAGGAGGAAAATAGCTTGCAACATACTGCAATCTATCCGTGGACTGATAATACGAACACGGATATTCCGCCCGATGATCCGTATCAATTTGAAAAATATATCCAAAATCAAAAATCCCCCGAAAAAAAAATTGAATTACTTTCAAAGGCGCTCCGTCGTCAAATAGAAAGAACAATATATATCGACAATACATGCAGGCAGATGGTGAGTGACAAAGTTATCTCGAACAAAATACGAGACATTATGAAAGACAAAATACTTAAACTCGAGGAGGAAAATGGTTCGTTATACAGGATGATACAGAAGAACAGTCCACAGCATCTTGTAACAAATAATCCACAGACAACAAATATGGCATCGACAAGGACTACTCGGAGAAATACAGAGAAAGCACTATATAGTGAATGTATGAAACAAACATCGAGGTAGCATATACACAAAGTCACATCTACTCGAAAAACAGAATAGAGTATTGGTGATGCTCGACATGTTTTAGTAAATTATGAAAATATATAAACTCAGCAAAACTAGTTTCGAACCATATTTTCCACCTTTAATAAAAAACAAACGAAATTCTACATCATCCCGTCCTAAAGTCATTGTCTTCACATTCGCGGAAATCAAATGTATTGTCTAGCGAATTACAGTCCAATGCAGAATAACACATGGAGGCTTGTCACTGTCAACCAGCTCGTGTCCAACCGAAAACATCTCTGCCAAACATTCTTTGAAGGTCTTCTCATCTGCCTTTTCATATTCCGCAGCATCGCTCGTGCGGGAGCCATCTCCGTTTTGGACTCGAAAGATTGCTGCACCAATTATTTTGACTCCGCCAAACCCCTGCGCATGCACGCGGAGATTGATTGGGGTTGCTTTCACAGAAAATTTTTCCATGCTCAGTTTTTCCTTAATTTCCCTGACAGTAAGAGCAGAGTCTACGTATCTGAGGACACTCGTGTTAATATTGCCTCCGAAAACAAATTCCACGCGAACAAAACACTTGTGTTGAGTGATTTTTCCAATCGGAGCAGCCCAGTAGTCCGAGCCAGGTGAACTCATTGTGTCATACGTGCGCTTGAGAAAGCTCGACGAGGTGCGATCATACGCAGGACTCCTTGGCGTGTACTGAGGAGAAATTGGGGAGTACGAAGGTGTAATTGATCGTATACGTGGACTGACGGGGGGCGTATGGGAACAGGCAGGTGCGCCAATCACCAAGTTAGGAAAACCAAGACGCAAAGACACATCAGAACGCAGATTCATGCTAGCAGCGTCGTAATGAACAATACAACAAACGTGAATTATTTTATAGCAATGCAGACTCTTATTTTCATAAATAGAAATGACCTATTTCTGGATTTTTTTGGATGTTGCATCTTGAAAAGAAAACCGTGAGCCTTGACTAAAACTAACTCACATGTATTATTCACAGGATGATTTCAAAAAACTTTCAAATCATGCATGCTAGATTTCTCATCAGTTTAAAATATATTAATCTGTGATTTTTATGATTTTACTTGTTACGTACATCTGGATGCAGTCACTGTCAACTCAATATATCAGAAGACAAAGACAATTCTGTGCTGTTTTTTTACTCACTAGGATCATTTTCTCCGAGAGCTATGTGTGATGTAGTCGATTTTGAGACATTTAATAAAACATCCAAAAACAACCTCTTGATGCAAAATAATACTCAGACATACACCTGACACTTTAGAGTCATGATCAAATAGTACATGTGCATGCTTACACACACTTGAAACCAAAAAATCAAAAAAATCACTTTTTGGATTGGCATATCGAAATAGCTGCGGATTTGATGGGCACCAAGAAATCTCGATTGTGTTTTTATGTCTGGACAAACATCCTCAAATGGCCTGGCATTCATGGTGGAATTCCGTTTAGCCTGTAATTGTTGTTGAGCAACCACTTGACCATAGAAAAAAGAGCCACTGCTGACACGCACCTTTGGACTAGTGTCATTACTATTCTCGAGCAATGTTTTGTCACAGACAATGCTAACGTTCGAAATCCGTCTATGCCGGGTATCTGTATCCACATTGACTTGATTCAATTGCTTGGAAGAATCTATCAGACTAGACTGTGATTTTTGTTTTACAAATGGACTGGTCACTTTGATGGTTGTCGTATTACTTAACATGTGCTTGGAAGAATCTATCAGACTAGGCTGTGATTTTTGTTTTACAAATGGACTCGTCACTTTGATGGTTGTCGTATTACTCAACATGTGCTTGGAAGAATCCTGAGGAATAGACTGTGTTTTTTCCAGAAGAAAGGATTGTTGAGATTTAATATTTTGGACATTATTGGATTTAGTACGATACAATGCGCGTAATCTATCGTTTTCAGTTTGAAAAATGGTGTCTGAAATATTTTTAATATTTGTCAAACACTGTTATATATATATATATTTGCGTGGATAAATTTTGATAATAAAACCCCGATAAGTACCCCATCACAGCGACTTTTCTGCAATAATACAAGTATATGTCACATTTGAAAATGATCACAAAGATTTTAGATGACAAGAGAGAGAGTTTTATCTTTGTGAATTGTCTTTATTAAATTGTCCGCACCGTGGTGTGGGTGCTACAGCAGATGTGTATGCTTTTTTGTTGTCGATATTTATTTGTGTCAACGTGTTGACAGTCATGCCACCTGTGTTATGAATTGTACTTTTAGTGTGAATTCTGGACTTGAACATTTTCTTGTTGCGTGTTTTTCAAATTTTCTTTTCCTCATCTACTGAGAAGATGGTGCCATAATTGTGGTCATCGAGTCCAAGGCAGGTATGGTCCTGATTTGCTGTGCAGTTGCAGCCAGGCTGTAAGGCGCGTTTCCACGATCCGACATTGTCTTGCCCATCTGGACCTCCTACGCTATCGCCGTCGACGCGTATGATATTAGCTATTCCACACAATAGCATATCATGGCAGTCTATCAAATTTTTCTGTGATTCTCGGAATTCATTTATACGTCTTATCTGCAGAGACTTGATCCACTTCAAGCTTTTGTTAATCGCAGGTGAAACCATTGCATCCATCTCGAGATCATCAATTTTTCGTTTTTTTGTCTGAATGTCCATCACAACGTTTGTGTGCACAGCTTTCCACGCTACCACAACCTCTTCCATCTGTTTGGTAATTGAATCTGTTTTGTTCAAAGCCGCGCATTGACGAAACTTTTTGATAGAGCATTCATTCACTCCAAAAATCAGTTCGATAGACTTCAATGTTGCCTTATTGAGAATATTCGTGTGTGTCATGTGGTTGAAATAAACACTAATACGATCTGTGCACAGTTTGTCCAAGTTGATCATCTTCTGCTTATTTCGCGGCAAACTAAATTCAATGTCTTCAGCCTTTTGGATGTCGACAAGTTGTTGTTCAGTTTTGCCTTGTAGACCTGCAATCTCCCGAGAATGCAACAGAAGAACATTATCAATATACAAAGTTTTATCAAAACATGTTGGGTCATTGGACATGTTGTTATGGGTTGTGCTGTTTGTTTTTTTGCATGTTTTATGGAGGAAGTGTTTTCTTCCTATTTTTGGTTTTTTTTCCGTGTTGGTTTTTTTTTCCTTTTTGTCTATTTTTGAAATACTTCATGTGAAACGTGTATAAAACGCAGTGAAAAGAAATCGTGATTCTCCCACATCTTGGCTTGATGTCGAAGCGTGACTCGTCGGATGCCTTGGCGGATCTAGTGCCTTCGAACTGGAAGGCAATGGATGGGCATAATTGTATCAGGTTCAAGATTTTCGACAACGATCGGTACAACGGTGACGGCAAAGTCGGTGCATGGACTATGAATCCTGCACATTACATTTGCAATGCAGTGCGAATTCTACACAAGGCTTTCAAGCCTGGGTTTTCGAAGAAGGTGCTGTACTCTGGTCATGAGAATTACATTTTCTGGAAAAACTTGACAGATATTCCTAGCGGCAGTCCTGCTTTGGCAACGGACAAGAAAGCGCGGTTAACACCCAGTGAGTCGCTGGCGAAAATGGAGACGAAGAAGACTCAAAAACGTGTCTTGTACTATGAAGTCGAAGACAGCGATGACGAGAAAGCAACTGAAGAAGAGGTGGCCAAAAAAAAAACGGACGAGGCATATGCGATGATCACGCAAATCGTCGAGGAGCTTGAAGATATTCATGTAAAAATATTGAGCATTGAAATGTTTCAGAATACGAAAAAATATCTGCTTCACCAATCGTGGTCAAAAATTGAGAAGCTCTGCATTGATGAATGGGTAACTCTTTATCATGGCACGAGTGAAGCCGCCATTGTTGCTGGAATAGAGGACGAAGGGCTTGTTGGGAGAGAAGTGAACAGAACTGTGTTTGGCAAAGGAGTTTATCTTACTGACAATTTCAACGTAGCCAGCCGCTTTGCTTTGGAGAAGTGTGACGACGAGCGCCGGGCAGTCGTTTTGGTTCTCAGATGCAATCTTGGAAAAATCAAGGAGGTTAACATCCACAAACAAGACCATCTGGACTTTCTCGACAACGAAGGAAAACGTTGCAACAGCAAACATGTCCAGAACATGCAGTACTACATTGTGGCAGAAGATCCGCAGACTTACCTCGAGTTTTCAGTCACTTTCCAAGAAATTGACAAGCGACGTGTCTTCCCGGCCAAGGATCAGGCCGAGGCCATGAGGCTTCAAGCAAATGTGCAGCTCAAGGCCAATCAAGCTAATGCAGCTTTGAAGGCCAAAAATGATGCCAAGAAGGCTGAAGAGGATGCCAAGAAGGCTGAAGACGATGCCAAGAAAGCCGAAGCTGCTACACGACAGAAAAAAATAGATGATGCATTACAAAAACAACAGAAAATCAAGTTGCGGCAAGTTAATCTGCCCGATACACATATTGACTTGGCTGTAGCCCGTTATTTCAAGAAAAATGACAAGGTAAAGCTTTGCAACATGTACAAGAAAGACGTCCTTTTGCAAGGAATGACAGGAACCATCGAGCTCATTGTGTGCGAAGACTTTGCACGCAAAAACAAGTTTTTATTTATGGTTTCAATGGATGACCCAAGTTTGAACGAGCAGATAGCTATCAAAAATGTGAAAAGAGAGAAATTAAACAAGCAAACAGGACATTCTCGATACGGTGTGCTCATGAAAGACCATTTCATTATATGCTCTAGTAATCAAATGGAGCGTCTAGTGAAAAGCGGGAATGGAGCTTCTGCATCAACCCAGCAGCCGGTGAACAACGAAATCCGAGCTTCTGAATCAAACCAACAGCCGAAAAAGAATGAAAGCCAAGCTCCTGAATCACACAGTTCTGATTCGTCGGACAATGATAGTGATTAATAATCAAGTCCATGCAGGATTGTGTGCCGACAAAACGCAAAATACTATGATTCCAAAGAATATTTTTGACAACATGAATACCGTTTTAAATTAAATAAATCCCACGAAACAACAAGTTTTACACTGTAACTTTACATGACACATTTTTGCGGTTTGGAACATATATAAGTCCAAAATTGAATGTTGTTTAACTAATTCAACATGCAGGATACTTACAACACGTCAATGTCGCACAGCCAGACAGAATTTATAAAACTCAAATAAAGCTCGGACATGCTCCAAATAAATCTGACCTCTGGTAACTTTAGTAATCACGATGGTAGTGTAATGTCAACATATTTGATCCTAGAGGAACGTGGAAACACGATAAAAAAATACATCGATTTTCTTATCGTGAAAAACTCTAAATAAACGGAAATAGTATTTTTGGATTGTACTCAAGCGCTCGTCTTGAACGCAGCTATTCGTGACATAGAGTATTCGATAAAGTTATTGAATGCGACATACAGGAGAAGAGTAGTCTTGGTTGGAAATGGACTTAGCCTGGCTGGACTGAAACTGAAAAAGCTCAAATCTGTGTCTGGCAAAAAAGAGCAGCTTGCGCTTTTTAAGGAAAGAGTTCCCATGTATGAAATGTTTCGTAATCTTGGCATACACGACTTCCCTATTAATGGAAAACATGTCGCTGCAAACCAAGCACGAATTGACATTGTACACCAGGACATGAATAATTTATGTGCCGTGTTTGCTGTATATAATATACATCCGTCAAGGTGCGAGTCTGTATGCAATTATTGTGGAATCAAAAACGTTTTCGACATGAAACAGTTCAACATGAGTACATTTCGTGTTTATGCACAGGAATATGATACTCCCGACTATTCGATGTTATATACGAAAATCACAAAAATGATTATAGATCTCAGAATTGTTGATTTTGATTTCGGGGTTTTTTGCAAACAGAATCCCACATGTAGGCCAGTCAAGGTGGACGAAATGAGCCGATTTGACTGGCAACCATACCACTCATGAAATTGTTCAAATACGTCGTAATGCTACTAAATTTTGATAACAAATGTTTATTAAATGTTTAATGTACTCCTCATATTGTCTAAAGCAGCCGAGATAAATTCGCGCACAACTGGATTGTCCGAGTATTTGGCCAGAACAGTTTCCATGACCTGCATGCCTCCATTTTTCACAAGTTCCTTCTTGTTTGACATATTGGTGACAACAAAGTGGATAGTTCTCGAAACATTGTGCATAAAGCGGCTGGTGTCCACGTACTTTGCTGCACAATGACACAAAAATCCAATGACAGCAGAATTGATTTCCCGCATGCACAAAACATCACCCTCTCTCTTGCACAGATCAAATACCAACAGGCAAATGTCAAAATCAATATACTTCGACTCGTTACATTGTCTGGACAACTTGGCAAGAAACAAAAAACCCCCCTCGTCTATAAAGGCCTGCTTGGCAACATCATTCCCTTCGCATACAGCCATGAGGACATTCACTCCCCTCCCAATATCAACATTAATCTTGATGGATTCAATTGTTGACACGATTTCGTGGAAAAATGCCCGGGTTCCCATTTCCAGTCGGACTTCGTTGAATGCTGCCAGGTTTGCTAAGCATTGCAAGCACAGAATTTTCACATCCACCAAATTATGATAAACAATCTGGAATTCTTTCATGACTTGTACAATCATAACCACCATGTTGTTAAACTCAACTAGCGTGGCTGCGTCAAGCACATGTCCCGCTACAACTCTTTTCACCTCACTGTCGATGTACACAAGAGAATCGAAAATGTCAACTTTGTTGTTAATATCTGCAACCTCGTACATGTCGTCTTTCACTTGGTCATTGGACAATTGCAAATTTTCATTTATCTCTTCCGACTCTTTCCTTTGCTTATCCAAATCATCCATCTCTTCTTTTATTGTTTGTGTCTCGGTCTCCACGACGACATCCTCTACGCCACCTTCTTCCATCACTTCGTCATCATTTTCTTCCATCACTTCGTCATCATTTTCTTCCATCTCTTCTTCACTGCCATCAATCAACATACCCATGCCAACCTCAATACATATTGCGCCTTCAATATTACTTGTCCATTCGATGAGTAGAGCCAGACAGTCTATAATTGTTTCATAATCCCACATGTACTTTGTCATCACATGTATCACGGCTGGGATGTTTTTACTTGCGGAAATAACTGGTAAACATTGCATCTTAAAATCATCGATGATTTCTATTGCAAACGCACACCAAAGTCTTTCAGCTTGAAACCATGTTCTGCAAACGCAAGACCATTTCTTATATTCTAGTGTGTTCTTGAAGTTTGCAGACAGCCGACCAAATAAGTGTTGTAGTACATCCTGACGGAGTAGAACGTGCATTTTTTTTGTGGAAATAAAGTGAGCGCTGTACAGTTTTTAAAGAGAAAATCACTTATTTTTGACCAGATCTATAAATATAAAGTATCAGATTGGTATTTTTTGTCCGTAAGCATTGTATACGTCTCCTAGTAATTCACAGTCCATGAATTTGGTATGGTTATTTAATGAGTTTAACGTACATGCCCGTTCTGCAGTAATGACTTTATCACCATTGTCTATGCAATCGTAGTGTTTATCGATATTTATGGCTGCAGTTTGTATCACAGATCCGTCTGGACCCTTAAAAACAATCTCTATTGAGGTGTTCCATTTTTGAAATCCAATATCCGTCTCGTCAAGCAGAACGCAGCCATTTCCATCAAGTTGCATTGTTTCGTGTACCGGCACGGGAATTGGAACATTCTGTAATACGTTATCGATAAGCTGTGGTGAAAAATTGCCATGCTCCTTATTCTCTTCCATCATGTACTGGTTGTCTTGCGTTACCGAGTATTTTTTGTTGAAGCTTATTGTAAAACCATGCGCCATGACAGTACGCGCTGTGTACAGGCGTACACTGACCTTTGCATTGTCATGGCATTGTACATCGAACGAATTCATGAAGGGTGACATGTGAATTGTTTGGCCCGATAATATTTTTGGAGCTTTGTAATTGTACGGTATTGTGTTCTGATTCGCATTAACTATTTGTCTTTGATACGCTGAAAAATTTTGCATGCATGCATGCCTGGACGAATATAAGCAATTCACAATTGTGATGTAAAATGGGAGTTCAAACTGGAAAAACTTGACATATAGTGCAGGTCCCATGTCCATGTGTTTCATAACTAGATCTTCATCACTGTCAATTGTCCAAAGTTCCATTGCAGCATTGCACTGAGGACACTTGGTGAAATTATACTTGTCCGCTTTCAGGAGTAGAGCACACTCTACACATACCTGATGTCCGTTTTGACACACTGGTGTATAGAGACACAAATTCTCCTTGATCATGTTTCTTGGTAATGTACGATGCAACATATCACCAATCCAGGTTTTGCAATTTCTCCGTCCTTTAGTTACATCGCTGTATTCCATTTTGATTTTCCCCATTACATACTGTAGGTTTTGATTATCTAAATTGTTTGGCACTTCTGTATCATTTTGATATGGAGGAGCGAAGAAATACTGATAAATATGGTATGAATACGAATCCGATTGGCGTAGATAATTTCCAAACTCATTTTCCTCTCGTTTTCTTTTCCCGGGACCTGTGCCATATAAATCAGATACGCTGGGGATGTTTTCAAGCCATATTTGTCTGACAAGACTGTTACTTGAAACGACTCTGTCAAAAAGAATTCTATCATCCGTCGAAGTTGCGAAAGCACGGTAAATATTAAGAAGTAGAATCCAGCCGCTCTTTTGTTGCTTTAGTATGTTTGAAGTTCGTGGTTCTGTGTTGCGGTTTGCTAACAACGCACGGACAACAATATCGAGAATAGATGAGATAAATGGAGGATACTGAAGTTCATAAAGAATCACGGAAATAACTTCATGGCTGAGAGATATTTTGCGATGTCTCTGGGTTTGAGAGATTGGATCAGTGCATCGCAAAACAGGGATTCATGGGGGTCGAAAGGCACAAAATATTGTTTTTTTTTATGTCCATCGATGTCAAGACAGAGAGTCTCGACTTGGATGTAATTTGTGTATTTCAATTTCGGAACAGTTTGCTTGTTGTGAACCAGAAACGATTCGAGTTCTTCCTCACTGAAACACAATTTTTTGAGCAGTGTTTTACCAAGTGCCTCGTTGTGTACTTCTGTTAAGCCTATTGTCGAATACACCCGTTTCCACATACGTCCAATTAGATTTGAATCTCCTTCATGACATATTGGGCACAATTTGGAGTCAATCACATTGAACATTTTTATTTTTGACAAATAGATCATTACTTATATACTTTATAAATATTCAAACTGAACATGATAATAAATTCTGCAGCAAAGTCGTGTGATAATTCCGCCGTTTTCATTGTTCCATTCTTGTTATTATATTCGGAAAGATTTTGTCGGAAATGGACATTTGGAAAGAAAAAAAGAGAGGCAGAGCGTGGGAGTTGGAATATTTTGGCTATGCTTGAATGGTGCTGGGAGTGCGCCGAAAATGGTTGAATCATCATCGAAAACACTATAGCTCAAGAGAGTGTGTTTTGGAGTCTGATGACAAATGACCAAAAGGAGAATTTTCACCTTGCTGAGTTGCAAAATAATATCTATGCATACTGGTTGATATTAACCATAATGAAAATCTCCGCTGTATTCTATTATCCAATGTTCTCAGAACTTCAGGTTGAAAATGTCCTGGATCGAATGGAGATGGATTTCAAATCTACCCAAGCGCCACTATATCTTTTCGGGATGTTATATTGCCTGCTTAAGTATGATAAAGACAATATTTATTCAAAAATGCTGTCGAAAACAAGACACTTGAATTGAATCATTAAAATTTATATTGATCGCAAATAGTCCACACGTTTACAAACCGCGAAAACATATAGTCTCGAAAAACTGTTTTACTGTTTCCAAAATAAAATACTAGAAAAATACTAAATCACAAGATCAGAAGCCAAAAAAGGCGATATTCTTGTTGACAGTCTTTGTTGCTTCAAGTCCAGCAATCTCCTTTTCACTCATCTTTCCCTTTGCAACAGCATGCGTGCTCTGCTGTATGCCAGAAATCACTGCAAGGGCGCATTCCGAAAACATCTTATCAATGTCGCGCACTTGTTGAGCAACTGCCTCCACAAACAGTACCGCCTTTTTATTCTTCTGCTCAGTCGTCAAAGCCTTTTCGTGCTCAGTATCATCCTCATCCGTTGCAAGAAGACACATGATGGCCATAGTTGGAACTGTCAGATGTTCCTTGGAATAGTCAAATACATCCATCCCAGTCACTGCATACATTGCCTCTCCTACCCCAACTGTAGCAAACGAAACGTCGGTTTCGACTTCGCTCAGTTCTTGCTCGGGTTCCGGCTCTGGAGTATAAGCCTTACGTCCGCCACCTCCACGAGTGACGCCCATTCCCTTAGAGATACAACCACGTGTTTGGTTGCGAGGACGCACCGAAGTTGTAAGAGTAGTGAAAAAGGTGCCCATAGTGTCAGTGTTACCAACAAGAGGAAAGAGCGAGCAATCAGCAGCAGGAAGTTCGTTGATGTCTTTAGCAGACGTCTTTTCGTTATCCGAAATCGACATTTCCTCCACCTTGTCACACACCACAACATCAGCCTTTACAATCATTGACTCGATACCCTTTATGTCGAATCGAGTGCGACTTGCTCCAATCTTGATAGAAGCCATCTCTAGGATCCCCGTTTCGGCATTCTTGCTCCACACTCCAGTGCAATCCTTTATCATGTCATTGTCGGCACTGTAGCAT
>Ga0105054_10009280_pt1 | contig 12798 bp, 11 predicted proteins | sample BON02_FD_78091 | JGI IMG/M metagenome (GOLD analysis project Ga0105054, IMG submission 78091) | Freshwater microbial communities from Lake Bonney liftoff mats and glacier meltwater in Antarctica - BON-02 (megahit assembly) | ecosystem: Environmental > Aquatic > Freshwater > Ice > Glacier... | reverse complement strand
GTGTTGTGCGATCTGTATCTCAAGAGGTTTGATTTGACAAAGGGTTTGTTATTCGACACTTTCTCAATTACTGTTTGGTACAAATTATGTCGTTATCATCACTCATCATTGGAGTTGGAATCATTTCCACCACCAATGAATTGGTAGACACAACAAGAAACTTCAAATCAAATGCATCCCAGTTTGAGCAAAAAACAATTGAGGAAAATGCGCCGCAGGCCAGATTTTTTATGAAACAAAATGCGCCGCAAACAAGACTTATCAATCAAAATGTGCCGCAGGCCAGATTTTTTGACCAAGTCCTAATGGGTACTCTGTCCTATTGATATAGTATGTAATTTATTTTTCGCAAATCACAGCTCAGAATCTTCGTCTTTTAATGAATTAATGAGATCATGAATTCATGAATTCATTGAATTAATTCATTAACCTTTGGCCGGCCTATAGTACGGTATTTTCCCCACTGCTCAACCTGTATTTTTGAGATTCCTGAAGTGCCTGATTAATTTCAGAACGTGGTGCCTGGTTTCTTTCAGAACGTCTACGCTCGCGAATCGTTGGTATCTGGTTAAATTCAGAACTTGTACGCACGAGGCACATTGTTTTTTCGTCGAAGGGACTTTGGCATACTTGGCACTGGGTGACCTCTGGGAGGGAGGCTGCGATTCGATCAAGAGGGCTACCACACTCCATTCTACGGTATTTCATTGATAAGACAAGGCTGGAGCAAAGATGGTTCCAAGCCAACGGAGGTGGCGCTAACATCCTTTTTTTTTCGCCCTCTCGCCCCCTAGTTCCGTTACTCTTTCCTGTTGTGAGGCACAAGTCAGGGTCGGTTGACGACAGATGGCACAGGTGTCTAGGCCTCGTCATCGCGCGCTTGCACCAAATCAAAGGCTTAGTTGTCCGGCACTTCGAAAGGATTCTTGAGGAGTTCGGTGGGCACGAAGGTGACGCCATGTAGCGCGTGCCCTGGGTCGAGACCTTGGATATCCTCTTGGGCTGTTGGCACGGGCGGCACTATCGGCAGCTTTTGATTGTGCTGCCAATGGTGCAGGCGCACTGCGTCTCGCACCCAGATGTATGAATTGGCATGCCCTGGCACTGCACCCTTGAGAGCTATGATGTTGTTCACCACCTGTGTTTGCCCATACCAACATGTCAGATCTCTGGGCCATCTGGAATGTAGGTGGTGTGTGAGATGTCTGTGGCATGCAGTCATGTAGGTGGTGTGTGACATGTCTGTGGCATGCTGTCTGTCAGATGTCTGTGGCATGCAGTCTGTCAAGACCTGTGGGACATTTCTTGTCTGTCACCATGTGTCACACTGTAGCGCCTGTGTGAGCACCTGTCTACTGTAACCACCCTCTCTTTCAACACCCTTCCCTTCCCATGTCTTTACAGTGCCCAGCTGTTTGTTGAATGACAAGCACACAGCTGAGTGTCGAGAAGTAGACGGCTAATGGATTACTTCAAGGTCCGCGTGTCTAGAGCATTGCGATCCATTAAGCTATGCGTGTCGAGAGCATTGTGCCACGTCACCTCCACAAGGGAGCCACCAAGTCGCTTTGGGAACACCCAACACTTGAAATAGACATGTCGCATCACCCTCTGTCTTAACTAGTCGTGTGTATGTGAGAGCGTGTGTGCACTTGGCACACACCAAGTGAATGCCAAGACAAGACGCCCACTTCCCACCTGCGCCAGTCTCCAAAATACGGGACCCCCCCGTGCCCCCTTTGAAGGGGAATGGGACCCTCCTGTAACCCCCTTTTGATGGCCAAAGAGGGGGTACGAAACCCCCACATACCCCCCTTTGGGGGGGATTTGGGGTGCTACGGCCTCCTCCCCCACTCGCCTCTCCTCCACCCGGGTGTATCAAGGTACAGCCCCCTCTTTCACCCGGGCGAGACACGAAAAGGAGGCAGTCTGTACAGTGCGCGATGGTGTGCGCTTGTCAATACGTCATCTCGAGGTGTGTCAACTCTTCAGCACACTGCAGCACACAATGGCACTGCAGCACACTGCAGCACACTGCAGTACACTGCAGCACACTGCAGTAAACTGCAGCACAATGTAACGTACTGCAACATACTGCAACACAATGCAACATACTGCAATACACTGCAGCACACTGCAGGGTAACGCCCCGCAACAAAATCCAAAATAAGCATTCCATACAAGAGATCGAGGCGTGTCAGATCGAGCTGCATGAGAGGAATGGAGAGTTGGGAGCAGCAAGACTGGAATCGGCGGGGGAGGGTGGGATGTACATCAATGCCATAGACCATCAAGCCCATAGTAGTGATCTGGTCACAACCCATGTGCCCATGCATCTTCTTGCCTTTCCAGGTACGGCCAGGGGTCTTGCGGTGGCCTGTGGATCCGAGGGACCGGTGGCTCTTGGAGTTACCGTGCGTGGCAGACTGACCCTTGAAGCCCCAGCGTTTCATAGCACCCTGGAAGCCCTTGCCAATACTGATGCCTGTAACGTCGACGTATTGCCCCGGAACAAAGTGCCGTGCATTCAGCACGGCGCCGGACGGCAGCATGGCGTCTTCGGACACACGAAACTCGTGTACCTCGTGCTTGGGCAACACACCGTGCGCCTGAAAGTGCAGCAGCTCTGGCTTCTTGCATTTGCGCGCCTCCTTATCTGCCGACCCCACCTGCGCTTGTCTTGCGTCACTAAACCTTACTGCACAAGATCTCACCGGGGGCGCGCGGCGGCGGAGGGCTTTTGCCCGACGTCGCCGCGCGCCCACAACTTCAGACCAGAGGGTCCAAAATCCTCCCAGAGGGTCCAAAATCCTCCCAGAGGGAGGTGTCAAACATTTTTTCCCCGAAAAAAAAATTCCCAGAATTTGATTGTACATTTACATTCCGTTGTGTAATGAGATTACAAAACTAAATTGTGGAAAATTAATCCCATTACACGACTTAATTGTGGGACAAAACACTCGTGGTGCGGGGCATTCCGAGTCTGCGTGTTTCGCTATCTGTGTCTGTCGCCATCTGTCTTGGCATCTATCTATCTGAGTCATGAGTCTATAGCAATCTATCTCAGTCTGTCACAATCTGTCCCCTCGCTATCCATATGTGAGATAAACACGAGTACCATTCGAGTTCCGTGTCTCAGCTCTTCATGGGAAAATCGGATCACCTTGCACGGTGGCCCGACCGCCCTGTCTCCTTTCCACGATCACGCTCTGCACCTTTCAACACAGCAGGGTCGCACCCCAATTGCGGGGGGGGTGCGCGGGTCGGGAGACGTCCGATCTCAATCGAGTCGGGAGACGTCCGATCTCAAAAAAAATAGAAAACCGGGCAAGAAACCCGCAGGATACCGCAGGAAACGTGAAAACAGGCAAAAAACTACGTAGACATTCTGGTCCGACTCCTGTAGTGCGCGACTGGCGCGCGACAAAAAAAAATGGGAATTCCCATCGATGGGAATTCCCATCGATTTTTTTCCCACGCATTAGTGCGTTGATCGGACGTCGATTTGAAGATGACATTTTGTGGAGGTAAATAGACGCATAATCGAGACCAATGTATTGACCGGGAAACAAAGTATAAAACAGTCTGTGAAACACACAACATCAAGGAAAATGCACATATCCTCCTGCAGGAATTCCGAACTTCGATTGGCGCGCGGCAGCTACGGGGCTGGGAGGGTAGATTAGGGCTGGTGAAGGGTGGTTAGGGGTGATTCAGGGTCGGTTAGAGTCAGTTAGGGTCTAAAAAAAGACTAACCGAACCGATCCGACCCTGAACCACCCCTAAACCAGCCCTTAACCAGCCCTAACCAACCCTCGCAGCCCCTTGCCGCCGCGCGCCCAAGCCCCTCAGCTTGCCGCGCGCCCACAGACACTCGCCGCCGCGCGCCCAGTCTGTGTGGACAAAAATTGTGGAAAGAAGAAGCAATCACGGTATGGCCACCTGTAGAGCATTGTAGCCATCGTGTGCGAGTGTCTTCACCTGCACCACCTGGCACTGCTTCACCTGCACAGACCCAAGTAAATGAACATATAGTACAGACACGGTGAGCATAGTGACCACATTTTGATGCCCAAAATGCAGGCAAAACCTCAAATTTGACTTCAGGTCAATGGTCCGGTTCGGGCTTTGCGCGCCCACGGTGGAGCCAAAACCCGAGACAGAGCTCGACGCCAAACAAGTAAGAAAAGGCGTGCAGCAGCAGGCGAGTAGCGGAACCTGAAGGAGCGTCAGCGCATGTCTAGCTCCATTCTTATCCCACGCTGCTGTCATGCCACTCTTCACTGCAATCAGTCCACTCCGCAGAGTTCGCTGCACCGACCACAGGCTTGTCAGTGGGCGGCAGCAGACACCACACTCAAGGGGACATTCTCCGCAGCCGAACAGACAGCAACATCACCCATTGGTGTAGATACCCTTTCGCACACCAAGTCTAGCATTTGCATGCTGTTCCAACACATTTTCTGAGCGCGCTGCGCAGCAATGGTTCTGGTTCTTGATTGGACAAAACAGGCGGGGGGTACGTGGGGGAGCGCGGGAGACGAGCTGGCGAATCCGGGCAGGGGCGAGTGATCATGGATTGCAATTGGAGTGACTGGGGACGGTGCGGACGCGAGAATCGGCATACACACATTCGAACGTCCAAATCAAAGCACTTTCATGTGTGTTTGTTGTGGACCTGGTAGCCACAAGGCATGAGGCCAGTTTTCGACACGGCTGCAACCACATTGCGGACCGCATTCCGCGCTGCCATCCTGTGTCTCGCCACCTGCCTCCGGCCCCCTTCACCTCTCTCGCTGCAATGTTTCTTTGCACGCAGCTTTTAGTGATCGAACCAACTTCTAGTTCTCTTCTACATACAATTTCGAGCAGCACCCATGAGGGCAGCGAACGCAAAAGTGGTGCGGGGCGGCTGGTCGACCTCGTGGGTTCTTCCACGCCAGCGCATTGCATCCAGCGCCCAGTTTGGTATTGTCGGAATCGGCGGTGGCAGCCACCAGCGCCAGCCTGGGATTCACACCTTCGCCCATGCCAACACCTTCGTTGCTGCCAGTGCCAGTGCGGGGCTCCTACAGCCGCGGTTCGGAACAGCGGCGCTGCTGCCGGGCGCCGGTATCGTCAGCAGCAGCAGCAAGGCGGCTGAGGGCGTGCGCAGCGTGGGCTCTGTGCACAGAGGCAAGATCGTGGGCAACGTGGTCGAGGCCTGGGAGCGACGCACCGCGGAGGAGCTCCAGGGCACGCGTGATCCTGCGAACTTTGACAACTTTCGCGTGAGTCCCTTCGCTGTGTGTGCAGTGGGATGGTGAATGGGACACGGTATTGGAATCTGCTGACATGTCCCGTGATTGCTGTATTCCCGTGAGTTCCACAGGTCGGCGACTCAGTGGCCGTGCGCTTTGTCAATGTGTGGAACACGCAAAAGCTCGCCACGTTTTCTGGCATCTGCATTGCGCAAAAAGGTGGTCTGGTGAGCTGCTACCCCCTTTTCTCCGCGCTCTTATAGCATTGCCAGTCCGGGAGTAATTGCACAGCACAAAAAAATCATGTTGACATGGTCATGTGTGCTGCAGCTGGCAGCTTCGTTCACGCTACGCAACCACATTGACGGCTTTGCAGTCGAGCAGCAGTTTGCAGTCCACTCACCGCTTCTCCGCGGCATCCGCATGCTCAAGGTGCCTACCTCTCTCTTTTCTTTGCCGACCCCCTGCCCTCCGTTGGCTTCTTGTCGAGACCTGCAGCGGCCCACGATCAGCCACGCATTTGTGAGATGATTGAGGTACGGTGTGTGAAGTGATCTTCTGAGATGAGAGGATGTGAGCAGGAGCCAACGAAGCGCAAGAAGCGTGGTAAGCTGTATTTTCTTCGGCAACGCGCTCCCAAGGAGTCTACCGTCGTCGTCAACGACAAGGACCTGGGCCTACCCACAGTGCCGTGAGGTGCACCACCTCCATTCGCTTTGAGTCAAAGCACTGGGCGCACGGAGGCGAGGGGGGCTCTTCGCCGCGCGCCCGCTCCGAGCTGCCACGCGCCACGACCATACCAGGGGGATTTTTTTGGCGCCGAAGCTGCTCCGCATCATCAGGGATGATAGTAGCTCCAAATGAAACCAACAAGGGGTGCTCGGCGACGGAGCGCTTTCGCGCACAGTTGCCCTGCAGCGGGCCAGAGTTGGGGGAAAAGAGGGGCGTGTAATGGGATTAGTCTATATAGGGGAGTTCCCCTCATTACACTAGCCTCATTTTTTGCAAACTTCTCTACCCTAATTTGCTTCCCAAGACCATCATAGTGTCACCTCCAACAAAAAACATTGCGATGTTCAATAATCATGAAGAGAATGTTTCGTCAAATAATTTGTGTGCGGTACAGCCCGGTGACAATACCAGTCGAAAAAAGGGAGCTGGAGTTACATGGGGGTCGTCGAGGGGAGTTCCCTTTTTCAGGTATTTTCAATCAGGTATAGGGGATTTCGTTGGAAGGGGTTTTCCAGGACAGGATCCCATGCGACAAAACGTGCGGAAAAATTCGAGTTGCACAATACATAAAACATAAGAATTGTCGATTTGTGGCGCCGCAGTTTAGGAGGATTGAAAAAAATGCTGGATTAGGTGCGATGCGATCCAGGATACGCCAAACAAAAACGTGAGAAAAAAAGGCTTTGTGTAGAAGCAGAAATAGGCAGCGGAGAGGCGCCGCCGACACGTGCCAACAGACTGGCTCCTTGGCGAAGAGATACAATCCTCGCGGGCAGGTAGGCACACGCGCACAGAGAGAGGCATTGCTCTGTGCCGGATTTTCTGAAAAAAAAAGGTTTTTTTGTAGAGAATTTTTGTTTTCAAAAAACTGCTTGCCGCGCGCCCACGCGCGCGGTGGCGAGGTGTACTGCATCGAGAGTTTTTACCACGAGGTACTGTGCGCCACAAGGCTACGACTACAATCGGAGTCTTTTTTTCGACACAAGTCGAAAGATGCATCTGGGACTAGGTTTGTCTTAGGACGCCAAAAAGTCGCACATGGAATGTCTCAAATGCACAAGATTTGTCCTCGGCATCTCAGGTGCAGAAACGCGACCAAACAGATAAGGGTGAATTCCGCCCCTACAAAAAATAAATCAAAATTTGGATTCAAACGTGCGGTGCCACACGACATGGAACGAGGAGGCTTTGGCTGTTGCAGACACTGACGGTGGCATCAGGGACACTCACTTGAGTGCAGCGGGAAAGACAGCAATTTCGTTTTACCCCACCCGTGTTGTAAAAAAGTTGGGTTTCTCTCTAATCAAATACTGATTTGTCTAGCCTCCCCACTCCGCCCCCTTGGAGGGTGGTGTCCTCGTTAGCCCCCACATCATAATTGTGGTGATGCCATGACAGGGTGCCCCTTACACTCCGCCCACAATGCTACCATGAGGTGCGCGGGATGAAGCTTGACTGAAACATTAGAGTTCCGGCACATATAATCTGGCAGACAGAAACTGCAGTCTGGAATGTGGCCGGTTTCTTGCACTGTCTTTGGGCGCGCGGCAAGCGGAGGGGCTTTAGCCCTGGATCCGCCGCGCGCCACTCGCAGTCAGCCAGAGCCCATACGGACAGTTAATCTTTTCCACCACCATTTCTTTTCGATTTTTCCAGGTTGAGCCTGCTAGGAAACTTGAAAACAACTTTTTTTTGTATGGCTCAAGCTAACATGCTCAGTGTTGCTTGGTAGGGGACACGTGAGTCTCTCCATGCTCAGTGGTCCTAAATGGGAACACGTGAGTCTCTCCTTGACATCCTTCATGACGCCATCTTCGATTTCAGATGAGTTTACTCCAACAAAGGATTTTCCCTTAACGCACGACCTACGTACCATGATTCTACTCCTAGAGAGTTACAATTCAAGTCGAGTCACGGTGTTCGTAACTACCCAGACTCGCTTATCCCCGCTAACTCGTATTCGGAGTAGATAGAATCATCATAAACACCTAGTTCGGACACTACTCCCACAAAGTCACAATTCGAATCGAAGCACGGTGTTCTGAACAAGCCAGACTCGCTGATTCCCGCTAACTTGTATACGGAGTAGATAGATTCATCATGAGCATCTAGCTCAGTCATCCCCGCTGATTCATAAGGTTCGTTGGACTAGTTTGAGGTAGATGTACAAGGTTCGTTGGACTAGTTTGAGGTGTATGTAAGCGGCGGCGAGTGGGATATGCGATATCACCATGTCTATCCGTGTCTTTCATATATCCTTGTGCCTCATGTATCGCTCGACTGAGTCTATCACTTTGCCTCATTTTTTGGTCTGGCCACCTGGTCCGTCCCACATTGCTTTTTGATTGGCACTTGTTGCTTGTTTGATCGTTTCTTGACAGTGGTGCACCTTGTTAAAAAAAATTCATTGTGTCTCTGCTGTCTTTAAAAAGGTAGGGTTGCTGTTTTGGAATCAAATCAAGAATTGCACCAGCCGCACTGTTGTTTCCTCTTTCACGGGCATTCTTTCTTTGTCGCACAGGTGGCAATCAGACGGACTCAAGCCAATTTGCGACTGTTGGCAGAATTTGAAGTGACAAGTCACAAGTCAGGTCATAGGTTAAGTCATGAATCAAGCCTACAAGCCTCTGTGACAGCTTTTTGATCCACCACATTGATGCTTCAAGTTGGGGCAAGTCTGTCCGAGTCTGAGGTCAATGCATGATGGAGAAGAGTAGTGGGGTTATTGGATAAACATGAATGTTTGTTGATTTAAAACTCGTAATCTCAATCTGCGCTGCACTTTCCTTTTTCAGAGGAGCAAAGCACTGAAAGGCCTCGGAATGGACAATTTGTATTGTTATGACCTAAAAACAGGAAGCCTGAACCATCTTAGACTAAACAAAAGACAGGAAGCCTACTAAACTTTCTCGTTTGTCACGGTGATCCGATCTGGTTTGTAGGCGGCCCGTTGCGCGTGACGGCAGATCTTGTTCGCGAGCGTGTTGTCATTATGCTTTATCACTCCCCCTCATGCACACTGTGGAGGTATCGGCAACCCCAAAAAAATCACCCAGAAAAAGAAAATTCATGTTTTCTACAAGGCTAGGCATAAGGCGTGTCCACAAATTTTAAACCTTGGATTGCTGTGTTGCAATGCTTGTTTGACAGTTACCCAAAAAATTCAAAGCAAAGGGGACATGTCCCAAAATGACTTTGCAATGAGCAACAAGGGCTGGTGAAGGCAGACTTTTCGGCGATGCATCAGCCACCATTTTGTGTGTACGATGCAGGAAGTGTTTTACTATTCCTGCTTTGACCAACTCACGAAAAAAATATCAATAGATGTCAATGTGTCAAGAATATTTTTGGGGCACAGGGGTTTAGCTCATAGTGATTGATACCAAGTTGTCTTCAAGGATATCAGTGGCAGCAGGTTGCTGGTATCTGAGATCACAGAGTGTCTCGCGCAGATATGCCACCTCCTGAGTTGCTGGCTGGCTGGCTGGTACAAATTAAGCATCTGAAGTTGAGAGAGAGACATAATATTGTCAGCGACTTTTCCACGAAATTGGACCACCATTCATCATCAAGATGTTCCTATGTGAGACTTATGGGTGTCTATGTCATCAGCCCAAATCTGCATCACTGGCAACCCATCCGCACAATTCATTTATACTGAATTCCGTGCGTGTAATTGGTTCTTTATTTCCAAGTATCTGGTCGATAACATAAAACGTGTTCAGCTGCCTGCATGTGCGGCTGAACTAAAAATAAAAAGTATTTCAATCGTGACTCAGTTTAGAATACCACTGAGGACCACACAAAGTCAGCCAATGGGCGTATAATTGTGACAAGATAGCCCAGAGTTCCCACGATACCAAAATAATTTTTGTGGAAATCTGGTTTTGGGGACTAGTCATTCTTATCTTTGGAAAATCCGAGTCTTATGTTTGGTTTCATTGGTGTGATACGTTGAGAGGTATGCCAGAATCCTAAAGTGCGTAAAATATTTTGGTGTGATGCGTTTGAGAGAGTTGTGTGGTACCTGCAACCATGTCACGGGCAATTTTGTGATTTACACCCACTCTAGAGGGCCTTCATATGTCTTGTAGAATGTCGAGCAATTGTTTGCGACAAGCTTTGAGGACTGGGTGATTGGCACATGCTTCGACAAAATCGTCAATGCGCGTGTCAATATTACAGTCAAGAAGGATTTGTTGGCCATCAATGGTCACTTTCTGCACACAAGTACTCTTTTCAGATCCATCTGTTTCACAATTTTACCTCATGCAAATTGTTCATTGTGGTGTGCCACGCACGAGCCACATATGGCATTCTGTGTAGTGGCTTGAAACACCAGTACACGTTGACAAGATTTTCCTCATGGCAAGTTGGGGCAAACATGTACACATTACCATTGTGGCCATCGCCTGGCAGTATTGTCGTCAGATGGGTCGCCCTCAGATTCTATACCTTCTGTCCAGCCCTCCATGTTCTCAGCAGGTTGGCTATCTCCGTTACCCTTTGCATTTATAACAGTGTGCAAGCAAGGGATGACAGTGTTCAGCAAGACATCATACACAGAGTCACAACAAGCCCTTTCAGCAACACACATACGCGGGCGACACGAAGCACCACCGCGCTAAGGCTTGAAGTTATCTAGGTCGGGATCTGAATCTCGACCCCTTTTATTACAACGTTTACTCTTTACTACTCACGTCGTGTTTCTCCAGCGCCTTTGCCTCAAGCCCTTTAGACCTTTGTTGCTTTACTTTACACCTGTGCTGGCTGTCTCCGATCTATATTTCATCCTTAGGTCGATACATCTCTATTGACTCATCGTCTCATCCTTACTCATGCTCTTGTCTTTCCTAGACTTCTCATTCGTGACCCATTTGACATGGCCCTCACACGTCACCTGTGACACTTGCGCAGAATCACACTCCAACGCCCTGACACCCCTGAACACCTACTGATTATTTCCCACGGCTTTAGCCCCGGAGCGCAAAGTGGCCCGGCGGGTCAACATGATACCTACTGTATTTGATTTTTTGAAAACCACCGCACTCTCAACCGGCCTTGCATTCAGTGGATCGCTGGGCAACGCCAGCGGCGGTAACATCGCGTCCCTTACAGCCGTCGATGCACGTTTTGGCGCACTTTTTCGAGTTATGAACACTGATGGATTTGCTTCGAACGCATGTATCAAATGTGGCACATTGTTCATTAATGATGACCAAGCCACCCAACCATTTTGAGATTGGTCGGAGCCTTTCCATTCCACCCACAACTCGTCCACGCCCTCATGACATCTTGCATTACAAATGCGACTAATTTCATAATGAAGCACTCCATCGTGACCCCAAAGAGGTTGTGGTCGCAGATTTGCGTCTCCCAGTTTACTGTCACGAGGTTCAATTTTTTTAAGACGTGCTATGTTAACCTGACTATGAGCCTTTCCAAATGTTGAGGGTAGATCTAGAGTTGCTTGTGCGCCTTGAACCTGAAGTACTGTGAACGGCCTGAACCATCTGGCTGTCAACTTAAACGGAATGTCGTTGGGAGTTGGGAGTGTGTCGTAAATCCATCCATACCAAATCACCCACTTTGAGGGTGGAAGGTCGACTACGTTTGGCCAACAGGTGGCCCAAGCGGGCCTGAGCAGCAGCCATGTGGTCTACGGCGGCCCAATCACGCATCTTCATACGGTTTGCAATTGCTGCAGCCCCGATGTGTAGGGTCTCACCTGGTGGCGCCTGAGGAGAGGGCTGACCGAATGTCAATGGTGCCCGTGCCGGGAACCCATGTGCAAACTCGAATGGAGAAAGTTTAGTAGTGGTACTAATATGAGTGTTCAGACCAAATGTAATTTGCGGAAGGGCCAAGTCCCATTCGACATATTGAGCGACAGTGGCCACTGCAGCACGTAGGGCTTCCATCACCTGACGATTTGCCTGTTCTGCTGGGTCCGCTTGTGGGTGATAACTTGAAGTGAATTTAAGTTTACTCCCACACATCTTCCACAAACTTTTCCACAACCCATTGTTAAATCACACATCATAATCCAAGGTCAGATTCAGTGGTAACCCAAATCGACAACAAATCTCGCGGAAAGTCAATCGTGTCAACGTCTTCTTGGATGTAGGTGCCTTGGCAGCTGCTGCTACGATTGTCTTAGTTGTTCGGTCCACCCAAGTAACTATCCAATTGTTGCCTAATTTTGTGGTAGGCAATGGTCCAATTAGGTCCATAGCCCAACTAGTAAATGGTTGAACAGGAATAGCAGAGAATTGTGGAACCCCCAGACGTTGGTTATTGCTACCTTTGGAAGCTGCACAAGTAGGGCAAGATCCAACGAAATGTGACACATCAGCATGTAACCCTGGCCAATAAAATGAGCGTGCGACGGAAGCATTTGTACGATCAATGCCAGGATGACCAGCCAGGAGACTATCTCCGTGTGCAGATCGCAAAACTGCCTCTCTAGAAACCGCAGGTACGCATATTCGGGCCACCACATCCTCAGTGCGTCGAAAACACAGTACGCGAATATCATCCAAAAAAAATCCCGATAGAAGTTATGATCAGAGTCCAGGACAGCCTGCAAAACATCTCCCAAAAAGGCATCGTCTGATGTGTTAGCTCGGATGTCACATAGTAGCGTGGAAATGACAGGCAAAATCCGCAGTAAGTGGTGTCGTTTTCATGACGCAAAACGACTGTGACCTCACGCTATGATGGTGATTGCTTTTATTACTTTCAAAAGTAGTTTAGTACCCTTGTTTGAGGGTCTATGAAGTTCAAATTCATGGGAATTTGAGTTATCGGGTTTTTGATGGAATCG
>Ga0105054_10009274_pt1 | contig 12802 bp, 3 predicted proteins | sample BON02_FD_78091 | JGI IMG/M metagenome (GOLD analysis project Ga0105054, IMG submission 78091) | Freshwater microbial communities from Lake Bonney liftoff mats and glacier meltwater in Antarctica - BON-02 (megahit assembly) | ecosystem: Environmental > Aquatic > Freshwater > Ice > Glacier... | reverse complement strand
CGGGGTTGTGCTTCGTATTAAGTTTTGTGTTGGCAGACAGTTTTGTACTTCGAAATCGCCAGCTTCTTGTAGCTGCAAAACGTTACCTGCAAGGCTAATACGACAGTAAAAAACTTAATAACGAATAAATAAACATTCAAAATAAATGAAAAAAGCAAGATTTTATTTGACTTTTAGTATCACACTTTTAATTACGACAATTTGTAATGCTCAAAGTAATTATAAAACTATACCAAAAGACTTTGAAAAACTATCAGGAAGTTGGCAAGGCTCTTTGACTTATCTTGACTACTCGTCAGGAAAACCTTATACTATGCCAGCAGACATAGAAATTAAAAGAATTAAAAAAACTAACAAATTTGTTTTTTTAAACATTTACCCAAAAGAAGCAAGTGCTAATTCAATTGACACAATAACTATTTCAACAGAAGGTGAATATATTGATAAAGAATTAGTAAAATCAAGACAGAAACTTGCAAATGGACTTATTGAAATTATCACAGAAGAATTAGGCGAAGATGGAAACGATAATAAAGGAGCAACCATTAGACACACTTATACTCTTGGTAAGACATCTTTCAATAAAAGAAAAGATGTTCAATTTGTAGGTGAGACAAAATGGATAAAGAGACATGAATATTCATACACAAAGAAGCCCAGCAGGTAACAGGCGTTTAGCAAAAAAGCAAGTTTGTCTCGTCCTGAAAAAATTTTACAGGCTAACTGAATACTCCTGCTATTGACACAAAATGCAAATATTTTTTTGGCGGAGCAGGACAGTTGTTTGTCTAAATTTTAATCTAAGCAATGTTTTTTTTATGCTGTAAAAGATTTTTCGGGAAGAGGGTTGACAAAATTTTATTCCGAAATGTTTATCGGGATTGACAGAAGAATTGTGCAGAATTTTTTTTTATTCAGGTAAATCCCGATTTACACAACTTCAAGAACAGCGGCAGGATGTGCAGCTAGTTTTGCTGAAATACATTGAAGAAGGTTTGGTAGGCCTCCCAAAACACCACCCCCGCACACACACTCACATTTAAAGAATGTTTGCTGCCGGCCTGGGGCACTTCTAAAGCACCAGCACACAAGGCCAGCGCTTCGTCGGCTACGCCCATTACTTCGTTGCCCAAAACGAATGCGTATTGTTTTCCCTTTTCAAAAGTGAAGTTAGATAGCAATACACTTTCATCGGTTTGCTCTATGGCGAGCACGGTGTAGCCTTCTGATTTTAGTTTTTCTATACAGCTTGTTGTCGATTCAAAATGTGTCCACGCTACACTTTCTTCGGCACCTAATGCGGCTTTGTGGATGTCGCGGTTGGGTGGTGTGCCCGTAAATCCACAGAGGTAGAGGTGGTTAATGGCAAAAGCATCGGCCGACCGAAAAATGGAACCCACATTGGCCAGTGAACGGAGGTTGTCGAGCACTGCAACCACGGGTAATTTTTTGCTATTTTTGAATGCCTCAGCCGTCGGACGGTTGAGTGCCTCCATTGATAATTTACGCATAAACACAAACGTTTTGGCCAAATCGACCGATGCAAAGGAAACGCCTTTGATGAAACAATACAAGCACATTAAGGCGAAACATCCCGGCGCCTTGCTGTTGTTTCGTGTAGGTGATTTTTACGAAACCTTTGGGGAAGACGCCATTAAGACGGCTGGTATACTCGGTATCGTCCTCACCAAAAGAGGCAATGGCTCAGCTTCCGAAACGGCCTTGGCCGGTTTCCCTTACCATTCTCTCGACAATTATTTACCTAAATTGGTGCGTGCTGGGCAGCGGGTAGCCATCTGCGAACAAACCGAAGACCCCGCTTTAGCCAAAGGCATAGTGCAGCGTGATGTGACCGAATTGGTCACACCCGGCGTAGCCTTCAGCGATAAAATACTCGATCACCGCTCCAACAATTATCTCGCTGCCATTCAACTCGAAGGGGAACAGGCTGGCATAGCCTTTTTAGATGTGTCGACAGGCGAATTTTTGGTTTCTCAAGGGCCGTTAGTACAGATTGAGAAACTATTACAAAGTCTGCAACCCGCTGAAATAGTATACGCCAAAGGCAAAAACAAGGCCTTTGCCGAGGCATTTGGTGAAAAATGGTATGCCCATACCCAGGAAGAGTGGATTTTTAACCGCGATTATGCCGAAGATGTGCTCAAACGCCAGTTTGAAACCCGCTCCGTAAAAGGTTTTGGGATAGATAACTGGCCCATGGCCGTGATTGCCGCTGGCGCAGTATTACATTATCTCAACGAAACCCAACAACGCAAAGTTGGCCACATCCAAGGTATCGCCCGGCTCGACGAAAGCCAGTACGTATGGATGGACCGTTTTACCATCCGCAATCTCGAACTGCTCGATGCCTCTTCGGAAGGTGGTTTGGGACTTTTTCAGGTGATCGACCATACCGTAACCCCCATGGGTGCACGTTTGCTCAAACGTTGGCTGGTTTTTCCACTCAAAGAATTGGCACCCATACGCGACCGGCTCGAAGTCGTGGCTTGGTTCCATGCCGAAGAAACCACCGCCCAGGAATTACGCGCCAGCCTCCAACAAATCGGTGACCTCGAACGCCTCATCTCCAAAGCTGCCGTCGGCCGAATTTCGCCGCGTGAATTGGTGCAAATGCGCCGTTCGTTGGCGCTTATTGGTCCGATTAGAGCGGAATTATTATCCAAAAACAACGCGCCTTTACAGCGGTTGGCCGATCAGCTCAATCCTTGTTTGACACTGTTGGAACGACTGAACAAAGAACTGCAAGAAGAAGCCCCAGCTTTACTGAGCAAAGGAAATGTCATTGCCCGTGGGGTAGATGCCGAACTCGACCGCTTGCGCCAGATTGCTTTTTCGGGCAAAGATTATTTGCAGCAAATTCAACAAAGAGAAGCCGAACGCACTGGTATCAGCTCGCTAAAGGTGAGCTATAACAATGTATTTGGCTATTATCTGGAGGTGACCAACACCCACAAAGACAAGGTGCCCACCGATTGGATACGTAAACAGACGCTCGTAAATGCCGAACGTTATATCACCGAGGAGCTTAAAACTTTTGAAGAGCAGATTTTAGGCGCAGAAGGTAAAATTCAAGGGTTGGAAGAGCGCCTTTTTCAGGAATTGCTGTTGGCGGTGAACGAATATCTTCAGCCCATTCAGCTCAATGCCCAATTATTAGCCCGGCTCGACTGTCTATTGGGCTTTTACCAGCTTGCCATAGAAAACCAGTACTACAAACCCGATGTTGACGAATCATTGGTGCTTCATCTGGAAGGCGCCCGACATCCTGTGATTGAAAAACGTTTGCCAGCCGGCGAAAACTATGTTCCAAACGACCTGCTTTTAGATGCCGATAGCCAGCAGATTTTGATGATTACCGGTCCGAATATGGCAGGTAAATCCGCTTTATTGCGGCAAACAGCCCTCATTACGTTGCTTGCACAAATTGGCTCTTACGTGCCGGCTAAAAGTGCACGTATCGGTATAGTCGATAAAATATTTACACGCGTCGGAGCTTCCGATAATATCAGTTCTGGGGAGTCTACTTTTATGGTAGAAATGAACGAAACGGCCAGCATATTGAATAATATCTCGGCACGCAGCCTGATTTTGCTGGATGAAATTGGTCGAGGAACCAGTACCTACGATGGAATTTCACTGGCATGGGCGATTGCAGAATATTTGCATCAGCACCCTGTTTATCATCCAAGAACGTTGTTTGCCACCCATTATCATGAATTAAACGAGATGGAGAAGACGTTTCCGCGCATTCGAAACTTTAATGTGAGCATCAAGGAAATAGGGAATAAAATCATTTTTTTACGCAAGCTCGTGCAAGGTGGAAGTGAGCACAGTTTTGGTATTCATGTGGCCCGTATGGCAGGGGTGCCACAGTCGGTATTAACCCAAGCCAATAAAATGTTGCAGGAACTCGAAGCCCAACGAGAAGCCGGTGGTGCAAAAAAGCTACGGAAAACAAGACAAGCCGAATTTCAGCTTAATTTATTTGAAGTGAAGGATCCCCAGCTTGCCCAAATACGTCAAATGCTCGATGCCACCGATATCAATCGGGTAACACCTGTTGAGGCTTTATTTCTGTTGAATGAGTTAAAAAAGGTGTTAAACCAGACTTCATGACCCGGTAAATTTAACTTGTCCCATAATGGGTTATGATTGTCATCGTTGGAAGTTTTCAGTTTTGAATTTTGATTTAATACATATAAAGTAAGTGTTTTAGTGTGTTATTGCGTAAGTGGCATTATTATTTCGAATGTATTTTACTTTAAAGTAATTGCCCTTGGTTAAGCAAGTTTTTCTCACCCTGTTTTTGAGTCTCCTAGTGGGGTTTCAATCCAATGCGCAAGGTGTGATTAATCTGGTCAATACCACGTCCTACACTTCAGGTGGGGGAGATGTGACTTCTTTAAGTCTCGATTATCCTGCGACAATAAGTCAAGGCGACGTGCTTATGGCGCAAGTTTCAATCCGGTCGACGGGAACGATTAATACACCAGCTGGCTGGACATTGGTTTCGAATGTTGGCGCAATCATTCGGCAAGCTATTTTTTATAGGGTAGTCGACGGCACAGAGGGAATAAGTCAGACTTTCGACGGTTGGCTCGCCACGCGTTCAACAGCTATTATGTTGGCCTACCGCAATGTGGATGTGGCTGATCCTGTTCCAGTTTTTTCAACGGCGAACGGGAATTCTGGGACATTAACGGTCACTGCGTTGAGTGCCCCTACTACAAATATGCGTTTGGTTGTTTTTCATAGCACACGAGGAGGAACAATTACGCCTAATGCGAGTCTGACATCGCGAAATAGTGCAGCTACTACAGTTAATGTATTGACAAGTAACGCAAGCGATCAAGAAATATCGGCTACCGGTTCTACCGGTGCCAAAAATGGATCAGCCTCGTCGGAGCGTTTTATTACCCATATGGTTGCCCTTCGGCCTATTCAGACACAGGGAATCATCGAATACATAGGAAGTACAAATACTTCTGCGACAGCGGTAACAGTTTCGCTTTCTCCATCTGCTGGTGCACAAGAAGGCGACTTCTTGGTGGTAGGTGTTAATCGCTTAAATACCAATAATATCACCAATATTTCAAACAACGGTTGGACATTGCTACGGCAAGAATCGAATACAGACGTGCGTACCGCTGTATTTTGGAAATTTGCAGGAGCCAGTGAAGGGGCCAGTACTTTTGGCAACAACAGTGCGGCTGTGCGTATGACGGGCGTAATGCTCGTTTACCGAAACGTCAATAAAAAAGCGCCTATAGTCGTCGAAAATGGTGTCGCCTCCAATTCTGCGACGGCTACTGTTAGCAGTATCACGCCAGATGTAAAAGAAACCCGTTTGCTAGCATTTTTTTCGGGAAGAAGAGCAGCTGACTTTAGTTTTTTGAGTTATAATAGTCTAACAGGGCGTGATAGCGTTAAATTTTCTGGTTCAGCGACCCGTATCGGACTATTGGCGCTCGATGAGTTTATAGGCACGGCAGGCAGTACCGGTAGTCGGGTGAATACCATTACATCCGCTTTTACGCCATATACTGCAGGAATACTATTGAGCCTACGACCAGAAAAAACGTATTTCAGCTACCAAAATGGTCTTTGGTCAAATCCATTGAGCTGGACTAAAGATCCTTCTGGAACCACGCTTGTGCCTCTTATAGGCGAAGTGCCTACCCCTTACGATAGTGCAGTTGTGTTGAATGGCAAAACCATTACACTTTCGGCGAATGTTACGACAACCAATATTGGTATTCGTATCAACAATGGCGGATTACTTGATTTGTTAACCAATGAGTTGCCCACCCTTACCGGACTTACCGGAGTGGGTCGTTTGCGCTCGAGCCGAACCACGGGTGGGGTGACCTATATGCCAACTGTGTTGTACGGTAATAATGTAATGGCCAGTGCCAGTGGGGGGACTTTCGAATATTACTGTGCTGCCAACATGACATTAAGTACGGGTGTTGCCAATTACAATAATCTTATTTTAAGTAGGGAATTGGCTGGGACGAGCGTTTATACCCTTGCATCAAATATTACCATTGCAACCGACCTCACCATCAACAGGAGTGGGGCGGCTGAAACCAATCTCACTTTTGGCAATGATGGTACTGCCCGTACCCTAACCGTTGGGAGGAACCTGACCCTTGCAGCCGGCTGTTTAATCCGACCACAAAACACCGCTGGTTTGGTTACGCACAGTCTTTCGATCGGTGGCGATTTTGTAAACAACGGTAGCGCACGTTTTACGAATCAGTCTATCCGCGACTATGATGTTGCAGCAGATAACCGAGTAATCGAAGTAACCTTCACGGGGTCAACCGACAATAAACTGGACTGCTTTGGTCCGACGGACTTCTATCGCTTAATCATAGATAAAGGAATAGATCAGACCTACGTATTAACTGTTAACGCTACAGATACCGTTAATTTCCGGTTGTTTGCACCTATCAACCAATCTAATACCGGTGCCGCTGATGATCCAAATCCTGTGATTAACAAATCACTTTATCTGCGTAATGGCACACTTAGATTAAAATCAAATATTAGCATACCGTATTTAAGTACTGGTGGCAACGACTTTTTTATTCCCCAAAACGCTTCTTTATGGGTAGATGGGGCCACGGTATATTCAGCATTTTCTGGTTCTGGAAACCGTGGATTTACTGTCATCGGAAAGCTTAGGTTAAGCGCCGGAGAGCTAAATAGTGGTCAGAGCGCTGGTTTTATTTACCGTGTTGATGGTGTAGTTCAAATTGAAGGAGGTACAGCACGTATCTCCCAATTCCGTCGTTCGAGTTCTGGAAGCGGTTTTCGTGCAGCTTATATTCAAAATGGCGGCTTGCTAATTGTTAGTGCCGATGAAGAAATCAACGGAAACTTTGCTTCTTTTTCTTTGCCAGATGCGGATTGTTCCTTTACTATGTCGGGTGGTGAGATTAGAATTGGCCGAGCAGTTTCGTCAGCTGTAGAGCGCGGCTTTCATTTGGGTATTTCACCTTTAAATGGGAATGTTACTGGTGGTTTGATTCATATTGAGACAACCGATGCCACAGCGTTTCATTTGGCTACGACCATTCCGCTGTATAATTTACAGATTTCCCGACAAAGCAGCTCGGCTAATGTAGTGCTAGATGGACCATTGCAGGTAAAAAATGACCTTACCGTAAGTAGTAACGGTAATTTTAATGCCAATGCTAATAATTTAACGGTTGGGGGTCATCTGTCTGTAAGCAGTGGAACCACTCTTACGAACGGTAGCAATACCCTTACGTTTAACGGCACTGCCAAACAACAATTCACCGTGAATGGTACATTGGCTAATATCAATATACTCACTGTTGCTAAAACAAGCGACACCTTGGAGCTTGCAGGCAGTTTGTCGACCTTTATCGTGAACGGAGCTTTCACTTTGAATGCCAATGGTGTATTGAATGACAATGGCAAAACACTTGAGTTGCAAGCTGCAATAACCCATTCGGGGATACATATAGGAAGTGGAAAAATACTACTCACCACGGCCAGCAGCCGAACCATAGCCGGAAATGGACAAGGCGTGTTCAGAAACCTAGAACTGAGTGGAAGCGTTGCTTCTACCTATACCACATCAACGAATTTTAAAATTACAGGTAATTTGAATTTTGTGGGGGGCCAGAATAGGATATTTGATATTGCCAGTAATAATCTAACTTTTGATACAAGTGCTACGGTCAGCGGGGTAAGTGCAGCTTCACCCGCGCGTATGATCCAAACCAACGGCAATCAATCGGCTCAGGGTGTGACTAAGGTCTATAATGGCCTTACTTTTACTTTTCCAGTAGGCACGAATACCGACTATACACCGGCCACTATAAGTTTTGACGTTGCGCCAAGTCAGTATGGGAGCATAACACTTCGGCCTGTGAACAACGAGCATCCCAATGTCACTCAGAATGGGCGTTCCATGACCTATTACTGGAAAGTGGCGGCCACTGGTTTTACATTGGGTAGCGCCAAAGTGAGCCATATTTATCGTTATCCACAATCCAAAGTAGTAATTGGCACCGGAATAACAGAGAATGGCTATGTAAATGCCCGATTTAATCCAACATCGGCCAATTGGTTAAGTGGTACTTCGGCACAAATTGATAGTAACAATAATGATATCAGCTTCTCAGGTTCTGGTTTTGAGACCACCATTACTGGGGATTATACTGCTGGAGACAATAGCCCGGAAAATCCTTTTGGTACCGTAATCATTTATTACAGTTATAAAACTGGTGCCCGTTGGGACAGCGTTGGGAGTTGGTCTACAACTTTCCATACCGGAATTCAGGCCATACCAGCCACTGTTCCAAGTGCAAATGCCGTCGTTCGAATTGGCAACAACCACCAAATCAATGTTATTGCTAATGGTGCATTAAGTGGCAGTTTATCTGTCGACTCAGGGGCTTTTATCGATGTAGGAACCACGACGGGTCATAATTTTGGTGCTTTGGTGGGAGAGGGTGTAAGTGGCAAGGGTACCATACGGATTTCTTCTTCTGGAGCCACGGCGGTTTTCCCTACAGGTGATTTTAATACTTTTTTTGGCAATGACGGAGGAACAGTGGTGTATTATCGAGGCAGTGTAAATTTTACCTTGCCCACCACCACCGCTCAATACAATACGTTGGTCATTGAGTTAAACACAGGTATAGCAACTGATTTTATAGATTTGCCTAACTTGGATTTAACGGTCTTAAACGATTTTCAGGTGCGAGGAAGTGCTGCGAGTCGTGCCAGACTGAATACAAATGCTTCAGGTAATCTGACTGTAAATAGGAATTTGCAAATTACAGGTGCAGGTCTGCGCCTTCGGCATGCGGGCAGCGGTGTTCGTGCTATCCTCGTGAATGGTCAGCTAGAAATCAGCAGTGGTGCTACTTTCGACAACAGCAATGAGGCTGATCTTGTGCATAGCTTGTCGGTTTATGGGAATTTGATTAATAACGGCACTTTAAATTTATATGCTACAGCCAACCGGCACACCCATTTATATTTATTAGGAGAGGCCAATACCGCATTTACAGGGGTTACCGGTGGCGCCAGTACAAGTTTATATCTGCTCACAATCAACAAAGGCGGCAGTAAAACCCCTGTAATGAATATGGATGTGGCGGGAGCGGTAACCTTTAATGGGACCAATCAATGGTTGAGTTTGCTGAATGGTACTTTTCGTTTAAGTCGAAATTCCACGCTCGAGTTGAGCACGGCAGCAGCCCAATTTTCAATTCCAGAAACGGCTATTTTTTCATTGAATAACAGCAGTGCAGTCGTGAATATTGGTAATTCAGCCAGCGATACGGCCGATTTATTACTGCGCGGTCGTCTCGAACTTCTAGCCGGAACCATCAATATCGGAAATGCCGCCAATGCAAACAACAATGATATCGAAATTGCGAGTGCGGGGGTGGCAGAGTTGTATATTTCTGGAGGTACACTCAATGTAAACGGTAGCGTTCGCCGTGGCTTATCAAATGCAGCGGGGTCCCTTTATTTCAAACAAAATGGCGGTGTAGTTAACATTAGAGGACAAGCCGCTTATGGGCAAAGAGGTAAGCTGGAAGTTATTAATACAGGTAGTTATTTTGAGATGACAGGAAGCTCTGAGATTAATATATGGCGCGGTGGGGCAGTATCCAATGCCGACTTTTACGTTCGCCCTAGCAATGGATTAGTTACAGGGGGTACGCTCACTTTTGCGCCAACGGCAGCCATTGGTAATCAGAATTATACCTTGGATGCGTCCGTTCCCATAAATAATGTTGTCGTTACGGGTTTCAACGGATCAAATACAGCCAATGTAACCTTGCTGGTTAACAACTTTACGATCTTAAATGATTTTACTGTCAGTGCCAATGCTGCATTTATCTGCAATGATTTAAATATCAATGTAGGTGCGAATTTTATACGAGTCGGCACTTTTACACCTGGCAACAACATTGTAAGTTTTACCACAAGTAATGGGGCCACAACCGGTGCCTTTACCACACCACATGCTTTTTATAATCTAAAGGTAAATGCAGGTGCCACCTTAAGTATTGGCGCCAATGTGATGGTAAATAACAATTTGACTATCGAGACAGGAGCTAGCCTAGTTAATGGTAACAATGAGCTGGATGTTATGAGAGATGTTACTAACCAAGGAACACATACCAGTCCCTCCAACAGTGGCAGCAACGGCTTAAGATTGGTGGGCTCAAGCCAACAGTTGATCTCTGGCAATGGTACTTTCGGTAATGTGATTGTAAATAATGCCGGTAATATTGAAATTTTAGGCAATATCACTATCAACAACCAATTAACCATGACCACCGGTTTGGTGGATTTGGGCAATCGCATGCTTACTTTGGGAGTAAACGCGGCCATCGTGTCGGCGAGTTACAGTACCAGCAGGATGATACGTACCAACGGCGTACTCAGTGATGGCGGTATCAAAAAATTATATCCAGCAGGCACCCTCGACTTTTTATTCCCCTTTGGTATTCTGAATAAATATACTCCCGCGCGGGTTAATGTTACTGCCAATAGTGCAGTTGGAGATGTTGTAGCCAAGCCGGTTAGTAGCAAACACCCTTCAACTAGGGTTGCAACAGAAACGCAGCTAAATTATTTCTGGGAAATGCTCACCACGGGTTTTTCAGGCTTAAATGCCACCCTGACTTTTAACTATACCGACGCAGAAGTGACCACTAGCGAGTCCAGCTGGCGAGGAGGGCGCTTCGCCTTCCCAAACTGGGCGCCAATCGGCGGAAGTCCGGGCGTGGTGAATGCAGGTGCTAATACGCTCACATTTACGTTGACATCTACAATGAATGGTGGTTTTACGGCTGGTATGGAGCCTGAGTTTGCGGCTGTACCCACTTTGTATTCACGTTCTGTAGTATGTAGTACTGGCTGTGACTGGAACAACCTCAACTCTTGGTCAGAAAGCGGCCATGATGGTATAGCGACCAATACGCTACCAAATGGCCAGCCAATGGTAGTGGCCGCTTCCGACTCCATTTTTTTCAATGGGAATAATCTTGTTGCGGAATCTGTTCGTCTGGACACGGGCGCGATACTGAATATGCAAGCAACTTTCGGGCATAATCTTGGGGTAGTCAATGGCAAGGGCAAAATCAAAATAAGCGCAACAGCCAGTAATCTTTTCGTATTTCCTGGGGGTAATTATACCGCATTTGCCTCTGATACTGGCGGTACGGTTGAATTTTTTGGCAGCACCAATGGAACCCTACCAGCAACGCAAGCGGACTATTATAAGTTGTTATTTACCGGTAGCAGCAATCGTATCCAAGCCAATATTAATGTTTTTGTAAACGGGGAATGGCGCATGCACGAAGGAGTGGTGGACAATACATTGAACAATAAAAATATAACCATTAAAGGCAATTGGATAAACAATGCTTCCGCTGGTGCCTATGTGCCTGGAGCGGGTAAAGTCATTTTAAGTAGTAGTCAGGCACAGTCGATGAGTGGTAATTTCAGCACCACTTTCGCCAAGCTCGAAACCAATGGAAGTGGTGCAAAAAGTCTTGCCCAAAACATAATCATTAACCAAGAATTGCTTTTGGTCGTTGGTCGGCTGTACCCCGCTAACTTCAATATCGAGATGGAATTCACAGCAATATCTGGGGGTTCACCTGCAGCTGCTGCAATGGTTGTTCAAAACGGAACAGGTAGGGTGCGAAAAAAAATGAATGTTACAGGTAGTTTTACTTTTCCAATAGGTGAAGAAACGGGGACAGCAGAATATAGTCCGACCACAGTACAGTTTACAACAGGTAATTTTGCGGGCGGCGCTTTTATGGAAGCCCAAGTAGTCGATAATGTAAGCCCATTGTGTTCTGGCACTAGTAATTATATCAGTCGCTATTGGCAATACAATCACACTGCAATAACAGCATTTGCAGCGACTGCTAGTGCTCAGTATCTAGCAGCCGATGTGGTGGGTACCGAAGCCGAGATTATAACCAAAATGAGCAGACCTTCCCTGCCCTGTATTGACGGGAATTTGGTGAACGTTTCTTCAAAAACCTTGTCGATTAACGCCGGATTTCTAAATCAGCTCTCAGGTGGTGAACCTGCACTTCCTGAACCTACAATACAAGCAAGCTTGATGGTCTTTAGTCTGGTGACCAATAACTCCATGCGGGTTACCGTAAAAAAAGGAAATGGCAGTTCCCGTATAGTACTGGCCAGAGCAGGTTCAGCAGTGAATGTCACTCCCGGTGATTTTACTGCCTATGCCGCCGACAGTACATTTAGTTCTGGGGCAGAAGTTGGCACAGCCAACTATGTAATGTATGCAGGAACCGATAGTGTTTTCCCGATTAAAGGGCTCAACAATGAGGCGGTGTATCATTTTGCAGTTTTTGAGTTCAACGGTGCAGGGGCAGAGGCCAATTATTTGCTCACCTCGCCAGCTCTTGGCAGTCAAACTACCTTCGCAGTGGAGCCTACAGTGCAAACAACAGCTATTAATTTCACGGTAGTTGGCGCTACGACTATGCATCTAAAATGGACCAACGGCAACGGTTCACGTCGTTTGGTGCTAGCGAAGGCAAATTCAGCAGTGAATGCTGTGCCAGTGGATGGCACTTCTTATACAGCAAATGCGGTATTTGGCACAGGGTCTGCGTTGGATACTTCAAATTTTGTTGTTTTCAGCAGTACCATTGATTCGGTAGTGGTTACTGGTTTGGATATGAATACTACCTATCATTTTAGTGTTTTTGAATTTAATGGAACGGGT
>Ga0105054_10009273_pt1 | contig 12804 bp, 15 predicted proteins | sample BON02_FD_78091 | JGI IMG/M metagenome (GOLD analysis project Ga0105054, IMG submission 78091) | Freshwater microbial communities from Lake Bonney liftoff mats and glacier meltwater in Antarctica - BON-02 (megahit assembly) | ecosystem: Environmental > Aquatic > Freshwater > Ice > Glacier... | reverse complement strand
TCAGCTACCTCGCGCCTGAACGGCACGATGGCCGCCAGGATGGCTGCGAGCGTCATCCAGCGGCATGCGTCGAACTCGGGGTGTTGGACGCCATGGATGTCGATGTCGCCGTCCAGGCCAACGAAACGGACGGCGAACCACTTCTGCTTCTGGCCGCGATAACGGCCCTTGAGGGCCTTGCAGAGCAGTTCGGGCGGCAGGTCGTAGGTCAGCCAATCGGCAGTTTCCGCCAGGACCGTGCCCCTGGCGGTGCCGATCTCCTCTTCCAGCTCGCGCAGGGCGGCCTGGCGCGGGCTTTCGCCCTTGTCGATGCCCCCCTGGGGCATCTGCCAGGCACCGGGCATGTCGATGCGCTGCGCGGCAAAGACCGCGCCCTTGCCGTTGAGCAGCACGATGCCGGCGCAGTGCCGGTAGGGCAGAACCGTGCCCACCCCGGCCGTGCCCCTCACAAGGTGTCCTAGTTGGCGCTGGTGTCGGCTTCGGCGACCACGCCGGCCATCAGCGCGATGCCCTCGATCATGTCGAGTGCACGGTTGAGCTGATAGTCGTCGCGGGATTCCTCGCTGCGGGCGCTGACGTCGCCGTCCTCGCCCTCGGCATCCAGGCTGTTGCGCAGATCGGCTTCGCTGCGCAGCTGCGCGGCGTCGTCCGCGACGGCATCGATGACGACCTGGGTGACGGCGATGTCGGGCACGATGCCCTTGGCCTGGATCGAGGTGCCCGAGGGCGTGTAGTAGCGCGCCGTCGTCAGGCGCATGGCGCCCTGGCCGGGCAGCGGGATGATCGTCTGGACCGAACCCTTGCCGAAGGATTTTGAGCCCAGGATGATCGCCCGGTGATGGTCCTGCAGCGCGCCGGCCACGATCTCGGAGGCCGAGGCCGAACCGCCGTTGATCAGCACGACCACGGGCAGGCCCGCGACCATGTCGCCCGGGCGGGCATTGTAGCGCTGGGTGCTGTCGGGACGCCGGCCGCGGGTCGAAACAATCTCGCCCTTGTCGAGGAAGACGTCGGAAACCGCGATCGCCTGGTCGAGCAGGCCGCCGGGATTGTTGCGAAGGTCGAGCACGATGCCCTGAAGCCGGTCGCCCAGATCGGCCTTCATGCTGTCGATGGCGCGGATCAGGCCGTCCTCGGTCTGCTCGTTGAACGAGGTGATGCGGACGTAGCCGATCTTGTCCTCGAGGCGCCAGCGCACCGACTGGATGGTGATGATGTCGCGCGTGATGGTGATGTCGATCGGCTCCTCGGCACCTTCGCGGACCACGGTCAGCACGATGTCGGTGCCCACCGGGCCGCGCATTTTCTCGACCGCGTCGCCCAGCGACAGGCCCAGAACCTGCTCGCCGTCGAGCTGGACGACGATGTCGCCGGCCTGGATGCCGGCGCGGAAGGCCGGGGTGTCGTCGATCGGGGAGACGACCTTGACGTAGCCGTCCTCCATGGTGACCTCGATGCCCAGGCCGCCGAACTCGCCCTTGGTCTGGACCTGCATTTCACCGAAGCTGTCCGGGCTCATGTAGCTTGAATGGGGATCGAGCGAGGCAAGCATGCCCTGGATGGCGGCCTCGATCAGTTGCTCGTCGGTGACTTCCTCGACGTATTCCTCGCGCACGCGCTCGAACACGTCGCCGAACAGGTTGAGCTGGCGATAGGTCTCGCTGCTCGCGGCATGGACCTGGCCGATACCGGGAGCAAGCAGGGCAAACCCGAGGGCCGCCGTCAGGATCAATCTTTTCATCCGCCAGTCACCTCGTTGGCACCTGCCGTCATCCACGGCAGGGGGTTGATCGGAGCACCCTTGCGTCGAAGCTCGACGTAGAGCCTCGACGTTGCGGCGTCCTGCGACGACATCACGCCGACCGGTTCGCCAGCCAAAAGCACCTGGCCCAGAACCACATCCGCACGCGTCAATCCAGCTAACACCGTATGGTAGCCTTCGCCATGATCAATGATCAACAAATGCCCGTAATCACGGAACGGACCTGCGTAAACCACCCGCCCGTCGTAGGGCGTCACGACCCGGCTGCCGGGAGCAGCGGCGATCACGATGCCTTCGCTGTCATCGCCTGCCGGCAGTATCTCGCCAAAATGCGTCACGATTGTGCCGGCCACGGGCAGGGTCAGGGTGCCGCGCTGGGCGCTGAAGCTGGTCGCGGCCAGGGCTTCGACGATCGCGGTACCGGGGGTGATTTCCGCCGGCACGCCGTCGGCGTTGCGCGAGAGCGCCTCAAGCAGTTCGCGCAGGTTGCCCGCTTCTCCGGCCAGACGTTCCTGTTCTGCCGCCAGGACATTGTCCTCGCGGCGCACCCCGGCCAGCAGTTCGCGTTTGCGGATGGTGGCGGCGGCGCTGGCCGCGCGTTCGGCGGTGAGCGCCTCCAACGTGGCGATCTGGGCAGTTTCCTGGGTGGCGATGTCCTGCTTCAGGGCGACCAGCACGGCGATGTCATCGGCGATTTCGCGTGCCCGGCGGTCCAGTTCCGGGGTCAGCGAGGCCAGCAGCATGGCGGTGCGATGGGTGTCGGTCGGCGAGGTCGGCATCGCCAGCAGCATTTCGGCGGGCTGACGGGCGATGCGCTGGAGGGCGGCGAGCACCAGGCCGAATTCATCGCGCTGGACATCGAAAGCAGCCTGGCGCTCCGCCAGTTCGCTGTTGAGGGCGTCGAGCGTCAGGGCGATCTCCTGGAGCGTGGCCTCCTGGGCGCGCATGGCGGCCTCCGCGCCCAGCAGGCGGGCGCGCAGGGCATCAATCTCCTGGGCCATGGTGGCGGCTTCGCCGTCGAGGGCGTCGCGCGCCTGCTGTGCCTGATCGATCGCCTGCTGAACCTCACCCAGGCGGTCGCTCGTCTCGCTCTCCTCGTCGGCGCCCGCTGCGCTCAACCCGAGCGTCAGCAGCAGACAACCAAGCAGCAGGATGCGTTCAGGATGCGCCACGCAGACCGGGCCCTTCGACCAGCGAATGGCCGGTCATCTCGGCAGGCTGTTCGAGATGGAGCAGATCGAGCAGCGTCGGCGCCAGATCAGCCAGGCCGCCCTTGTGGAGGGCGAGGCCGCGGGTCGCTCCGGCAATCACCAGGGGTACCGGATTGGTCGTGTGCGCGGTCTGGATTTCGCCGGTGGCAGGGTCGCGCATGGCTTCGATGTTGCCGTGGTCGGCGGTGACGACCAGCAGGCCACCGGCATCCTCGACCGCGCGGGCGATCTCTCCCAGGCAGTGATCCACGGTCTCTACAGCCTTCAGGGCGGCCGGGAAGTTACCGGTGTGGCCGACCATGTCGGGATTGGCGAAGTTGCAGATGACGACGTCGAAGCTGCGGGCGCGAATCGCGCCGACCAGTCGTTCGGTCACCTCCGCTGCCGACATCTCCGGCTTGAGGTCATAGGTTGCGACCCGGGGCGAGGGCACCAGGATGCGTTCCTCACGGTCGAAGACACGCTCCTCGCCGCCGTTGAAGAAGTAGGTGACGTGGGCGTACTTCTCCGTCTCGGCGATGCGCAAGTGGCGCAGGCCGGCCTTGGCAACCAGGCTGCCCAGGCTCTTTTCCATGTTCTGGGGCGCAAACAGCGCCGGCAGCAGCGGATCGAGGGCGCTGGAATAACTCACCATGCCCGCCACAGCGGCAAAAGCCGGGCGGCGTTCGCGCCTGAAGCCGGCGAAAGCGGGATCAAGCAGGGCTCCCAGGGTCTGGCGCGCCCGGTCGGCGCGGAAATTGGCCATCAGCAGGCCATCACCATCGGCCATGCCGGCAAAACCGGCGATCGCGGTGGGCAGCATGAATTCGTCGCTCTTGCCCGCGGCGTAGCTGGCGGCAATCGCTGAATCAGCGCCCTCTGCCTGTTCCCCCTGGCCCGACACCAGGGTCGTGCAGGCCAGTTCCGTGCGTTCCCAGCGGTTGTCGCGGTCCATGGCGTAATATCGCCCGCTCACCGTGGCGATGATCGCGTGCGGTGCATCGGCCATGAAGCGGGCGAGATAACCACGCGCGCTGGAAGGCGGCGTGTCGCGCCCGTCGAGGAAGGCGTGGACCAGCACCGTGATGCCGCGCGTGGTCAGGATGTTGGCCAGCGTGGCCATGTGGTTCTGGTGGCTGTGGACGCCGCCGGGTGAAAGCAGCCCCATCAGATGGCAGCGCCCGCCGCTTTTCTTGAGTGCTGCGACAAAGCTGTCGAGCAGGGGCAGACGCGCCAGCGAACCGTCGGCGATTGCGTTGTCGATGCGCGGCAGGTCCTGCATCACGATGCGGCCGGCGCCCATGGTCAGGTGACCGACCTCGGAATTGCCCATCTGGCCGCAGGGCAGGCCGACGGCCTCGCCCGAGGTTTCCAGCGTGGTCGAGGGGCCATGGTCGATCATCGAGTGCCATACCGGCGTCCTGGCGCTGAGAATGGCGTTGTCGGGGCCCGCGGGCGCGATGCCCCAGCCATCGAGGATGCACAGGACGAGGGGGCCGGCAGGATTGCGGTCGGTCATGGGTCCGTCACGGTCGTGTGCCGGGGATGTAGCCCCTGTGCCGGGGCCTGACAAGGCGGGGCGCCCCGGCCATCACGCATGGCCGCTGTGATAGGGGTGGCCGGCCAGGATCGTGGAGGCGCGGTAAAGCTGCTCGGCAAGCATGGCGCGCACCATCAGATGGGGCCAGGTCATGGTGCCCAGCGACAGGATCATGCCGGCCTTCTGGATCACCGCGGGCGACAGGCCATCGGCGCCGCCGATCACCAGCGCCAGCTCGCGGCAACCCTCGTCGCGGCGCTGGCCCAGCCAGTCGGCCAGGGCCTCGCTGGTGAGCTGGCGTCCGCGACTGTCGAGCGCGACGATGAAGGCGCCCTCGGGCAGGGCGGCCAGCAGCTTGTCGCCCTCGCGTTCGCGGCGCTTGTCGCCGGCGATGTCGGCAATCTCGCGCAGGGTGAAGGGCCAGGGCAGGCGCCGGGCGTAGTCATCGACCAGTTCGCGCACCGGACTGTCGCGCGCCCGCCCGACCGCTGCCAGCGTGACCTTCATGGTCTCAGGTCACGCCCGGGCTTCCATGGGTTCGGGCAGGGTCACGGCCCACATCTTTTCCAGATTGTAGAGATCGCGCATTTCATGACGGAAGATGTGGACGATGATATCGCCCAGATCAACCAGCACCCATTCGCCCAGGGCCAGGCCCTCGACGCCGTAGGTCGGATGGCCGGCGTCGCGCAGCACCCGCACCAAACGGTCGGCAAGGGCAGCGACCTGGCGCTGCGATCCGGCGCTGGCGATGATCATGCGGTCGGCGAAGGAGGTTTTTCCGGCGAGGTCGATTTCGACGATATCTTCGGCCTTGCCGTCTTCAAGTGTGCTCAATACGAGCGAGACGAGGTTGCGGGACGTGTCCCTTGCGGCGTTGCGACGAGGAATGGATCCCTCTCCTTGTATTAGGTGTTGCCGTCGTCCTGTCGGGCGTGACCGAACGTGGTGTCTCCTGCCCTGATGGCCGAGGCCGAGGCGGGATGACGCGGACCCATGACATAGGTCCACACCGGCGGCGGTCGTTTTGCCAGCGTCAGCGCCTTGCTCTGATCAAGACGGAACGCTCTGAAGCGGATCGCCGCTCGGCTCGCCAGACAGGAGAAAGAATAGGGAGCGCGGTCGAAGACCGCAACCGGCACGGTGGTGAAGATTTCATGCCAGCGATGCCAGTGATGGACGGTTGCCATGTTGTCGGCACCCATCAGCCAGACGAAACGCGCCGCCGGCGCGCGCGCCTTCAGGCGCCGCAGGGTGTCGCAGGTGTAACGCGTGCCCAGCGAAGCCTCGATGCCGGTGACCTTGATGCGTGGATCGTCGACGAAGTTGCGTGCCGCCTGCAGCCGGCGCTCGAACGGCATCATGCCGGCGACCGGCTTCAGCGGGTTCTGCGGCGCGACCAGCCACCAGACAGCGTCCAGGCGCAGGCGGTCGAGTGCCAGTTTGCTGACGAAGACATGGCCCTCGTGCGCGGGATTGAACGAGCCGCCGAGCAGACCGATGGAGCGGCCGGCGGCGTGTTCGAGCAGGGCGAGGTGCCCGGTCAGGGCCGCGTCTGTCCGCTGCCGCGCACGACGTATTTGAACGTGGCGAGCTGCTCCAGGCCGACGGGGCCGCGCGCGTGGAGCCGGTTGGTCGAGATGCCGATCTCCGCGCCCATGCCGAATTCGCCGCCGTCGGCGAACTGGGTCGAGGCGTTCCACAGGACGATGGCGCTGTCGACGCTGGAAAGGAACCGTTCGGCGACATCGGCGTCACCGGCGACGATGGCATCGGTGTGGCTCGATCCGTGCCGGGCGATGAAGGCGATGGCGCCCTCGACGCCTTCGACCGTGGCCGCCGAGATGATCGCATCGAGATATTCGGTATCGAAATCGTTCCCGGTCGCCGCCACGACCCGGGGGTCGAGGGGCTGCACCCCTGCGTCGCCGCGCACCTGGCAGCCACCATCGAGCAGGGCGGCAACGATGGCCTTGCGGGTTGGCGCGGGCAGCCCGACGTCGAGCAGCAGGGTTTCGGTTGCCCCGCAGACGCTGGTGCGCCGCAGCTTGGCGTTGACCACGATGGCGGTCGCCATCTCCGGATCGGCGCTGGCGTCGACATAGGTGTGGTTGAGGCCCATCAGGTGGGCGATCACGGGCACCTTGCTCTCGCGCTGCACACGTTCGACCAGCGAGGGGCCGCCGCGCGGCACGATGATGTCGATCCAGCGCGTCATCGCCAGCATGGCGCCGACCGCGGCGCGGTCGGTGGTGGGCACCAGTTGCACCGCCTCGGCCGGCAGGCCGGCCTGTTTCAGGCCCTCGTGCAGGCAGGCCACGATCGCCGTGCTCGAATGGAAACTTTCCGAACCGCCACGCAGGATCGCCGCATTGCCCGATTTCAGGCACAGCGCCCCGGCATCTGCGGTCACGTTGGGGCGCGATTCATAGATGATGCCGATGACCCCCAACGGCACGGCGACCCGCGCGATGTCCAGGCCCGAGGGCACCTGCCAGCGTGCGATCTCGCGGCCGACCGGATCGGGCAAGGCCGCGACCGCCTCCAGGCCGCGCGCCATGCCTTCGATGCGGCCGGCATCAAGCACCAGGCGGTCGATCAGCGGGCCGCTCTGGCCCTTCTTGCGGGCGGCAGAGACATCGCGTTCGTTGGCGGCAATGAGATCGCCCGTGGCGGCGCGCAGGGCGTCGGCTGCGACCGTCAGCGCGCGGTTCTTGATCTGCGTGTCGGCGCGGGCAAGCACCGCGGCAGCACGCCGTGCGGCGGCGCCGACGGCGTCCATCTGGGCTTCGATGGCTTGCGGGTGGGCCACTGTGGCGACCGGAGCGGCGTTCATGACATCACCAGATCGTCACGGTGGATCAGCTCTTCGCGGCCACGGTAGCCCAGCAAACTCTCGATTTCATCGCTTTTGTGCCCGGCGATGCGGCGTGCGTCCTCGCAGTTGTAGGCACTCAGACCGCGCGCGACCTCGCGCCCGTCGGGCCCTGAAACGATCACGGCATCGCCGCGCTCGAACTGGCCCTCAATGGCGGTGACGCCTGCCGGCAGCAGGCTGCGGCCCGCGCCCAGGGCGCGCTGTGCGCCCGCGTCGACGACGATCGCGCCGCTGGGTTTCAGCGTGCCGGCGATCCAGCGCTTGCGCGCGGTGCGGGGATTGGCGTCGGCCAGGAACCAGGTGCAGGGCGCACCCTCGAGCAGGGCCTGCAGGGGATGCATGGTGCGCCCGTTGGTGATCACCATGTGGCAGCCCGCGCCGGTGGCGATGCGCGCGGCCATCAATTTAGTCTCCATGCCGCCCGAGGAATCGCCGGGCAGGGCCTTGCCGCCCATCGCCTCGATCTCGGGCGTGAGTTCCCGGACCTCGGGGATCAGCCTGGCATCGGGGTTGAGCTTGGGGTTGGAATCGTAGAGGCCGTCGATGTCGGACAGCAGGACCAGGGCATCGGCCGATGTCATCATGGCGACACGCGCGGCCAGCCGGTCGTTGTCGCCAAAGCGGATTTCGGCGGTGGCCACCGTGTCGTTCTCGTTGACCACCGGCACCGCGCCCAGCTTCAGCAGGGTGTTGAGGGTGGAGAGCGCGTTGAGGTAGCGGCGGCGGCCCTCGGTGTCGTCCAGCGTCAGCAGGACCTGGCCTGCGCCGATGTCGTGACGGCCCAGCGCTTCCTGATAGGCGTGCGCCAGGCGAATCTGGCCGCTGGCGGCTGCAGCCTGGCTTTCCTCCAGGCGCAGGGGACCGGCGGGCAGGCCCAGGTGACGGCGGCCCACGGCAATGGCGCCCGAGGTCACGATCAGCACTTCCTGGCCGCGTTTGCGGGCCGCGGCGATGTCATCGGCCAGGGCATTGAGCCAGGCACGGTGGATGCGCCCGTCAGCACCATCGACCAGCAGAGAGGAGCCGATCTTGACGACGATGCGGCGCGCACGTGCCAGCCGGCTGGTCACGCCGCGTCCTCGTTGTCGCGCTGCTCGCGGGCGGTCTTGACGTATTCCAGCAGGCGGAAAAGCAGGGGTTCGACACCTTCGCCGCTGACACCGGAGATCACCATCACCTCGCGTCCGGAAGCCTCGCGCAGTTCCGACAGAGCGATCTCCAGGGTTTCCTCGTCGATGGCGTCGACCTTGTTGAGCGCCACGATCACGGCCTTGTCCTCCAGGCCGTTACCATAGGCGTTGAGTTCCTCGCGCACGGTGGCGTAATCGGCCGCGACGTCGCCCGCGGTGCCGTCGACCAGGTGCAGCATGCAGGCGCAGCGTTCGGCATGGCCCAGGAACCGGTCGCCCAGGCCGACGCCTTCGTGGGCGCCCTCGATCAGGCCCGGCAGGTCGGCGATGACGAATTCCGCGTCGCCCACGCCCACGACACCCAGATTGGGGTGCAGCGTGGTGAAGGGATAATCGCCGATCTTGGGTTTGGCGCGGGTGACGCGCGACAGGAAGGTCGACTTGCCGGCATTGGGCAGGCCGACCAGGCCGACATCGGCGATCAGCTTCAGGCGCAGCCAGATCCAGCGTTCCTCTCCGGGCCAGCCAGGTTCGGCACGGCGTGGCGCCTGGTTCGTCGAGGTCTTGAAGGCGTTGTTGCCGCGCCCGCCGTCGCCGCCGCGCAGCAGCACGATGCGCTGGCCCGGTGTGGTCAGATCGGCAAGCAGGGTTTCCTTGTCCTCGTCGAAGACCTGGGTGCCCGGCGGCACACGCAGGGTGATGGCGTCGGCCCCGGCCCCTGTGCGGTTCTGGCCGGCGCCGCCGTCGCCGCTTCTGGCCTTGAAGTGCTGCTGGTAGCGGTAGTCGATCAGCGTGTTGAGGTTGGCGACGCATTCCAGGATGACATCGCCGCCACGGCCGCCGTCGCCGCCGTCCGGGCCACCGAACTCGATGAACTTGGCGCGGTGGAACCCGACGCAGCCGGGGCCGCCCTTGCCTGATTTCACGAAGATCTTGGCTTCGTCGAGGAACTTCACGACACGATCCTTCCGCCCTGGGATTGGGCATCGAGCGGCTTCTCGCCAAGGTCCTGGCTGAAGCGCAGCAGGTAACCGTCGGGATCCTGGACCAGGAACTGGCGCTGGCCGTAGAGCCGATCTTCTCCGGCGTACCAGGCTTCCTCCGGCGCGCGGTAAAGGCCGTGCCCGAGTCGTTCGAGCGCGTCGAGCAGGGGCTCCAGCGCGCTGGTCTCGATCTGGAAATTGATGCCGCGGCCCAGAGGAGCCTCCACTGCGCCGGTCAGCCAGGATTCCGGCGTGAGTTCGTCGAGCATGATCTGGGAACCCTGGCGCTCCAGATAGGCAAAGGGGGGATCGTTGCGTCCGTAAAGCCGTTTGAAGCCGAGCGTGTCGCAATAGAACGCCAGGCTTGTCGCCAGATCACGGCAGACCAGCTCTGGGACCAGGGCATTGAAGTGCAGCTCGCGCGCGGCCATCGGAACGTGGATCTCCAGAAACGTAGGGGGTCCAGAGTCGCAAAGGGCCCGGAAACGCAAAAGGGGGAATGGCGAACCATTCCCCCCTGCGACTCGTGTCTGCGGGAATGGCGCCTATTCGGCGGCCATCGCCGGGACAATGTCGATGTAGAGGCGCTTGGCGTTGGCGCGGCGGAAGCGCACCTCGCCGGCGGTCGTGGCAAACAGCGTGTGATCCTTGCCGATGCCGACGTTGTCGCCGGGATGGAACTTGGTGCCGCGCTGACGCACGATGATGTTGCCGGCGATGACCTGCTCGCCGCCGAAGCGCTTCACGCCCAGACGCTGTCCGGGTGAATCGCGGCCGTTGCGTGAACTGCCGCCTGCCTTCTTATGGGCCATGGCTTGCGCTCCTTCTGGTTCAGGAGGCCTTGGACGCGGCAGCCGCGCCAAGGATCTCGGTGATCTTCACAACCGTCTGGTACTGGCGATGGCCAGCCCGGCGGCGGTAATGCTTGCGGCGCTTCTTCTTGAGAATCAGCACCTTGGCGCTGCGCTTCTGCTCGAGGATTTCGCCCCGAACGAGGGCTCCCTCGGCGCCTGCGCCGACCTTGATGTCGTCGCCCTCGGCCATCATCAGCACACTGTCGAACGCGACGGTGTCGCCGGCTTCGCCCTCGAGGCGCTCCACGGCAACGATATCGTCTTGAGCGACGCGGTACTGTTTGCCGCCGGTCTTGATCACTGCGAACATGTCGAAATCGCCTTGGTTTTTTGTGGTCCACGTCGAATCGAAACGCGGGGACTCGCCCTGCGCGCGGACCGGCGGAATATAGGGATCGCGTCCTTCTTGTCAACAACGACACCCAGGCGGCCCGCCCGAAGGGTAAAGGGCCGTCTGCGTGGCGTTTCCCACGGCCGCTCTGCCCCGGTCAGGGGCAGGGACCGCGGCGAAGGCTCAGATGCGGTAGAGGTAGTCCCAGCAGAAGATGGTCGCCAGTTCGTAGACCAGCACGCTGTAGAGCACGGTGGTCACGACCTCTTCGGTATTGCAGCCCATGAACGCCATGCGGCCCTGGTCGTCACGCCCGAACATGGCGTTGGAAACACTGGCCCCGGCCTGCTTGCGCAGGATCAGTGCGCCGATCACCGGGACGAGACCGAACAGGAAGCCGTACGGCGCCAGATAGCTGATGTTGAACGGCGGATAGAAGACCGTCGCCGCGATCGTGCCGGCCGGCAGGATCGACCACCAGAAACCCATGTTGGCCAGGAATTCCGGGCTGATCTCCGTTGATTTGCCGATGCCGCGGCAGAGCATGGCCATGCAGCAGGCAAAGGCAAAGCCGCCCACGATCCACAACGCCAGTCCGATGCCTTCGAGTTCCATGATCGCCCGCCGTATATTTTTGCTTGGTTTGCCTGCCCTCAGGCGGCGCGATTATAGGAGGCGGTCGCCGCCCGGCGCAAGCCGCGATGGCTGCGGCCGGGCAAGTGACGGAGAGCGCGGAGTCCTCTTGCTCCCCACGGGAGCTTTCAGTATGGTCCGCGCCCGCGCCACAGTGGCCCCGGTCGCGGGGTCAGCACACCGATTGCGGAGGGGTGCCGGAGTGGTCGATCGGGGCGGTCTCGAAAACCGTTGTGCGCGCGAGCGTACCGTGGGTTCGAATCCCACCCCCTCCGCCACTTCCCCTCGCGAAAGCGTTCTCCCGATCTGGCCGCAGCCGGATTTTTCCGTGGTTTTCGAGGGTTATGCGGGTGAGGCTGAGCACTGACATCGGCGCCGGGAGGCGCTGAGCGTTCTCTCGGGGCCGATATTCTCCGGCCCTGTTCACCGCCGCGTTTTCGGTGAACAGCCTCAAGCCTCTGATTTTACCTGAGTTTCAGAGCTTTCTGATGCTGGAGATTTGGCAAATCCATCTGGCCAGCGGTTGGAACAGAGATCGAACGCTGTCCTCTGCGCGGGAGGTTGGCTGCAGCTGGCAACCAATCCCGCCACGTCGCCCGTCCGTGCTTTGTGCCGAGTCAAACGCATGTTAGCATCGTGAAAGAGCGTGAGGCGAGCAGTTGGCCCAGAAGTCAGACATCGAATGGACGGATGCGACGTGGAACCCGGTGACGGGCTGCACCAAGGTCGGTCCGGGTTGTGACAACTGCTACGCCGAGCGCTTCGCAGAGCGCTGGCGCGGAATTGCTGGACACCCTTACGAGCAGGGCTTCGACCTGACACTCTGGCCGTCGAGGCTGAAGCAGCCCGTGGTTTGGAAGAAACCGCGGATGATCTTCGTGAACTCGATGAGCGACCTCTTCCACAAGGAAATCGACCGTACGTTCATCGACAAGGTATTTGATGCCATGGAGCAGGCTGACTGGCACGTCTACCAGGTGCTGACCAAGCGCAGCTCGCTCATGCGCAACTATGTCCTGAAGCGATATGAGGGTGGGCCAGTCCCGCGCCACATCTGGCTCGGGGTCTCGGTGGAAGATGCCGCACATGTCAGCCGCATCGGCCACCTGAAATGCGTGAACTCGGAGGCGCGTTTCATCTCCTTCGAGCCCCTACTCGGGCCAATCAACGAGGTCGACCTTCACGGTATTGCGTGGGCAATCGTTGGCGGCGAGAGCGGTCCAGGCGCGCGGCCAATGCAGCCGGAGTGGGCGCGGCGTCTACGCGATATCTGTGAGCGTGACGGCGTCGCTTTCTTTTTCAAGCAGTGGGGTGGCGCGCGGCCAAAATCCGGAGGGCGGCTCCTCGACGGTGAGGAATGGAACGGGTTCCCGACGAAGATTGTGCCGAGGCCCATCCTGGAAGCCTTGGCAAGTTGAGGCGGGGCGATTGAGGAGGGCTCACAAACAAAACACGGTCGGTCCCTGGGCGAAGCGCAAGCTCGACGCGCTTGAGCAGTATCTC
>Ga0105054_10009268_pt1 | contig 12809 bp, 9 predicted proteins | sample BON02_FD_78091 | JGI IMG/M metagenome (GOLD analysis project Ga0105054, IMG submission 78091) | Freshwater microbial communities from Lake Bonney liftoff mats and glacier meltwater in Antarctica - BON-02 (megahit assembly) | ecosystem: Environmental > Aquatic > Freshwater > Ice > Glacier... | reverse complement strand
TCATATAGTTAAGGTCCAGGGGCTTGGCCCGTCGCGCGGAGGCGCGCTCGGGACCTGGTGGGTCCAGGGCGAAGCCCTGGCCTTGCCTAACGAAGGATCGTTCTTGACGGCGGTTGGTATTACCCTTCGTCAGGCCGCAAGTCGCTCGCGAACCTTGCCGCCCGCGGCCGGGGTCGCCAGCACCGGCACCCGGCTGCGGATCAGCTTCTCGATATCCTTCAGGAACGGCCGCTCGTCCGGCGCGCACAGGCTGATCGCCATGCCGTCCTTGCCGGCGCGCGCGGTGCGGCCGATGCGGTGGACATAGCTCTCGGGCACGTTCGGCAGGTCGAAGTTGATCACGTGCGTCACCGATTCCACATCGATGCCGCGCGCGGCGATATCGGTTGCCACCAGCACGCGGGCCTCGCCGCTGCGGAACATCGCCAATGCCCGCTCGCGCTGGCCCTGGCTCTTGTTGCCATGGATGGCCATGGCCGGCAGCCCGCTCTCCTCCAGATGCTTCACCACCCGGTCCGCACCGTGCTTGGTGCGCGTGAACACCAGGGTGCGTCCGGTCGCCGTGCTGCTCAGCAGGTCGAACAGCACGTGGCGCTTGCGCGCGGTGTCGGCGAAGATCACGCCCTGTTCCACGCGCTCGACGGTGGTTGCCACCGGGGCCACGGCGACATGCGCCGGGTCCTTCAGCATCGCGCCGGCCAGCTTGCCGATCTCGTTCGGCATGGTTGCCGAGAAGAACAGCGTCTGGCGCCGCGACGGAATGGTGGCCACGATGCGCTTGATCGGCACGATGAAGCCGAGGTCGAGCATGTGGTCGGCCTCGTCCAGCACCAGCACTTCCACGTGGTCCAGCCGCACGGTGCGGTCCTGCATGTGGTCCAGCAGGCGGCCAGGGGTGGCCACCAGCACGTCCACGCCGCGCTCCATGGCGCGCACCTGCTTGCCCTTGGGCACGCCGCCGAATATTACGGTCACCCGCATGCCCATGTTGGCGCCATAGGCACGGAAGCTGTCGGCGATCTGGCTCGCCAGCTCGCGCGTCGGCGACAGCACCAACACCCGGCAGCCGCCACGCGGCGGCTGGCGCGGCGCCTCGGAAAGGCGCTGCAGAATCGGCAGCGCGAAGGCGGCGGTCTTGCCGGTGCCCGTCTGGGCAATGCCCTGCACGTCACGTCCGGCCAGCACCAGCGGGATCGCCTGTTCCTGGATCGGGGTGGGGGCGGTGTAGCCCTCGTTGGCAAGCGCGCGCAGCAGCGCAGGCGCAAGCCCAAGGCTTTCGAAGGTTGTCATGTATCAATATCTTTCAGCTCGACGCGCCAGGCGCATCGGAAGTTTCAAGGCGCACGCGCACAAACGCGTTCGCGCGGCAGGTCGGAACCGCGAACCGGCGCAGAATTGCTGAGTAAAGGGCTACCGGATGGTGCGTTGGCCTGCGTGCCCGTGACGGGACCAAAAACGGTCGGATCACGGCAGTCGGGCCATCCCGAGAGGGACGCAGGCTGGCAGCGCACGGAACAACATCAAGGCGCGCGGCACCCTTGTATTTGTGCGGCGCAGCAATGTCAAGGAAATACGCCGGTTTCCTACCCGGCGATCCGCAGCGTCACCACGCCGCCGACGATCAGCGCCACCCCTGCGAACCGCGCCAGCGTCGCCGGGTCGCCGAACCACCACACCCCCACCATGAACGTGCCCGCCGCCCCGATCCCGGTCCACACCGCATAGGCGGTGCCGAGCGCGATCTCGCGCTGCGCCAAATAAAGCAGGAAGCCGCTCAGCGCGATCGCCACCGCCGCCCCGGCCCAACCGAGCAGCGCACGCCCCGGCAACTGCGCCAGCTTCAGCCCCACCGGCCAACCGATCTCGCACAGCCCCGCCAGCAGCAGATACACCCACGCCATTCCGCTCTCCTTGTCATGGTTGCCTTGCCGCCGCACCTGGACGATCAATGCGCGAAGGGCGCAAGCCCCGCCACCGCCCGCCAGGAAGCAGCCATGTCCGTTCGCATCGTCGATGTCCGCGAGATCACCCGCCCGATATCCTCGCCGATCCGCAACGCCTATATCGACTTCACCAAAATGACGAGCAGCCTCGTCGCCGTTGTCACCGACGTGGTGCGCGACGGCCGCCCGGTCATCGGCTACGGCTTCAACTCCAACGGCCGCTACGGCCAGGGCGGCCTCATCCGTGAACGCTTCGCCGGGCGCATCCTCGAAGCCGACCCCGCCAGCCTGCTCGACCCCACCGGCGACAACCTCGACCCCGACCGTGTCTGGGCGGCGATGATGCAGAACGAAAAGCCCGGCGGCCACGGCGACCGCAGCGTCGCCGTCGGCACCATCGACATGGCCGTCTGGGACGCCACCGCCAAGATCGCCCGCCAGCCCCTCTTCCGCCTCCTCGCCGACCGCCACGCCATCCAGGCCGACCCGAAGGTCTTCGTCTACGCCGCCGGCGGCTACTACTACCCCGGCAAGGACCTGTCCGCCCTGCGCGCCGAAATGCGCTCCTACCTCGACCGCGGCTACACCGTGGTGAAAATGAAGATCGGCGGCGCCTCCCTCGCCGAAGACCAGGCCCGCATCGAAGCCGTCCTCGCCGAACTCGGTACCCAGGCCCGCCTCGCCGTCGATGCCAACGGCCGCTTCGACCTCGAAACCGCCATCGCCTACGCCCGGATGCTCACGCCGTACAATCTGTTCTGGTACGAGGAGGCCGGCGACCCGCTCGACTACCACCTGCAATCCGTCCTGCCCGAGTTCTACCCCAACCCTATGGCCACCGGCGAAAACCTGTTCAGCCACCAGGACGCCCGCAACCTTCTGCGCCACGGCGGCATGCGCCCTGACCGCGACTGGCTGCAATTCGACTGCGCCCTCAGCTACGGCCTCTGCGAATTCCAGCGCACCCTGAACGTCATGCGCGACTTCGGCTGGTCCTGGCGCCGCCTCATCCCCCACGGCGGCCACCAGATGTCACTGAACATCGCCGCCGGGCTCGGCCTCGGCGGCAACGAAAGCTACCCCGACCTGTTCCAGCCCTATGGCGGCTTCCCCGACGGTGTCCGCGTCGAAAACGGCCACATCACCATGCCCGACCTGCCCGGCATCGGCTTCGAAGCCAAAAGCGATCTCTACGCCCAGATGAAGGACCTCGCCGTGTGAAAGGCACAATAAGAAAGCGGTTCTTTTTTGAAAAAAAGAACCAAAAAACTTTCATCCATTAAAGCCCGAACCACCCCCAGGCCCCCGACCAAATGGATAGAAAGTCTTTTTGCTTCTTTTTCTTCAGAAAAAGAAGATTCTGTTGCTTTCCTTCACCCTCCTACTCCGGCAGCACAAAAGGCGCCGGGTCCACGAACCGCCGCAGCACGTTGGTCGTCAGCGTGCGCAGCGTCCCCGGCACCGCCACGCTCCCCGCGTAGGTCATCGACCCCGCCGAGAACACCGCCCCGCCGGCCGGCGTTTCGAAGAACGTCATGTCCGCGCACGACCATTCCTCCTGCGGCAGCGGGTGGCGATGCACCAGCATGTCCTCGTTCACCCAGCCATAGTCCTCGTGCACCACCACGCCCTTGGCCACCACCAGCACATGCGGCGGCGAGCCGTATTTGAAGTTCACGCTGTCCAGCTCGTACCCCGCCGCACCTCCGCCCATGAAGCCGCTGTCGCCGAACGCCGCCCCCTCCGCGATGTCGAGCCCCGTGGTCATGAAGCCGGCGCGCTTGTCGGTGATGCCGGCGGTGAAATGATAGGGGAAGCCGAGATGCCGCCCCTGGCTGGAGAAGTTGATCCCCACCAGCCTGTGCCCCGACCGCCCGATCCGCCGCCACAGCCCGCCATAGCCGCCGCCGAACTGGTTGTAGCTCTCGCCCGGCTCGGTAGCCCACACCCGGATGCCCGACTCCGCCCGCCGCACCTCCATCGCATGCGACGCGAATTCGCTCGGCTCGGCTCGCCAGTAGAACCCGTTGCCGCCGAGATACATCAACCGCCCGCCACCCTGGGGTCCCGCATCGCCGAGATAATCCTCCAGCGCCTGCATCATCCGTTCGGAATGATATTCCGGATGCTGCCCGGCGATCACCACGCGATACGGCGCCAGCGCGGCCGCCCCCTCCTCGTGCAAATCGTGGTCGGTGATTACGTCGTGGGCGATGCCCTCGCTGGCCAGCCAATGGATGAAATATCCGTCGGCGCCGATGCGCGCGGTGCCGGAGCCACCCTCCACCGGGTCCATCAGCGCCATCTGCCGCGGCCGCGTGTCCAACTGCGGCCGCCGCATCGACACCAGCGACACCCCCGAGCCATCAGAATGATAATTGTAGCAGGACAGCCCGAATTGCGGGTTCATATCCGGCGTCTCGGTCAGCGCCCCCCAGGCGCCGGCCCGCTCGGCGATTTCCGCCCCGCGGCCCGGCCGCACGAAGCAGCCATACACCTGGTAGCTGAAGGTCGGCACCAGGAAGGCGACATCGGCCGATGGCTTGGCCGGCCGCACGAAGAACGGGATGTAGTCCTCGCCCGTCGCGTTGCGGAGATGCGCGGCATAGAACCCGCTCGGCCAGTCCTGCGGCACAACGAGCGCAAAACTCTCCTGCCACCCAAGGTCGCCCTGGTCGTCGTCATGGAAATGGATCGCGCCGTACTGCGTCGGATCGGTCTTCCAGTCGTGCACCGAACCGGTCCAGCTCGCCCCGGTCATCGCCCGCGTCGGCAGATTGACCAGCCTGGCATGGGCCGCCTGGGCGCCGATCTCGCTGGCCATCTGGGTCGGGATGCCGCGCGAGAAATCCCATGCCGCGACCAGCCCGGGCGCCCCGGCATGCGGCACATCGGGATGCGGCGCGGCGGCACCCTGCCCTTGCCAGAGCGCCGGCGTTTCAAGCTTGCCGTTGTAGTGGCCGCTGGCCGGTGCCCCGCCCCCGTCCGGCGGCATTGCAGCGAGGAACACGCTCGCCACGCCGCCGGGGCAGGGGGCGGCACCCGACGCTTGCGCTTCCCCGGTATCTCCCAAAGGTGCGTGCGGCACCTGGCGCACCGACAGGCGCCCGTCGGCCGCGAGCGTGCCGACCACGTCGTACCAGCGCCGCTCGCGCAGCGGCCGCGCCACCTCGGCGGCCACCGTTCCGCCGGCACCCTTCACTTCCAGCATCGCCCCGCCGCCCGCGCCAATCCCCAGCGCTAGAATCCAGCCCCCCAGCCGCACCGCGACGATCCCCTGCCGCCCCTTGGCCGGCGTCGTCGGCCAGATCACCGCGCGCACGGTCAACCCACCCGCCGGCACCGCCAGCGCCGGCACGTGCCCGAAGCTGCCGAGCCACGCCGCCTGTTCCTGCCCGCCATGGCGCCCGTCGATCAGGCTGGCCATGGCGTTCTCGGCATAGCCTGGCCCCTGCGGGTTGGGGTCGGGGCAGGTATGGCGCACGAAGCGCAGGTTGAACGGCGCCGCCCCCGCACTCGACACATGGAAGCGGATCGCCGCCCCCTGCTTGACGCTCCAGCGATCGGTGTACCCTGTCAGCTTGTGCATCGGTGCGGCCCCTCCGTCGATAAAAGCCTAGCACCGGCGCCGCGCGGCCGATAACCCTGTCGCGCAGTCCGCCGCCGCCGGCGCAGGCTTCCCGAGATGTCGCCGCGCTCGGCCTCCATGCCCTCGCCGCACCGGCAAGCTTTTCTGCCGGTTCCCGCAGCCGCCTTTCACGTCTAGAACGCCCGCAGGGCGAACCGAAATGATCTGGGGGTATCCATGGCTGACCTGTCGCGCCGCGCCCTTCTGGGCGTGCTGGTCGCCGTGCCGCATTCCGCCCCCTCCGCCGTCCAGGGCTATCCCAAGGCCCGCGACGCGGTCACGATCGGCTGGCCCGGCGACGTCGCGGGCTGGGACCCCAACCGGCGTTTCGTGCCGGACGCGCAGCCGATCTACAAGATGCTCTACGACCAGCCGCTCGACCAGGACCCGCGCCTCAACCTGGTGCCCGGGCTGGCGAAGGCCTGGCAGCTTGCGCCCGACGCGCGAAGCCTGGAGGTGGAACTGCGCGACGACGTCACCTTCCACGACGGCACGAAGCTGACCTCGGCCGATTTCCGCTGGACCTTCCACGAGCGGATCGCAGCCGGCCACGAGGTCGACACCGCCCGGTCCTGGCGCAAGGTGGTCGACATCGAGACGCCGTCGGCCACCCGCGCCATCATGCGCTTCGGCAGCCCCGCCCCCACCGCCCCGGCCTGGCTCGCCTTCCTCGGCAGCTTCGTCGTTCCGAAGCACTACATGCAGAAGGTCGGACTGGCGGCATTCGGCGCCCACCCGGTTGGCACCGGGCCCTACAGGTTGGCGGAACACCAGCCCGGCACCCGCATCGTGCTGGAACGCAACGATGCCTACTGGGGCCCGAAGCCCACCATGCGCCGGGTGACGGTGCAAATCATTAACAACCCATCGGCGCGCGCCGCCGCCATCGAGTCCGGCAACGTCGACCTGACCGTCGCGATGCCGGTGCGCGAGACGGCCCGCCTGGGCCACATCGCCACGCTGGAAGCCGAACTGAACCCGATCACCCGCATCATTCTGTTGCAGGTGCGCGACGACGCGGGCTTCGCCGACCGCAACATCCGCCTGGCCGCCCACCACGCCATCGACAAACAGGCCCTCAGCCAGGCCTTCTACGGCAATGCAGCGGTGCCGCTGTCGGTGCCGGTGATACCTGGCTCGCCCGGCTTCCTCGACGACTTCACCTTCCCGCACGACCCAGACATGGCGCGGGAACTGCTGTCTCGCTCCGGCTACAGCCCGGCCCAACCGGCGCGCATCCGCATGGCCACCACCCGCGGCCAGTTTCCCGCCGACTACGACATCGCGCGGGCCATCGTCGGCATGTGGAAGACGGTCGGCATCGAGGCGGCGCTGGAGGTCCTCGACTACGCCAGGTATTTCGAGTTGAACCGCGCCGGCCGCCTGCCCGAGGCCACGCTGTATTCCTTCGACAACGCCATCGGCGACCCCGAGGCCTACGCCGGCTACCTGCTGGCCCCGCACCAGCCGTACTCGCCGTGGAAGGACACGGCGCTGGGCGAGAAGGTGCGCGGCCTGTTCGATGTGCCCGGCGAGGCCGAGCGCATTGCCGGCTGGCGGGCGCTGAACCGCGAGGCGGTGGAGATTGGCGCCTGCATGCCCCTGCTGCGTAGCGTCCAGACCCTGGTGCGCCGCAAGGACCTCGCCTACCGCAGGTTCGGCAACGGCTGGGTCCTGCCGCAGACGATGGACTGGATTTGAATGGCGGAGCCGGGCGCGATGGCGCGCCTTGCTCCCTGCGGCCGCCGCCTACTCGCCATCGCGCAGCGCCTGCTGGCCATCGCGCAGCGCCTGCTGACGGTCTTGCTGCTGCTGTTCATCGTGCTGCGCGTGCTGCCGGCGGACCCGGCTGCCCCCGCCGCGGAGATCGGGGCCACCCGCCAGCAGACGAGCCTGGACGAGGCGCTGCCCATGCAGTTCGCGATCTGGCTGGGGTGGCTGGTGCAGGGCGACCTCGGCCACTCCAGCCACCTGGATCGCCCCGTGGCCGGCCTGCTTGCCGAAGCCCTGCCGGCGACCGTCGAGCTTGCCATCCTGGCCAGTTCCGTAGCCGTTCTGCTGGGCGTGGCCGGCGGCCTGGTGTTGTTCGCCCTGCAATGGGGTGGCTGGCAGGGCACGGGCGGCCGCGGCACGGGCAGACGCGGCGAGACGCGCGCCGCGCTGGCCGAAACCGGCACCATGCTGTTGATGTCGATCCCCGCATTCCTGTGGGCGCTGCTGTTCATCCTGGTGTTCGGCGTGCTGCTGGCGGCGATGCCCTTCACCGGCCGGCTCGACCCCGGCCTGTCGCACCCCTTCATCACCGGCTTCCTGTTGCTCGACACCCTGCTGGTGGGCGACCCCAGGGCCTTCCTCAGCGCTGCCCGGCACATGGTGCTGCCGGCCGTCGCGCTTGGGATTGGCTTCGCGCCGCTGGTCATGCGGGTGCTGCGCGCGTCGCTGATCGAGGCCTACCAGGCGGACTACATCCTGCAGGCCCGGCTGCGCGGCCTGTCCGAAGAGCAGGTGCTGCTGCGCCACGCGCTGGGCCACGCCGCGCTGCCAACCCTGGGCCTGCTGCGCGCGCAGTGCGGCCTGCTGCTCGGCGCCGCGGTGCTGGTGGAGGTGATCTTTGCCTATCCCGGCATGGGCCGCCTGTTGGTCGATGCCATGCGCAACACCGACCTTTCGGTGATCCAGGGCGTAGTCCTCGCCTATTGCGCCGTCGTGCTGTCCGCCAACGTGTTGATCGACGGGCTCCACCTCCTGCTCAACCCGCGGCCGAGGGCGCGATGACCGTCCTGCGCTGGCTGCGTTCCGGGCGGGTGCTGGCCGGACTGCTGGCGGTGGCGCTGGTGCTGGCCCTCGCCGTGCTGGCTCCCGCCATCGCACCGCACGACCCCGAGGCGCAGGACCTGACGATGACCCTGCAGCCCGCCCATCTCGGCAGCGCCTATCCGCTGGGCACCGACGCGCTGGGGCGCTGCGTGCTGTCGCGGCTGCTGTTCGGCGCAAGGCTGGCGCTGTCGGTGGCGATCCCCGGGGCCCTGGGGGCGATGCTGCTCGGTGCCGCCCTGGCCTATGCCGCCGGCTACCTGGGCGGACGGACCGACCGGCTGATCGGCCGCGCCGTCGATGCGGTGACATTGTTCCCGCCGTTGATCCTCATCTTGATCCTGGTGTTTGCGCTGGGCGCCGGGCCGACCAACCTGGTCCTGGCCATCGTCCTGGTGGACTGGACGCGGTTCTGCCGGGTGCTGCGCCACGAGGTGCGGGTAGTGGTACAGCGCGACCATGTCGCCGCTGCCCGCCTGCTCGGCTTCTCCCACATACGCACGCTGGCCATCGAGGTGGTGCCGGCCACCCTGCCGCTGCTGGTCACCCTGCTGGCGCTGGAGATGGGCATTGCCGTGGTGGTGGAGGCGATCGTGTCCTTCCTCGGCCTGGGGGTGCAACCCGACCAGGCCGCCTGGGGCCAGATGATCGCCGACGGGCGCACGGCGCTCCACCAGGCGCCGGCCAACCTGCTGGCCCCGGCGGCCGCGATCCTGGTGACAGTCGCCGGCTTCAACCTGCTGGGCGACGGGCTGGGCCGCAAGCTGGCCGCGCGGCTGGTCGAGGACCGCGCATGAGCCTCCTGGTGGCACGTGGCCTGACCCTGGAGGCGCGGGTCGAGGGCGAAATCGTGCCGGTGTTCCGCGGCCTCAACTTCGCACTGGAATCAGGCCGGGCGCTCGGCCTGGTGGGCGAGTCCGGCGCCGGCAAGTCGATGGTCGGGCGTACCATCGCCCAGCTCCTGCCGCCGGGCTTCGCCGTCACCCACGGCACCATGGAATTCGACGGCCACGACCTGGTGGCGATGCCGCCCTCCCGCCGGCGCGCCTTGTTGGGCCGCGACATCGCCTTCATCCCGCAGGCGCCGCAAGCCGCGCTGAACCCGCGGCGGACCATCGGCGCCCAGCTGGACGAGCACCATGCCCGCCTGGGCGTGCGCGGCCGCCGCGATTTGCGCGAATATGCGCTGGCGGCGCTGCACTCCGTCCACCTGCCCGACCCCCAGGGCCTGCGCGGCCGCTACCCGCACGAGCTGTCCGCCGGCATGTGCCAGCGCGTGCTGATCGCCATGGCCTTCGCCGGAAGGCCGCGCCTGGTGGTGGCCGACGAGCCGACTACGGCGCTGGACGCCACCACCCAGGCCCACATCATCGCCCTGATCCGCGCCCTGCAGCGTGCCCAAGGCACCGCCGTGCTGTTCATCACCCACGACCTGCGCCTGGCCGCCGGCCTGTGCGACGACGTGGCGGTTATGTATGCCGGCGATATCGTGGAGACCGGCCCGGCCGCCGCCGTGCTCGCCGCCGCGCGCCACCCCTACACCCGCTGCCTGCAACTGGCGAACCCGCGGATGACCGGGCCGCGCCGCGCACTGTACCCGCTTCCCGAACAAATGCCCGGCCTGCGCGCGCTCGCCCGGCTCGACGGCTGCCGCTTCGCCCCGCGTTGCCCAATCGTCGCCGAATACTGCCTGCGCACCGACCCGCCGCTGGAAGGCACCAGCCACCGCGCCGCCTGCATCCGCCCTGGCTTGGTGCCCGCCATCACCGTGGCGGCCGAGGTGGCGCCGCCACCCTGGCGCCCGGCCGGCGAGGCGCCGGTGCTGGCGCTGGACGGCGTGTCGAAGCATTTCGTCACCGGAGGCTTCTTTCGCCCCGACCGTGTCGACGCGGTACGCGAGGTCAGCCTGCGCATCGCCCCGGGCGAGTTCGTCGCCGTGGTGGGCGTGAGCGGCAGCGGCAAGTCGACATTGGGCCGCCTGGTCGCCGGGCTCGAACAACCCAGCGCCGGCCGCATCGTGTTGGCGGGGCAGGATGTGACCGCGGGCGGCGAGGCGGCGCGGCTGCATCGCGTGACCGCCGTGCAGATGGTGTTCCAGGACCCGCAATCCGCGCTGAACCCGCGCCGGCGCGTTGCCTCGATCATCACCCAGGCGCTGGAGGCGCAGTCCGCCCCGGGCAGCGTGCGCGAGAAGCGGGCGCGCGAACTGCTCGCCGAACTGGGCCTGCCGCTCGAACTGGGCGTGCGCCGGCCGGGCCAACTGTCCGGCGGCGAGCGCCAGCGGGTGAACATCGCCCGCGCCCTGTGCGCCGTGCCGCGCCTGCTGGTGGCCGATGAGATCACCTCGGGGCTGGACGTGTCAGTGCAGGCGCAGTTGCTCACCCTGCTGCACCGGCTGCGCCAGGACCACGACTTCGCCCTGCTGTTCATCAGCCACGACCTGGCCGCGGTGCGCCACCTGTGCGACCGCGTGTTGGTGATGCACCAGGGCGCGATCGTGGAGGAAGGGCCGACCGAGACCGTCTTCGGCTGGCCCCGCCACGATCACACCCGCGCCCTGCTGGCCGCGCTGCCGGCAGGTGCGTAGGGCAGCCGCCTATTTCAGCTGGAAGCCCAGATTCGTCAGCGCCTCGCGCATGCGGTGCCGCCCGGTGAGCGATTGCGGCGTCTTCACGCGGCTGATCACCCGCTCCGTCCACAATTCCGGCGCCATACCCTGCTCGGTCTGGAACGCCGCCATGCGCCCGTCATAGGCGGCGATGGCGGCCGGGTCGACAGCGGCCTGGTACTGCTCGCGATGCACCACCACCTGCTGCGGCAGGCGCGGCTTGATGCCGCTGACGCCGGCCGGGTCGGGCGTGCCGATCGACAGGCCGAATGCCGGGAACACCATCGGCGGCAGGCCAAGCTCGGCGGCCACCTTCTCCGGGTTGTTGCGGATGGCGCCGATATAGACCGAGCCGAGCCCCATCGCCTCCAGCGCCACCACGGCATTCTGCGCCGCCAGCGCCGCGTCGATCAGCGCCACCATGAACAGTTCCAGGTAGTGGATGCCCTCCACGCCCACCTGGCCCTGCCGGGCGATGGTATCCAGCCGTGCGAGGTCGGCCAGCCATACCAGGAACGTCGGCGACTGCACGATGTGCTTCTGCCCGCCGGCCAGCGCCGCCAGCCGTGCCTTGCGGGCTTCATCCTCCACCACCATCACGCTCCACACCTGCAGGTTCGACGAGGTGGGCGCCGAGGCGGCGGCGGCGATGATCGTCTCCAACGCCTCGGGTGCCACCGGGTTGGCCAGGAAGGCGCGGCAGGAACTGTGTGACAGGATGGTTTCCAGCACCGGGTTCAACGCCGCCCCGGAGACGGCCGCCCCGGAGACGGCCGCCCCGGAGATGCCCGCCCTGGAGACGAGGGAGGGGTCGCGGTAGCGGGCATGCACAAGGTCGGGGGCGTCGTTCAAGGCAGGTTCCGATCGTCGCGGGAAGGGGCGGCCATCATGCCGGCGAAGGCACCCCAGGTCGAGCCTGCCGCACCCCCTGGCAACACGCCAGCCCAGCGGGCACCATGTCGTCTCCCGCTTCCAGGAGATGCGCGTGACCGTCCCGCAGCGCCTGCCCCTGCCGCCCAGCCTCTATGCCGAGACCGCCCGCCCGCCGGTCGACGCCCCGCCGCTCGATGGCGATCGCAGCGTCTCCGTGGCGATCATCGGCGGCGGCTTCACCGGCCTGTCCACGGCGCTGCACCTCGCCGAGCAGGGCACCGATGTCGCGGTGCTGGAGGCGCACGAGCCCGGCTGGGGCGCCTCGGGGCGCAATGGCGGGCAGGTGAACCCCGGCCTGAAATACGACCCCGACCAGGTGGAGCGCGATTTCGGCCCCGAACTGGGCCGGCGCATGGTCGCGATGTCGTGGAACGCGCCCGAAATCTTGTTCGACCTGGTGCGCCGCCACCAGATCCCGTGCGACGCCAGCCAGACCGGTACCGTGCGCGCCGCCTGGCAGGCCGGCAACGAGGCCGAGATCCGCGCCGCCCACGAACAGGGCGCGCGCCGCGGCATGCCGGTGGAGCTGCTGGAACGCGCGCAGACGGCCGAGGTAACCGGCACGAACCGCTATCTCTGCGCCCTGCTCGACCGGCGCGGCGGCCACGTGAACCCGCTCGGCTATGCCCGTGGCCTCGCCCAGGCGGCGATCCAGGCGGGGGCTGCGGTGCACGGCGCCACCCCGGCCCGGCGCGTTTGGCGCGACGGCGGCAAGTGGCACGTGCAGACCCCCACCGGCACCGTCCATGCCGAACGCCTGGTGCTGGCCACCAACGGCTATACCGACGACCTGTGGCCGGCGCTGCGCCGCACCCTGATCCCGGTGTATAGCGCCGTCGTCGCCTCCGAACCGCTGCCCGACGAGGTGGCGCGCGCCATTTTC
>Ga0105054_10009266_pt1 | contig 12810 bp, 14 predicted proteins | sample BON02_FD_78091 | JGI IMG/M metagenome (GOLD analysis project Ga0105054, IMG submission 78091) | Freshwater microbial communities from Lake Bonney liftoff mats and glacier meltwater in Antarctica - BON-02 (megahit assembly) | ecosystem: Environmental > Aquatic > Freshwater > Ice > Glacier... | reverse complement strand
TGCCTTGCAAGTTAAGAGAACAAGGGGTGGGCCCGGGTCTGTGACTTGTAGTGTCCCCAAACGAGGAAAAAGACTACCCCTGGTCCTAGGCTGGCCATGAATACCAGTCACCCATCGGGCCCTGATGGTGCTCAGATTTTTCTCTTTTAGGGGTAAGACTTGAATCTGTGCAGCCTCCCTCATCTTCTCCAAGTGGTGACTCACAAAGCGATTTTGGTCGAGGGTGTAACAATGTTGGTGTGGTTGGTGCAAGTCGCCGTAATAATCGCAAGGACCCACCATGAGGGACTCTTGGGCGTGGGTCCCAGGGCCGTCACCGCCACGAACGGCTACCAGGTTTCGAAGTCGCAAATAAGCAGATAGAGTGGATTCTACAGTAAAGCTACAAGACCAAGAAGGCCACAGAGACTGATATTCAGGGGCATGAAGGCGACAGGCCACGGTGCCTACCTCCCCGGTCAGTAAGAGATACCGCATGAACAGAGATGGGTTTATTGTTATGAAACTAGTCTTGAAACCCAAGTCTTGAACTCAGAGTCTCATTGCTTGATGGAAAAATCAGGCATCAAGCCCTCTAGCTTCAGGGCGCGAATTAGACGTGTCAGACCGATACCTCCCCCAAAACGAGGGAAGAACTTGTGCTTCATGAACTCGGCCAACTCTGCGTCCACACGCTCCCGTCCAAAGTGGTCGTACAATGTCTGGGCGTACTGGCCTTCAGAAATGGTACGGAACTCGTGCTCCATCTCCTTCGGATTGTTGCTGCGAGCCGCCGTGCCAAACGTCTCTTGACCGTGCAACATCACGTCACATTTGGCAGCCGTCTGCCCGTCTTCGTTACGTCGCATGTTCCAGAAGGGAGAGGTGTACATCGGGAAGTTTTTCCAGAACGCCACGCCCTGGTTCTCTTCACACGCCTTAGCCTCGTGTTCGTGCTCCAACTCCTTAACCTCGTACTTGGCGGCTTCGTCCAGGTACTCGTTCTCATAAAACGGACCCTTGAACCCGAGATGGGTCAGCAGCTCCTTCTCCATCTGGATCATATCCTCGAAATTGCCCGGGCTCTCAAACTCAAAGAGCGGGAAGATCACGTCGTGACGTCCAGCCACCGGGTTCGGTTCGTCTCGGTAGCTGGTAGCCACGTGGAACAGCCCCGGTAGAGTGGGATCCTTGAGCAGTAAATCTTCTAACCACATTTGACCGGTCTGGGGTAGTGGCCAGGTCAACTTTTCGCCGTAGCGACCGTACTCAAATTTGGAAATGGTGCCAGGGTCTTCGCAAGCCGCCAAGATGGACAAGCGGTTCTGCACATAGACCTCTAAAAAACCCTTTTGCTCGAAAAACTCTCGCAGCTTCTTGATAACAAAGTCGAACTCGCGAGGGCAAACGTGCGTCATGGATTTTTTATGGAGAGGAAACTGATGCGCTAATTTAAAACTCGAGGCCCACACTTTTTTTCAGAAACCAAATTTAAACGCGTTTCATTGGGTTAAAAAGCTAAATTATTGGTTCAACAATCCATCGAAAGGTCAACGACCAACGATCTCCTTTGACTTTTTTCATCTCAGGGACCGAATGTTTGTACTGTTTCTGGCAATTCTGTCCCATGATCACTAGTGCTCCGGCATTCAGCATAACCTCGCCGACCTTGCGTCCCTTGGGCTTGTCGTGAAACACAAACCGGCGTCCAGAACCCAGGGAAAAGGACACGATAGGCTTATCGTTTACCAGGTCTGTTTCGTCGTCCGAGTGGGCCCCTAACTTGTCGGTGCCGTCACGGTACCAGTTAAGCAAACAAAAATTGGGCAGACCCACTCCCGGAAGAACCTTTTCCACTTGGGCGAACACGGCTTGCCTCAGTTCGTCCATGATTGGGGCTGCCTCCCACGGTGTAGGCTTAACGCGACGTCCCGAATAGTTGTATATGAGACACTGATCGCCAAAGCCCAGCACTCTCCTCCTCTCTTCGTATGTGTTGTTGAAAACCGTTACGTAAGTTGGCTTGAACAATTCAGTCACTTGAGCCCTTAGGGCGACGAGCCACTCTTCCAATTGGGACGGAGGAAAGAGGTGAGATGCGTGCCACACCTCGGCCAAGGGCACGCAAGTTACTCGAGTGAGTTGCTTGCGTTCGGCATCCAAGTCTTGCCACGACAATTTGGCTTTTTTCAAGGGTGCACCCTCGTCGCACTTGTCTTCGGCCGGGCGTTTGCTGGTCATTTGGAAGAGTGAGGCAGTATGAGAAAGTAGGGAGAAAGTATGAGACCATAGTCTTCAATCGGTGCTCCGACGATGCCGTCGGTGCTCCGACGATAATTTTTCAAGATGCGTCAATGCCTATCATAGGTTAATTACATGCGGTCGCAGGCCACACCCAAGATAATAATTTGCTGCTGAATAAAGGATGTCATCCGCCGAAGCAGAGCCTTTGCCTGATAGTCCGATCAAACCTCGGTATGTTGGCAACAAGTGTCCCGAGTGTAACAACTCGTATCGTTACGATCCGGTACCCTTCTACATTGCACTCATTGTGATGTTTTTGATCATTCTTTTATTGGGGTTCATGTATATCAAATACCTCTTGGCCCGTAAAGAAACCCAAATGTGTATGGCTTTTCGTCGCATGGACCAAAAAACGCGAAAAAAGATGAAGGATATGATCGAAGACGACGACCTGTAACAGAGTCAATAACGATTCACACAGTGAATCTTATTGTAACAGAGTCAATAACTCTTATTGTAACAGAGTCAATAATTCTTATTGTAACAGAGTCAATAATTCTTATTGTAACAGAGTCAATCATCCGTTTAACGGGTGAAGAGCTGGCAAAGGCGATAAACCCAACTCGTCCAGATACGCCAGCCAAGCCAGATCTTCCTCTTCTAAATCGCGAAGTTCTTGGTCCTTAATGAACTCGGCGTTTTCATCGTCTATAGGCCATGGTGAATACGGACGAGGTACGGGTCGACTCACCATGTCATCGTAGTGGTAACAGTGTTCGCACAGCGAACGGTACGTCACCGGGCATTCTAGTATCTCGTTCAACGGAAAGTCTTTTTTGCAGGTCGCACAAGGCAGCGAAAACCTAGATTTTTGAGCGGGTAAAGCAGTCATGAAGGTTTTATTTATTAGGGTTGAACCTGTACCCTGACTCTGTGCGCGATCAAGAGTCTTCGCGTGAGGTTCAGCAAAGTAGCTGGATCAATCACGTGCAAGGATACATTGATGTGACTATTAATCACGACAAACGAATCGGGAATGTGGGAAAGGTAGAAAATAAAAAAAGGTGGACAATAGCAACAGGTTCACAGCAAAGATGATGCGAAAAATCCATCGACAGACCTTTCGTTTTTCGTCAAAAAACAGTCGGCAACCAGTCTTGCAAGGATGCTCCCTGTTGTTAATAGCGACCTCGTCCCTGTCCTACAGTGTCGTGGAGATAGTACTGAGCCATGGGATCTCGACTTTTGCAACATGAGGGCCAACACATATTTGAACAGATAAACGATAAGGGTTGGAAAAACCTACACCAGTGACACTACACGTCTTCAATCGGACCTAGTTCATACCAAACTCATCTCCCGAAACTTTCGAGTAATATAACCCTTGGGCACGGCACAGTCAACGGATCCATAGTCGTCTTGCGACCGGTAGTCGGCTTGCGACCCATGATGGTCGAGGGGAGAGCCGCAGCGCGCCAACACAGGTCTCGTGAGTTTTTTGGGAGGGTATTTCACGTACGTGACTCCCCGGTGCAGCTCCAGCGATAATTGGGGGTGTTTTTCGTAAGACTGACAATAAATACACTGTACTTCATTGTGCATACTTCCTTCAGGTACACGCCAGCTGCATTGCCGACAATGGCGCGCGGATCCGGGCAAGGTACTCAAGAGACTGCTGCAGATATTCTGCAACGTAGCTATATGACTGCCACATAACCCTTGAAACATGCTGTCCCAGTATAAACGCATAACTTGAACCGAGACCACATTCCATTCTTCCCATTGTCGGGTGTCTTGATTAACGTATCCGAAGCGATCGTTGGTGAGCACGCCCTGAGGGACACACTTGGGGATGAACCCCTCTGAGGATAAATATTCTTCCCAAACTTTCTGTATGCTCGTACCGTTCCGGATCATGTACCGGAAACGATCATGCATCTGTTGAAACATACGAATGAACACTTGATCCTTGCATTGATTAAAGTACTCGCGAGAAGTCTCGTCACATGTAAGCAAACAACGCTTCAGGGCGGATGGTGTTATAAAATAAGAGAGAGCGTCCCAGTGCCATGCATAAAAATGCGAAGGAAGTTCAGCGGAAGAAGTCATGAATTAACTTTGAAAAAGTGGAATGAACACTGTTTTGTAAGTCCGCTCGCGGACCGGATATTTGTATCGCATTGAAGACTGTTAAAGTTCCGAAGGTTTTTATTTGAAAAGTATTGAAGACTATCGGAGAAGCGCTCACAACCCCCCTTAACTTGAAAAACACAAACCACATTCCTCATTTCGCAGCCATGTCAGAACTTGTCCAGAGTCTCGGTCTAGCCAACACATCCAAGCAGGTCTTGGACCATTTCAAAACCGGCTCCATTATTGTTGACATGGGATTGGCAGTCATTATTACTCAGCTGGTGATGATGATGTTTCACGGCAACATGTTGTACGCTATGTATGACCGGGTGGTGAGAATGTTTTCCCGTACGGGCTATCCTATGAACACGGTGGTCCATTACAATCCCCAAGAGGCAGATTCTAACTTGAGAAACGGCAGCCAGTCGGCTTACCGACTGCTGTACGAGTACTTTTGTGAGATGACCAAGGGTCTAAAGCTAAAAGAAGGCCGTTTAATCTTGTCTCACAAGGACGACCAAGACATTATTCACAAATGGAACGCTGGGTCGGCTGTTAAGCAAGTGATGCCCGCACAAGCGTTTGAATGGAACGGTATGCGGATCACGTTTCAAAACGAGAAAACGGAAGAGAGAAGTAAGGAACGAAGACGAAGGAGTCGATTCGATGACGACGACAATAGTACCGGAAACTCATCCACCCAATACTGTATCTCCATCGACCACCACACGTCCGAACAATTGGACGAACTGATTCAGCAAGTCGTTGACTATATGGAGACACGCTACAATTACGAGAACGGGGATGTGCGCTTCCAATACTACACCGATGATAAGGGCGACCTAGACTATCAGATCTTCAACTCCACGGTACAAAAAATTAGTATTGATTCTGTAGCACTCCCTCCGCAGACCAAGAGTAAACTCAAAAGCACACTGAAGGATTTTAAGGCTCGTGAAGGCTATTACAATCCCAAATACGGCAATCCTGAACGACTGGTGTTTATTATCCACGGCAAACCCGGAAACGGTAAGTGGTGGCGCTTTGAACTCGTTTTGTCTCCCTCGTTATATACACCTGAACCCCAAATCCATGAATTATCTACTATTGTGGATAATTCATTGGTATTTGGTCCACTTTCACCGACAAACGTAACACAACCCTAACCCTAAAATTTGAATTTAAACTTTTTTCGGGGGAGGTAACGACATACTCATACTCGTACTGCGCAGGTAAGACTAGCTTTATCAAGATGTTGATTAATTATTTTAACATCGAACAAGTGCGGGTTGTACCGTCCCTTAGTGTGTTCAAATCGGATGAACAACTTCGACAAACCTTTTTCGGAGGCAACAAATCTAGTAGACGATCCGATCGTCAAAAAACTGGAGACCAAAACGAAATCCAGGATTTAAAAATGATTGTATTTGAAGAAATTGATGCCGGAGATAAGGGTAAAATACTGCAAGATCGCAAAATTAAGGCCAAGGAAAAGGGCAAATCTCATAACGCTTTGGCGAACCTGATTAAGTCGGACCCAGAATCCAAACCCTCTATTAGAAAGGACCGTGACGACAGTGTAATTTTTAACTCTTCCACCCTGTCCTTGTCGGCGTGGTTAGACGTATTTGATGGACTAATGGCTCTCCAGAACAAAATTGTGGTCATTTCCACCAACGACAAGGCCTACTTGGACCCGGCAGTGTACCGGAAACGGAGAGTGACCATGTGTATCGAATTCCAGTGTGTGTCACGAGAAACCTTTACCGATTTTGTGTCTCAACGCTTTCCGGGTCTCGAAAGCAAACGTACAGAGGACCTGTGCGAGGCTGTGTCCGAGGGAGAGTTGAATCACGCTGAGCTGTACGATGCTTACTATTCGTGTGACAACAACTTGGATCTCTTCTACACACTCATTCTTCGTGAATTGGAGGCTGCAAAACACGCTGAACCCCAAAGCTAAAACAATACAATGCGAGTTTTTCAGGGAAACCTTATTTATTCGAGTTTATGATTCAGTGGCAGAGACAAAGGGGAAAGTAGTGGAAGCAGACCTTCCCCGGGTTGATAGGGAGACAGCGCGGGCGGAGGCCTGTTCCCATGGTCGACTCGGTGAAGCTCAGAAAAAACGTCCGATACGCCGGCGAAGGGGTCGAGGGCAGCCTTGAAGGGGTAATGGTCCGGTCCCAGGTCAGGGTCGTCGACGATCTCAAAGTCCATAATGTCGTCTTGGAGTTGAGGGAATGACAAATCTACATCCTCCCACCTGAAAGCAGGCCTGGTTTTGGTCTGGCCCTCGGACTTGGCGTCGGTCTTGACGTCGATCTTGGCGTACCACGCCGAAGGCCCGGTCTTGTTTTTGACAGACAAAGTCCTGGCGGTGATAGAAGAACCCCTGGTGGTGATAGGCGCCTTGACTTCTTCGTCTTCTTCCGGGATCATGTGCAGGTCGTTGAAGGACAGAGTAGCAGCAGTCATTTTTGCACGAAGAGTAATGAAATTATGACGGATGGGACCAGTTGAGAAAATGCGGATTGAAGACCACTTTACCCCGACGGTGTCGGATTTACCCCGACGACTGGTGAATGTGCTCCGACGATGTCGGTGTCACCCCGACGGCTGGTGTGTCGGATTTTTGGGTAGCACCGAGTTTCATCGTAGCACCGAGTTTCATCGAGTGTTTCTGGCTCGTCACAGTAGTTTTTTTTCATATCATCCAATAAAAAGGTGACATGGCTACAGGCTGCGCACTGGCCATCTCTATATTGGTGGATTTGCTGGAAGCGGGAGGTCAACCCTTTCCCATTTTATTCGATAAGAATGGTTGCAACCAAGACGGACGTCAGTGGCCTCCAGTGGCCTCCTTTGGTTCGGTGCAGAGCTTAATCGGACAAAAAATTAATCTACAGGCCACCGCAGAGGCCTGTTTACTACCCGCATTTCCGGGTATATCCGACTCGCCCATTCCCAATGTTTTGATCTCGGAATGTCCTCTACCTGCCGTGCTTTCGGCCATTGTTCCCAACAATATGACAGTGACCTTTGAGACCAACGATAATGCTAATGTGGTCAACCTGGTAAAAGAACGCGGTATCTTTGTGCTCGACGAGACCAAGGCCAGCAACAATATTTTTACTATTCCCAGTACCACCAGCACCGAGTACAGATGGGGCAGCATCACCAACAATGGCGGAACCTGCGTTAACTCGTTTGCCCTACAGATGGATTCACAAACTAACTCAGGCACCTTGCGAGCCAGTAACTTTTCGTGCGGTGCCCCCTTTTGGCCCTCACTCACCGCTTCCGGGGTTAACCTGTATAACAACGTGGTGAATCAAAGTATAACCGACCCTACCCGCATTGATGCTGACCGCCTCCACTGGGAGTCGTGCAGCAACAAATACAGCACACGGGACAACCCGGCACCGCACGATCGTAAAGGCGTGTGCACCTGGTCCGATAATACTGACGATTCACCTCAAGTTAACTATGCCTCGGCCTGTATGAATTGGGTCCAGGCTAACGCGCACGGTGTCGAACGGCCTTTTGACGGCCTTGATACGGCGAGCGGGAACATCATGTACAACCGGTGCGAATGTCTGACCAATTTTCCCGCGGCCATCAACGTAATAAATGACTCGTGCGCCAACGATGCCATCTGCGACGGAGCCCCGGACGCGGAGTGGGTTTGCGATTGGGACACAGATTATTGCACTTGTCATCAAGGTGCCTCGCTGGGGGCCAGCCTCAAGTATGTGACGGTGAATCAAACTATACCGTGGGCCCAGCAGCAAGCGGAATTCTGCACTGGCACCACCCTTAGCATTGGTAATATTGTTATCGATCGATACACCAACGGTTCTTTGGCCTGCGATCCCCTGGTCGAACAGATCTGTCAAAACACAGCCGAGATTTCCAACAATCCAAGTTACCAAACACTCTGTGCCTGCATTCTCGAACAGAAACGCCTGAACGCTCAGTTTGCGGGCTTGGATTTACCCATCCAGTGTTTTTCCGATGTGTGTAACGAATCAAACCCTGCGGTTTACAAGACCTCACAACAGGCACAGGGGTGCTCGGCCCGGTTATGCATTCAAATAGTAAATATTAACGGGTCGGCCATTGCTTCAGAAGGGTATCAGACCCTGCTCTGCGACGGCCAAGTTTACAACGTGGCTCCGGTGAATCCCTCGGTCTCAGGAGTCCCCAATGTGACTCCCGGACTGGGAGATGGAGGTATCCATTTAGGCATCGTATTTTATATTGCCCTAGGCCTGCTGGTCATGATGTTCGTGCTGCTCATAGCCTGGGGTATTCGAAAATTTGTAATGCAAAAGAGAGCGCACGCCACCAACCGAAAACTCATCACCCAAGCCCTCGAATCGGCGGTGGGCACAGCTTAGCGCAAAGTGAGCCCAGTAAAGAAAATAAACATATCGTTGTATCAGGCTATCGGGTTGGAAAATGTATAATAATACTCATATTAATACTCATAATAATACTCACAAGGGAATCACTCGACGAGGCACTCGTTGACAATATTCTTGCCATAGTGGTCCGAACTTCTTCTGACAATAGGCCTCAGTACGATGCAGTCGGTTCCACAACAGGAAAAAGAGAAAAATCAGGTATAAACTGCCGGACAGAGCATGCATGGCTGGAAAAGTCCAACACAGGACCGTCATCCAGTCAAAGAAATAGTGAGCATGACGAGCCCGACCCCACCAACCTCCGAGGTACAAGGCCGCATCTTTGTTGTGTACCACCGGGTAGCTCACGGCCCCTTTGCGAAAGGTATACCGTTGAGCCTCACAGTTGTGCCGCCGAACCATGTTGATCACTCCGTACCCCGAAACCAACACAACCCAACCAAAATGCGAGGTGTCGAGCCAACTGGCGTGGGTGGCCAAGTACCACGTAGCCGAGGGGTAACACAGCGGCACCCATGCCAGAGCACCCCAGCACAAGTAGAACCCAGTATTCTTTACCAGCATATCGGTATCGATATAATGGCGGTGCTCCTTTTGAAAGAACAGACCCAAGTATGCGATTTGCAGTACAGCAGACAAGGCCATGCCCTGACGAATTTCCCCAAACGTTTCCCAGTGCTTGAACAGACACGAGATAATGGACAAAAGCCACAAGGTCATGCCGCCACGATACACGGCCATCACTTTTACGTCCAAGTCCATAATACGAGGCCGAGGCTCCGTGCCCCAAAACAAACCCGGAAGGAGTGAGGCCCATGGCAGTGACCGCACGCCTCTGAGCCAAAGTCCCACACAGAGCAGCAGCGCTGCGACACTGAGGGTGGACGACCACTCGGCCCGATAATCATACAACCCGGTCAACGGCCACCACCCAATTTTGCCACCCACAGTGAACACCCCGACATTAATCAGTGTACACAATAACCCGTTGCTCATCTTCAGCCCCGAATAGCCCGTGGCACGACCCTGGGCATCCAAGGAAAAGAAGCCATGAATAGTCTTTTTTCCGTCGTCTTTTGTATCGACCACGGTCGTCAATAGCAAGGCCTGAAACCCAAAGTAACCAACCAAGGCCACCGCGGCCCAAGGAGTGGGGTGAAACTGCTGTACCACACGATCCCAGGTCAGGGTGGCGTTCTCGTGTACGGAGTGATTATACAAGGCTGACCCCGCCAACAAAAAGGGCGGAGCCCCCAACATTAAAAACAAATACACGGCTTGTTGAGAAAAGGTCATGACGTTTTATGAAGAAAGGTTCAAGCTCGACCTTGAAACACGGGCGGTCCGGCGTGAAAGGTTACCTCGTGACCACCCTGCATCGTACCCGGCACAGGACACATCATATCATTGTCCACACTCACCGACTGGCGGGAGAAGGTTTTCGGCACGTCCCGATACACCACCCTCTTTTGCTCTCCCGATAAAACCAATAAATCTATCAACAAGTGAAACCCGCCCCGAGTCTGGACCGTAAAGGCCACTGGTATCTTACGTTCGGCCAAAAATGCTACCACGGCCGGAGCCTCTTTAGGCACGTCCAGATCCAGAGTCACGAAGCTTTTGATGGCACACCCCGACTTTTGTACCGCCGTTTTGGCCGCACTCACCAAAGAAAAGTCTTGTGTAGGTTGGAAAGCATAGTCGGCACACTTGTCAAACAACGTCTTGAGCGAACGACGAAAATCACGGGCATTGACCGAAGTGTACACCGACAAACTCTCAGGAGGTAAGGGTTGGTCGACATCGTCCACGTAGAGACCTTGAGCCACTTCATACAGCCGTAAAGTCCTCAAATACTTGGCAGGAGTGGCACACGAGATCACCTCCCGACGAAAATAACCCTTCCGAACCTTGACTGTCGGGGCATACTTTTTGCGAGCTGCCAACGAGACAAAATGCGTCACTTTCGAGTCCTCGTCAGGCAACTGCAACACCTCGCGGGCAAAGGCCAACACTGTATTAGGGTTAGCCACCAAACAAAGCATGGCGGGCCTGTGTTGAAAATATGAAAGCGTGTTTTTTTTGTGGTCGTGTAAAAACATATAGTTCCCATTCAAGACCATTAATCTTTGGCCCACCCTTCCTCTGGTAACTCCTCCGGTACTTCTGGACGAAAACTATGTACGTGCTTCCAAATTTCACGGGCCCACTTGTTGTTTTCCTTGGTGCACCAACTCCAACCGTGGACCGCAGCTTGCAAGCCCCACTTGGTCCCTTCACTGAGAGAAGGGTACAGGGGATGATGAAAAATCTCTTGATACACCTTTTTCATTCTGCTGGGCAATTTCCGCTCCACTCTATTGTGTTCGACCTCACGGGGATGCAATTCGAACTCCATTGAAAGTTTGACACGATATTATCATTAACCCTGTAGTCACCTCCATTTACCTATACATCCCATTCAAGACTAAAAACAAGCACCGAATATTTCTCACTCACCTTTTCCCTCACACCTCCATACATGGCCACTCTGTTGAAGCGTACCGACCTGCTCAAGCAAGCTCACGACAAACCCGTGTTTGCATGGCCGGAAGACCGAGTGTTGGACCAGCTGTCAGATGCTGAGTACGCGGCACTAGTGCAACAGTATCAGGCCTTTATGACTAAATACTGGCCTAGTTGCACCCTGTACGTACCTCGACGCAAAACGCCCGAGGAACGGGTCAAGGAAGAGGCCGACCAAAAAGCCTGGGACCTTGAACACGGGTTGGACGATGACGAGTGAGGAGTGGATCAGCTTAATAAATGGAGTGGATTCTTTTGAACTATGAGTGTTTTACCGACCCGGACGATTACACCGTGATTGATGTGACTTTTCGCACCGAAGATAGAACCTTGAAACCGTTGCAGAGTGTACAGAGCTTTATAGACGATATTCGAAAATCGTACCCCGATGAGAAAGGCCTCGAGAGACAAGCTCTGGTCGACATCCCGCGACAAGAATGTTCGGTCAACGGCATTAAGTGCGAAAGTCTCTCGGCGTTCATCAAGGAAATCGGTTACTCCCAGCTGGTCAAAGAGGCTCTAGCTCTTAGTACCCAAGCTTCCATGTTTCCCGTCATGGCCAAACTTTTTGCCGAGTATCGGAAACTCGAGACCCAAACACACGTTACCGACTTTCAAAAGAATAATCCCTTAGTCTTCAAGTTGTGGTCGCTGGGACAGGATCGACTTCGAGTAGAAATCAGCAAAAAATTTCGCATCATTCACCTAGACGATGAGTCAAATCCCCTCATTCTAAAAACCCTCCAAACCAACATTACCCTCGAACTGGGAACCCAGCTCGATCAGGAAAATGCCACTTATTCAGTCGTAGAAACCGAGACAGATACTAAAGTTATATAAATTAAAGCCTTCACTTCATTGTAATTTGACTCGGTTCCGGACTCAAGTTACATGGCTTTTTAGTCTTGAATGGGAATGTTCTAAGCATATCAAAAACCCATACCGTTGGCCATACGTTATTTTACCATGTCTACATCCTCTCCGCCCGTAGTTTTGCGACTACGAGAGTACGAATGTCCACACTGCAAACAGAGTCTATGGCACGATGATCACGATTGTCCGCTATCCGATTCTCATGGTCCTATGATCGTTGATCTCCCACCGTTGAAAAACGTGCGGTGCGACGTGTGTGAACAATACTATGACGACACTTATAATTCCCAACATGCTGCTGAGTGCACCGGACTGCCCTCGAAACCGAAGGAAGTTCCAATACAACGCCGTCAATGCTACGACTGTGAAATGTGGACCACCAACCTGGAACTACACAAGAGAACTTGTCTCGTCACACGACAACCCGACGGCACCATCCGATGCCATGCCTGTCGTGAATGTGTGTTTGATATCCTTTAAAGCCCTAAGGGCAGGATATGGGTGGTGAGCCTAGAGAGTTAACAGGGCTCGATAGGGGGGGGGTGCGAATTCTGCACGGTCTTCTGCCTCTGGCGTTCACTTCCCT
>Ga0105054_10009265_pt1 | contig 12811 bp, 14 predicted proteins | sample BON02_FD_78091 | JGI IMG/M metagenome (GOLD analysis project Ga0105054, IMG submission 78091) | Freshwater microbial communities from Lake Bonney liftoff mats and glacier meltwater in Antarctica - BON-02 (megahit assembly) | ecosystem: Environmental > Aquatic > Freshwater > Ice > Glacier... | reverse complement strand
TTGGTGCCCGTGGGGTGGAGGCATCAAAAGAAGCGGGGCACGACATCTGATGGAGCAGTTGGCTGGTAATCACCGAGGCGTCTGGCGAGCGCGGTGTCAGCAGAAGGTCCACTGCACAACAAGTCAGTGCACAGCATGGCCATATTGGGTCGCAATTCGGTTCGGACGTTGCGGCAGCGGTGCTTTTGAATCAAACTTTTCGCTTTGCGCGCCTCGCCCAGGTCGAACCCCCATATTGATTACTCTTTACCGATCTCAAACACCCTCTTTTTTATAATCCGCTGCCGCGTGCCATCAGCTGTCACCTTTTCCTACCCACGCACCTTTTTTTTCCTCGCACCCTTCATCCGTGCGCCATCAAATGGAGTGAATCCAGGCAGCGCGGGTGAAGTGTGCGAGTGTACGAAAGGGTGGATGGTGGGTAGAATTTTGTAGGGAGAAAGGGTGTCTGCTGGGAAAGGGCGCACACTTCCGCCTCTGTGTGCTGTTGCGGTGAGGTGCTGAGTGTCAATGTGGGTTGAACTCACTCCTTGGTTTCGAGAAGCAACAAACAAGCGAGCAAAAAGAAGACATTGAAAGAGACAACGACATATCAAAAAAAATCGAAGAAAAAAAGCGCGCGCACGCAGCAGACATACAGAGAGCCCAGAAAAAATAAAAAGTCTTGCCTCTGCCTGGATGGCGCGCGCCAAACTCTTTCTCCATTGCGCACCCTGTCGTAAGTGGGAATAGGGGCAATGAGTTCTGGGATGAGGGCCATTGGGTGGCCTGAATGTGTAATTAAACGACTGGTGCACAGGTTGGAGGGGAAGAGGGCACTTTGATGAGACGACTGGGCCTCAGCCTTGAGCCGTTTGTCATTTGCGATGGTGAGTGTCGTATATGATATAACATACATCGAGTCTTGATCCCTTTGTTGACTGCAGTGGTGCGGGTCTATTCGTGCCGTTGCGTCTGATGTATGCGTTGTTGTGTCTGATGTGTGTGTATTCGTGCCTGATTTGTGTGTATTTGTGCCTGATGTATGTGTATTTGTGTGCAATATATGTGTATCTGTGTTTGATATATGTGTCTTTTTTGACTGCGATAGTGCGAGTCTATTCGTGCAGCTGCGTCGGATGTATGTGCCGTTGTGTCTGATGTGTGTGTTGTTGCGTCTGATGTATGTGTTGTTGTGTATAATGTATGTGTTTTTGTGCCTGATGTATGTGTATTTGTGCCTGATGTATGTGTATCTATCTATGTCTGATGCATATGTCTTTATTGTGTACGATAGTGCGGGTCTATTCGTGCTGATTCGTCTGATGTATGTGCCGTTGTGTCTGATGATGTGTATTTGTGTCGGATGTATGTGTATTTGTGTCTGAGGTATGTGTGTTTGTGTTTGATGTGTGTGTATTTGGGTCTGATGCACGTGTCTTCGTTGACTGCGATAGTGCGGGTCTACTCGTGCCGATGCGTCTGGTGTAAGTGTATTTGTGTCTGAGGTATGTGCGTTTGTGTTTGATGTGTGTGTATTTGTGTCTGGTGTATGTGTATCTGTGTCTGGTGTATGTGTATTTGTGTTTGATGTGTGTGTATTTGTGCCTGATGTATGGGTATCTGAGTCTGATGTATGTGTATTTGTGTCGATGCGTCTGATTCGTGTCATGGAAATCGCAATTCCGAGTGGCGCGCGGCGCCATACATTTGTCTATTGCAGCAGCAACATGTCATGCATTACAGCAACAATGATCCCTCGTCTATTGCAGCAACGTATATACATTGCAGCAACACAAATGAATGGAAATTGCAACTCCGAGTAGCGCGCAGCGGCGTAAGGGCACCTCGCAGCCACGCGCCCCCACGTCTAAAAATGTGCTGGGAATGTGAGAGTGTCGAGTAGTGTGAAGAGGAGAGCATATCTTGGGTTGCGACGCCGTGTGGTCGTACACCAATGATAATGATGGCTAGGCCCTATTTGCTCAAACGCATGTGTCTGAGTCTTGGTGTGGTGCATCGGTACCCAACTGCATGTTGCCGCAAGAGGTCACGGATTGCATGTTGCTGCAACGTATATAACTGTTGCTACTGCAGTAGGCAGTGTATCGCATGTTGCTGGAATAGGCAATGTATCACGTGTTGCTGCAATTTATCATAATACACGTGTTGCTGCAATGTTTCATATGCTGCTGCTGCAATGGGCGGTGTATCGTATGGTGCCGCTGCCATGGACAGCATATCACATGATGCGGCTGCGATCGGCAATGGATCACGTGTGACTGCAACGTGCCACATGTTACTGCTGCAACGTATCACATGTTGCTGCTGCAACAAACAATGTTTCGCCTGTTGCTGCCGCAATTGGCAAGGGATCGCATGTTGCTGCAATAGGTAATGTATTACATGTTGCTGCAATGACTGCAATGTATCATATAGAACTGCTGCAATGGGCAATAGATCATGTGTTGCTGCAATATATCACATGTTGTTGCTGCAACAGGCAATGCATCACGTGTGGCTGTACCGTGTCATATAGTACTGCTGCAATGGGCAATGAATCACGTGCTGCTGCAGTAGTGGGTAAGGAATCGCATGTTGCTGCAATAGGCAATGTATTACATGTTGCTGCAATGCATCACAGGCTGCTGCAATAGGCAATACATCATATGCTGCTGCAATGTATTACATGTTGTTGCTGCAACAGGCAGTGGATCACATTTTGCTGCAATGTATGACATGTATTTGCTGCAATAAGCAATGTATCACGTGCTGCTGCAATAGGCAATAGGTCATATGCTGCTGCAATATATCACATGCTGTTGCTGCAATAGGCAATGGATCATCTTTTGCTGCAATATGTCACATGCTGTTGCTGCAATAGGCAATAGATCACATGTTGCTGCAATATGCAATTGATCGTATGTTGCTGCAGTATATCACATGTTGTTGCTGCAATAAGCAGTGGATCGCATGTTGCTGCCATGTATGACTTGTTGATGCTACAATGCGCAATGTATCACGTGCTGCTGCAGTAGGCAATAGATCATGTGTTGCTGCAACAGATCACAAGTTATTGCTACCATAGGCAGTGGATCACATGTTGCTGCCATGTATGACATGATGTTGCTGCAATGTGCAATGTATTACATGCTGCAGCAATAGGCATTGTATCACATGCTGCTGCAATAGGCAATAGATCATATGATACTGCAACATATGTTGCAGTATCATATGATCTACTGCCTATTGCAGCAGCTGCAACAGGCAGTGGATCGCGTATTGCTGCAATACGCAATATATCAGATGTTGCCGCAATCGATTACATGCTGCTGCAATCGGCAATGCATCTCATATTGTTTCTGCATTAGGTAGGGCATGATATGCTGGTGCAATAGCTATTTGTAACATGTTGTTGCTACACTAGGCAATATATCATATGTTGCCTCAATAGCCAATGGTTGACTAATTTATACAATGCCTCTCCTGGTATTTGTCGCCAACACATGTTGAGAAATTGTTGCTGTGGCAGCAAGGTGGACGGTGACGCAGTAGGAGTGAGGTGTTGGCAAGGTGATGTAGTGGGCGTGGATTCTTTTTTGTGGTGTGGGTTTTTGATATGTGTGGTGTGGGTGTGGTGTGGGCAGTGTACAACTGGAAAGCGGCACTATTATCGTCGTTCGGCAGGATGATGTGGCTCCGCCGCTTGCATACGCAGTCTCTCTTGGGCCCACGCCTGGCCCCCGTGGTGGCTGCGCTTGCTACTGGTGTCTATCTCTGTGACCTCTATCGCTGTTGCCCCTATCTCTATGACTTGTATCACTGCTATCGCTGTTGCCTTTATTGCTGCCCACTTCACCTATGTCTGTGCTGGGTGCTGAAGTCTATCGCCGTGCCCTCTGGTGTTTGTCGTTGTGAATGATATTGATGTGACTACAGCACCACTTGGAACTAGAATCTATCACTGTGCCCTTGATCAATGTCTATTAATGATGCCCCTGTCCCTATGACTTCCTTCGCTGTTGCCTCTATCTCTATGACTTGTATATCTATTGCCTCTCTCTCTATGAATTCCATCGCTGTCACCTCTATCCTTTCCCTCTTGATCTTTGTCTATAGCTGTTGCCCCTATCCCTATGACTTCCATCGTTGTTGCCTCTATCTCTATGACATGTATAGTTGTTGCCCCTATCTCTATGGATTCCATCGTTGTCGCCTCTACCGTTGTCCTCTCAATCATTGTCTATTGCTGTTGCCCCTATCCCTATGACTTCTATCGCTGTTGCCTCTCTCTCCATGACCTGTATAGCTGTTGCCTGTATCTCTATAAATCGTATCGCTGTCGCCTCTATTGCTATTGTTGCCCTCTTGATCAATGTCTATCGTTGTTGCCCATATCCCTATGACTTCCATCGCTGTTGCCTTTATCTCTATAAATCGAGTCGCTGTCGCCTCTATTGTTGCCCTCTTGATCAATATCTACACCTGTTGTCCCTATCCCTACCACTGCCATCGCTGTTGCCTCTATCTCTGTGAGGTGTATAGCTGTTGCCTCTATCTCTATGAATTCGATCACTGTTGCCATCATCGTTGCCCTCTTGATCGATGTCTATTGCTGTTGCCCCCGGTAGGTATCCCTATGACTGCCATCGCTATTGCCTCTATCTCCATGACCTGTATAGCTGTTGCCTCTATCTCTAATACTTCTATCGCTGTTGCCTCTATCGTTATCTTCTTGATCTATGACACTTTAACCCATTATGTGTGTCGTCGTCGCCCCTCACGACTTATCGTCGTGATTCATATGGGACATGACTCATTCATATGGGACATGACTCATTCATATGGGACATGACTCATTCATATGGGACATGTGTCGTCGTCGCCCCTCACGACCTATCGTCGTGATTCATATGGGACATGACTCATTCATATGGGACATGACTCATTCATATGGGACATGTGTCGTCGTCGCCCCTCACGACCTATCGTCTCGGTGTGCTTCGGCACAGTGTATGTTTGTGAGTTGGTATTTTGCCTGTATCCTTAGCGTATTGCCTCTATCCTTGTCCTCTTGATCTATGTCGTCCCCCCCCCCCTCGCGATGTGTCGTCTCTGCGTCTGTCTGTCCGCATAGTGTGTGTGTGTGTGTTAGTGTTTTGTGTGTGTTGACCAGCAAGTGCGGCATGCTGAAGCACGTGTGGATGTTGATGCATGTGTATCGTCTTGATTGATGTATGTTGAAGCAAGTGTACGATGTTGAAGCAAGTGTACGATGTTGAAGCAAGTGTACGATGTTGATGCAAGTGCACCATGTTGCAGGAGACATGACGGCGCAAGAGACACACGTGGCGCTCATGTGGCATGTTGGGGTGCCCAGCGAGGCAGATCAAGGTGCGTCTATCATCTTTGGCGTGCTTCGTGTGCGCCTCACTTGTGCCGTGCTTGCTGCAAGCATTGCGTATTGTGTGCTTGGTGTGAGCGCATCAGCACACGAGCGGGCATCTCTCGCCCAACTCACTGTCACCACTGGCATGTATGTGTGTGTGCCGGTGGGACTGGGTGTTGGTTTCGTTGGTGGTCTGATATGCGGTGGTGAGTGGAGAAAGTAAACCCTGCATCCTACACCCTGTGCAGTGGTGGAGTGGCGGAGGGCAGTTTCAATGGTGCTATTGCAAGGGTGGCGCCCTCCGTATCAAACATCCCTACAGCACCATCACACAACCCTACCGCACCACAGTATCTTGAGTGCACGCAAGGCGTCACTCGTCGATTCAGCACAGATAGGGACAGAAGCAGCAGCTGGTACCTTTCGCAACGATGCTGCGCAAGATACGTACACTCCAGCACTACATGCAGGAGATGCTGATGTGGGAGCAGGAGGTGCAGGCAGCTCTGGTGCGGGTGCTGTGGAATTGACAGATGAGATGGTCTTGCTGGCGGCAGAGGAGCAAGAGGAAGTTGAGGCGGAGGAAGAGAGTGTCATGTTGACGAATGTAACGGCCGATGGGTCAGTGCTCAAAATCATGAGGGAAGAAGGATATGGGCAGGCGGCAAAGGTTGGTGATGTTGTTGCCCTCCGCCTCTGGGTCTCGCTGGTGCGCATGGCACCAAAGATGGCGCCAAAGGAGGCAGGAGATATGGCAGCAAGTAGCCTTCCTTCCTCCAACATGGCGCCGTATTGCAATGATGCGCAGGTGCAGCAGCGTGTACACGAGGATATGACAGAGGAGCAAGTGGCAACACAGCCAGACACAAGCGAGGTGCAGGGAGAGGGGAGCACGTGTGACGAGATGCATGATGCAACAACATGTGACGACATGCAAGGTGCAACAAGACGAATTGCATGCACAGAGAGGCCCAAGCTTCTGTTGAAGCGAGACGGGTGCAGTGATGGCGAGCGGCCGGTGCTAGTTGCTCTGCGCTCATCTCGCCAAGCTGGTATGTTGCACCACCAGGGAGATGATTTGCAAGAGGTGCTGGGTGGGTTGAGTGAACAAGTGAGACAAGGGGTGGTGGATGTCTTGGACCTGGGGGTGCCAGATATGTTGGTGGGCGAGATAGCATGTTTTGTTGTGCAGCTCAAGCGCCTGCTTCAACCTCCATCTGCTCCTCACCTGCTTCAGCCACCAGCCACCACTGGAGGTGGAGGCAGTCCAAGTGCAAGTGTGCACGCTTCCAGAAACGCAAGTGGGGATGCTATCATGTGTGATGAGAGAACTGAAGAGGGCCAAATGGTGCAGGTGGAGGTAGAAGTATTGGCTCTCAACATGCAGTGTGTGACTCAAGATGGTGGAATCCTCGCTCGTTTTGACCACCCACACAATAGCACTCAAGTGCCGCATGACGACAACTCGCAAATGCTCGACGCTTGCCCCAGCACGCTGCCTCTGCACACTCCTCCAGACACACACCGTCAAGGAACAAGCGACGCCGCTCGTATCCACAGTAGCCACCAAGTGAAAGGCCCGTGTGATAGTGGGGATCAAGGCGCCCACCAAAACGTTGGAATCCACAGTAATTTAGAGGAGAAGGGTCATTCAGGGGTGGAGGAGAGGAGACTGGTAGGGGAAATAAGGCAAGGGGGCAGTAGGCCGCGAGCAGGAGACATAGCAGTTGTCAGCTACGTCATGAGCTACAGGGGTCACGTTTTGATGGACCTCAGCGAGCCACATGAGGTTCAACTGTCGGTCGTGCCGCGCCATCAAGGGGGTCTCGTGGATCAAGATGCAGCCTGTGACATGTCAGACTTTCCTCCAGGGCTCCAGGTGCTACTGTGTGTGCGCCTTCGCCTGCCGGCCTATATACACTGGAGCATCTGGCTGTTTTTCCTTTTTCGTTTACCCCCGCAAAGTCTATATTCCTCGATGCATGTGTAGAGCCTCGAATGTCTAGTGGCTGTGTGGCTTGGTAGGTCTGTATGCCTCGGTACATGTGTGTAACACTTCGCATTTGTTTAGAGCCTCGTTGTAGCTGTGTGGCTTCGTAGGTCTCTATGCCTCGGTGCACGTGTGTAACGCTTCGCATGTCCAGTGCTAGTGTGATTCAGATGTCTATATGCCTCGGTGCATGTGTCAAGGGCCTTGTATGTCTACTGCCTGTGTGCTTTGGGGCAAACATGAATGCGGTTTGGCACACGTCGTTGCAAACGCCTTTGTGCATGTCATTGTAGCAACCGCCCTGCCGCATGCCTGGCTGCCCGGCTGGGTATATCATATACATACATATATATACATACATATACATGTATATATGTACATATACATATACATATATATATATATATATACATATATATATAATATATATATATATATGTATATGCATATGTATATATATATGTATCACCACACCTTGTATGCACTCTGTGATGGCGTGCAGGTGCTGTTGACGGGGCACATGGGGATGGGTTCGACAGCGACAGCATCATTGCACGGATACTATGCTCTAGGCCACGAAGAAGAAGACCCCATCTTTGCCTCTGCCTTTGACGCTGGAGAGAGGATCGACATGGAGCTTCGTAAGTGCTACTGTCAGAAGAGCTGCCTAAACCTTACACCTACACCCTATACCCTAAACCAGGGCTGTGTGAAGTGCTTGTTACTTTACAACATCTTGCAGGAAACGCGATTTGTTTTATTTTACATATATATATATACATATGTATATGTATATATTATATATTTCTCCCTTTTTTTAAGGGGTTTCCGTGTACGAGAGATCGGAGGAAAAATCTGTGTGACACAGTTTTCCCCGGGTTTTCCCCGAGGAGTCGGAAGTGGGAAAACAAAAGGACATATGGGGTGGCTTCGGTTAGTAGGCTCCTTAAAATGACAGGTCTCTTTTGCAAAAGAGCCCTATCAAAGAGACGATATTCTGCAAAAGAGACCTATAATTTTAAGGAGCCTACTAATCGTAGCCACCCCACACCTGAGCGTATGTGAGGCGAGTCGGAAGGGCGCGCAGCTTTGAGGTGCTAGCGAAGCAGCCGCCGCGCGCCGGGTAGGTTGAAACTTCTGAGCGCTATCTTGTCACTACCAGCGGACTTGGACACAACTCTCGTTGAATCTCGCACGAACAACTCTGTGGGAGCATGCATGACTGAGGAGGCACGACTTGACTAGAACTCTCGGTGTAATGACTGTGACTGTGACCATGACTTGACAATAGGTCTCGTAGATTGTAATGACTAAAGAGGCATGACTGAAGAGGCATGACTGGACAACAGGTCTGGTGGATTGGCATTCGATATATCAAGTATCTCCTGATGCTATACATCAACTATCTGCTGATACCTCAATCAACGTCACGGAGATGAACCAGGGCAGCAAGAGCTCCTCTCAAGTCGCACGAGTACAAGGCATGGCAGTGTGTAGTGAGGATGCGCGAGTTGAGATACAGCTCCATGCCTACTGCCATGATGTAGGCTTGCCAGGGATGCCCTTTCCGCCAGGCGCCAAATTGCCAAAGCCTCTGCGCGACAAACAGGTGGAGCCTCACTGGAAAGACGCCTACGGCATCCGCATGCCCGAGGACTTGGCTGCCATGTATCAGCAGATGGGCGAGGGCTTGGGTGTGTTTCATCGAGCTGAATTGGTGACTGCCATCATTGGTGACGGACTCCTGCCGGCGGGTCTAGAGGAGGCGCTGTGTGCGAGGCGTCTATACCAAGGATGCGAGGCAAAGATAACAGTGTCAAAAGACAAGGCTGTCATGCCTGAGCCTCCCGAGGGCTGGAAACACCCACCTCGCGCCAATCCCTTCCCTGTGTCGTACTTGGTCAAAGTCCTCAGGGTGCAAGACAAACATGAATTGTCAGCTGAGCATAGGGTCGAGAGCGCACTGCGTCGGCGGCGGCGTGCGAATGCTTGCTACGCGCGCGCCCTTGCTCTGCCAACCGGCGAGTCCTCATCGAACCAAGAAGACCGTGCAAGAGGACAGAGGGACATGGAGGAGGCGGTGTGCGTTTACACCTCGGCCATCGCCATGGCGTGTCTCCCAAGCGCCATCCACGCCTCTGCTCCGCTGCAGGTGCAGCATGTGTATGTGTGTGTTTGTGTGTGTGTGTGTGTGTGTGTGTGTGCGTGTGTGTGTGCGTGTGTGTGTGTGTGTGTGTGTGTGTGTGGACCCAATCCCTCACCTCTCACTAGTGGCTGATATGTCACGTGCGTTGCACATGGGAACACGTGTCTGAAATGTCACGTGTGTTGTGTGTGTGTATTTGTATTACACGTGAGGCCGTGTGTTTGAAACATCATGAGTGATGGCTGATATGTCATGTGTCTTGCATGTAAGAACGTGTGGCGGATACGTCACGTGTGTTGTGTGTGTGTGTGTGTGTATTACTCGTGAGGATATGTGTCTCGTCTATCATGTGTGGTGGATGATCTGTCACACACAACACGCATGTGTGGTGAATGATCTGCCACGCACAACACACATGATATGTCACACACATGTCCTCATGCGTGACACATGGCCTCACGCGTAATACACACACACACACACACACACACACAACACACATGATACATCAGACACATGTCCTCACGTGTGGTTCACATGACATACCAGACATCACACGTGACATTTCAGACATATGGCTTCGCATGCAATACATATATTGCGTGTCTTTCATCCGAAGGCATATGTCTGCAATGTCACGTGTGATGTCTGGTATGTCATGTGTACCACACGTGAGGACATGTGTCTTGATGTATCATGTGTGTTGTGTGTGTGTGTGTGTGTGTGTGTGTATTACGCGTGAGGCCATGTGTCACATGTGAGGACATGTGTCTGATCATGTGTGTTGTGTGTGTGTGTGTGTGTGTGTGTATTATGTGTGAGGCCATGTGTCTGATATGTCACGTGCGATGGATGTATTACACGTGAGGACAAGTGTCTGGTACGTTACGTGTGCAGAATGCGACTCTATTCATGTGTCTGTTGTGGATGCTGAGTGTATCTGTTGCGGATGTAGAAAGAGGCACACCTTACTGAGCTCGTGTGCATGCTCAATAAGGCAGCAGTATGTGCTGGATGCGACGCTACTCATGTATCTGTTGCAGATGCTGATTGTATCTGTTGCAGGTGCAAGAAGATGTACCCCTGGCTCAGCTCGCGTGTATGCTCAATAAGGCAACAGTGTTTGCTGGATGAGACGTTACTCATATATCTGTTGCAGATGCTGAGTGTATCTGTTGCGGATGTCAGAAGATGCACACCTCGCTCAGCTCGCGTGTATGCTCAATAAGGCAGCAGTATGTGCTGGATGCGACGCTACTCATGTATCTGTTGCAGATACTGATTCATTTGGATATGTCTCTGCCAATTTCTCTACCCGTCTTGTGCTTTGTCTATACATGCTGGCTCGTGCGTATGTGTGTGGTGTACGTGTGTGAGCAGGTGCAGGAAGAGGCACACCTCGCTCAGCTCGCGTGCATGCTCAATAAGGCAGCAGCTCTCGAGCGCCTGTCCCGTCCGGTCGTGTGTGTCTTGAGTGTAGCTGTGTGTGTAGTGTCGCTGTGTGTGTTGTGTTGGTGTGTTGGCGTGTGGTGTGGCGATTCGTTTTTCACTGGGTTGCGCGCACTGAATAGCTACTGTCGACACGGTATGCCTCGTCTATACTATCTTCGCGTAGGCTTCTGTGCCTCTATCGTGTGGATGGAGATTTGATCAATGTCAAGGCACGGAAGACGTCACGACCGTTGACAGACATAGAGTGTCACACAGCCACATACATGGAGCAAGACACACATGAACGCACGTGACTGGGCTATTCAGTCTAGGGGTGCAGCGACACGTCTGTGGCATTTTAAGATGTCAGTACACACACAAGCATGCATGCAAATGACTGGCACGTGCGACATATGTAGGCTGCATGCGAATGCCCGCAGCAAATGTAAACAGAATGCACGTGGATTTAGGGTTTGGGGTTTAAAGCAGCAAATGTCAGCAGAATGCACATGGCTTTAGGGTTTAGGATTTAAATACAGATTATAACAGAATAGACATGGATGTAGGGTTTAGGGTTTAAAGCAACAAATGTCACAGAATGCACATGGCAGTAGGGACTGATACCTGTCACATATTTGAACGGCATCCGTATGATAGGATAGACTGACTCTTGTCTGTGTGTGTATGTCTACATGGGTGGTGTGGTCTTATTGGCAACAGGACGAGGTGGTGCGTGTGTGCGAAGAGGTGCTTGCCATAGCGCCGCGCAACCGCAAGGCGCTAGTCCGCAAAACACGTGCCCTCCACAGACAAATAAAATGAAATCGATATGTGTATACATGTACGTATATTTGTACATTCTATTCATCCGCTCGCCGGACTCTTGTCAGTTCGTGACACACGAAATCACATGTACATACAACGGAGGCGCTAGTCCGCAAAACACGTATCCTCCATAGACAACTAAGATAAAATTTGATATGTTGATATGTGTATGTATATTTGTACATATATATCATTCGCTCGGACTCGTTTCAGTTGGGGATATACACGAAAACACCAGGCGCTAGTCTGCAGAACACGTTCCCTCCATAGACAAGTAACATTAAGTTTGATATTTGTATATTTGTGTCTGTATTTGTACATGTATATGAGTCTCTCGGAATCCTGTCAGCTGGGGACATACATGTACAGGCAAGGAGATAGTACGCAAAACATGTGACCTCCACCCTAGTCCACAAAGTCTTGAAGCTCAAAACCGTGTCCAGTTTTTGAGATAGCCAATAAACAGATAAACGGTCGATTCGTTTATAGTCGAAACCGGCTACAGGTAGTCTGTGAGTTTTGGCAAACTCACAGATTATATCTAACCCTAAATCACGATTCCAAACCAACAGGGTCCGGGTTGCCTGTCGTGGCAAGACACGATTCCACTTGCAGACTAAGAACAAGCCTGCACAGCTTGCATGCTGCTGTAGAATCGCCAGTTATTTTCTGGTTGAAAGACACCACCTGGGCCTCCCAGCATAGTGTATGCATAAGAATAAGCGTGTATAGAGCTATATTGAACAGTATCACAATCCTAGGGCTAGATTCTGTCAGATGGTTTCTGAGATCCGGAACACTATTGTATCCGCACGAATAATGGATACTGAATTAGGGGTCAGGGCTTCGAGTTTAGAATTTGAAAAATAGGGGTCAGGGTCTACACAAAACACACGCACACACACACACACACACACACGCACACACACACACACACACACACACACACACACACACACACACACACACACATACATACACATACATACACATACGCATTCATGCACACATATTCATATATACAGATACATATATTTTCATATACACATAT